>Ga0247727_10005051_pt1 | contig 27242 bp, 24 predicted proteins | sample WisWelCaveWW1625_FD_202498 | JGI IMG/M metagenome (GOLD analysis project Ga0247727, IMG submission 202498) | Biofilm microbial communities from Wishing Well Cave, Virginia, United States - WW16-25 | ecosystem: Environmental > Aquatic > Deep subsurface > Groundwater > Cave microbial mat | place...
GCATCAGCTTGGCGTCAAAATTCACACCTCGGCGCGAGTCGAAAAAATTTTGCACGACGGCCGGCGCGCAAGCGGAATTCAAGTCAATGGTGAAAAAATCGCCGCCGATTCCGTGCTCTGCGGGCAAGACGTTGTCGTGGCGCACAACGAACTCATTGCCGGTTTCGAGAAACATCGCGAGAAATTAAATCGCCTCGAGCCCTCATGCTCCGGCCTCGTATTTTTGTGGGGCGTCAAAAAGCAACATTCCGAATTGGCGCATCACAATATTTTTTTCTCGGCAGATTATCAAAAAGAATTCGAACAAATTTTTGACGAAAAAAGGCCGCCGGATGATCCGACCATTTATATCGCGATTACCAGCAAAAGCGATCCGGCGCATGCGCCCGCTGGCGGCGAGAATTGGTTTGTTTTGTTGAATATGCCGTATTTGACCAAGGGAATAAACTGGCAATATGAAACAACACGCGTGCGAAATACTGTGCTGGAAAAATTGCGTCGAATGGGTTTTGATATCGCAAACCAAATCGAAGCGGAATTCGTACTTTCTCCAGAGGATTTTTATCAAACTTACCTCAGCAATCGCGGCAGCATTTATGGCATTTCATCCAACAGTCGCAACACCGCCTTCAAACGCCCGGCCAATCGCAGCCGCGAGTTGAGAGGACTTTATTTTGCTGGCGGCTCGACTCATCCCGGCGGCGGCATCCCGCTGGTTTTGCTTTCGGGAAAAATTGCGGCGGAGTTGATTGCGAAAAGCAAAAGATAAGTTTTGTCGTCGTGCCTTTAGGCACACGCATCTTGGAATAAGAAACGATTGACAATAAAAATGGAATTTTTGTTCAAAGTGGAATCCTGCGCCTAAAGGCGCTACTACGAAAATTCAAGAATGAAAAAAATCTTCATCATCGGTTCCGGTTTTGGCGGCCTCGCCGAAGCGATTCGCCTGCAAGCACGCGGCTTCGACGTCACCATTCTCGAGAAAAACGCGCTGGTCGGCGGCCATGCGTATCAATTCAAAAAGAACGGCTACACGTTCGACATGGGGCCGTCGCTCATCACCGCGCCCGAGATCATCAAAGCCGTTTTTCGCGCTGCGGGAAAAGATATCGCCGATTATCTCGAGTTGATCAGGCTCGAGCCGTATTACCGCATTTATTTTCACGACAAAACTTATCTCGATTATTCCGGCGACACGCGAGCGATGAAAGCGCAGATGGCGGCGTTCAATCCCGCTGATGCGCACAACTACGATCGCTTCATGGAAGATTGCCGCAAGATTTATGAAGCCGTGATCGTCGACGGCTTGGGTTCGACGCCGTTTAACCGTTTGCAGACCATGCTCAATTTTCTCCCGCGCGCGCTGCGGCTCAAGGCGATCTTGCCTGGTTATTCTTTCGTCAAGCGTTATTTCCAAGACGCGCGCCATCGCTTCACGTTTTCTTTTCATCCGCTTTTTATCGGCGGCAACCCGTTTCGCGCGCCGAGCGTTTATTTGATGATCCCGTATCTCGAAAAAGCCGGCGGCGTGTGGTTCACGATGGGCGGCATGTATAGCCTGGTGCAGGCGTTCGCACGCGTTTTTGATGAGCTGGGCGGCGTGATTCAAACCAACACCGAAGTCACGGAAATCGTCGTGCAAAATGGGCGCGCCGTCGGAGTGAGGGCAAATGAAAAATTTCATCGCGCCGACGCCGTGATTTCAAACGCGGATTGGGCGCACACGCAGAAAAATTTGATTCAGCCGGAGCATCGCCGCAAATGGACGAATCGCCGCGTGGAAAAACTCGATTACTCGATGAGCGCCTTTCTGCTCTATCTCGGCGTGCGCAAGCAATATCCCCAATTGCAGCATCACACGATTATTCTTTCGCCTCGCTACAAGGAATTAATCCGTGATATTTTTGATCACAAAATCTTAGCCGACGATTTCTCCATTTATTTGCACGCGCCGGCGAAAACCGATCCCGCCATGGCGCCGGACGGTTGTGAGAGTTTGTACGTGCTCGTTCCTGTGCCGAATCTCGCGGGCAACATCGATTGGGCGAAAACGGCGAAACCTTTTGCCGGGAAAATATTAAAATATCTTGAGGAAGATTTCGGCCTGCAGGATTTGCGCGCGCATCTCGACGTGCTCGAAATTTTCACGCCGGAGCATTTTAAGCAGCGGCGCAACTCCCATCTCGGCACGCCGTGGGGCGTGGAGCCGAAGCTGACGCAAACGGCGTATTTCCGCCCGCACAATCGCAGCGAGGAAATTCAAAATCTTTATTTTGTCGGCGCGGGCACGCATCCCGGCGCCGGACTGCCCGGCGTTTTGCTCACGGCGGAAGCGACGGAAAAGTTGGTGCTTGAAGATCTTGGTGTTCCCCAAAAACATCGAAAGATTCAAGATCACTCGCATCCACAGTCTGTAGGAATTGGGGATTAGTGGATTGATGGAGTGTTGGATTGATGGATTAATGGATTGTTGGAGTATTGGAATCTCGACAATCCAGTATCCAAAATTCCATCACTCCAGAAATCCATTAATCCAAAAATCCAATAATCCGATGAAATTCTGGCTCGAACCATCCAACCGAGCGGCTTTCGAGCATGCTCGACAAATTACCGCCTACTTTGCCAAAAGCTTTTATCTTTCGGCGAGTTTATTGCCGTTGGAAAAGCGCTGGGCGACGTATGCGGTTTACGGCTTTTGCCGTTATGCCGACAATCTCATTGACAAACGTCGCGACCGCGCTGCCGCCGAAATTTTGCGCGAAGTGGAATTTCTCGAGCAAGAGTTGCGCACCGCCTATCGCACCGGTGAATCCGAGCATCCGATTTTGCGGCCCTTCGTCATTGTCGCGCAACGCTGCGCCATTCCGCTGGAATATCCGCTCGATCTGCTGCGCGGCGTGCAAATGGATATTCAAAACACGCGGTATCAAAATTTCGACGAGCTTTACGTTTTCTGTTATCGTGTCGCCGCCGTGGTGGGTTTGATGATGACGCACCTCCTGGGCTATAAAAATAAAGCGGCGTTTGGCCATGCGGAAAAATTAGGCGTGGCGATGCAGTTGACGAATATTTTGCGTGACGTGCGGGAAGATAAAGAAATGGGAAGAATTTATTTTCCGCTCGCGGAATTACGCGCGTATGATTGCAGCGAAAACGACATTCTGGAAGAACGCATGACCCCTGCTTTTCGCGAGCTGATGAAATTTCAGATGCAGCGCGCCTATTCATATTATCAAACCGCGAACGCCGGCATCTCCATGTTGGAGCCGGATTCGCGTTTTGCCATTTATTCGGCGAGCCGGATTTATCGCGGAATTCTCCAACGGATTGAAGCGCGGGATTACAATCCCTTTTTAGGCCGTGTTTACGTGCCGAAGCACCGGAAGCTCGGCATCATTTTGCAGGAAGTGGTGCGCACCAAACTCCTCACCGCGCAGGAGCGCGTCGCGATGGCGTCGGGCCTGGGATGGCGATAAATGATCATCGCGCGGCACACGGCGTGGGCCGATTGGATTTTTGCCTGGTATTTGCCCGGGCTCTGCAAACGCCACTTCCATAAAATCTCCGTGCTCGGAAAAATTCCGGCAACCACTCCCGATTTGCCGCTGCTGTTGGCGCCGAATCACAGCACGTGGTGGGATGGATTTTTTGTTTATCTGCTCAATAAAAAAATATTTCGCCGCAAAATTTATTTAATGATGCTCGAAGCGCAGCTTGCCCGCTTCAAATTTTTCGCCCGCCTCGGCGCCTATTCCATCAATCCGCATTCCGCCGGCAGCATTAAAAATTCCTTGCGTTATTCCATCGCCGCGCTGAATGAAAAAATGACGCCGCGCCCGATGTTGTGTATTTTTCCGCAGGGCGAGCTTTTTCCTTGGGACCAGCGCCCTCTCGTTTATAAAAACGGTTTGGAGACGATTTTAAGCGGCTACGGCGGCAAAGCCAATCTGTTGCCGCTGGCCATTAAAACTGAATTTTTGAACGAGCAACGCGCCGAAGCCTTTTTTCTTTTTGGCGAAAATATGCTGGTCAACCGCAATACCTTCAGCGGTATGCAACACCTGCAGGAAAGCGCAGAAACGTTGCTCGAAGATTTGAAACGGCGAATCATCCAAAAAGAAGCGGGCATGGTTTTACTGGGCCGGCAATAGTCCGTGGGAGAAACCATGTTGGCAGTCCGGATCCGGCGCCAGGCTCCTCATTTAACCAACTTTGAAACTTCTTTGAATTCCGCAACGTCGGCGCGCGCCAGCAATTCAAACAACACGGACTCGGCGGTGGTAATAATCGCGCCCGCTTCTTGCAGGCGTTGGAGAGCGGTTTGATGGTCAAGCTCATGGCGCGAGGAAACGGCGTCGCGGACCACGTGAACTTGATAATCACGCGCCAGTAAATCGAGCGCGGTTTGCAAAACGCAAACGTGTGTTTCAATTCCCGCCAAAACAACTTGTTTGATTCCCTGCTCTGTTAAACTCTTCAACAAATCATCGCTGCCGCAGCAACTGAAGGTCATTTTTTGCAAGGGCAGCGTCGTCTGCAAGGCGTTGCGCACGGACGAGATGGTATGGCCCAGGCCTTTGGGATATTGTTCCGTAAGTAAAATGGGCACGTGCAAAAGCTGGCAGCCGCGAATCAGTTTCACGGCATTCGTTTCCACGGTTTCGCGATAACGCATCACCGTATGAACCCGGTCTTGAATATCGATGACGACTAATGCGGTGTGTTGGCGATCAAGCAAAGTGGGATGGCGCATAGTGTTTCCATTTTTTATGGCGATGATAGGCTCTCAAAGTTTTGGACGTTGCAAATCATCCACTGCTAATATGCTCGTGCACCATTTTCCAGCCGTCCTGGACGCGCGCCCAAACGCGTGTGACCTTGCCGACGCCTTCGGTATATTTGTCGCCGGTTTTGGTTTGCGTCATAAAATGATAGGTGATGACCACCGTTTGGTCGTAGAGCTTTTCATCTCTCTCCACGATGCTGGTGGGGCCGGGAGCAGCCGCTTCCATCTCCTGTTTCACCCATTTGATGACTTCGCCGGTCCCTTTGATGCGATAAGGCAGCTTGGGCTGGTAACGGGAAGCGTCGTTGTGCAGAAGATTTTTGTAATCATCTTCTTTCTTTTTAGCTAACGCCTCGTCGAGTTGTTTATTATAATTGATCGCGTTTTTTTTCCAAATTTCCTTTTCATCCTTTTTCGGCATGGCTTTAAAACGGCCGCGCGCCAGATACCCGCCGCCGACCAGAATCAGAATGATGAAAATCAGATTAAGAATAATATACGTCGCGTTCATGTCTTTCGCTCCTGCTTTCGCGCTTCGAATAAGTGAAAGAATGAATTAACGAAGTTCGGCCATCAAGCGCAAGCAAATTCTTTAAATTTTGTTTGACATTCGGCGCGTTTTTCTTATATTGAATTTTGAAAGGAGCGGGTGCGACATGACCACGAACGAAATGGTCAAAACATTGGCGGCGCATTTAAAAATTACGCAACAGGAAGCGCGCCGGCTTTTACAGCATTTCTTCACCACCATCTCCGCAAAACTGCAGAACGGCGAGACGATGGTCTTTCGCAGTTTTGGCGCGTTAGGGATTGAAGAAAGCCGCCCCATTCGAACGTTCGATCCCGCGACCCGGGAGTTCGTTCCCCAACCGTCGGAGTTCGAATTTTTTTTTCGTCCTTATAAACGCCTCAAAGAAATCATCAAAGCACAGAGGCTAGAATGAAACCGCGGCCCCAATTGCAGACGCCCAAAACCCTCACCGGGAGAGGGGAAATTGAATCTCTGGCTATAGCCGGCGGGGTATCTATTGCCTTCATGCGTAAATTCATCAAAGAAGTGATGGCGCTCATCGAAGAAGGCTTGCGGCGCGATGGCGTGGTGAAGATTCATAACTTTGGCACGTTTCGTATCGATGAAACGCCGGCCAACAAGATAATGCCGGCGCGTGCATCCTTACAGCCACGAGTTGTTTTTCAGCCGGCGAAAAGTTTGCGCGAATTGATCCTGCTTTCTCTCGGCCCCGCCGCGCGCACGGGAATGGCGATTTCCTTGCACACGTTGCTGGAGAAATACTTTAAACCGAGTTTGCCGAAATTTCCCACGCCGATCGCGCCGGAAATTTACGCCGAAGAATTCGACATCGCGGAAGTGCTGCCGGATATTCCCGGCGAGCCGGTTCCCGTTTTTGATTTTGCCGAAGTAGAGCCGGTTGCAGATATTGTCGTCGAAAAAACGTGGGAGCCGGCGCCCGTACCGGCAAGGGGTTCGCCGGCGTCGACTTTTTCTTTGGCCGAAGAAGAGAGCGAAGTGGAAACCGCAACGGCGCCAGAATGGCCGCGCCGCGATTTTCCAGTTCCACCGATTGTGCCTCCGTCATCCCGTCGTTCGTTCAAACGCTGGGCTTGGTCTTCCGGCGCGTTTGCTGTTGGCCTGCTGTTGTTGCTCTTTTTACTGCCGGGCCGGATTGCGGAGCAGCAAGATTCTCCTCGGCGTTTCGTGGCAACAACAACGAATGGCGCCGCGACGAATAACGCGCGCCCAATTTCTTCCGATCAAACCAAGTCACCCGCTGCGAATGTCAAACCGCGCGCACCCGCGCCATTTTTTGCCGGCGGCACGCATCAAGTCGCGCGCGGCGATAATTTGTGGGGATTGTCCGGAAACTATTATCACAACCATTATCTGTGGCCGAATATTTATCGCGTCAATGCGGCGACGATTAAAAATCCGGATATTCTTGAGATCGCCCAACAACTCGAATTGCCGGTTTTGTACGGGCCGCCGCAGAAGTTAACCGCGGTGGATCGGCGCAACCTGGCCGAGAGTTACTTGCTGCTCTATCGCCATTACAAGCAAGTCGAGTCGCATCTGGCGCCGTTTGCGCTGTGGGCGGCGGTGCAATACGAGGCGCGCATTAAGAAAGATTTTGCGGCAGAAATGCGCGAGGACGATTTGGCATTTTTGCAGGCGCATACCGTGTCGCGGGCGTTGGCGGAGAGATAATCTAAATTTGCTGTAAAAACCATTTGCTTTTAACCGCCCAAATTTTTTATATTAGAAAGTTGTTGTTTGTTGGCGGTGTAGCTCAGTCGGCTAGAGCAGCGGAATCATAATCCGCGGGTCGGGGGTTCGAATCCCTCCGCCGCTACTTGTAAATGATTCGTCCGGAAGGGCGGATCATTTTTTATTTTGTAGATATTGCTTGTCGTAGGTAATTTGAGTATATTGGCAAAGGAGGAGGAATGATGGTTGACCTGACGAAATTTACGTCAACGCGAAAAAGTGAGTTTCTACAACTTGGGCACGATCGTAAAGATGATTTTGAAGCGCTCCGAATACAGAGTCGTTGGACGGCGTCGGTATATCTTGGGCCGTATATTGTTGAAGCACGGCTCAAATTCAAAGTGTGCGATGTGCTCAAACTCGAGCGGTTGCCGCTGGTTCTAAAAACGCATGACTTGCTCGCCTTGGTAATTTTTTCCGGCTTACTGGATGAGTTGAATGCTTTGCCAACGGTGTTTGACAGTTTGAAGAAGATCGATCATCTTCACAAAAACACCGTTTGGCGTTATAAAGCTACTGACCCCTCGCATCGGGCTGATTCAAATGACATGCATGATTGGCTTTTTCATCCAAACGATGGAGTGATGACATGGCTGGGACTATGATGGTAAACAAAAAACTACTCGATCGGCTGCGTGCGGCATTTAAGCGCTATGGCAGTGAAGTATTAGGAGATCCTTCGATAACCGTAGATTTTTTTCCAACGGAATTCGATGAGTTTTTTGGAGTTCTTTTAACTTCTCCAAGCTTCCAAAATATGGGATTTACTGAACAGCAAAATTCCGTTTGGAATTACTTGCGCCGCGATCCCGAAGTTACCAATGCAGACCTTTTTTATATCTCCCAAATCGCAACCGAAACTGAAGCCGTCGAATTCATTTAAGTTCTATGATCGAAGCCATAGCCTAACCGTAACATTGTCTCGTCCTCATTGAATCCACCTTTCTGCATTTCGCAAAGCCGTTTCCGTAATCATCAAGTGAAATGGAATTCTTTCAGCGTTTTCGTCAGCATTGCGCCGCTCAACAATTGGCGCAACCCGGCGACCGCCTCCTTCTTGCCGTTTCCGGCGGTTTGGATTCGCGCGTTTTGCTGGATTTGTTTTTGCAATTGCAGCTTGAGTTGCAGTTGGAGCTTGCCATCGGCCATGTGAATCATCAATTGCGCGGGGCTGAATCCGATGCCGACGAAGCTTTTGTCAGAGCATTGGCCGAAGCGAGTGGTGCGCCGTTTTTTTCGCAGCGTGTCGACGTGCCCGCTTATGCGCGCGAGCACAAACTCTCGCTCGAAACCGCGGCGCGTGAACTGCGCTATCAAGCCTTGGAACATTTCCGCGAAAGTTGGCAGGCCCGCGCAATCGTGACGGCGCACACGCTGGATGATCAAGCCGAAACGATTTTGGATCATCTCATGCGCGGCTGCGGATTGGCGGGATTGAGCGGAATGGCGGCGCTTGCTGAGGTTCACGCCGGAAATTTTTTGCCCACGCATGAACAGAGCGTCGCCATGCCGAAAGATGCTGAGGGCTCGCCAAACACTTTGCCCCTAAAGGGGCTACTACAAAAAAAATTGTTGCGTCCGCTTTTGCCGTTCTCGCGCGCAGAGCTTGAAACGTATGCCCATTCACAAAACCTACAATGGCGCGAGGATCGCTCGAATATTGATCCGCAATTTCGCCGCAATCGCATTCGCCACGAGCTGCTGCCGCTCATCAAAACGCGTTTCAATCCGCAGATTCTGCGCAGCCTCGAACGGTTGGCGCGTATCGCTGCCGATGCGGAAACTTATGTGCAAGCCGAAGTTGCAACGCTGCTGCCGCGTCTCATTAAAGAACGAAAATCAGGCAAAATTATTCTTGATCTTGAACTATTTTGGAAGTATTTTCCTATAATACGGCAAAAGGCGATTCGAGCGATTTTGCGGATGATTGACGCGGCGTCCGGCGAGCCAACCTTTTCCGATATTGATCGTATACTGGCGCTTATTCAGAACACGGCGCCGGCCAAAGGCAAACGTTTTATCTGGCGCAATCGCGTTGAAGTGTTCGTCGATCATGCCGGGCTGGTCTTGCAACGGCGACAAGAAAAGGCCGAACCGACTTGCGCTAGCGTGACGATTGGCCAGCCGTGCAAGATTCCAGGAACAACGTCGACATTATTTGTTGAGCAAAAAGATCTACCGCCGGATTGGCGTCAGCAGATAAACGCCGCTTCGCAATTTGTCGATGCGGAAAAGGTGCGGGGGCCGCTCATCGTGCGTTTTATGCAGCCGGGCGATCGGTTTATACCAATTCGTACTAATGCCGCAGGTGACGAGGTTGCCGGTTCCAAAAAACTTTCCGATTTTTTTATTGATTTGCGCGTTCCCCGGCACCGCCGGCAAAACGTGCCGATTTTAGAAGGTGGCAACATCATTTGGGTTTGCGGCTATCGTTTGGATAATCGTTATAAAGTTACGCCGGCGACGCGCACGGTGCTGCATCTGCAAATATTGCATTTTGAAGAAACGACGGACGCTTTGACTTATCAAGTATCATTATGAAAGTAGCTTTAGAAGTAGAGTGAAACACTTGCTTATGGCAAGCCATGGTATGTTGTCTGATGAATCCTCAGCGTAGGAGTTGAGTGTGCTCGACGATACCGCGAAGTTTTTGAACCAGCAGTATCCCATTCTGATCTCTGCCGAACAAATTCAAGCCAAAGTCAAAGAACTGGCGCGCCAGCTCTCGGCCGATTATGCAGGGGAGTTTCCGGTTTTTATCGGCGTGTTGAACGGCAGTTTCCTGTTCTTTGCCGATCTGCTGCGCGAGATCACCATCGATTGTGAAGTGGATTTTGTGAAAATCTCCAGCTACGGCGAGGCGAGGCGCTCTTCCGGCGTCGTCAAGGTTCGCAAAGAAATCGATTGTCACATCGAAGGGCGGCACGTTGTCGTCGTCGAAGATATCATCGACTCGGGGCTGTCGGTGGCTTATTTGGAAAAAAAGATGAGCGCGTTGCAACCGAAATCGCTAAAATTCGTTTCATTATTAGTCAAAGAAGGAACGGCGCAAGTCGAGTATCGGTGTGATTATGTCGGTTTTCATATTCCCAATCATTTCGTCGTCGGCTATGGTTTGGATTATGCTCAGAAGCTGCGCAATCTGCCGGCGATTTATCGAATGGAATAGTTTTGCATGACCTGAACCGCATCAACCCATTTTATCATGAGCAATAATAAAAGTAAAAAGAATTCGACGCGTTCGAATAATAACAAAAAGCCGCGCAAAGATAATGATTCGCAATGGCCGCGGCCGGCGAGGTCGTTGGCGATTTGGGCGCTTCTGCTGCTCGTGGCGATTTACGCGACGATGACGTTCAATCGCGAAGAGCGCCATGTCAGCAGCGTCAATTATTCGAAGTTTCAAGAGTTGCTCCAGCAACAACGCATCGAAAGCATCGACGTCAAAGGGACGAAGCTCGAAGCAAAGTTGACGGAAGCGCTGCAAGTTGATCCGAAAAACCGCACGCCCTATGTGCAAGTGAATTTGCCCGAAAAGCCCACGTACGCGATCATCGAAGAGTGGAAGAAAATCTATCAAGGCGGCAACAAGCTCACGGTCAGTTTCAAAGATGAATCGCAGGATGTGTGGCAATACTTGTTGAGCCTGCTGCCGTGGATCATCATCGGCGCGTTTTGGCTTTTTCTTTTGCGGCGCATGCAAGGCGTTGGCACCAAAGGCATTTTTTCTTTCGGCAAATCGCGCGCGAAGATGCTCACCGAAAACCGCCCCAAAGTGACGTTTGACGACGTTGCCGGGGCGGACGAGGCCAAACAAGAGCTGCGGGAGATTATCGATTTTTTGCGCGAACCCGAAAAATTTCAACGCCTCGGCGGAAAAATTCCCAAAGGCGCTTTGCTGCTCGGCCCGCCGGGAACCGGGAAAACCTTGTTAGCCAAAGCGGTGGCCGGCGAAGCGGGCGTGCCATTCTTCAGCATGTCCGGCGCGGATTTTGTCGAAATGTTCGTCGGCGTCGGCGCCTCCCGGGTTCGAGATCTTTTTGAGCAGGGCAAGAAAAATGCGCCGTGCATCATTTTCATCGACGAAGTCGACGCGGTGGGCCGCCATCGCGGCGCCGGACTGGGCGGCGGGCACGATGAGCGCGAGCAGACGCTCAATCAGTTGCTCGTCGAGATGGATGGCTTTGATTCGAATGAAGGCGTCATTCTCATCGCGGCGACGAACCGGCCGGATGTGTTGGATTCGGCGCTGCTGCGTCCGGGCCGTTTTGATCGCCAGATTATCGTGGATCGCCCCGACGTGCGCGGCCGCGAAGGCATTCTTAAAGTGCACACGAAAAAAATTCCGATGGCCAAAGACGTCAACTTGAATGTTTTGGCCAAAGGCACGCCGGGCTTTTCCGGCGCCGATATCGCCAGCATGGTCAACGAAGCCGCCCTGCTGGCGGCGCGCAACGGCAAAGACAAAGTGGTGATGCGGGATTTGGAAGAGGCCAAAGACAAAGTGCTGATGGGCACCGAGCGCCGCAGCATGTTGATCAGTGAGAATGAAAAACGCATCACCGCTTATCATGAAGCCGGCCACGCGCTCGTGGCGAAATATACGCCGGGTTCCGATCCCTTGCACAAAGTCACCATCATTCCGCGCGGCCGCGCGCTCGGTTTGACGACGACGCTGCCGATCGATGAAAAACATAATTACTCGCGCAACCACTGCGAATCGCTGCTGGCGCATTTGATGGGCGGGCGCGAAGCCGAGAAACTCGTCTTCAACGAAATAACCACCGGCGCCGGCAACGACATCGAACGCGCCACGGAGTTGGCGCGCAAGATGGTTTGCGAATGGGGCATGAGCGATCTGATGGGACCGTTGTCGTTCGGCAAAAAAGAGGAAGAAATTTTCCTCGGCCGCGAGATCGCCAAACATCGCGATTATAGCGAACGCACCGCGCAAATGATCGACGACGAAGTCAAACAACTCGTTCTCGCCGCCATGGCGCGCGCCGCCAAAATCTTGAAGCAAAACCTCGATCATCTTCATGTGATCGCGAATGCTTTGCTCGAGCGCGAGATGTTAGACGGCGACGAAATCGACGCCCTTCTTAACGGTCAGTTGCTGCCGCCGCTGGAAAACGGCAAGAACGGCCGGCCGGCGGAGACCGTTGCAAAAGAGGCCGAAGCCTAATTTAATAACAATAAGGATTGCCATCATGTCGCTTCCGGAGGGGAGCTTTGTTTTGATCGGCGTTTGGCTTTTTGTCGTTTTTCTGCTGTGGAATTTATATCACTTTAGTCGCGCCTTCCGCAAATCTACCGGCATGGCGCTTATCGCGTTGGCTGCAGTGGGATTGATTGGAGGCGTGGTCTATTTGCACTTTAGGCAACAAGCGCTGTTGCCAACCGATCGTTTGGGGATCGTGATTTTTCCGCTCATCGAAAAAAGCGAGTGCGTCTCCTGCCAAGTTAATCCATCTGGTTTGGCTATCGCCGACATTGCCGCCGAGCATTTGCGACAAACTGCGAACTCGCCTTTTTATGTTATTCCGCCCGACGCGGTTTTTGCATTAGCCGCTCACGATTCGCTGCAAGATTTAAATTATGTTTTACGTTTTGCGCAACGCGCTAAACTCGCGGTTATCGGCTGGGGTACATTTGCAGCTTCAGCCTCGGCATTAACGAACGGCCACCAAAGCTGGCGAGGCGATTTTAAACTTTTTGATTTGCGTGAGGCGAAGAATTTGAGTTCGTCGTCCGGTCAATCGCTCAAATTGCCCTCTAAATTTACTCGTCTTCAAAAAATCGGCAGCGAAATGGCGCGCGCCATTTTGCGCCAGTGGCCGGCTCGTGATGAAACCGCGACTGCGGCGGTTTGGCAAGAGCAACTCGAGACCGAACCGTTGGAGCGGTATTATGCCATAAAATTGGCTTTGGCCACACGCCATCTCGAAACCTCACGTTCACCAGCGTTTGCTTTATTTCATTCCGATACCACCCGGGCAGCATTTGCCAATCTTTATGCGCAAACTTTATTGGCGCAATTACGCCGCGCCAAAGCGCCTCACAAGATTTGGGAAGATAGCCTGCGCGCCATTTTGCCTTTTATAAAACGGAACGCGGCGAATGATTCGCTGCACCGCGGCAGCGCGCGGCTGCTCGGGGAAATTTATATTCACTTAAAGAAATGGAATGAAGCCGAGCGCGCGCTGATCGCCGCCCGCCGGCGCGACGCAACGGATAGCAGAGTTTATACGCTCTTCGCGCAATTGCACGCCTCGCGTTGGCAAGCGCGGGGATTTCAAAACGAGCTTGAGCTTTATCAGCAGGCGCGATGGTTGAACCCGCTCGATCTCGACGCCCAATTAGCCGCCGCGGAATTTTTATTTCAGGCCAATCGCCGGAATGAAGCGCTGGCGTTATTGGAACGATTGCGGCATGCCAATCCGAATCAACTCGAGGTGTTGATGAGTTTGGGCCGCATTTATCTCGCGCAAAATACGACCGCGAAGATTTTTGAAATTTATCAACGTATTTTGGCCGTTGAGCCGAATCATGCCGAAGCGTATTATAATCTCGGCATTCTCCATTATCACGACCGCGATTGGGATAATGCCCGAAAATTTTTCGAGCGCGCGATCAGCGCCAATAACCACGCCGAGGCGCGACTGTATCTCGCCAATATTTATGAGCAACAAGGGCAGCTTGATAAAACTATCGCGACGCTCCGCGAGCGCATTCGCCTCAGCCACGGCGACGACGACAAATATGCCGCGGAAGCCCGCCGCCGTTTGTATGCGATTCTGCTGGCCCGCGGTGAAATTCCGGCTCATCTCCGTCCGGATCGTGTGAAAACGCCATGATATTAGCGGCGAGAGGTTAAAGTCATCAACTTCTGTTGAGCAAACCTCCCGCCGCAAGCTTATGCCTGAAAGGACTCAGCCATGATCACCTACTCTTGCCGCCAACTGCATTTGCCCACTCGTCGCGATGTCCTCGCTGAATTTGGCCGTCAAATTTCAGAATCTGCGGCCGAGCTGATCCCCTCATTGCAAAATTTCCCCTACATTTTTAAAGTGCTCAAACCGGAGGGCGAAACGTTCTCGCCGGAGCTTGATAACGAGCTGAAAAAGCGCGGCATCATTTTGCGTTTCGTGCAAGGAAATCATGGTTACATTTTTTCCGAGCCGACGACGTTACGAACTTTGGCCAAGCCCGGCGAGTTTAACGCCGAAGAAGCGAGAGCGTTAGCCGGCGCCCTCAGCGAATTTTTCGAGCGCCGCCAACGCACGAGTTTTACCTTGGCAACGCAACCGGGTTCCTTGCAAATCTCCGGTCGCACTTTAGTGATGGGCATACTCAATTGCACGCCGGATTCATTTTATGACGGCGGAAAATTTTTTGATCACGCCGCCGCGACCGCGCACGGCTTGCAATTGGCCGAAGCCGGCGCGGATATCATCGACGTTGGCGGCGAATCGACGCGGCCCAAAGGCGTTTATGGCGGCGGCGCCGAACCCGTCTCGGCTGCAGAAGAGCTGCGGCGGGTGATTCCCGTGATCGAAGCGTTGCGCCAAAAAATCCAGATTCCGCTCAGTATCGACACTTATAAAGCACAAGTCGCGGCAGCGGCGGTGCGCGCCGGCGCGAGCCTCGTGAATGACATTAGCGGTTTTCAATTTGACGCGGAAATGCCGGCGACCGTGGCGCGCCTCGGCGTTCCCGTCGTGATTATGCACACTAAAGGCGCGCCGGCGAATATGCAAGCTGATCCCACGTATGAAAATTTGTTGGACGAAGTTTATTTATATTTTGAAAAACAAATCGCGTTGGCGCAAAGTGCAGGCATCGAGGCTGATCGGATCATCATCGATCCCGGCCTCGGCTTCGGCAAACGCGTCCACGATAATTATGAGATCATTCGTCGCTTGCCGGAGTTTCGCGGGTTTGGTTGTCCCATTTTAGTCGGGCCGTCCAGAAAATCCTTCGTTGGCAAGGCGCTCAACCTTCCGCCCGAGCAAAGACTGGAAGGCACAGCCGCGGCGGTTGCGGCTTGTGTGATGCAGGGCGCGCATCTTATCCGCGTTCATGAGGTGATGGAAATGCGCCGCGTCGCGACGATTGCCGATCTCATTGCGGGACGGGGCGAATTGGAATGAGGAAAAATTTGGAGGGTTGGATTATTGTAATACTGGATTGATGGATTTCTGGATCGCTGGAGTAATGGACTTTTGGTTTTCCATTAATCCAACAATCCCATGATCATCAATCCAGTGCCCTTGAAATTCAATATCTTGGAAATTCCCGGAATTGTTCATTTGGAGATAGGAAAAGATGGATGGATTCGAGCTATTTCGTATCGCCTTTCTGCGGGTGACGCTGCTCGACGTACTCGATATCTTTATCATCAGTTATGTTCTCTATCGGCTCTATCTTTTTATTCGCGGCTCGCGCGCGGCGCAGATGGCGGTCGGCTTGGTGGTGATTTTGCTCGTCTCGTGGTTGGCGCATCTCACCAACATGAGCGGCGTGAGCTGGATTTTCTCCAAGCTCGAAACGATTTGGCTCATCGCGTTTGTCATTCTTTTTCAGCCCGAGTTGCGCCGCATGCTCGTGTACCTCGGCCAAAGCCCGCTCATTCGCTATTTTGTCAAAGTCTCCGGCACGCGCGCGGTGGATGAAATCGTGCGGGCCGCGCAAGAGCTTTCACGGCTGCGTTACGGCGGCCTCATCGTGCTCGTGCGCGATGACAGTCTCAAGGCCATCGTCGAGACCGGCATTAAAATCCAGGCGGAAATTTCGGCGCCGCTGCTCGTTTCGCTTTTTAGCCCAAAATCGCCGCTGCATGACGGCGCCATCATCATTGAAAACGACGTCATCGTTACGGCAAAATGTATTTTGCCATTGACGCAAAATGATCGTCTCGACAAACGTTTGGGCACGCGCCATCGCGCCGCCGTCGGACTCGCGGAAGAATCGGATGCGGTCGTGCTCATCGTTTCTGAAGAAACCGGCAAGCTGGCGATTGCGATGGACGAACGCCTTTTAACTGATTTAAGTATTGAAGAAGTTGAAAATATCCTGCAAGCCTCGGTGCGCCCCCATCCCGCTGTTTAGGAAATAAATTCGCGCGCTTGACTCACGCGTATTTTTTGTCTCACCGCGAAACAAACTTTCCTCGATCTGCAAATCCTAAGTGTATTATTTTTGTCCAACTCCCCCGCCGGATAAATGGCATTAGATTTGAGATCATTCACTTCACAAATTTTAAATGTTATTTGGACGAATTACAAAAACGTTATTGCATATTTTATCCGGCGTCGATGCATCAAAGGGTGCAGCGATTTTGCAATAGGGCTTCGCCCGTAGGGCTGCACCCGCAGGGAAATGATTATGGATTTGAGCACACGCGCACTGATCTCCGAGCCAGTGATTCCGCAATTTTTGTCATCAGACCTGGCAACCCCGTCGGTTTTGGAAATGAGTAACGGAGCGAGTCAACGAGTTTTTTCGCCGGCCCCCGGCTATGCTCCGGGCGTGGACGAAGCCTGGGTGCCGATGCACGCCTTTCTTGACGCCATGCAGGAAGCGGTGAGCGGCGTCGATGAATATCTGTGTGTGAAATATTGGAACAAGCCGATGGCGCGCTTGACCGGAGTAGCGCCGGAAGAGGCTTTGCATCGACCGCTCTTTTCATTGTTGCCGCGCGATTTTGAGCGCAACCTCGAAGCCGGACTGCGCCGGCTTTTCCAACAACACGCGGACGCCGTGGAAGGCGAATTTTCGCCGCAGCATGGCAACAGCGAGTTTTTTGATTTTTCCTTTCGGATGCGATTTTTGTCCACGCAAGCTAAACGGGGATTGGCGATTTTAACATTGCGCCCCGCGCTGGAGCGCCGCCGCCCACAGCCTCCGGCCAAGCACTACGAAACTTTTGGCCTCCTCGGGCAACTGAGCGCCGGCATTGCGCAAGAGCTGACGAATCCGCTGAATGCGATTTGCAGCCGCATCGACAATATCATCGCGCTTTCCGGCGATCATTGGAATGAGGATTTGGAAGGCGAGCTGCACAGCATCATTACCGAAGTTTATCGCATCAGCCATCTCGTCAATAATCTCTTGACGCTCTCCACCAACGGCGCCAACAATTTGGTCGACGTCGATCTCAATCATCTGATTCCGGAGGCGATCGCTTTTTTTGAGCACACGCTCAATCGGCCCCTCGCTTGCGTGACCTCGCTGCAAGAAGATTTGCCGCCGGTGCAGGGCGACCCGGTGCTGCTGCAAAGTGTTTTGCAAAATATTTTGCGCTACGCCATCGAAGCCGCCGGCGATGACGCCGTGCCGAGAATTCAGACGGTTTTGGTGGAAAGACCCGCGGAAGTCGTTCGCTCGGCAAATGGAAATCATCATCGTCATGGGGTTGGAAATTTAAATGGCGCCGCCTCGCCGCATGTGATTATTCGCATCGAAGATCGCGGCGCAACGGTCGCTCCGCAAATTTTGGAAGAACTTTTCGAGCCGCTGGCCTGCACCAAACGCTTCGGCCTCGCTATCGGGCTGGGATTATTCATCAGCAAGAAAATCCTCGAATCTCACGGCGGCCAAATTTACGTGCAAAGCCAATCCGGACACGGGACGATTTTTACGATCGTGCTAAAAGCGTAGCGCAGACGGCCCGTCTGTGATTTTGTGTTTATTTGCAATGACTGTGCTCTTTAGAAACAAATGGGCGTAGCCAGCTTGATCACTCAACACGCACTGCATCCTTCGGCTACGCCTTTTTTTGCCAAACCAAGCCCCGGCTTTCGCAAGAGAGTTCGGGGCTTGTTGTTTCGAATGCAAAATTGCAATATTAAATTTTGTAAACTTTCAACAAAGTTCTTGACCCCCCAAATTTTTATCCGTATATTGCCGCGAGTGATAAGCTAAAACGGGACCGGATTCAAATGCCGCCGGGGAGAGGTATAAACGCATCGTGAATAGCATTGGGGTTCTCTCTTCTCCTCGAATTTTCCACAAGCGCCGTTTTTAAAAGCAATGTTTTAAGTGGCGAGTGATTTTGCCACGACTAAAACTATTTTGAAAGCAGCTCTGCATAAAAGCTCACCCAAAATGAATAACGCCACCCTAATCAAAAGGGATTTGCAGGTTTTCTACCAGAAAGAGAGCATGATTGGAGATGAAGAGGCGTGGCTCCGGGCCGGCAACAGCCCGCGCGTTCCGGAATCTCGCGCTTCGCATCATTTCATCGATCGTAAAGTCACTACCGCTCTGGCACTGGCACAAACGCCAAAGGACGCCAAAATACTCGAAATCGGCTGCAGTTTTGGACACATGACTTTCTTATTGGCACAAGCATTTAAAGAAGTTATTGCCGTTGATTTATCCCGGGAAAGCCTTGAGCTGGCGAAGAAACGCGCCGAGTATTACGGTGTGAAGAACGTTCGTTTCATCTGGGCTGATGCGGAGGGTTTATCGCCCTTTGATGACGATACCTTTGATGCCGTGTTCGCTTTTTCCACGTTGCGCTTTTGCCCGAATCCGGTTTTGGCGTTGCAAGAAATGCGGCGCGTGCTGAAACCACGCCGCAAGATAGTGGTGGATTTTCCCAACAAATATTGCCCCTGGTTTGGCCCCATCAAAACCATGCTTCGAATCAAAGGTCACCTCCATGACCATTTATACGCTCCGCGAGAAGCTTTGGACATGGTTGCAGAAGCGGGGTTCGTGAATTCGGAATGCCGGCAAATTTTATTCACTTCCAAAAGAACTCCCGGCGCCTGGCTGCCGTTTTTTAAAGTTCTCGAAAAAACGTTGGAAGCAAGGCCTCTGCTGAAAAAGCTGGCCGCTATTATTATGATTAAGGGAGAAAAGGATGTCTCCGGCTAAACTGATTTGGCCGCCCTTTCCGTATCAAGCCGGGTTCTGCATCACTGATGACCCGGATGACGAAGATTTGGAAAGCGTCAAGCTGGTTTACGATTATCTCCAAGCGATCGGCTTGGTGACCACAAAAGCCGTCTGGCCGTTTCGCGCGGACACGCACCCAACTCGTTGACCAGGCGTTTGCTTGCCATTTATTCCCGGCATCAGTGCTTTGGCGAGGCGGTCGAAAGCCCTTACTTTTGGGGAGATTTGTGCCTGGAGAAAATCAAACAAATCCGCCTGTTTCGCACCCGGGATACGAATACCCTTGCCGCCAATCCTGCGATGCCCTATTTCGAGGAGCACAAGCCCTTTGCGAGCGGCTGGTTCAGCGCCACCAAAAGAAGCTTTGGGGATTGCACCACGGACCAGGCGTTGTCAAAACTCACCAATGAAAATGGTCTCACGATGCTTTATCAATATTTGCACCGCTATGCCGACTTGCAAAACTACACGGTACAGCCCAAATTCAAGGCGGCCGCCGAGAGGCTGAGGGCTTTTTCCGGAATTTGGATCAGCACCGTTTCCAGTATGATGGATCGACTGCGGCTGGTGCAGGGCATTTTTATCGCTTACCGGCAAAACCGGGGTTGGATTGTAAACACGAATGCACGCGAAGCTCAAGATCTGCAGATCGTCCTGCCGCCGGGAATTTCTTGTAATGAAATTCGATTTTGGGCACGGAGCGGTTTTCCTCAATTTGAGCCGGCAACCATGGCGAGCCTCCCATGCCGGCGAGATCGAGCCCAATCAATTCAAAATCGTTTTCAAAAAGGGCCTGGAAAAAATCAGGCCGCTGTCAAAAGCCGGGCAATGGGAATTGCTGCGGCTTTTCCGGGGACAGGCTCTCATTATCTTGCGCGAAATTTTTTATAAGAAGCGGAGCTTCAATACCGACAAATTCTTGGGCGCGCGAGAAATCTTGTTGGAAGATTATGAGCATTGGTGAGGAATACCGCGCTTTCGTAGTTTAACTCGGACTAAAGTTTGCAAACCGCCGCGCCAAATATTGAAGATGAACCATGTACAAACAACCTGTATTTTTTGGATTATTGGTGATAGCGCCATGCCTCGTGCTGGCTCAGCCACAGTTTATCGCATCACTTTATCCGCGGCAGCACGCCTTTAACGTGCCCGCCGACGCCGCCCTGCGCGTAGGCGGGCAAGCGCCACTCGATCCCGCCTCGCTTTCGGATTCGTCGATTTATGTTTGGTCGGATATTACCGGCTTGCACAAATTGACCGTGACGTTGGAGAACGGCAATAAAGACTTGCGTATCGTGCCGCGACATTGGCGTTTGAACGATCGCTCGCCTTTTAACGCTGGTGAGCGGGTGACTGTGACGCTGACCACACGATTACGCTACGCAGATGGCCGGCCATTTGAAGGATTCACCTGGCATTACACCGTGGCGGTGCGAAAATTTCGCGGTGGAGATTTTAGCCCGTTGGCAGTTTTGGGAGGCGGTGGATCAACCTATTTTTACGTGTCGGATTTTAATGGCGATGGCTGGTGCGATCTGATTGGAAATGATGATGGGGTGCAACTTAAAATGATCGTTTTTTTGAATGACCAGACAGGCAGATTGTTAACGCCTCGTTTATCTAATGTTACCGGCTCTTATGGAGAAGTAACCGATTTTGACAAAGATGGAGATCAAGATGTTTTTTATGGGTTTCAACGTGCAATCTTAAATGATGGGGCAGGCAATCTTACGCAAAGAAGTTATCTTGCTTGGCCCAATGGCCAAGGCAAAGCCTACGATTTTAATAATGATGGAATCATAGATTATGTCATTGGATACGTTCTGTCGGATACACTACATTTTGGTCTGAGTCTGAATGGAGAACCTTTCAAGAAACTACAGAAGGTTCTTGCGCCAATAAGACCTCCGATCTTTTACATACATGGCTTATCATATGATCTGAGTAACGACGGCAGAATCGATTTTCTCTATGTTGGCGGCTCAGGCACAGGTGGATTTGCGAGCTTTGAAGCATCAACTGGAGACAGTATGCGAAAATTACAAGCTCTTGATGTTGCAAACGGGGCAGGCACTTTTTATGGAAACGACTTCGATGCCGACAATGATGTCGATTATGCATTCAGTGGTGGTGGGAACCAGTACATTACCTTTTTAAATGATGGTCAAGGACAACTAAAACCAGTGGGCTTGCGACAAGCTTTATATGTACAAGGCGTAGCAGGAGGCGATTTTGACGGCGATGGCGATATTGATTTGGCATTTGGTAATAGCAATCTTGTTTCAACATTTCCGGAAAGGTATGCGCCAGATATTTCTATCTTCTGTAATGATGGTAAGGGAAATTTTTCCTTATCCAGCCGAGTTCGCCTTCCCTTTGATCGTCTTCTAGACCATTTGCTTCTTGCCGTTGACTTGGACCGCGACGGCGATCTGGATCTGGTTGGCGTTGCTCAAGGTCTCTTTTATGTGGTGGCCAATGGAGCGTATCCTAATGCCGTCGGTCAGCGGCCATTATCACCCATCCCAACAAAGTTTTTTATTGATCCGATTTATCCCAATCCAATCAGGTCGGAGGCTACGATTGCCGTGAATTTGCCAGAAGGTAGTGACGAAGAAGTTGCGATTACTATCATTGATATCAACGGTAGGCATATACGAAATTGGTTGCTCTTCGGGCGTAAAAGATCAATTCAATTAACTTGGGATATGCGAGATCAAAAGTCCAATCCCGTGCCTAGTGGTGTCTATTTTATCAAGGCACAAACAGGACAATTGAATGCAGTACAAAAGCTTTCAATCGTAAAATAATTTTACAATGTATCAACTCACAAGGAGGTGCGTCATGTTTAAAAGAATTCTCTTTAGTAGCATGATTACAGTCGGTGTGATTTTGGCGCCGCTTGGAATCAGTTTTGGGCAGTCTGTATTTCGGGTGGGTACGTGGTGTTTTTTCCATTCGCAACTTCAACTGAACCAATGGCCAATTTATGAAGCAAGTCCAGGGAATTGGCGTGTCAAAGGCGCTGAACGTGACCGGTTGCTCAACGCAGGGCTGAACTTCATGATCGCGTGTGCTAATCTGCAGGGTGAAGATGCGTTAGCCATCATGGGCGATTTTTTGTACAGCGCGCCAGCGCCTAAAAATTTTAAAAGCACCTTGACTCCTTTTATTAAATTTTGATAACATTAGAGTTTTTGCGTGAATTTTGTTACGAACAAATTGTCTTATATAGTAGAACTCCACAAAATTAAAGGTACCCTATGAGTATTTTACGCTTGCTCCTTTGCGCCGCCTTTTTGCCGTTCGCGCTTTTTGCTCAACCCAATTTCATTGCTTCTTTGTACCCAACCCAGCACGCCTTGAATGTGCCCGCCGATGCCGTTCTGCGCGTTGGATTACAAGCGCCGCTCGATCCCGCTTCGCTTTCGGACTCTTCAATTTATGTCTGGTCGGACATCACTGGCCTGCACAAGCTGACCGTAACGCTTGAAAACGGCAATAAGGATTTGCGTATCGTGCCACGCCACTGGCGCTTGGATGACCGTCCGCCGTTTAACGCGGGTGAGCGAGTGACCGTAACACTGACCACGCGATTACGCTATGCTGATAGCCGACCGTTTGAAGGGTTTACTTGGCAATACACTGTGGCCGTGCGGCAGAACCGTGGTGGAGATTTTAGCCCGTTAGCAGTTTTTGGAGGTGGCGGGTCAAGCTATTTTTACGTGTCGGATTTTAACGGGGATGGTTGGTGCGATCTTATTGGGAATGATGATGGGGTGCAACGCAAGCTGGTTGTTTATTTTAATGATGGCAAGGGAGTATTGTGGTTCAGTCATGTAGAAAATAATATTGGTCCTAGCGGCGGCGAGCCAGTGGATATCAATCACGATGGCGATCAAGAAATAATTCGTATTAGTGATCCTCTGATCCTGAATGACGGAACCGGTCATTTTAATGAAAAAAATTTTCATGACAGACCGTTGGGATTTGCTAAAGCGCATGATTTTAATAACGATGGCAATATGGATTTTGCCATTGGAAATTTTATCCCCGATTCGCTTTACTTTGGCCTCAGTAAGAATGGAGAACCTTTTAAGAAACTGCAAAAAGCTATCTCGCCGATTAAAGGTCTGCTCTTTTACGTGTATGGTCTATCTTATGATCTGAATAATGATGGTTGTGTCGATTTTCTTTATGTCGGTCAAACCGTCGCCGGTACAATGGTAGGCGGCTTTGCTAGCTTTGAAGCAACTATTGGTGATAGCATGCGAAAGTTACAAGTTCTTGATGTTGCAAACGGAGCAGGCACTTTTTATGGGAATGACTTTGATGTGGATAGTGACATTGATTATGCTTTTGGTGGTGGCGGGAATCAATTCATTACGTTCTTCAATGATAGCCAAGGGCAACTAAAACCGGCAGGCTTACAACAAGCTTTACATGTACAAGGAGTAGCGGGAGGCGACTTTGACGGTGATAGTGACATTGATTTGGCCTTTGGTAACAGTAATCTCGTGTCGACATTTCCAGAAAAGTATGCGCCGGATGTCTCTATCTTCTTGAATGATGGAAAGGGAATTTTCTCCTTAGCTGCCCGCATTCGCCTTCCTTTTGATCGTCCTCTGGACCATATGCTTCTTGCTGTCGACTTTGATCGCGATGGCGATCTGGATCTGATTGGAGTTGCTCAAGGTCTCTTTTATGTGGTCGCCAATGGGGAGTATCCTAATGCCGTCGGTCAGCGGCCATTATCACCCATCCCAACAAAGTTTTTTATTGATCCGATTTATCCCAACCCACTCAGGGCAGAGGCTACGATTGTCGTGAATTTGCCAAAAGGCAGCAATGAAGAGGTTATGATTACTATCTTTGATATCAACGGTAGGCATGTACGAAATTGGTTACTCACCGGGAGTGAAGGGGCAATTCGATTAACTTGGGATATGCGAGACCTAAATTCCAATCCCGTGCCAACCGGGATATATTTTGTACACGCCCAAACGGGTCAATTTAGCGCTGTACAAAAATTTTCGTTTTTAAAATAAGTTTTTACCAACTCAATTCACAAGGAGATGTGTCATGTTTAAAAAAATTTCTTTGAGCAGCCTCATCATGCTCAGTGTTATTGCGGCAGCACCCGGAAACAGCTTTGGGCAGTCGGTATTTCGGGTTGGTGCATGGTGCTTTTTCCATTCGCAACTTCAACCTACGCAATGGCCGATTCATCAACTGCTATCTGGTGAATGGCGTGTCAAAGGCCCTGAACGTGACCGGTTGCTCAACGCAGGGCTGAACTTCATGATCGCGTGTGCTAATCTGCAGGGTGAAGATGCGTTAGCCATCATGGGCGATTCGCTGTACAGCGCACCGTCACCCAAGGATTTTAAAAGCACCTTGACCGCTGTCGAAAACGTGCCGAATTATTTCCCCGACCCCGACCCGCTAATAGGCAGCTCGGTTTGGAGATTGTCGAGGACAGCGGAAAAATATTTAGCCAACGACACCTCCTGGATAAGCAAGGTGCTTGTCGGCTACAATCATATGTATTCCCGCAATCAAAATCGCCTAAACGGTGTCCATAGTTTTCTGACCGCTGCGGAAGGATGCATCAATCAAGCCAACAAGGTGAATGGCATCAACTACATGTGCGATCATACGATCATTGATTCCTATGTGCAGTTGGCTTACGTCCAAACGCCATACGATTGCCATGAACAGACAACTTACTATATGGCTGGACGTTTGAAAAGAGTTGATCATTTAACGACAGGCAATTACACCTTTCAGAATTTGACTGATACCACAGGCACATCTTTTCAAGCTGCTCTCAACGCCATGATCGCTTCTTATGGCGATGCCAGTCGCGGCATTCGCGATTCGCTTTCCATCGCCAAATTTTGGCCAATCCTGCAAACGCAATACTCGCCGGATGTTCCAACCCAATACCCTCAGCCAGGTAGTCTCTTCCGTTCGCCTAATCGAATGGAATTGTTGTGCTCGGTTAATTTGGGGCTGGCCTATGGTGCCAAGGGAATCATTTACTATCTTTGGGATCCGGTTACGCCATCATTAGATGATAGTGCAGAAGAATATGGCTTATTGTCCGATTCAAATCACAATCTACGACAACCGACGTACGACGATGTCAAAAGCATCAACACGAATTATCAAGGCTTCGGCCAAAGCCTCGCAACCATCGGCGGAAATTTTCTCAATCTGACGTGGAAAGAAGGCTATTCCATTCATCAAAATATCAACGAGCCGATCAACGGCACCTATAAACTTTACGACGTCACTGCCAAACCTCCAGGCGGAGCCGATGACGCAGAGAACCAAACTTACATGGAAGTCGGCATTCTGCAAAACAGCAGTAACGTCAATCACTATATGGTCGTCAACCGCCGCTGTCTCAGCACGGAAACCCGCGAGGTCACCCTCACGTTTCAAAGCACGACCAACAATGCCTATCGCATTACGGAGGTTTATACCGGCGGCACGACGACTTATTATCCGGCCGGCGGCACAACTTTTACATATACACTTACACTCGGGCCCGGTCAAGGCAAGCTGCTCAAAGATGTTTGGGGCTGGACCTATCAAAGCAGAGAATATGCCTTGGTCTGTTTGTCAAGTAATCATGTCCTTAGCGGCTGGGATGGGACAACCTATCTTTCAGGCGCTGGCTTTCAAAACAGGAGCATATCATGAAACCACCAGTTATTTTTTCATTTTTACTTTTCTATGTCGCTGCCCTCTTAGCGCAAACGCCACAGTGGACACTGTTGCGCGAAAACACCAGCGGGGTTATTGCCGTCGATCCGACCGACAGCAAAACGATTTACGTTAGCGGCGTGCTAAAAACGACTGATGGAGGATTGACTTGGGCAGTTCATCTGGATGGATTTAATCTTGCTTTTGCGACGGATGTCATTATAGATCCCAATAATCCCCAAATCGTCTACGTTTGCGGTTATGGATTACAGATGGGAATAGTGAAAAGTACGAATGGCAGCTTAACCTGGACAAAGAGCGATACTGGTATCGTTACCGATCATCATGGTTACAGTGTATTAGCGATGGCATTAGATGCCAAGCGCAACATCCTTTACGCTGGAGATGTGGCGGCCAGCGGCGGAGTCTATCGCAGTTTAAACGGCGGGAAATATTGGGAGCGTCTACCGATGGCGAGGTTTGAGGCAAGGGACTTATTAGTAGATCAAGAAAACGGAACCGTTTATGCTGGTACTTTTAATGGCGTTTGGAAGAGCCCAGAGCAAGGACGAACGTGGGTTCGAATCAGCAAAGGCTTACCCATCAATTCCATCAATCCATTTAGTGGCGACACGCTTTATTATGATGTCTGGTCGATTGCTAAAGTGAAGCAATCAAATACTCTATATGCGGTTTTGCGAGAGAACGGAATTTACAAAAGTTTTGATGCTGGAAAGAATTGGTTTTCGGTGAATAATGAATTGTCAACGGGCATCACATTTCATCGCGTCGTTGTATCGGAGGTTGATACCAATATCATTTATGTTGGAGGTCAAAGTAATCGATTCGCAGGCATTATGGCGGGGCTTTTGAGATCGACAAATGGAGGTCAAATCTGGCAAAGATATGCAGAAGGCTTGCCAACTACATCACCCGAGTGGCTTTGGGCTCTTCACTTAACAATGCATAAAAATGCTTTATACTTAGAGTTACAAGGTTTAGTGCCAAGAGGCATTTACAAACTCGAACCTGCGGCAATGACTTCAGTTAAAAATGATCGTGAAATAAAGATTAAAACATATAACCTAGTCCCAAACTATCCCAATCCTTTTATTAATTCAACTTGGATAAGTTATCAACTAAAGGATAACAGTTTCGCGAAGATAAAAATTTTTGATATCACTGGAAAGGAGGTGATTACTTTAGTTGAAAAACAGCAAACTGGCGGGGAATATAAAACTCAATGGAACGGGAAAAACCGTGAAGGAGGTGATGTGCCAAGTGGAATTTATTTTGTTCAGCTAAAGGCGGGTTCATTTATTAAAACTCACAAAATGGTTTTGATGCGTTAACCTTAAACACTCGGAGGCTGCAATGAAAACGAGTACTGCCGTTTTGAGTTTGGTTCTTTGCTGTTGCCAAACAGCTTTTTCTCAGATCAGCAAGAACATGGTTTTGGCCGGTATAGTTCCCGCAAATACGATGTATGGCAGAACCTTAGATTTTACAAAGGAGCAAACCATTGCCGATGTTTGGGGATGGACATACCAA
>Ga0247727_10005052_pt1 | contig 27234 bp, 24 predicted proteins | sample WisWelCaveWW1625_FD_202498 | JGI IMG/M metagenome (GOLD analysis project Ga0247727, IMG submission 202498) | Biofilm microbial communities from Wishing Well Cave, Virginia, United States - WW16-25 | ecosystem: Environmental > Aquatic > Deep subsurface > Groundwater > Cave microbial mat | place...
GAGCGGACCAACGAGATCGGTACCATGATGGCGCTCGGGACGAAACGCAGCGGGGTGCTGCGTTTGTTTATCGTGGAGGGGGTCGTGCTGGGGGTGATCGGCGGCATGCTCGGTGTGCTGCTCGGAGCTGCCGTGACGTCGATCGTTGGTTCCATCGGCATTACGATGCCGCCCGCGCCCGGGTCGAGCATCACATGGCTCTCGAAACCGATGGTGGTGCCGTCGGTATTGGCGTTCGCTTTTCTGCTCTCACTGGTGACGGCCGTGGTGTCATCGGCGTACCCGGCGTATCGGGCGTCTCGATTGGAGATCGCGGAGGCGCTGCGGCATGTGTGATCTGGGGCGGGAAAAAAGAGACGGAGTGTGTTCCGAGACACGAGGCACGAGACACGAGGCACGAGTCTTTGTTGCTCCGAGGTGGCGGAGCGTGTGGTTGGAGCGCGCGCTGGGCGTGTCGGTCGTGGTCGTCTGCTTGAGCGGTTGCATGAGCAGTCGTGATTGGGATGCTGCGGCAGTGGTGGAGATGCCTGCGGTAGTCGATGTGTCTGACACGGTTAAGATTCTTGCGGCTACTGAATCGGCTGAAGCGCCCGCGGTAGCTGCATCAGCTGAAGTAGCTGAAGTGCCCACGGTAGATGAATCGATCGGAGTGACTGAACAGCTGCCGACCGTTATCCCGAGTGCTGTAGAGGCTGCAGCGATCTTGGCCAGGGCGGACGAGGTGCGGAATCCTCAGCTCGACTACGTTACCACTGTGATCATCACGAGCATCCAGCCCGGACGTGACCCGCGCGTTGCTGAATATGAGGTGTTTGTCAAAGGGCGGGATCTGACGGTGATCAAGACGATCAAGCCGGAGCACGAGCGGGGGCGGGGCATGCTGATGAATGAGCTCGATATGTGGGCGTTCCTACCGACCGTCTCGAAACCGCTGCGCATCTCGCTGCGGGAGCGTCTCATCGGCGAGGTCGCCAATGGCGATCTGGCGCGTACCAACTTCTCGGGGGATTATGTTCCGGAGATTGTGGCGACCGAACTCCTCGATGGCCGCGCGTATGACAAACTCGATCTCAAGGCCAGGAGCATGGAGGTGACCTACGCGCGTGTCATGCTCTGGGTGGATGCGGCAAACGCGCATCCGCTCAAAGCCGAGTTCTACGCGCCATCCGGTCGCTTGTTGAAGAGCTGCCGTTACGAGCGATATCAGGAGCTGGCAGGTCGCTTGAGGCCGACGCGCCTTGTCATGATCGATCCGCTGCGTCAAGGGCAGGAATCCGTCCTTGAGTACAGCTACATGGAAGTCAAAGAGCTTCCCGAGAAGTATTTCACCAAGCAGTACATGAGAAAGCTGCTGGAGTAACGCGTTCGACTGTTTGCGTGCAGCGATATCGCTGAATTGGGATAGTGTCCAAGTTTGCCAGGGCCTGGCGTCTGCGGGACTCCGCCATCCTCGCGGCGCACCCCGGCTAGCACCCTGCGTTGGTGCTCTGGCGTTCGAGGCATCCACGGAGTCACCGAGACGTTGGTGGAGTCGAGTGGTTGTGGAGCTGGGGCCCCTTGCCGCTGCGGGTGGCAGAGACCTCCTCTCCGGCGCCACCCGGCAAACTGGACCACTATCGCCGAATTCAAAGTGGAATAGCGATCGGCCTGTCTGTGCTAGAATCAGGCCTGGTGACTGATGATGACTCAATCGATGTTGCGTAGGAACGGTTCGTGGCGATGTGTCTGTGTGCTGGTGGTGCTGATAGTTGCCGTCCCGGCTGTCAGCGGTGTTCTGCCGGTCTTTGCTCAGACGCAGGCGCAGCAGGAGGCGACGTCTACTGCCCCAGCGGTGGGGCGTTCGATATTGCCCGGCAAGCTGCAGGAGATGGTGGTGCAGGGAGTGCTATCGCAGCTGGTGGCTTGGCGGACGAGCCGTCCTCGTGAGCTCAATCAGCTTGACCATCGAATCCAGCTCAGTGAGGGGCTGCAGCTCAACGAGGCGTGGAAATTCAAGAGTGTTCAACGACTCACCTATGACGCGGTCTTCGACCTCGCCGATAACTTTCCGGACACGGTGGAAGCCGACGAGCAGCTGGAGTTTGATCTGCGCGAGACATACCTCGACTATTCCGGCGATGCGTTCGACTTGCGCCTTGGGAAGCAGACGATTGTGTGGGGCGATGCGGTCGGGCTGTTCTTTGCCGACGTGGTGAACGCCAAAGATTTGCGCGAGTACGTGCTGCCGGATTTCGATCAGATCCGCATTCCCCAGTGGGGAGCCGATCTGGAATTCTCGAAGGGCGACGGTTATGCCGAGTTGATCTGGTTGCTGCCCGACGTGCACAAGCTGGGGGTGAGTGGTGCGGAGTTTGAGTTTCCACTGCCGGCTCCACCAACGGCGGCGCGCACCACCCGCGATCCAGGGCAGTTTCCGATGAGCGTCAGCAACAGCGAAGTCGGCACCCGTGTCGCCTACCTGCTGAACGGATGGGATGTGAGCGCGTTCTTCCTCTACACGTGGGACAAATTCCCCGTGATGTATCGCGCGATTCAGGGAGGTGTCTTTCGGTTCGATCCGCGGTACGAGCGGGCGCATCTGGTGGGCAGCAGCTTCTCCAAGGATCTGGGGGATTTCGTGCTCAAGGGGGAGATGGTGGTGAATCCCTCGCAGCATCTGTCGATCCTGGATCCTACCGACGACGACGGTATTGTGGAGCGGACGGTGGTCGATTATCTGATCGGCACCGACTATCGGGGGATCGATCGCTTAGAGGTCAACGTGCAGTTGATGCAGCGCGTCATCCAGGGTTTCGACGAGCGTTTCTTCGGCGAGAACGATTGGCGCACCCATCTCTCGATCTGGCTGCGCACGAGCATGCTGGATGGCAAGGTCGAGCCGGAGTTTCTCGCCATCGTCGGTCTCAGCGAGGAGGATGCGCTCTTTCGGCCGCAGGTGAAGGTTCATCTGACCAACCAGTGGCAATGGCGCGTTGGGGTCGATGTGTTCCAAGGAGAGACGTCCGGCGTGTTCGGACGCTTCGACAAAAAGAGCCGCGTCTTCACGGAGCTTCGGTACCATTTCTAGAGGCGGACGTGAGCACCAGACGTAGGGACGTGCGCGCTGGATGTAAGACGTGGACAGCTGGCGAAGGTTGTCAGCGGACGTACGACGTGAAACGTCTATCGTACGTCTGCCCATGGTTTTGGCCGGCTACTCACGTCTTGCGTTTGATGTTCGCGTCTCACGTCTGCTGACTGGCCTTGTCCACTGTCCTACGTCTTACGTCAGTGCTGTATCGTGGAGAGCGGTGGCGGGTGTGGGTGGAGCCGGCGCCGCCGGGCGTGCGGCGCTCGCGGGTGCTCGGAGCGCATGGCGAGTTGAGTATGCTGCTGGCGCCTCAGGATATCCGGCGACCGCGCACCGTGCTGAAGCATCGGCTACGTCAGTATGCACGCGAGTTGATCGCCGAAGAAGCACAGCGTCTTGCCCAGTCGTTCGGTTTCGTGTTCTCGACGTTATCGGTACGTGATCAGCGGACGCGGTGGGGTTCATGCTCCGGCCTCGGGCATTTGAGTTTCAACTGGCGGCTGGTGATGGCGCCGCCAGACGTCATGCGTTATGTCGTTCTGCATGAACTTACCCACCTTGTCGAGCCGAATCACTCCAGCCGTTTCTGGCGGCGGTTAGCTCAGGTCTGTCCCGATCTCGCTGCGCAGAAGCTTTGGCTGCGCCGCCATGGCGCTGAGCTCATGCGGTTCTAAACCTGTCTTATGGCTCAGCGGTGCCAGGCACGCACCTTTTGTTGGCGTCCAGCACCTTTCCATGAAGTGCCTGGCACCGTTGGTTGACTGAGGTGAAGCGGCGCGCATGGGCAGGGGATTTGACGTGCTGGTGAAGCGGTTGATCGGGATCGTCAGCTGAACCGCCGCAGATGGATGTCGGTCTCGAGCATCTGGTCGTTGACGATCAGGCTGAAGAAGCGCTGCGGCTCGCGCTGGATGATCTGCACCTCGTTGTTGCCGCGCACGCTCTCGCCCAGACTTTCGAGGAATCCATCATCGAACGTCACGCCGCACGCCGGTTCCAGCAGCGGCGTCTCGCGTTTGTTGAAGGACGCGATGTACGTCTCCAGCCGTCTCAGCGGATACTGCATGACGTACACGGCGCAGCGCCGATTCTTCTGGCAGATCTTGAGCAGCTTGTCTTGCTTGATGATGCCACAATCGATCCAGAGCACCGGCTGGTTGCTCTGTGGATCGAGGCGCACCAAGTCGGGTTGGAACGTTTGTCGATCGACCGCCTGTTCTACCAACAAGTCTTCGCTGTAGAAGAGAAGGAATGCCAGAAACTTGAGCAGGATATGTTCCAACGTCTCGTCAGGCATCTTGGCGAAGGTCTGGCGGATCGAGCGTCCGTTCTCGAATGTGATGTGGAATGTTAACTTCGAGGGCGAGCCGGTGGTCATGGCGGTATTGTACACCGGGCGCTGGGAGAGCAGGTGCGATAGATCGGGCGTGAGAAATCAGTCGTGGTGAGGCGGGCGTGGTGTAGCGATGGAAAGTTGGGGGGCGCTTTCCTAGCCGCCGCACTTACCATCTGTCTCATCACGTCCGCCTTTCCACGCCTGCCCTATCACGTCTGAATTACCACGCCTGCTCTTTCATGGCTGCAGTTGTAGCATCGACAGACGTTGCGGCTGGGGGTATCATGGAGCGGCTTGTGGGGCGGAGAGGACTGCCGCCTCGGCGGTCGGGGGGCGTGATGGTCAAGTTGGTCAAGCAGCTCTCGGTCTTTCTGGAGAATCGGCCCGGCGGCATGGCGCGGATCTGCGGCATCCTCGCCGAGGCGAACATCAACATTTTGGCGCTGTCGGTACACGACACCGTCGATCACGCCATCGTCCGTCTGATTGTCGAACCGCACGTGAAGGCGCTGCTGTTGCTGGAACATCAGGGATTGTATCTGCTGGAACAGGAAGTGGTGATGATGAAGCTGGAGAACCGTCCCGGGGAACTGGCTGATTTGGCTCGCCTGCTGGCACGCGCCGATATCAACATCGCCTACGCCTACTGCACCGCGACCGAGGATCAGGGGTCGGGGTGCCTGGTGTTGAGCACCGATGATCCGCGACGCACGGTGGATGTGCTTGCCGGCGTGGAGTGACGTTCCTACCATGTCATCCGCCATAACTCCCTTTGCCATTGTGATCGCGCGTCACCGGTGGCGCGAGTTTGTCCGGAGGATCGTATGACGCCGCCTCAGGGAATGCCGGAGAACAGCATGGTCTTTTCGGCTGACGGTGGCACGGAGATCCGGTGTCTCATCGCGCAGCTCCCGTCCCGCAAGACGTTCGAGGTCAGTCCCGAGGATATCCGCAAGCACCTGCGCGAGGAGTGTTATCTCTGGCTCGATATTCAGCGGATCAAGCCGGAGCATGACACCTGGCTGACGGCGGTCTTCGGTCTGCACCATCTGGCGACGGAGGATCTTCACAACGAAGAGGTGCTCCCGAAGGTGGAGCGGTATGACGGCACGCTCTTCACGGTGTGCGATGCCGTTGACTGGCCGTCACCGGAGGAGCCGATCGGCACGATCAATCTCAATCTCTTCCTTGCCGGTCGCTGGCTGGTGACGACGCATGCCAAGCCGCTGCCGATCGTCACGACGCTGCACGATCGATTGCTCAAGGGATCGGACCTTCTGGCGCAAGGGCCGGATGCCGTCTATCACGCACTGCTCGATGGGGTGATCGACGGGTATCTTCCGGCGCTCGATCGGATCGATATCCTGCTGGAGCGGATCGAGCGGCGGATGCTGTCGCCGCGCGCCGAGCGGGGGCTGGAGCGGGAGATCTTCGCCGTGCGGAAGCGTTTGCTGACGCTGCGTCGCTACGTCGGTCCGCATCGGGACGTGGCGACGGCGCTCTTGGCGTATCAGGGGGAGGTGGTGCGGCCGGAGACGCGGCTGCATCTGCGGGACGTACTGGATCACACGCTGCACATCCTCGACGCGACGGAACGCTACCGCGATCTCCTGAACGGCGCGATGGAGTGTTATCTCATGCAGCTGTCGCACCGCACCAACGAGAGCATGCGGACGCTCAGCGCCGTCGCCACCGTGCTTCTGCCACTCTCGCTCATCGCCGGAATCTACGGGATGAATTTCGACCGGCTGCCGGGTGCGCGGCATCCGTGGGGATTCTGGATGATGTTGGGAGTGATGGGCGCGGTGGCGGGTGGATTACTCTGGTTCTTCCGCCGCAAACGCTGGCTCTAAGCTATCAAAGCGTCTAACGGCCACGGAGCCTGGCGCCTTCGGATGCTCCGCCGTCCTCGCGGACCACCCCAGAACCAGCCCTACTGAATTGCCCGTTCGACGGAGGCATAGTGAATCGGAGAGATGTTAGCGGTGCGGGAGCGACGTAGAGGTTCTGGGGGCCCGATCCGCTGTGGGCGGCGGAGGCCTCTCCTTCGGCGCCACCCGTGGCTGGCGCAATCTTGATGGGCGTCCGCGTAGTACAGTAGCGTTACTCATCAGGATGGTTTCCGCTCTTCCCCGCGCTGCATGCTTTTGACGGTGACGCGGTCCACATAGGTGAGATCATCCACGTTGATCCGCACCGTTTCGCCTTCTCTGACGAACTGCGGCACCCAGACTTTCAGGCCGTTCTCCAGTTCGACTTCCTTTGTGGTGGTGTCGTTGCCGCCTTTGAGCGGTGGCGGCGCGCTGGCGACTTTGAGTTCCGCGACCTTGGGGAAGACGATGCTGACGGCGCGTCCCTCGACGATCTCAACGTCGATGTCGGTGTTCTCCTTTAGGAACGCGTGCTGTTGGCCGACGACGGCGGCGGGGAGCGAGAGCTGTTCGAACGTCTGCGTGCTCATGAAGACGTAGCTGTCGGCGTCTCTGTAGAGGTAGGTCATCTTCTGCCGCGCGATGTCAATCTCCTCGACCTTGTCTTCTGAGCGCCAGCGCTTCTCCCGGATGGCCCCGTCCTCCAGATTCTTGAGTTTGGCATGGACGGAGCGGCCTGAGCGACCGGTGCCGTGGTATTCGAAGGAGAGGACTTTGCAGATGACGCCGTCCACCTTCAGGATGTTGCCGGTGCGGATCTCGGTCGCGTCGATCATGGTAGCTGCCTCCGTGATGTTGTTGGGGACGAGACAGGTGCAACACAATCGTGTGGGGATGCGCCCGTTGGCGCAAACGCTTGGGGACTCGCTAGCCGTTCTGGCCAGACAGGGACAAGAGGATGCCTCCACCTCCATGGTGGGTGAGTGCGAGTGATAAATGTGTTAGGGAGTATCGCAACGCTTTTGTCCCTTGTCCCCGGTTCAAGTCCCTGCGTCAGGTTTTCCCGTTCGTCCCTGCTTCAGTTTTTGACTCTCGAAGTATAACACGGGGCTGAGAGGCGGTGGCAGGGGGAGTGGCCGGTGTGGTATATACTGGCAACATGGATCGCTCGATCAAACGCGTATGGAATCCGCCGAATCCGTACCTCTCGGCGCATCGGCAGTTTCTGGAGGATGAGCCGTCGCCCGAGGCGACCGTGGAGGTGTATGAGGACCACTCGCAGTCGATCCTCTCGCGTAACGACAGCCCGGATCTCTCGTTCCGCTGGAGCGTCAACCCGTATCGCGGCTGCGCGCACGCCTGCATTTACTGTTACGCGCGTCCGACGCATGAGTATCTCGGGCTCGGTGCCGGCACCGACTTCGAGACGAAGCTGGTGGTGAAGCCGCAGTCGCCGGAGTTGCTGCGGCAGGCGTTCATGCGGCGATCGTGGAAGGGGGAGCTGGTGGTCTTTTCCGGCGTGACCGACTGCTATCAGCCGTTGGAGGCGGGATGGCGCCTGACGCGCGGATGCTTGGAGGTCTGCGGCGAGTTCCGGAATCCGGTCGGCATCATCACCAAGTCGGCGCTCGTGCAGCGTGACATCGATGTGCTGCAGCGGTTGCATCGGGAGGCATCGGTCTCGGTGCACGTCAGCATTCCGTTTCTCGACGAGCGGGTGGCGCGGCTGGTAGAGCCGGGGGCTCCGTCGATTGCGCGGCGGTTTGAGACGGTGCAGGCGCTCGCGGCGGCCGGGATTCCGGTGGGCGTTGGCGTGTCGCCGCTCATCCCGGGGCTGAACGACGCCGACATCCCTGGGATCTTACGGCGGGCGAAGGCGTGCGGGGCGACGCAGGCGTTCCGGACGCTGCTGCGGTTGCCGGGGAGCGTGCGGGAGGTATTCCTGCATCGGTTGCAGGAGCGGTTGCCGATGCGGGCGGGACGGGTGGAAGGGCGGTTGCGGTGGACGCGCGACGGGGAGTTATCGGACAGTCGGTACGGCCATCGGCACAGCGGTAGCGGGATCTACTGGGAGACGATCGAGCAGATGTGGGGGGTCTGGACGCAACGGCTCGGGTTTAATCGCGGCTGCGATCCCGATGTACCCTCGACGTTCGTGCGTCCTCCCGTTGCGCAGCGTGCTCCTCGGCCGTCGCGCCGGAAGGATCAGAGGCAACAGACATTTGAGTTTGCTGGGTGAGCGCAATGATATCTCATGCATTATTCGATTGCTTTGGTCATGGCGATAGCAGTTCTCGGTGTTGCTCAGAGTCCGCCTTTCATTTCCTCGATAGGTCTGATCGCCCAGGCGCGACGGCGATTCGTAAGACAATCGAGCAATGGTTCTTGCGCTACCCTTCGGTACATCAAGCTCGGTTTCGTGCAGACTTCAGGTCGGCGAATGATCTACAGCATCGTGCGGCTTTCTTCGAGCTGCTACTTCACGAGCTGTTGCTGTGCCTAGGATATTCTCTTGACGTACATCCAGTCGTCAATCTCGATAGGGGCCGGAGACCGGATTTCTTAGTCACTTCTGCCGTTGACCCTCCGTTTGTGCTGGAGGCTGTTTTGGCTTCTGAAGAATCTAAGCGGGAATTAGCCGCATCTTCACGGATAGAAGCAGTTATTGAGCAGCTGAATCGTCGTTTGAAGGTGAGAGATTTCTTTCTTGGTGTGAGGATAGAAGGTGTGCCTAGAACGCCGGTGCCGTCCGATCGTGTGCTAAGATTTCTGAAATTCCAGATCGATCGGTTGAATGCTAGTGGTCAACCAGTCGTGTTTGTATCTGCCGATCAGGGTTTGTATCCACGGTGGCCGTACGAGCATGATGGGTGTGTGCTGGAGTTCTTTCCAATTCCTAGAACCGTTTCTTCCAAAACAGGTGATTCTGGAAGACCCATTGGTTTGATTACGAGCGATGCTCGTTGGCGAAACGCTAGCGCTGTAATCAAAGACGCAGTACGTAAGAAGTCGAACCGTTATGGAGATCTCGGCCAACCTTATGTTGTAGCAGTTAACGTGTGGGGGGAACTCGGTCTGATCGACAGATCAGATATCGTGAGCGCACTGTTTGGTAATGAGCAGTGGATTGTTTCCAAGTCCTCAGGCGAGTGGAAAGTCGATCGGTGTGCGCGGGCGTTGAACGGGGTGTGGACGAGCGGGGCCGGGCCGCTGTGCACACGTGTTAGTGCTGTGCTTGTCGGAAGCTTGGTGTCACCATGGAGCATTCACAATTCTGAGATGTATCTTTGTCACAATCCTTGGGCTAAGAAACCCTATTGTGGTGCGCTAACCCGTCTTCCTCAAGCGGTTCCTCGGGATGGGCATGTTGTTTGGACTGAGGGTGACTCTTTATCACGCGTGTTGGGTTTACCGGAGGGCTGGCCTGGAGCGTAAAGCTGGTCAGCATGTATGACTATGGCTTCAGCAGGTGTTCGTGATGAGTTTGATGTCGCATAGCTCGTCTCATCAATGAAACCACTCGTGTTGTTCGACATTGATGGAACGCTTGTGATGACGGGTGGGGTGGGGAAACGGGCGGTGAACCGCGTCTTTCTCGAGCTGTTCGGTGTGGAGGATGCGTGGGATCATTACAATCCGTTCGGCAAGACCGATCCGATGATCGTGCAGGATATCGCCATGCGTTGTCTGCAGCGCGGTTTGTCGCCGGAGGAGGCGGTAGAAGTATTCCGACGTTACGTGCGTTATATGGAGGAGACGATTGGCGACGATCAGCGGTTCCGCGTGCTGCCGGGTGTGGAAGAGGCGTTGCAGCGCTTGCAGCGGGAGGCGTATCCGGTTGGCTTGGCGACGGGCAATGTGCAGGCGACGGCGTGGCTGAAGATGCGGCGTGCGGGGCTGGAGCGATACTTCAGCTTCGGTGGTTTCGGGGATGATTCGCCGCAGCGCGGAGAGCTAGTGGCGCGGGCGATTGAGCGCGCGGGGCAGGTGATGGGCCGGGTGTTTAATGGGTATCAGGTAGTGTTGGTAGGCGACGCGATACAGGACGTCGAGGCGGCACGCTCGGTGGGGGCGCGGGCGGTGGCGGTGGCGACCGGGCGGTTGACGGTCGACGCGTTACGCGCGTTGCGGCCGGATCTGGTGCTGGAGAGTTTTGCTGAGCCGGAGGCGTTCTGGCAGTTGCTTGAAGCGGTGGTGTGAATAGAGGCGGATCGTTGCTACACGGTGCCAGGCACTTTCTCATCGGTGCGTGGCCGTCAGATGGTGCCTGGCACCGACCGGTTGGCTGAGGCGAAGCGGTAGGCATGGGTAGGGAGTTGGTTGCTTTATCTTCATCGGGAAGGTTTGGGTGAAACGGCAAAGATGGTCAGGGGATCAGGAGGCGATGTGGCACAGAGCGAGCAGGTAGCATTGAAGCAGCAGATGAAGCAGGCGCTGGAGATGTTGGTGATGGCATCGGAGTCGGGGCAGATCAACGGTCGGGATGTCAGTGAGCTGATGAAGCAGATGCCGGCGATCCCCGGCATGAGCAAGGAGGCGGCGTTGGCGCAGCTGCGGGCGATGACGCCGGCACAGCGGGAAGCGTTGGTCGATCAAATCGTGGCGATCATGAGCGGGGAGCGGCCGAAGGGGGTTCAGGGATTTCTGCTGCAGCAGCTGATGCGGTGGCGGGGAAACGCGAAGCGCGCCACGTGAAGCGTCGCGCGTAAGGTATCAGAACCCAGACCTGAGCTACGAGCCGCGCGCTTCGAGTAACACGAGCGCCTAGACGTCGCTTCAGGTGATAACGTTCAATGCGTGTAGCTCGAAGCTCGTAGCTTGCGTTCCACGCCTCACGGCTCTGAAATTCTTGCTTCACCCGGATCGGTGTCGTTTGCTACAATGACACCCTCTGCCCAAGGATGAGCACACCAGTCGCTAACATGAGGGAGGAGTAAGGAACGGATGAGTCAGGCAGTTGCTGTCGAGTCAGTGTACGGATGCCTCGGGATCCACAACAAAAAGATCGGCATGTGGGTGTTCCTCGCCTCCGAGGTGATGTTCTTCACCGGCCTGATCGGGGCGTATATCGTGCTGCGGTTCGGATACCCGCAGTGGCCGGTGCCATCAACGATTCTGAATGTGCCGCTCACCGCACTCAACACCTTCGTCCTGATCTGCAGCAGCGTCACCATGGTCAAAGCGTTCGCGGCGATCTCCGATGGCGATCAGTCGGGGCTGAAGCGCAACCTGCTGCTGACGTTCCTGCTCGGTGCCACCTTTCTTGGCATTCAGGTGCATGAGTACACGGAGCTGGTGCATCACGGACTGACGATCGGCAGCAGTCTCTTTGGCTCCTGCTTCTTCACGTTGACGGGATTCCATGGGGCGCATGTGTTGGGTGGTGTGATCTGTGTGTTGGTCACGCTGCTCAAGGCGCTCCGCGACGGTTACTCGCAGGCTGACCACGTTGGCGTGGAGATTGTCGGGCTCTACTGGCATTTCGTCGATCTGGTCTGGATTCTTCTCTTCACTATCGTGTACCTCATCTGATGGCAGCACAACTCGTTAGCAAAAGACGTGAAGCGAGGAGCGTGAAGCGTGAAATCCAAAACTGAGGATGTCTTCGAGTCACGAGTCACGAGTCACGAGTCACGTACGTCGCATGCGCATCCAAACTATATCGGCATCTGGGTCTGGCTGCTGGTGCTGACGCTGCTTGAGGTGGCCGTTGTGTATCTACATCTGCCGAGGCCGCTGCTGGTGTCGTCGTTACTGGTGATGGCGCTCGTGAAGGCGGCCCTCGTCGCCATGTACTACATGCATCTCAAGTTTGAGAAGGTCCTGCTGACGTTCATCTTTACCAGCCCGTTGATTTTCAGCGTGGTCTTCACGGTGCTGGCCCTCTTCGACTCGCCACCGTTCCATTAATCGCATATGACCGAGGCGCCGCCGTTTGAGCCGTGGCGCGCGCAGCATCTGGCGGTGCTGGGTGTGACGTGTGCGGCGAGCGCTATCGCTGTGTGGGTGGGGCGCAGGCGGCGGATGCGTCATGCCGTGCCATGGCTCAGTGGTGCGCTGGCGGCGGTGCTCGTTGGCGCGGAGATCGCCGCCCTGTGCTACACCATTCGGCGTGGGGAGTGGACGATCGCCGGTGGGTTGCCGCTGCAAATCTGCGATGTGGCCGTTTACGTGATTGCTGCGGCTCTTCTCACGCATCATCAGCGTAGCTACGAGCTGGCCTACTTCTGGGGGTTAAGCGGTACCATCCATGGTCTCTTGACGCCGGATCTGGTCGTCGGTTTCCCGCATCCGGCCTGCCTGAAGTTCTTTGTCACACATGTCGGGATCATTGTCAGTGTAGTCTACCTGAGTGCCGGACTGGGGCTACGGCCGGGGCCGGCTGCCGTGCGTCGCATGATGATCGTGACGAATCTGTATGCGGCAATGGTGGGAGCGATCAATGCCTGGCTCGGCACCAATTATCTCTACCTCTGTCGTCCGCCGAGCGCGCCATCGCTGATCGACTACTTGGGGCCGTGGCCGTGGTACATCTTCGGTTTGGAGGTTGTCGCGCTGGTGTCGTTTACCCTGTGTGCGGCACCGTTCTGGCTGGCCGCGCGCTGTCGGCGCACGTTCTGAGTAAGCCGATCCGCACCCTATCTGCTCCCTGCAGGCAGGATCTGACGCGAAGCGCTCTTCCCTTCGAGCCGGTCTTCCTTGTGTGTTGAATCTTGCATTTGGTTGGACTTGCAGCTTGCGGCTTGTGTCCAGCGTCTAGAAGTTCTGCGTGTTCTTGGTGATCTGCCAGGTGCGGCTGTAGCCGGTAGGGGGATTGAGGCGTGCGGCGCTGGCTTGGAAATCGCCGGCTACACCGACGATGCTGTAGTCCCATCGCACTTCCGGGTCGATCTGGAGGTCGAGCGCGGTGTTGATGTCAGCGATGTCGCTCTCCGTGACGCCGTCAGCCGGGAAGTAGGTGTTGAACTTCACAAGGTAGCGCTGCTCGCCGTTGCGGATCAGCTTCAGCATCGTCTGCGCCTCGCGGTCTCTGGCGCGCTCGGCCGTCTTGATGTAGGTGGCGACCGCAACGGCGGAGAGAATGGCGACGAGCAGCACGGTGATCAGCATTTCCAGCAGTGTGTAGCCGTGGGGATGGAGGGGATGCGCAGAAGCGTCCGCAACGCGATGCATGGCCAGCATTATACTGTGTGAGTGGCGGAAGCCCAACGCCGATTTGCCGCAGGCGTTTGGCAACGACTGGATAGGAACGGGTCGACCGTTTGCTTCGTGCGTTTCGCGTATTCCATCTGGTATTTTGTCTGCTCTCACGTCTGATTCTCCACGACCGCCTCTCCACGTCTGCCTCATCACGTATCTCGTCGTGATTGGGGCGGTGTTGTAGTCGTTGACGTAGCGCGCGGGGCTTTGCTATGCTTCCGCCGGATCGATGACGTGGAAGCCATCGGGGATGTGACGGGTCGGTTGCGTTGCGCATTGCGGTGCAGCATGAGGGAGGGGCGGTACATGCGATCGGTGGGACATAAGCTTGGCGTGTGGGTAGTGCTGGTGGCTTTGGGGGTGTCGGGGTGCGCGGCGCAGCGGGACGCGCAGGTGCAGGATTTGAAGCGGAAGCTGGAGCATATGGAGTCGGAGTTGGATCGGACGAAAGCGGCGCAGCAGGATGCCGAAGCGCAGCTGGCGGTGTTGGAGGAGGATCGACAGGGCTTGCTGGATGCGCAGGAGCAGCTCAGGCAGCAGTTGAGCCAGGAGCTGGCGGATGCGCAGGCGAAGCTGGAGATGACGGAGCGGGGATTGGTGTTGACGTTGCTCGACCGCATCTTGTTTGACTCCGGCAAGTCGGAGTTGCGGACGGACGGACTGGCCGTCCTCGACAAGGTGGCCACCGTGCTCAAGGAGCAGCTGACCGACGAGGCGATCGCCGTCGAGGGGCACACCGACAACCAGCCAATTAAGTTCTCCGGGTGGAAATCCAACTGGGAGCTCTCGACCGCGCGCGCGACCAGCGTGGTGCATCATTTCATCGATCAGGGCGGGTTGGCGCCGGAGCGGTTGCGGGCCGTCGGCTATGGCGAGTTTCATGCTGTGGAGTCGAACGATGCGGCTGAGGGGCGTCAAGCGAATCGCCGCGTCGAGATCGTCATTCTGCCATCGCAGATCTCGCGAACGGAAGGAAAGCAGTAGGCAGTAAGCAGAAGGCAGTAGGCGAATCGCTCGCCGGTTATCTCTGCCTTCTGCCGACTGCTTTCTGTTGGCTAGAGCATCTTCGGGGAGGATGTGGTATCAGCGGCTGGGGTGTGGTGATGGGGTCGGCGCATCAGCGGCCGGCAGTTGGCGCTCGCGTTTGGTGACCACGCGGCCCTGCGCATCGATCTCGTAGACGATCGGGGCGCCGGTTGGGATGTTCAGCTCCAGCACCTGCTCCTTCGTTAGCTGGTCGAGGTACATGACGATGGAGCGAAGGCTGTTGCCGTGCGCGACGACCAGAATGTTGCGTCCCGCGGTGACCTCCGGCATGATCTTGGTTTGAAAGTACGGCAGGGTGCGCGCGGCGGTGTCCTTGAGACTCTCGCCGTTGGGCGGGGCGATATCGTAGCTGCGCCGCCAGAGGTGGACTTGCTGATCGCCGAACTTCTTGGCAGTCTCGGTCTTATTGAGTCCTTGCAGGTCGCCGTAGTGCCGCTCGTTGAGCGCTTGATTCTGCTTGATCGGGATGCCACTCTGGCCGATGACGTCCAGCACGATGTGCAGCGTTTCCTGAGCGCGTTGCAACGCCGACGTGTAGGCTTTTACGAAGCGGATGTCTTTGATGTAGGATGCGCCTTGCCGGGCTTCCTGGCGTCCGAGGTCGGTGAGTGGGACGTCGATCCAGCCGGTGAAGCGATTTTCCAAATTCCACTGTGATTGCCCGTGACGGATCAGTACCAAGAGTGCCATGCGGTTTCTCCTGTCGTATTACGAGTGCGGTTGCGGGATATCCGGGGGCGCACTCTCATGGCGGTCAGACTACCACAGCGTCGGGCGGGTTGCAACGAGCGCGGAGCCACGCGGAATTGAGACAATACGCGGAAATGGCGCAGAACGAAGCGCGGAATCACGCGGCGAGGGCTGAATCGTTTCCGAGGTGCCCAGCGCGTCTTGGAAAATGCCCGGCACCGATGGTTGCTTGCGGTGGAGCGGTTGCCAACATGACTGGCTTGTTGCGACATTGGGGTCTGGCGCCGGAGCTGCCTGGCTTCATCGGGAGGGTTATGGCGAGATGGAAGGGGTTGGGCAGGTGGTGCCGACTGCTTTGTTGCTACGCGGGGTCTGACCGCAGGCCAAGAAGTTTGGCTTAGGTAAAAGGTCTGACCCCATCGGTAAGATTGGGGTGGAGCGGTGGGGATGGTCGAGGGAGTGATGGCGGGAGCGATGACGAAGCGAACGTATGACGTGCTGGGGATTGGGAACGCGCTGGTCGATTTCCTGGTGGAGGTGGACGAGGCGGAGTTGGTGCCGGTGGGGTTGGCGAAGGGGGAGATGCGGCTGGTGGATGAAGCAACGGCGCGTGCGACGCTCGACCGGCTGCAGGCCGGCAAGCCGTCGATGAAGATTATGCCTGGTGGCAGCTGCGCCAACACGATCTCCGGCGTGGCGCGGCTGGGCGGCACCGCGGCGTTTCATGGAGCGGTCGGTGCGGATCGGTATGGCGATCGTTTCGAGCAGGCGTTGGTGGCGGACGGCGTGCGATCCGGCGTGCGGCGCCGGGCCGATGGGTTGACAGGGCACGCGATCGCGTTCATCACGCCGGATGGTCAGCGGACGTTTGCGGTGCACCTCGGTGCGGCGCTCTCGTATGGGGAAGAGGAGGTGCTCGAGGAAGAGATCCGGCAGTCGTCGATCCTGCACTTGGAGGGGTATCTCTTCGATGCGCCAACGCTGCGTCAGGCGGCGGAGCGGGCGATGGAGTATGCGCGGCGGCACGGCGTGACGGTGTCGGTTGATCTGGCCGATCCGGGCGTTGTGCGGCGCAATCGCGCGTTTGTCGAGGAGGTGGTGCAGCATCGCGCTGGCGTGTTGTTCGCGAACGAAGAGGAGGCGATGGCGCTAACGGAGCTGCCGGCGGAGCAGGCGGTACGCCGGTTGGCGGCGCACGTCGAGGTGGCCGTTGTCAAGTGCGGTAGTCACGGTTCGTTGCTGCAGCGCGGGGGGCAGCTGGTGCGTGTGGCGGCGCGTTGGTCGAAGGCGGTCGATACGACGGGTGCCGGCGATCTCTACGCGGCTGCCGTACTATACGGCTTGTGCCGTGGCTGGGACCTGGAGCGGTGTGGCCGGGTGGCGTCACATGTTGCCGGGCTCATCGTCGAGCAGATCGGTGCCCGTCCCGAGTTCGATCTCCGCGCTGCGGTGCGTGAGGTTCAAGAGCAGGCGTGATGGGGCAGACGTGATAAAACGACGTGGGAGATCGGTCGTGGTGAATCGAGTGTGGTAACACGGGTGGCGTGAACACGTTTGTTCTTCTGCATCCGTCTTTTCTTATCTGCCTCATCACGCCGCTTCTCCACGCCCGTTCTATCACGTCCGCCTCACCACGTCCGCCTTTGCGGTGAGTGGCGTCTGCCGGTGGATCAGATAGAGCAGCGGCGGGAAAATCACCAGCGCCGAGAGGGCGGTGGCTGCCGTGCCGATCGTCATAATGATGCCGAGACTGGCGATGCCGCGGTGCGACGCTGTGGCGAGACTGGCGAAGCCGATCATGGTCACCAACGAGACGAGCACGATGCTGCGGCCGGCGCCGGTCTTGATGATGGCGATGTCCGGATCTTCGCGGAATCGCTCCAGGATGTGCACACCGTTATCCACGCTCGATCCGAGCACCAATGGTAGCGTCATGATGTTGGCGGCGTTGAACGACAGCCCGCACCATGCCATCAGTCCCACCATCCAGAGGACGCCCAGCAGGAGTGGCGTCAGCGTCAGACACACCAATCGCAATTGCCGGAAGTGCAGCCAGAGAATGATGGCGATCGTCAGCAACGCGTACCACCCGGCGCGTTCGTAGCTGCGTTTCAGCAGACCGGTGTACTCGTAGATGTTGACCGGCGTGCCCGTCCAGTCGGGCGAGACGCTGCGCAGATCGTGGATGAATGCGGCAAGTGCCGGGCGTTCCCAGATGTTGGCGGACGGATAGGCGCGCAGGACGAACTTGCCGGTGCGTCCGATGTAACGGTCGCGCAGCGACGGCGGCAGATCGCCGAGTCGCACGGGGCTGCCGGCCGTCGGCGTCTTCAGGAGCGCCAGCTTCGCCCAGAGATCGCCGAAGACCGTATGCTGATAGCTCGCCAGCCGGATGGCTGTGGCCGTTGGATCGTTCGCTTCCAATCGATGCAGGAGCGTTTCGATCTCTCCGGCGAGCCGTTGCAGGCGTTGCTGAATCTCCGTGGTGCCGCGTCGTCGGACATACCAGGCGCCGAGCTCCAGATCGCGCTTGAGCTGGCCGAGGGTTCGGCGCAGCCGCGGGACGTCCACATGGTCGGCGCGCTGGGCCGTGTCTACATGCTCGAGCATTGCCTGGATGTGTTGGATGATGGCGAGCTTCTCTTCCTGATGCAGCGGGAGCAGCGGCACGATGCTGTCGACGCGTCGCACCGAGGGCAACTGCTCCGCCTTCTCAGCGAGCCGCCGCAACTCCTCGACTGAGTCAACGGTCAGGACGGCGAACAGCGCCTCATCGCCGGAGGCATGGATGAGTTTCAGCTCGTTCTGCACCGACTCGAGATCGGCGGATTGGAGGTTCAGCAGGTTGTAGTCGAATTGGCGACCGGCGGCCCGCCAGACGAGGGCGGCGGTGATCAGCAGTGCGGCGAGCAGCCAGCAGCGGGCGTTGCGCGTCCGACGGGCCGGATCGTTGGCATGCGGGTGCATGGTCTGGTAGTTGCCGAAGAGGATGCGGCTGTGAAACGGTTTGAGGCAGAGGAGGCAGCAGGGGAGTACCGTCAGCATCGTGAAGGCGGAGAGGAGCTCACCGCTGCCGGAGATGATCCCCAGCTCGGCGATCCCTTTGAACTGCGTCAGGCACATGGTGAAGAACGCCACCGCCATGGTGACGGCCGAGACGAGGATGGCCGGTCCGGCGTGCTCGAACGTCGTCGCCATCGCCGCCAGTGGCGCGCGGCCTCCCGCGAGCTCTTCTTCGTAGCGGGCGAGCAGGTGGATGCCGTAGCTGATGCCGAGATTGATCATGAAGACGGTACAGGTGACCGAGAGGATGTTGAGATGGCCGACCGTGAGTGTGGCGAAACCCATCGTCCAGCTCATGCTGATGAGCAGGCAGCCGATGGTGATGGCGGGGCGGATGATCTCTCGGAACGCGATGATGAAGAGGAGAGCGATGCCGATGAGCGAGAGCCAGCTGGCCCGAGCACTGTCTCGCTGGGCGCTGAGGAATTCGTCCTGGTTGAGCACCGGTTGGCCGGTGAGGCCGATGGTGAGATCCGGAAATTCGGCGCGCAGACGCTCCAGGATCACGCGGACCGAGACGATCGCGTGCTCGTATGGGGTGAAGCCGCTGTCGTCGGTCGCCGGTTCGATCAGCACCACGTAGATCCGTCCGTCATCGAGCGTGTTGTAGCGGATGAAATCTTCGGGCATCCGTTCGTCGTTGCTGAAGAGTTCATCCCACGGTGAGGGTGGTGAGGCGGTCGCCGGTTCGATCAGCACCGTCTGCATTTGTTGAACGATCAACGATGGGGTGTTGAGCAGCGCCAGACGATCGGCGGGTGGGTTGGTGGCGTCCGGCGATGCGCGTCCATGCCGCAGCTGTTGGCGCATGGCGGCGAAAATCTCGTAGAGATGAGGCGATTCGGAGAGGGGGCCGAGGATCGGGGCGACTGGCTGCAGCATCGTTTGGATCTGCTCCAGGGTGTCCGTGGAGGCGAAGAGGAGCGCTTTCTGCTTGAGGGTGCTCAGATCGATGCTGGCGCGGACGTGTTTGATCGGGGCTGAAGCTTCGGTGAGGAGATGGACGAGCCGGTCGGTGCAGGCGCGGTTACGCGCCGGGTCGTCGCTTTCGATCACGACGACAAGGTCTTCCGTGTCGCCAAACTCCCGCTCGTATGCTTCGTAAAGACGCTTGTAGCGGTCGTCGGCTTCGACGAGCTCGCTGCGTCGGGTGACGAAGCCCATGTGTTGCTGAGTGTAACGGATGGACACGGCGCTCAGCGCCAGCGAGAGCCCGATCACCAGCCAACGGTAGCGATAGAGCTGTTGGGTCAGACGGGCGCTGAGGGTTGTGGGTTTCGTTGGTTTGCTCATGGTTGTCTCGGTGGCGGCGCGGGCGCATTATATCACGCAGCGTTTGAACACTTGTTGTTCGTGGAGCGTGGAGCGTGGAGCGTGGAGCGTGGAAACAAAACCTCCTGGCGGTTTCACGAACGACGCGCGACGAACGACGCTTCACGGGGTTGTGTTCCCCCGTTGACCTTTGTTGGTGTGGTTGTTAAGATACGCCGCGGTAGGATTTAAGGAGTGGCACCCGAGAGGTGGCGAGGGAGCAGTGCTGGACAAGCCGATAGAAGCGATCAGCATTGTTGTGCTTGATGTCGAGACGACCGGCATGGAGCCGTCGCAGGGGGCGCGCGTCTGCGAGTTGGCGGCGGTGAAAGTCGCCGATGGCGTGCTGGGCCAGACGTTTGAAAGTTTGGTGAATCCGGAGATTCCGATCGATGGAGCGGCCTACGCGGTTCATCATATCTCCAGCGAGATGGTGCGTTCAGCGCCGACGATGGCGGCGGTGATGCCGCAGTTTCTAGCGTTCATCGAGGGCTCGGCGATCGCGGCCTACAATGCGCCGTTCGACATGGGGTTCCTGAATCGGGAGCTTGCGCGGACGACAGTGCTGTTTCAGGAGCCGGGGCCGGTCATCGATGTGTTGCTGCTGGCCAAGCGATGTCTGCCGCAGCTGGGGCGTTATCCGCTCTGGAACGTTGCTCGACACTTCCAGATCGATTTTCCACAGCAGCATCGGGCGTTGCAGGATGCGAAGGTGGCGGCGGAGGCGTTGTTGCGATTGCTGCCACTGGCGCGCGAGCAGGGGATACGGCGTGTGGGTGATTTTGTCGGGTTGGCACAGCAGCGCGCGGCCACGACGGTCACGCTGAGCGAGCAGGAGCAGCAGGCGGCGTCGTCGATCCAGCGGGCGATCGGGGCGGGAACGAAGGTCACCGTCAGCTATCTGGCCAGCGATGGTCAGTCAACGGAGCGGCAGCTGACGCCGCTGGAGTTACGGATGGAGGCGAAGGGCAGTTACTTGGTGGCATTCTGCCACTTGCGCAACGAGGAGCGGACATTCCGGCTCGACCGGATTCTCCGCGTGGAACCGGAGTCGGTGGCATGACAATCAAACAATGGGTGGATCGGTGGTCGGCGGCGCTGGTGGTTGTGGCTCTGCTGGCGAACGCTGGATGTGCAGTGGCGTTGATCGGTGCGGGGGCGTTGGGCGGTTACGCGATCAGCAAGGATACGATTCAGGGCAATGCCGATCGGCCGTTCGAGGCGATATGGCAGGCGAGCATCACCGCGGTTTCCGACATGGGCGCGGTGACGGGGCAGGATCGGGAGGCCGGGCTGATCATCGGCGAGGTGCAGAAGAGCGACGTGCGCGTGACGGTGGAGCAGATGACGGAGCGGTCGGTACAGCTCTCCGTGAAGTGTCGCCGGAACCTGCTGCCGAACCTCTCGCTGGCCGAGAAGATTTTCGTCAAGATTCTTCGCGTCGCCCGGTAACCTTTTGTGAAGCGTTCTTCGTGAAGCGTATCTCGTAGGAACCGATTCGGTTTTGCGAACGACGCTTCACGAACGACGGATCATGGATTTTACGCCGAGGTAGCCCCCTAGCGGGGACAACGATTTACAAATATTCGCCGAGGTAGCTCAGCCGGTAGAGCGCAGGACTGAAAATCCTGGCGTCCCCAGTTCGATTCTGGGCCTCGGCACCATTTTGTGGAGTGGCTGAGAGGAGGGTGACCTCTTCTCAAGGTGTTCTTTATGTCTTGTCGGGTTGTTAGCGCCCGCCGATCTGCGTTATCCCATCATAGCGTGGTGGTATCGAGGAAGAGGGTGGCAATGATGTCAGTAGCGGAGTCTGAGTCTTTGAAGTCAGGAGCAGTCAGGCCGCGCATTCTGATCGTGGACGATGAGCCGCAGATCGTGCATGTGCTGGTGAAGACGCTGACCATGCAAGGTTTCGAAGTGATCTCAGCGATGGATGGCTTGCAGGGATTGCAGATGGCGCGCGACCAGCAGCCGTCGTTGATCGTGCTCGATTTGCATCTGCCTCGGCTGGACGGCCATGCGATTTGCAAGATGTTGAAGAGCGATCAGCGTTTTTCGAACATTCCCGTGGTGATGCTCACGGCATCGGTGGAGATCGAAGATCGCGAGTGGGCATCCAAAGCCGGTGCCGATGCCTTTGTGAACAAGCCGTTTGAGCTGACTGAAATGCTGGCAACGATCAACGCGTTACTCGTGGCCAAGCGTGCTTCGCCATCGGTATCGTAGTGAATCTACGTTGAGCAGGTGTTTGTGGTGGCTGATAACAGAACACCAACCACCCTTGAGGGAAGGGTGGTTGGTGTTTGTTTCGCTATCGAGAAGATAGCTGAGGGCGACCGTTTGTCTTAGTGCGGCGTCATCGGCTACGACCCCTGGGACTTTTGGTCGCCCTCGCCGGTGCCTCGTTCCACGAGGCCAGGCCTTGATTCGTCCGGTGGTCGTTAATCGCCGTTCGTGACGCCGTGACAACTATAGCATCTGTAAGCGGGGTTGCCTAGAGTCTCGACCGGGAAAATCAGCTTTCTTTGTCGTCGAGAAAAAGTCTGGCATGTTCCGCCAGCGTAAGGTCACTTGAGGGCTTCGGCGGCGGTGGCGCAACGGTTTGACGGTAGCTGGGAAGCCGTGTTATCGTAGGTCGTTGCCAGAGCAGCGAGTGCCCGATTGGGGACCGAAGTGTGAGTGCAGGACGAAGGTGGCAAGCGGGGTCAGAGTTCTGCTGTGAATTCCAAACGATAGGGTCGTTAGCTTGGTTTCGAGAGACAGCCAGCGTTGTCCTGGACGAAGAGGTGGCCAATGTCACACAAGCCGAAATTCCACCCAGTCGTCACAAGAATCAGATTGAATCCGGAGCAGGCGGTGTTGCAGTGCACCTGTTTCGATGTGGATCGCCGTATCCTCGAGCCGTTGCTCTTCCCGGAGTCGGCGCCGGGTGCTTGTCGAGGGTCAGGATTTGGTAAGGCGAAGCTCGGCGGATACAGGAATGAGGCTACGACCGCGGCTTCGTGATTCGGAAGCGACAAAGAGAGAACGGTATCCTATTTTTCTGCCCACGTAGCTCAGTTGGTAGAGCAGCGGTTTCGTAAACCGCGGGTCGGAGGTTCAAGTCCTCTCGTGGGCTCCATCTTGGTAGTTGTATCGGTGTCCCGCGAGAGGACTTGAAGGAGCTGCGACTGAGCTCAGGGAGTCGCGACGGTCAGGAGCAACGACCACCTTGGGAGCAGCGGATGGCCGACCTGCAGCGAGCGCGAGCGAGCGGAGGGCGCCAAGTCCTCTCGTGGGCTCCATCTTGGTAGTTGTATCGGTGTCCCGCGAGAGGACTTGGCGGAGCCGCGACTCTCGTACAGGGAGGTTCGACGAATAGGAGAACCGACTTCCTCGGGAGCGGGGGCTGCCCGACCGAAGGCGGCAAGCGGGGTCCCCACAAAGTGTCCTCACTTCGTTCCGGTACTTTGTGGGGACGGAAGTCCTCTCGTGGGCTTAGATTCGGGGTCAGCTCGGTAGAGCTGGCCCCATTTTGTTGTTGTCGGCGAAGAGGTATGGGGTCATACTTTTGATGTTTGCATGTGGTGCAGGCGGTTATCTGAATTGAGTCAAGCTCTTCTGAGTGTGCTTGTGTGCGAGATTGGGAATTGGAGCTTGGTGGCCATCGTTGTTTCCCTATCGACGGTCTACGAAATCTTTCATGACGGATCTTTAGGATTTGGTCACATCTTATTGATATAGAATGTATTGCCTTTTCCTCGATGAGCTTGACTTGGCATGGAAGCTGCTTTCTATATGAGTGAGAGTATTGCTTCAGTGAAGAATACGAGGAGAGTAGTGGTGTCTGGTTGCAAGCTGTTTAATAGATATGTGTTATGGATCTCACGGACGGCTGTAGCTGGCGTGCTAATGGCGTTAGTGGTAGCGCCGATGGTCCTGCTGGCTGAAGTCGAGGAGGTGCCAGTCACTGAACTCGATGAAATCTACGAGTCATCCAGAGGGTTATGGGCGGCGGAGGCGGTGAGTCAGGATGATGGGGAGTCGGATGTTGTGGGAGAGGCAACGAGCCTGCCGACTATCGATGTATCGCCCATATTTGATGAGTTGTTCGATCAGTTGTATCAGGATGTCGTTGGATCATCGTGACGTATTACGTTCATCATAGGATAGATGGAGATGCGGTTGCGTAAGCAGATATCGATCATCGATTGTCAGTCAATGAGGATGTGGCGTCGTGCTCGCTGGGCGGTGTCATGCCTGGTGAGCGTTGCGCTCGGCGTACAAGGCGTTGCTCCGGTGGCCGCCGAGGTGTTGGTGGTTGATCGGGTTGCCGAGGAGGCGGTCGGGGTGCGTCGCTTCACCACGGATCGACTCTTTGCCGAGCCGCGCAATGAGCAGGAGACTTCGACGCTGACGCAGCAGGAGTGGCAAGCCGGGGTGGCCGCGCTCCATCTTCGAGCGGTGCAGGCCTATCATGCGGGACGGCTCGATGAGGCAGTGCGTGGATTCACGCAGGTGCTGGCGCTCGATCCCGACCATCAGGTGGCTCGGGAGTATTTGGCGGAGCGTATCGCCGGTCAGCTGGCACGCTTGCGCGAGGTATCGGCACAGGTGCAGTCGCTGACCGCTGACCGCCAGCGGATACAAGAGGAGACGGCGTTCCGTATCGATCAGCTACAGCAGAGTTTGCGCGCAACGCAGGAGGAGATGGGGCGTCGGCTGGCGGATGAGCGTCAGACGGCGGAGCAGTTGCGTCGCGAGCAGGATGGATTGTCGCGTCAGGTAGAGGCGGAGCGGGATCGCGTGGAGCGGGAGATCGAGGCGCGGACCTCGGCGGCGTGGCGCGAGATGCGCGAGGCGGCTATGCGCGTGAGTGTGGAGTGGCAGCAGGCGCAGAGCGAGGCCGAGGCGTTGACGCAGCGCGTGGTGGAGCTGGAGCGGGCGTTGCAGGAGGAGCGCGCGGAAGCGTCGGAGACGGCTGGTCAGCTGGCTGCGTTGACGAGCGCCCGGGAGGAGTTGGAGGCGCAGCTGGCGGTGGTGCATGCTCGGCGCGACCGTGAGGTGGCGGCGTCGCAGGAACAAGAGACGGCGTTGACACAGGTCAAGGATTCGCTGGAGGCGCGGTTGGCCGAGGCACAGGCACAGTTGACTGACGCCCGGGCGCGCTGGGATGCGCTGCAGGAGCAGCAGGAGGTGTTGCGCGTGCAGTCGGAGCGCGATGCGGCGGCCGCGCAGCAGCGGGATCGGTTGGACGGGCAGCTAGCGGTCGCGGTGCAGGAGCGCGATCGGTTGCGCGTGACGGTGAATGAGCAGGAGACGCAGCTGGGTGCGTTGCGCGATCAGCTGGCGCAACGCGACGCTCAGCGCGGCCAGCAGGCCATCGACGGGCAACAGGCGCGGGAGGCATTGGCCGCACAGTTGGAAGAGGCGCGGGCGCGCGCGGGAGCGCTCGCCGGACAGCTGGAGCAGGCGCAGGCGCAGCGCGCCGAGTCGGAGCGGGCGATAGAGCGGTTGCAGGCGGAGCTGGCCGGGCGCGAGACGTCACTGGCGGAGACGGCGAAGCGACTGAACGCGTTGGAGCAGGAGCGGCGGCTGGCGGAGGCGGATGGGGCGCAGGGGCGCGACGGACTCGCGCAGCAGCTCGTACAGCTGCAGCAGGAATTGCAGCGGTTGCGTGATGAGCGCGCGGCGTTGCAGCAGGCGTCGGAGGCGGCTCGCGCAGCGGTGGCCTCGGTGGCGCGGCGCGCTGAGGGGTTGGATCAGCAGCTGGCGCGCGTGCGTGCATGGCACTGGCGGTCGCTCATCCGGCTGCGGACAACATTGGCGTCTCGAGGCGGGCAGATTCGCGCGTTGCAAGAGGAGCTCGCATCGGTGGAGCAGTTGGTGACGCGTGTCACGGAGAAACTGAGCGAGCGCACAGCCGGGGATCAGGGGCGCGACCAGCGCGTGCAGCAGATGGAGCAGGAGCTGATGGGGGCGGCGCAGCGGTTGGAGGATGCGGGGCGGACGATCGAGCGACTCAATGCGGAACGGGATGCGGCGCGGCAGGAGCTTGAGGCGCGCGTGATGGGCGTGCGAGATGAGTCGCAGGCGGTCGTCGTGGATCTGCAGCAACGCCTGGAGACGGAGCAGCGATCGACACGTGATGTTTCGCAACAGCTGGAGTCGGCGTCGCAGACGGTCGATCAGCAGCGGCGGGAGATCGCGGCATTGGGCGATCAGTTGACGCAGGCGCGTGAGCAGGGGAGGCGGTCGGAGGAGGCATTGGAGACGGTGCAGAGTCAGGCGGCGCGGCTCGCTGAGGAGAAGAATGAGTTGACTCGTGCCGTCGAGACGTCTGGGCAACAGTTGGCGACGTTGACCAAGCGGTGGGAGGAGACACGGCAACAACTGGTGCAGGCTGCTGAGGCGATCCAAGCCGAGCGCGCGCGGACGCAGACGCTGACGCAGGAGCATGAGGCGGCGCGGGTGCAGTGGCAGCAGCAGGTCGATCAGCTCACGGAGCATGTTGCACAGGCTGCGTCCGCGACCACGGCCACCGCTACGTTGGCGCAGGAGCAGACCGCGCTCCAGCAGCAGCTGACGGAGGCGCGCGCGCAGTACGACGACGCGCAGGCGCAGCTGCAGCGGTTGATGGCGGCGCAAGAGACGGATGCGGCTGCCGCGACGCAGCAGCAGTCGGCTGTCGAGCGGGAGCGCGAGGCGTTGCAGCAACAGATTGCAGCGCTTCAGCAACAGCTTGCCCAGATGCAGGCGCAGCGCGATGAGGCGCGGGCTCAGCTGGTACAGCCGTCGACGACACCGGAGAGCGCAACGCAGCCGCTGGCGGAGTTGCAGGAGGCGCGTGAGGCGCTGACCCGGCAGGTGACACAGCTTCAAGTGGAGCTCTCGGCAATGGCTCGTCAACTGGAGGCGGCGCAGTCGGAACGTGCCCAGGCGGTTGCTACGCGCGGACAGCTGCAGTCGCAAATGGCGGAGTGGAAAGCCGAGCAGACGTTGGAAGCGGAGTCGGCGCTCAGCCAGCTCCGTCAGCTCACGCGGGAGCGGGACGAGCTCGCGTCCCAATTGACTATCCAGCGGGATCAGTTGACGCAGATCGTCCGGCAGCTCAAGGATGTCGAGCAGAAAGTGGAGACGGCGGAAGCTGAGCGAGGCCAGTGGCAGCAACAGGTGGAGCAGCAGCAGACGCTTCGCGAGCAGATGACGCTCGCGTTTGAGAAGATTCGTCAGGCGCTTGCTCATGAGCAGCAGTCGGTTGTCTCGCTGGGTCGCGACATGGAGACATTGGCGCAGCAGCTGGCGCAGGAGCGGCAGACGGCTGAGCAGTTGCGCAGCGAGAACGCGCAGCTCCGGCAGCAGGCGGTATCCGGCTCATCCGAGGCGACGGCTCAACGGCAGGATGTCGAGCAGCAGCTGGCGACGTTGCGTCAGCAGGAGGCGGCGTTTGAGAAAACGGTGCAGGCGCGCGCGCGGCTCTACGAGCGGTTGGGGACCGCGTATGCCTACGCCAAGCTATACGATCATGCAATCACCGCGTACGAGCGGGCGCTCGAGCTGGGTCGTCGCAACGCGACGCTCCATTACTACCTCGGCATCCTCTACGGTCATGTCCGGCACGATACCGTCAAGGCCACCAACCACTTTGAGCGCTACCTGCGTCTCCA
>Ga0247727_10005053_pt1 | contig 27231 bp, 16 predicted proteins | sample WisWelCaveWW1625_FD_202498 | JGI IMG/M metagenome (GOLD analysis project Ga0247727, IMG submission 202498) | Biofilm microbial communities from Wishing Well Cave, Virginia, United States - WW16-25 | ecosystem: Environmental > Aquatic > Deep subsurface > Groundwater > Cave microbial mat | place...
TTCGCTTCTCGAATAGCACCCAAGCACGATTTTTCTGCCATTATTCTTCAGCCATGACTATCACTCAGGCTGTCCTTAACAGCAGTCGATTTTCCGTTTGTCCAGAAAATCTGCAGTTTTCGATTCTAACGAGGTCTGAAAAAGGGTAAAAAGTGCTCAAAGCTTAACGAACATCCAGGGCGCAGCGAAATCCGAGACTGCCGCCACGGAGCGCCGGATCATCCCCGTCGCGAACGGCGCACCGAATGACCTGCGGATCGTTGATCCACGAGCCGCCACGCAACACCCGCAGAGTGCCAGCGATTAAATTCTTCGGATTGCGTGAAAGGCTGCTCTTGTAATAGTTCGCATCATACGAATCCTCGCACCACTCCCACACGTTGCCCGCCATGTCATAGAACCCATAACCGTTCTGAGCGTAGCTGCGAACGTCGCGCAGGTAACGACGCCAATCGTTATGGCTGCCGTCCGGATCGTAATTGGCTTTGCTCGCATCAACGTTATCTCCCCACGGATATTTGTAATGCGGCTTGCCATTCAAGCCCGTGTTGCCGCCTCGCGCAGCATATTCCCATTCGGCTTCATAAGGCAAACGTTTTCCCGCCCACGTGGCATAAGCTTTCGCATCCTCCCAACTCACATAAACCACCGGGCGTTTGGGGTTTTGTTGTTGCTCTTCCCAATTGTCCGGCTTGCGATGATTGGGATTGGCATTCAAAAACAGGCGATACTGCTCGACTGTGACTTCAGTTTCGTCCATGAAGAACGCGTCAACATAAACTTCGTGGATTGGTTTTTCATCTTCATCGCCATCGTTGCTGCCCATTCGGAACGAGCCCGCGGGAATGCGCACCATGCCGGGCGGTGCTTTCGGCTCTTCCTGTTTGAATGAGCTAGGAGGAAGCGGTACAATACCTGGCTGCGTTTGCTGAGTGATCGCCGGTGTTGCGCGTTGCGGGCGCAGCGTCACGGCTGTAATTCGGCCTTTCACCACTTGCACGGTTTGGGCGACGGTCTCACTTGCGCCGCGCACTTCCACTTTGCGCGAGCCGACGCGCTGGTCATACATTTTTTCTTCCCCACTCGCAATGTCATCCACGAAAACGCCGTCGATATAAACCTTGCCGTCGAGGAACGCGCGCAATTGAATCGTGCCATATTCCGCCACGACCGGGCTGCGCGGCGTGGCATTGAGCGCCTGCGCATATTCCGGCGCCAGCGTGAGATTGCGCAGCGTGGGATTGAGAAACACGAACGTGCCGCGATATTGTGACTCTTGCAATTCCCAGCGCCGGGGCGAGAGCTTCTTGTTGTAGATCGCCGCGAACTTTTTCACGCCGCGCTCGGTTTGCGCAAAAACCTCGTTGATGGTTGTGAACCCGCTTTTGCGTTCATCCGCAACGCCGGAAGCAACCGCGTCCAGAAACGCGCGCGTGAACACGCCGTTGCCGCGGCCTGCGCCGTCTTTCACTTCATAGGTCTTCTCTTCCGCGGTGCCCGCGGTGATTACCATGCGGCTGCCTTCGCCGCTCAAAGAAGTGATGAGCTTTTGCACGGCCTCGGCGCTGCCCGACTTGGCGTCGAATGCCAAACCCGAGGCGCAGCAATCATAGAGAAACAAAATGTGGCCGGCTTTGATGATGCTGCTCCATTCCATGCAGCGATTGATGGCGAGCACGTTGCGCACCACGTCGTCGGATTGCGCGAGCCCGAATTGCATGTAGCCGGTCGCGCCGCCCACGTCCGCGCCGTGGCCGGAATAATAAAACAGCAAACGGTCGCGGCTGCCGAGCGATTTGCGAAAACGATTGCTCATGTAATCATCCACCAAATCGCGGGTCGCGATTTTATTCGCGGCCACGTAAACCGTATCGAAGCCGCCGTGGTGGAGCAGAAACTCGCGCATGTCGCGCAGATCGTTTTCCACAAAGGGCAATTGCGGCCTGAGATAATCATACTGGCTCACGCCCACCAGAAACGCGACGCTCTTGCCAAAGGGCAATTGCTCTTTCGCCGGCAGCGCGACGGTGAAAAGATTTTCCACCTGTTGAAAGAACCACGGCTTCGCGGTCACCGCTTGCGCGCGATACCAGCGTTCGACGCCGTCTTTGAGTTTTTCGTTGCGAATGTTGGATTGGCTGAATGCTGGGGTGAAGGCGAGCAGCAGCGCAAACGAGGCGAACACTGCGACGAATTTGCCGCATCGTGCGCGCATGTCATTCAGCAGGAACCTTTTTGAGCACTGGGAATGAAGGCGATTTGAAGCCTGTATCCAGCGAGTAAAAAGATTCCCTCGGAATGACAGAAACGGGCAACGCTGAAAAGGATTCCTGCTGAATGACAGGAAGAGAGGGCGCGGGAATGTTCTTTTAATTTTCATGCTTCTCTTTCTCCTCCCGACGATGGTCGAAGTACTCTTTCCAAAAGAACCCGTTTTCAAACGCGACGAGGAAAGCCATGAAGCGCGGGGCGTCGAGGCGCGTCAAGTCGATCTCCGCGTTTTGCAGCGCCGCGAGCAGAGGTATGAAAATGATCGGCGAAGTGAAAACCGGCGCGAAGAACAAGCCGAGATCAAAGGGCTTGCGTTTTTTCTTCGGCGCGCTGAAACGGCTGTGACCATATTGCGCGAGCATGCCGAGCAGCATGCAGGCATAGAGCACGATGATCAAATAAATGTCCTGCTGTGCGTCGCCTTTGCTTGCCGGCGGCGGCGCGGGAAAATCGAAAAGCGCGCGCAGAAAGGCAAACACGAGCAGCAGCGCGAGCATTTGCGCGAGGAACGGTCGCCAGCTTTTGGTTTGGAGGAAGCGATAAGTTGCCAGCCCCGCCAATGCGACGAGCGAGAGGCTGAGGAGGAGAATCATGAGAGTGGACATAGACACGGCTTTCGTTGTGTGAAATGCGCTGCCTTACAATCGGTTTGCTCTCATTATGAAGATAGAGAAATACCCGTTCATCGGCAAGAAGAGGATTCGAGCGAAATGGTTTTGCCCGAAATCGTTTTGCCTTCTCTCGCGAAATTTGCCTTGAAATTTTGCCGAGGCCGTGCTACCATGCGGCGTTCTAAATGCGAGCGAGCCGCCCTTGACATGTCATTCTGTAAGAACCTTCCCTCGTGCTCGAAACAAAGTTGAAACTGGGATGAGTTCCCAGTGCGAGGGAAGGTTCTTCCAGAATGACAAAGAAGAGGGACGCTCGCCAAACTCGATGGTTCATCACCTGACTTGTGAGGAGAAGGATGATGTCTCAAACCCGCCCGTTGTTTCGCCTCGTTGTGCTCTGCAATCTGCTTCTTGCTTTCAGCCTCTTCGCGCAAACGGCTCCCACCGAAGGCTTGCGCGACAACACGCCGAAGGTGCATGCGCTCATCAACGCGAAGATCGTCACGAGCGCGGGCATCGTGATTGAGAAAGGCACGGTCATCGTGCGCGACGGCGTGATCGAAGCCGTGGGCGCAAACGCAATCGTGCCCGCGGATGCGCGCGTGTGGGATTATGCGGGCCGCACCATTTATCCTGGTTTGATCGAATCGTATTCGAACCTCGGCCTCACCGCGCCCGAAGCGTCGCGACCAGGCCAGCAAGGTCAACCCGCGCCGCAAGCGCAAGAGCAAAAACGCGGCAGCGCGCAGCATTGGAATCCGTTGGTGCGCGCGGAGGAAGATGCCGCGGACCGTATTGCCGTCGATAAAAAAGACGCAAAGACGTTGCGCGATCTCGGCTTCGGCGCGGCGCTCGCGGCTCCGAGCAAAGGCATCTTTCGCGGCGCCAGCGCGCTGGTGAGTCTCGGCGAGGAAGCGCCGCAGCAAGGTTTGTTGCAGCCGCAAGTGGCGCAGCACCTCGCGTTCGAAACCGCGAGTTTTGATTTCAATAACCCGCAAGCGCGTGCATACCCCACTTCGTTGCTCGGCGCGATTGCGCTCATGCGGCAAACTTTCATCGATGCGCAATGGTATCACGAAGCGCAAAGCGCGTATCGCAAAAATTCCAACCAAACCCGGCCGGAAGAAAACCTCGCGCTCGCTGCGGTCTCGGCTGCGCTCTCTGCCCGCAAGCCGTTTCTCTTCGAGGCTGACAACGATAAAAATTTTCTGCGCGCCGTGACACTCGCGCGCGAGTTTAATGTGAATCTCTGGGCGCGCGGCAGCGGCAGCGAGTATTTGCAGCTCGATCAAATCAAGCGCGCGAGTGTGCCGCTCATCTTGCCGCTCGATTTTCCCGAAGCGCCCACCGTTGATACGCCCGAAGACGCGGTGAATGTGGGCTTCGAAGAATTGCAGCATTGGGAGGCCGCGCCCTCGAATCCGTATTGGCTCCATCAAGCCGGAGTGAGCTTTGCACTAACCACAAACAAGCTGAAGAAGCCGGGCGATTTTTGGAGCCGCGTGCGCAAAGTGATTGAGCGCGGCTTGCCTGCGGACGTTGCGCTCGCGTCGCTCACGGCCGTTCCGGCAAAATGGTTCGGCGTGGAGAATCGTCTCGGCAGCATTGCACCGGGCAAGATTGCGAATCTCGTGGTGACCGACGGCGATCTTTTCGGCGAGAAAACTTCGATCATGGACGTGTGGGTCGATGGCGGCCGCTATGAAATCAAAAAGCCTGCACTCGTTGATTTGCGCGGCAACTGGGAAATGACGTTGACTCTGCCCGATAATCAAACCGAAACGCTGTTGCTCGATCTCAAAGGCACGCCGGAAAAATTGAGCGGCGAGCTGGCGAAAGACAAAACGAAAATCAAACTCGGCAAAGTTCAGTTGGACGAACGCAGGCTCGCGCTCATGTTCAAAGGTGACTCGCTCAACAAGAGCGGCGTGCTGCGACTCTCCGGCCTTGCGAATAAAGATGAAGCTTCGGGCGAAGGCACGCTTGCCGATGGCTCGGCATTCACGTGGAGCGCAAAGCGCAAAGAAGCTTTTGTTGAAAAAGAAAAAGAGAAGAAAGAGAGTAGCGTTGCCGCGAAGTTGGAGTTGAACAAAATTTTTCCGCGCGGCAGTTTTGCGCGCAACGGCATTCCCGCGCAGCCCGAAGTTTTGTTCATCACCAACGCGACGATTTGGACAAGCGGGCCGCAAGGCAAGTTGGAGAATGCCGACATGCTCATGCGCGGCGGCAAGATCGTGCAAGTCGGCAAGGGTCTCGTTGCTCCAACCGGCGCGGTGGTGATTGACGCGAACGGCAAACACGTCACGCCCGGTTTGATCGATGCGCATTCGCACTCTGCCGCGGACGGCATCAACGAAGGCGGCCAAGCCGTGACCTCGGAAGTGCGCATCGGCGATGTGATCGATAGCCGCGACGTTAGCCTTTATCGCGAGTTGGCCGGCGGCTTGACGGTGGCGCACGTGATGCACGGCTCCGCGAATCCGATTGGCGGGCAGAACCAAACGCTCAAACTGCGTTGGGGCGCGGACGCGGAAGGATTGAAGTTCACGGAGACGCCGCCCACGATCAAATTCGCGCTCGGCGAGAACGTGAAGCAGAGCAACTCGCAGCGTCCCACGAATCGCTATCCGCAAACGCGCATGGGCGTGGAGCAATTGATTCGCGACCGCTTCAAAGCCGCGCAGGATTATGAAAAAGAGTGGGCCGCTTTTCATCTAAAAAAGAAAGACGGCTTCACGATTCCGCCGCGCCGCGATTTGGAATTGGACGCGCTCGCGCAAATTTTAAAAGGCGAGCGTTTCATTCATTGCCACTCGTATCGTCAAGACGAAATTTTGATGATGGTGCGCCTCGCGGAAGAGTTCGGTTTCAAAGTGGGCACGTTTCAGCACGTGTTGGAAGGTTACAAAGTCGCGGAGGCCATCAGCAAACACGGCGCGGGCGCTTCGAGCTTCAGCGATTGGTGGGCTTACAAGTTTGAAGTGTACGACGCGATTCCATTCAACGGCGCGCTCATGCACGATCAAGAAGTGGTCGTGTCGTTCAATTCCGATAGCGATGAATTAGCGCGACGGCTGAATACCGAGGCCGCGAAGGCGGTGAAATACGGCAACGTGCCGGAAGAAGAAGCGCTCAAGTTCGTCACGCTCAATCCCGCGAAGCAATTGAAAGTCGAGCGCTACGTCGGCTCGCTCGAAGCGGGCAAGCACGCGGACTTCGTGATTTGGAGCGGCTCGCCGCTTTCAACCTATTCGCTGTGCGAGCAGACATGGATCGAAGGCCGCAAATATTTCGACCGCGCGGAGGATTTGCAAATGCGCGAGGCTCTCGAAAAAGAGCGCGCGGCTTTGGTTCAAAAAGTTCTTGCGGAGAAGGATAAAGGCGGTTCAAGTGGAGGCGGAGAGGGAGAGAAGCCGACTGGAGGCGAGAGCGATTGGAGTGGTGGATTGTTGGCCCTAAAATTGGCATGCACACAGCTTATTCGAGGTCACGAATAAGCTGTGCTTGGTGCAGAACGCGAAGGAGAATAATTTCATTCCGATGGATGCGATAGACGAGGCGATATGAAGAAAAGAGAAGTTGTCGGTAGGTGCGACGGCTTTGTAAGTGTTCACGGATTTTAGGGAAGCGCGCGGGGCTATGATTGAGCCGAGCGATTGTATCCTCCAGCTTGTAGATAAATTTTCCGGCGGCAGTAGGGCGCTCGCGCATCAGGTAAGAAAAGATGTTTTCAATGTCGCGCTCTGCTTTTCCAGTTAGGCGGACTTTATAAATGATGGGCATCTTTGAAGCGGCGAATGAATTTGTCGAAATCCTCGACGCGGCCGGCGTCGACGTCGGCTTCGGCTTCTTCGATCAACTTCTCCAATTGGCGTGCAGAGATTTTGCGCGCGACTTCGCGCGCATCGATCAGCATGATTTCGGGTTTGCCGTTTTTGGTGAGCAGTATGGGTTTGCCGGAGCGACGCAAAGCAGCGAGCACGTTCTCCGGCTTTGTGCGCAAATCGTTGACTGGCCGGACTTGATGAGTCGTAGTTGACATGGTTTGGAATCCTCGTTTTTTGTTTTTGATTGACGCAATATAAATGAAAGCCCTCGCAGTTGCAATTTGAAATTTCCCGCTTCACTCTTACAAAGGAGCCGAGTATGTTGCAGCACACTTTTTCGAATGCCTCAAACGGACAGCCGCGCAGATTGGTAGCGCAGGCATCTTGCCTGCACGGTTTGCAGACTGGAAGTCTGCGCTACGTCATCCTCTTCGCGATTGCCATGCTCGTTTTGATAACGGTGAAATCATCCTATTCCCAAAACTACGGCCAAATTCCCGCTACGCCGCAAGCGCAGCCGGTGGCATTGATCGGCGCGACCGTGCATCCGGTGAGCGCGGCGCCGATTGCGAACGCGACGGTCGTGTTTGATCAAGGCAAGATTGTGGCGCTTGGGCAGAATATCGCAATCCCCTCAAACGCGCGGCGCATCGACGCGAAGGGCAAGCATGTTTATCCTTCGCTCATTGCCGCGAACACGACGCTGGGCTTGATCGAGATCGGCGCGGTGCGCGCGACGAATGACATGAGCGAGACCGGTGCGATCAATCCCAATGTGCGCGCAGAGGTCGCGGTCAATCCCGACGGCGAGATGATTCCGGTCACGCGCTCGAACGGCGTGGCGCTCGCAGTGAGCGTGCCCCAAGGCGAAATCATTTCCGGCACCTCGGCATTGCTCATGTTGGATGGCTGGACGTGGGAGCAGATGACCATGAAAGCGCCGCTCGGTATGCAAGTGAACTGGCCGAACATGACGCTGCGTCGCGGCGGCTTCTTTGGCCCGCAGCAAAGCGAGGAAGAGCAGCGCAAGCAGATGGAAGAAAATCTCAAACAGCTCAAAGAGGCATTTGCCGCGGGTCGCGCTTATATGAAAGCAAAAGAGGCCGAGGCGCAAAAAGGCGCGGCATATCATGAAACCGATGCGCGTTGGGATGCCATGATTCCGGTGTTGAAAAAAGAGATACCGGTTTTCGTTAGTGCCAATGAGGTGAAGCAAATTCAAGCCGCGGTGCAATGGGCAGAAGATGAAAATCTGCGTTTGGTCATTGTCGGCGGACGTGACTCTTGGCGCGTCGCGCGTTTGTTGAAAGAGAAGAACGTCGCCGTGGTTTATGGGCAAGTTCACGATCTACCGAGCCGCGCGTGGGAAGCCTACGACACACCCTTCACCACGCCTAAAAAATTGCACGAGGCGGGCGTGAAGTTTTGCCTCGCGAACTTCGACAACTCGAACGTGCGCAATCTGCCATATGAAGCCGCGACCGCTTCAGCTTATGGCTTGCCCAAGGAGGAAGCGCTCAAGTCGATTACTCTGCACGCCGCAGAAATTCTCGGCGTGGATGATCGCGTCGGCTCGTTAGCAGTTGGCAAAGATGCGACGCTTTTCATCACCACCGGCGACCCGCTGGAAATCACTACACAAGTCGAGCGCGTCTTCATTCAAGGCCGCGATATTGACCTCGGCGACAAGCACAAAGCGCTCTATCGCAAATATTCCGAGAAGTATCGCCAGTTGGAAAATGCGGGCAGCGGCGCGAAGCCGGCGGGAACGAATTGAGGGCGGAGGGCGAAAGCAAAACCAGTGGGGCCGCACACGGAGCAACAACATACACCGAAAACATTATGCACGTGCGTTTTTGATCCGTGTGCAGTCAAAAAAACTTTCAGCCCTGCCGCTGTGGGATTGTTCCGCGTTTGGTTCTCGAATGCGCTTGATTGGCTGGCTGGAATCCTGCCCGGTGCGATGAAGAGAGACTTGCGCTCGCGGGTTGCGCTGATTATATTGCCGCCGCTCAATTGCTCCGGTCTTCTCAATTCAGGAGCGCCATTTAAATAACTTGCCCATTTCCCAAACCGCTAATCAACGCGAATGAACGCTAATTCTTTTTAATTCGCGTTGATTTGCGTCTATTCGCGGTTTAGATATTGGTAAAGTTATTTAAGCGGCGCTCCTCAGGAAAGGCTTTCATGCACATTTTTCGGCCTCATGTGCTGCACCTTCTCGCTTGCCGTTTTCGCTCATTCGGTCTCGCGCCTTTTCTAACCGCGAGCCTCTTCTTCGTTATTGCCTGCCAGCGTCAAAAAGAAAATAAAGAGACTCCCTCTCAACGACAATCAGCCGTCCGCGCGACTTGGGTCGGCAGTGAAGCTTGCGCGTCTTGTCATCCCAACATCTATGCAAGTTTTCGTGAAACCGGCATGGGCAGAAGTTTTTCTTTGCCCGAGGCCGCGAAGCTCGCGACGATTGCTCCTTTTGATAAAACCGTGTACGAGCCGCGCACGAATTTTTATTACTCGATTCATGCGCTCGACGGCAAAGTGGTGATGCGCGAGTTTCGCCGGGAGAACGGCAAGATTACGCACGAACAGGAACGCGTGGCCGCTTATCAAGTGGGCAGCGGCAATCACACGATCAGCTTTCTCGAAGCGCGGAACGGTTACCTTTACGAGATGCCGTTGACGTGGTATTCGCACAAGAAGATTTGGGACATGAGTCCGGGCTATCTTGAAAACAATTGGCGCTTCGATCGCCCCATCAACAGCACGTGCTTGAATTGCCACACGGGTCCGAGCCGGAGATCGCCGCAAACCGAGAATCATTATGAGAAAGTACAGATCGGCATCGGCTGCGAAAATTGCCACGGCCCGGGCAGCGCGCACGTCGAAACGGCGCTCGCGAAACCGCCCTCGCAAGCCGATCACGCCGCCACGATTGTCAACCCGATTGATCTCGACCGCCAAACGCAGATGGATATTTGCCAGCGTTGCCATCTCGAAGGCCTGCGCACGTGGCACGACGGCCTCGAAGCCGATCAATGGGAGGTGGGCAAACCTCTCGCGGCGCAGCAATCCGTGTTCGTGATTTCGAGCGCGCATGCGAACGAAGCGGAGTTCGGCATTGCCGCGCAGGCCGATCGTTTGATGAAGAGCGCGTGTTATCAAAAAAGCGGGAGCATGACGTGCACGACCTGCCATGATCCCCATCAAAGCCCCAAGCGCGCGGGCGTTGCGCATTTTAATGAAACGTGCCGCTCCTGCCATGCGGGCGTGGAAGCGCAGACCATGTGTAGCGTGCAACTCAAGCCTGGAGAAAATGCCGAGGACTGTGTGCGGTGTCATATGAAAGTGGGCGAGACCAGCGACATTCCGCACGTGCGTTTTACGGATCATTTCATTCGGCGCAACATTAACGAGAAACGGCAGACTAACGGCTCCGCAATTCCCTCCGCGCCGTTTTTAATTCCGCTCGCGGTGGATGAGAAGCCCGCTGCACGAAAGCTGCAAACCGGCTTGGCGTACTTTCAATATCATCAAGTCAACAACGCCGGCTCGGCCTATTTGGATAGCACGATTTTTTATTTGGAAGAGGCTGCTCGTAACGATGCGACTCGACAAGACGGGGAGGAGGAGTATGCATTGGGCAGCGCTTATTTTCTGCAAGGCAAGGCCGAGCAAGCGGAGGCCGCGCTGCGCCGCGCCGTGCGCAAAAATTCCAAGCATGCGCGCGCATATTATGCTTTAGGGCGTGTGTTGCTACACTTGGAACGCGCGGAAGAAGCAGACCAAGTTTTCTCGCTCGGAGTGCTCGCGCAGCCCAAGCTATTGGAGAACAGTTTGGGTTTGGCGGATGCGAAAATCGTGAAGGCTGATCCGGAAGGCGCCTTGAATGCGTTGGAGAGTGTGATTGCGCAGGATTCGCTTTCCTATCCCGAGGCTTATTACAAGCTCGGCCAGCTTTGGCACAAGCTGGGTGATTATCCCCGTGCGCGGAAGTTTTATGGCAAAGTTGTGCAATTGTCGCCGGACATGACTCTGGCGCGATTGAATATCGGCGCGACGTATGTGTTGGAAGAAAAGTGGCAGCCGGCCTTGCGCTCGTTCGACGCGATTTTGCATAGCAACCCTGAATATGTTCCGGCGCTGTTCAATAAAACCGTGTGCCTTGCCAAGCTGGGGCAGGTGAGTAACGCCAAACGTCTTGCGAAGAAAGTGCTCGCGCTCGAGCCGGAAAATGAAAATGCCAAACGGCTTTTGCAAGAGCTTGAGGCAATGTGATTTTTTGTGGATTTCCTTGCGCTTCTACGGCGAGATTTTATGCGCGGGGGTGCGCAGGCAGGCCTTCAAAAATTTTGCTGACCGGCAATTCGAAGCCGGGCAAAAGCTCCGGCGCGGTCAAGACGTCGCGCACGCTGTAGGTGTTGGCGGGGGTGCAAACCAGAACTTCGCGTCTTGCCGGAAGAACGAGCCAAACGAGTTGGCTGCCTTGTTCGAGATAAGCATCGACCTTGTTCATGACTTTGGTAAAGTTGTCTTCCGGAGAAACCACCTCGATCGCCAAATCCGGCGAGAGCACGGGATAACTGTGCAGATCTTCGGGCAAACGGTCTTTTCTAACGAAGGCGATGTCCGGAATGCGCGATTGATCCGAACGCTGCGGCCAGAGGCGAAAATTGGTTTCGGTCATGGCGTAGCCGATCTGTTTTTGTTCCAAATACAGATTGAGACTCGTGACGATCCGTCCCTGCAAAATACCATGCTCCGGGCTGGCCATTTTGAACACCACCTTTCCGTTGTAAAGTTCGGCTGGATAGGGCAGCGAAGTTCTTTCTAATTCTTCGACCGTCACGTCCGTGCGCTCTTCGAGGGGGACGTTGCCGTTGTCGCGGCGAGAGAATGACTCCCGAGGTGGCGCTTCGATTTCGAGAAGGGCAATTGCTTCAGCCATAATGACTCCGAGGCAGGTTCAAAGCTTCGCAAAACATTGCTTCATTGCGCCGCAAGAATAGCAGGTCTATTGGAAAATGTCAAGGCTTTTGCTGGCAAAGTTGATTCGGCGTGATAGAGAGTTTGCTTTCACGTAGTTGTGATCTGCTATGAAATACTCTGTGCAAGCAATCTCCGGTCTCTGTGCAAAATGATGTCTGAATGACAGCCCTCTTTGCCTGAAATGTTGAGATCACCTTCTTGTAAGTTCTTGCTTTGCATAAACAGCATCGTTAGAAGTGATTCTTGTTTCGCAAATGGCATTTTTTTTGTTAAAATAAAGAACACTGTTTTACGCTTTACCTGGGCCAAGCAATTTGGCCCGGGGCCCGGAGGATTGAAGCACTTACCTAAAAACTCTTACAAACATCCCGTCTCGAAGAATTTCGGCAATCCCATCGTCGGAATTTTTCGGTGGTGGTCATTAATTGCAGCGCGATTTGGGTTTCCGTGAATCTACAAAAGTGGTAAAACGGATTTGAACCTGATGAAAGACTGGTATTGCAATTCAATGATCTCTTCCAGCAACGCTGTATTTCTCGCACATCTCCCATTCGTTTTCTATAAAGAAGTTCATTGTTTCGTTTTAGAGTGATCATCGCAAGGCCGTAAAGCGTTTCAGCGGCAGTTTTTTTTTGATCTCTAAAAATAAAAAGGCTATCGACCGACCGGCAAGTCAAGTATCGATAGCCTGAGCTCGCGAAAGGAGAGAAGTTGGCTTTTGTTTTCCGACGACCGATAAAAATTGTGTCGGGCCTTTCTCTTTTCGCTGCATTTTTATAGACGCGGAACGCGCGCAAAACGTTGCAATTTTCTGAAAAAAATTCAACCCAGAAGTTCAACGCGTGCGAAGGTTTTAAACCTTCGCACGCGTGAAATCAAGTTTATTACTCACCCCCAACCCTTCATTTAATTAATGCAGGAGGTACAATGAATCGTTGTAAGCTGTGGTTGTCCCTCTGCCTGTTGGTCCTCGTTCCGTGTTTGGCGCTCGCGCAAGACGGTAAGTTGCGCGGACGAATCACGGATAAGGACTCGGGCGAGCCGCTGATTGGCGCGAGCGCCGTGGTTGATGGAACCACACTCGGCGCTTCCGCTGATTTGAACGGTGACTACGTCATTCTCGGCGTTCCCGCCGGCGTGTACACCGTGAAGGTTTCTTACATCGGCTATCAAACCCTCTCGGTTTCGAACATCCGTGTGAGCGCCAACCTGACGACGACGCAAGACTTCCAAGTGAAAAGCTCGGCCATCGAAGTGGCGGCCATGGAAGTCATTGCGGAGCGGCCTCTGGTGCAGCGCAACACCACGAACACCGTGCGTTTGACCACTTCCGAAGATATCGAGAACCTCCCGATTCGCGGGGTGCAAAACATCCTCGCGTTGAATGCTGGCACCATTCAACAAAACGGCGAGTTGTTCGTGCGCGGCGGACGTGAAAGAGAAATAGCGTACTATGTCGACGGCGCCACGGCCACCAATCCGCAATTCAACTCGGAAAACGTCACGGTCATTCAAGAAGCCATCGAAGAGTTGCAGCTTCAAACCGGCGGTTTTACGGCCGAGTTTGGCGGCGCGAACTCCGGCATCGTGAAAACCACGGTGAAGAGCGGCGGCTCCAAAATGAAAATAACGGTGGATTATCGCACGGACGATTTCGTCGGGTCCGGCGATGAGTTTTTAGGCACGACCTCGCGCGGTTTCCGGAACGGCGTGTTGACCGTCGGCGGCCCGATCCTCGGCTCCAAGCTGAGATATTTTGTCGCCGGCCAACACAATTACTTCCGCAATCGCACGCCCAGTTTCGTTGAGGCCTTCAACGTCAATAACTTCATCGATCCCGCCACCGGCAAAACCCTTGGTGAGTTGGGCGGCATGCAGGACGATGGTTTGGAGGGCAGAACAGCAGGCTCATTCCTGCCTTCCAACCCGATCGCCTTCAAAAAGAATGCGCTACCGTTCAACAGCCTGCGCGACAATACCGGGCAAGGCACTTTGGTCTACGATTACTCCAGCTCGCTGAAATTTCGCTTGACGGGCAGCTATAATCACAATCAGCGCCCGTTGGCTCACTCGAATTTTCGCGATGCGCTCAATAACTTCTTCGATGACCAAGAATTGCGTCGCGAAATCAAGACGAGCTTGTTGGGCTTGAAAGCTACCCACCTGCTCAGCCCGACCACGTTCTATGAAGTCAACCTGAACTACACGGATCGCGCGGCCAAAGATTTTGACCCGCAGTTCGGCGATGAGTGGGAAAAGTATACGGATGTCCGCGCCTTCGCCGCGGCCGGCAACGACACCTCGGAATGGCGCACTTTGTTTCAAGGCCCATTGCCCTACAGCCTCATATTCAACTTCCCCATAGCGGCGCCCAACACGCCGAATAACAGTTACGCCAGGAGCGACCAAACTAGTATCGGCGGCGCGATCGATTTCACCAGCCAGCTCAACAAGAATATCGAGATTAAAGTCGGTGGTCGTCTCGATCGTTGGACCATGCGTGGTTACTCCGTCGGCAATATTCGAAACTATTTGGAATACTTCTACGACGACCAAACCGGCGCGCTGAAGCGCGACCCCAACGACCCCATTATTCGTCGCGTGGAAGCCACCAAAAATGCTGTCGGCAATATCGGCTTCTATGGCTATGACGTCGACGGTCGCACCAAAATCAACTCCGGCGTCTACGGCGCGCGTCATCCCCTCTTCGCTTCCGGCTACATGCAGACGAAGTGGGAATATCGCGATTTGATCTTGAACGTCGGCTTGCGGTACGAGAGAATCGACGCAAAAGTGTTGCAGCCGATCAAGACCGAAATCAGCCCGAACGATAAAACCCTCTATGATCCGGCCAATCAAACGCTTCGTGAAGACGCCGTCACGGAAACCGACGCGCAAGATTTCTTGTTGCCGCGCGTGAACTTCGCGTTCCCGGTCACGGATCGCACCGTGTTCTATGCGCAATACGGCAAGTACGTCCAAATGCCGAATCTGGACGATCTGTACCGCGGCGGCTTCAGAACTTTGAGCCGCGACGTGATTCCGGAAACGCGTTCGTTGTACGGCTTCTTCGGCAACTTCGTCGGCTTCACGGCCCAGCCGGAGAAGACCGAGCAATTTGAATTGGGCATTCGCCAATCGCTTACGGACAACTTCGCGTTCACGGTCACCACTTTCTACAAAGATCTGAGCAATCAACTGCGCCTTGATCGCGTGAATGCAGACGGCACCGGCGCTTTGGCGGACGGCACGCCGATTCTTACCGGCTGGGTCAACAACGACTTTGGCACCTCCAAAGGTTTGGAATTGACTTTGGAACTGCGCCGCACCAAACGTTTGTCGGCAAAGTTTAGCCACACGTTGTCTGACACCCGCGGCACCGGCTCCGACTCTCGTTCCACGCGCGTTGCGGTCAGCGATGCGTCAGTCGCCAGTTATCCCACGCTGATTTACCGGTTGAACCAAAACCAAGCGCATCGCGGGTCCGCGGTATTGGATTATCGCTTTGCCCAAGGCGAGGGCGGCAGCATTTTGCAAGGCCTCGGCTTGAACGCCATTCTCACCTACACGAGCGGCCACAACTACACGAGAATCTTCGAGCCGAACACGCTCGGACAATCGAATGCTTGGGACGTCGGCACCGATCCCCTTTCCGATGCGCGTTATAGCAATCCGGTGGAGCCGATCAACAGTTCCACCACGCCGTGGAATTTCAACCTCGATCTCAACATTGACAAACAAGTATATTTCAGCAAGTTCAACGTCCGTCTGTATGCCAATATGTTGAACGTGTTGAACATCAGAAACATTCTGAACGTGTACCCGACCACGGGCACGGCAGATGATGACGGCTGGCTGAAGACCCCGTTGGCCACGCAATACCTTGCGATCCCGTATTACGAAGCCTTTTATCGCGCGATCAACCTGGACAATCGCTGGGGTTACCTTGATGCGACGTCACCCAGTGCGGCGAGGGGGATACCCAATGCCATAGCCGACGATCTTTATGCCGCACCGCGTGAGATTCGCGTGGGTATAGCGTTGGAGTTCTTCTAAAGAACTCACCCCCAGCCCCTCTCTTAAAAAGAGAGGGGAGTGAAGGTGTGAAGAGCGATTTAAAAGTCCCCTTTTCTTCCCAAGAGAAGGGGATTTAGGGGATGAGTTGGAGTTCTTAACTCACCCCCAACCCCTCTCTTAGAAAGAGAGGGGAGTGAGACAGAACTCACCCCCTGCCCCTCTCTTGAAAAGAGAGGGGAGTAAGGTTGTGCAGAGATTTAAAAGTCCCCTTCTCTTCCTAAGAGAAGGGGATTTAGGGGATGAGTTGAAACGTTTGAACCAAATCATGGAGCAAAAAGCAATGAAGCAATTGCGAATCACCTTATGGTCCTGTCTTGCCTTGCTTCTGGCGGCCAGTTTCGCCTTCGCGGAAAGACCGGCGCACGAGAAAGGCAAGGAAGAACGCTCGCTCTCCAAAGTGGCGGCGTATCAGCCCGATATCTATCAGCTTTTGAACATCAACAACCTGTGGTCTTGGCATCGCCGCGACGGCCAAGCCAATCATTCCCCCACCGGTGACAACGGCACATTCTATCCGCGCGGCACCGCGTGGTCGATCTATCAAGACGGCATGGTGTTCGGCTCGAAAGCCTATCTCGATGCTGCGAAGACGCAGCCCGCGCCCTACAACCACACCATCCGTGTCGGCGGCACTACATACGCCACCGGACAGCGTCAAGGCTGGGTCACAGGTCAAGGGGCGACTGCTGCGTTTGCCGATCCTGGTGACGCACGCGCTCGTATTTATAGAGTTCGCCGCGATTGGAAAGAAGCTTTCTACAATGCCGATGGCAGCTTCACCCAAGATGCGAGACGCGATGCTGCGGAATCGAATGAAATCGGCGTCGGCTCCGTTACCAACGCGCAGGTGCAACAGATTGTCGATCGTTATTTAAAAGATTGGAACGAGTGGCCGGTGGACCTGGGCGCGCCGTACGTTGAGAGAAACGGCACCCCGGGTTATCAAGCGCCCCCGGCGGATTTTACTGCGGCTAGCTTGATTGTAAATAACTATGACGAACCCGGTATCGCGGGCGCAGATCCCAAATCCCCTGCGGATCAAGTGCTCTGGACCGTGTTCAACGATCTGCACGAACCCACCTCCGTCGGTCGTTTCGGTTCCGAGCCCCAAGGTTTGGAAATTCAAATGACCATGTGGGCCTACAAGCGGACCGATGCGCTCGGCAATATCTTCTTCCGCAAATGGCGTTTCATCAACAAAGGCGGTGTGGATATTGACGGCACGGCCGGTAGCGCCGTCGGCGCTTTGTATTTGGATAGTATGTACGTGTGTCAATGGTCCGATCCCGATCTCGGCAATTCCGGCGATGACTTGACGGGTTGCGATACCACGCTCAGCGTGGGCTTCATTTATAACGGCAACGCCATTGACAGCGATTATAGAAGATTCAACCTGCCGCCGCCCTCGGCCGGCTATGACTTTTTGCAAGGCCCGCTCCTTAAAACCGGCAATGCCGCGGATCGCGCCGTGTTCGATTTGAAATACGTGAACGGCGCCAAGAATTTGGGCATGACCGGATTCTCTTACTTTTCTGCGGGTAGCAACTACTCCGATCCCGGAGGCGGTTATCTCACCAACACGCTTTTGTGGTATAAGATGTTGCGTGGTTATGCGCCGCTCGAAGGCCCGGACGTGCGTTATAATCACCCGCCCGATTTGGTCGCCGGGGCCTACCCCTTGGCTGGCGATCCGGTGCGAGGCAAAGGCCATGTTGATGGTTTAGGCACGAACTACTCCTTCCAGGCGGGCGACCGCCGGTTGCTGGTGATCACCGGGCCGTTCAATATGGCCCCGAGCGACACGCAAGAAGTCGTGGTGGCGTGCGTGAACGGCATCGGCTCCGACCGTCTCTCCAGCGTGTCGGTCATGAAGTTCAATGATCGTTTCGCGCAAAACACCTACGACGCTTTGTTCCAAGTTCCGAGACCGCCGGAAGCTCCAGACGTGCAACTTACGGAGTTGGATGGTCACGTTGTTCTGGTATGGGGCAGCAATTTGACCCAAGTTACCGACACCGAAGTCCCGGTCAATGATCCCGGTTCGTACAAATTCGAAGGCTACAATATTTATCAGTTCCCTTCACCCAGCGCGAATTTGGCGACGGCAAAGCGCATCGTAACCTACGATCTTCCCAGTGATCCCGCAGTTGTCACGGGTGAAGACGTGGACTTGGCCTCGGGCCTGGTGTTGGTGAAGCCTCTGCACTTTGGCTCGAACAGCACCCTCAAACGTTACTTCAAATTCGAGCGCGACCACCTGAAAGATCGTGACAAGCTCAACAACGGCGAAGAATACTACGTCGCGGTCACGGCTTATAGCGTCTCCACGATCGAAAACTACATTCCGGCGGCATTGGAATCCGAAGTCATCGTGCGGACGATAAGAGCAAAAGTGCCGTTCGGCACCAAGTTTCAAATCGCTTATGGCGATACGCTTCCCGTGAGCCACACCACAAGCGCCAAGCCCAGCGACGGCCAAGTTTATCCCATCGTCGTGGATCCGCGCGTCGGCACCGGCAAAACCTATGAAGTGCGCTTCGATGTCGATGCCGAGGGCAAGACGATGTGGAGCCTTATAGATAAAGCTTCTGGCACACCGGTTTCAGGCGCGTCGAATCAACTCAACCAAAGCGCCGACGAAAACTACAATATCATCAACGGCCTTTTCCTCGTCGTCTCGGGTCCGCCTCCGGGTTTGAAAGAGTGGAGTTGGACGGGCTCGCGCTTCCTAACGTGGGCTGGTGGTGATGGTTTCGCGTTTGAAGGTTTCAACGGCGCCATAGGATGGGCTTCTCCTCGCACGGTTTTCGGCGACGGCGTGACCTTTATCCCGGCAGACAAAACCAAAAACATCGAGATTCGTTTTGCCAACGTGAATGCTGCAGATGCGAGTTTCGATCCCAATCACCCGAATGTGTCCTACGCGTATCGGCACGGTCGCGGGTTCGCTGCTCCTCCGGTAAAACCGGAGTTCGCGCCGTTTATCAAGAATCCCTCTGGCGGTTATTCCTACCAAGAGTTCGCGAAGAGCGTGCCGTTGGCAGTGTATGATATCGAAAACCCTGCCGCGCCGAGACGCTTGGCATTGGCTCACCTTGAAAACAACCAACCCGGCGGATTGGTCGACGGCAAATATTGGCCGCCGATTCAACCCGCGAGCAATACGGCGGGCGACGGTCCGCGCGAATGGCTGTGGATCTTCGATTCGGATTACAGCGAAACCCCGAATCCTGATTATCAGAACGAAATCATCGGAGTGGACGCCAACGCCACTCTGGATGGCAGTCAACCGGTGATGTACTTTGCCACTTGGGATCGCCGTAACTCGAACAACTGGGTCGACACGGATAAGTTCACGCACATTTCGAACAAGCCCAACACCCCGGCTGATGTTTTCACTTTTACGTTGCCGGCCGCGGAGAAGAGCTTGGCCCTCTCGCAAGCCAGCGCGAACACCGTGGGCGTGTTCCCGAATCCCTACTTTGCTTTCAACCCGCAAGAGATCAGCCGTCTCGCGCGTTTTGTGACCTTCAACAATTTGCCGGAGAAAGCCACGGTTCGCATCTTCAACTTGGGCGGCCAAATGGTAGCCAGGCTCGAAAAGAACGATGCGACGCAATTCCTCCGCTGGACTTTGTTGAACCTCAGCAATCTGCCGGTGGCAAGCGGCATGTACATCGCGCATGTCGATATGCCCGAAGTCGGCGTCACGAAAGTGCTCAAGCTGGCGATCATTCAAGAAGGCGAAGTGCTCGAAACCTTCTAAGGTAATCCCTCAGTCACGCGTGGTAGCGCAGGCATCCCTGCCTGCAGACAAGATGTCTGCGCTACTTTTTCCACAGGTAACCGAGGCACTACCTTCTAAGCCAATCAAACCTTGCGAAGGTGTCAAAGCCTTCGCAAGGTTGAAACTGAATCAAGGAGATTATAACCATGAAGAATAGAAGTCTGTTTGCCGCACTCACCCTGTGCGTAGCGATGGCGCTCATGTTGGGCAGCGTCATGGCGCAACCCGCGGTGGAAGGCGTTCAGAACAAACGTATCGGCACTGCCGCGGCCACGGAATTGCTCATTCCGGTCGGCGCCCGCGATATGGCCATGGGCGGCTCCGGCTTGGCGACCGCCACCGGTATCGATGCTTTACATTGGAACCCGGCAGGGCTGGGACGTTTCTCCGGCGCTGCGGAAGGCATGCTCAGCACCATGCGTTATATTGCCGACATCAACGTGAATTACGGCGCAGTGGGCATCAACTTCGGCGGTTTCGGCACGGTCGGTTTCAGCGTGAAAGCGCTGGATTTTGGCGACATTCCGCTGACTACGACGGAAGACCCCGAAGGTTTTGGCGGCCGTACTTTTACGCCGACCTTTATCACGTTGGGCTTGAGCTATGCGCGCTCCTTCACCGACGCGATCACCGCAGGCGGATCTTTCAAGATCATTTCTGAAAACTACCAACGCGTGACCGGCAGCGGTTTCGCGGTGGACGTCGGCATCCAGTATCGCGGCGTCGCCGGCTTCAAAGGCGTGAACCTCGGCGTGGCTTTGAAGAACATCGGACCGCAAGTGAAGTTCGACGGCCCGGCGTTGCTGCGTTTGGCGCAAGCCAGCGACGGTCGCCGGCCCACGCAGTTCTATCAGAGCAAAGCCTCGAGCTGGGAATTGCCGACCTCGATCGAAATCGGCGTGGCCTACGAGCGCAATATGAATGACAATCTCAGCTACAACGTCAACGGCACGTTTGCCAACAACAATCTCGCGCTCGACGGCTATCGCGGCGGCGCGGAAGTCGCTTACAAAATGGACAAAGTGAGATTGGCAGGCCGTGGCGGCATCGAAGTTTCGGAGATGAACGACCTCGACGAGCAAATCTTCGGGCCGACCGCCGGTTTCGGCTTCACGTATTACTCCACCGGCCTCGACATCACCATCGATTACGCGTATCGCTCCGTGGATTTCTTCGAGAGCAACAACATGTTCTCGCTGAAGCTCGGCTTCTGAGGCGCGGTTTTAGCGAAGTGAATGGTTTTGCGCAAAGGCTGCCCCAAGGGGCAGCCTTTGTTGTTGGTGGATGAAGCTATACTCGTTAAGGGTTGGTTTGTAACACCCCAGATAATGTCATTCAGTAGGAACCTTTTTAAGCGCCGAGCACAACCTCCGGATGAGCTGTTTCTCCAGCGAGTAAAAGGTTTCCTTCTGAATGACAGCCCCGGGAGGAATTACAAAACAACCCTTTTTTGGAATATCTTGGCCGTTGCGAATTCCGAGAGATTTCTTTATAATAGGTCACAAGTTGACAGAGTTGTTTGAAATACGCGAAAGTGGCGAAGGATGGAATATCAAATTTACGTGATGAAGGCTAAAGAAAATTTGGCAGCAGCAGAGACATGTTTGAACTCTGGCTATCGCAATGCCAGTGTCTCGCGCGCCTATTATGCGATGTTCCAAGCTGCAATTGCCCTTCTTATTCACAAGGGCATTAAACCGCCAAGTGGCAGCTTTGGTCATCAATGGGTTCAGTCCATGGTTTCTGAAAAATTCACCAAAAGGCAAAAAATAATGTCGCGCGAGTATGCGTCCTATCTTCTTGAAGCACAAGAAATCCGCAATCGCGCAGATTATAGTCTCATTGACACTTCTAAAACTGTTTGCCAAAAACAACTCTCGAAAGCGAGAGATTTTTCGGAAAGATTATTAGAGGAGTTGCCCCATGTCTCTCAATCATAAGCAGCAAGAGATCATCGATAACTACGTCAGAGAATTGCAACAACACTTCCCTGAAATCGAATTCATCGAGGTTGTGGAAAGCCCGGAAGGAAAAGACACATTGTGGATTTTGGTGACAAATCCTCCGAATGATGCGCGTGAGATCGAGTTGTTCGAATTCACGGGCAAAAAGGGCATCGACATTTTGGATGATTACGGCTATCATATTCTCGTGCAACCAACGATGAACGAGCATCGTGTTCAGGCATAGAGACTTTTTTCAGCTTGTTTGCCCTTGCTGCCTTGCCTTGCCTTTGCCTTGCCTTGTTCCCAAACTCTGTTTGGGAACACAAGTGTTTGAGAAACTCTGTTTCTCGGTTGTGATGACTCGAAACAGAGTTTCGAATGCAATTGCGTTCCCAAACCAGACAGCCTGTGTGAAAACTCAAAAACGTGTCACCCTGAGCGAAGTCGAAGGGCGCTAAATTCAATGAGACGGGCTTCGACTCCGCTCAGCCTGACCATGAACCAAGCGTTTCACACAGGCTGAGAGTTTGGGAACGAGAGCTACTAGAACTAAAGAATAATCCCTGTCCCCGTCGCCCAAATTTTCGAGAGATGACGTTCGCATGCCTATTTATAAGCTAACATTTCACAATCTTTCCTTCGACATGTCATTCTGGACGAATCTTCGCCTTCACCTTCACCTTGTTCCCAAACTCTGTTTGGGAACACAAGTGTTTGAGAAACTCTGTTTCTCTTTTTTGAGGATTCGAAACAGAGTTTCAAGTGCAATTGCCTTCCCAAAAAGAGTTTGGGAACGAGAGCTAACGGTATCGCTTCCCAGCGTGCTTCTGCTCGCCCTCGCCCTGACCTCCTGTGAAAAGAAGCCCTCACCGCAAAATTATTTCCCCCAATCCGGCCGCGAGGCGCTTTATCAAACCGCGCTCGATTTGCAAAACGGATTGCAAGTTCTCTCCATTGCATTGCGCCCCGGCTATGAAGACTTGAGCACGCTCGCTTATTTGAGGCTGGGCCGCGGCGCGAATATCACCAGCGCGTATTGGACCAACGGCGAAGCCGCGGAAAGCGATCTGCCCGCAGAATATCCGCATTATTTGGCCGCGCGCCGTCGCCAAGAAGCCATCAATGCCCTCACATATTTGGGCGGTGAAACCTATTTTCTGAATCTGACGGATGTCATTGCCGCGCGTGATTCGTTCAAGCTACGCCAGGTCTGGTCGCGTGATTCGGTGCAGGCCAAGCTTGTGCGACTCATCGTCAAAACAAAGCCTTCTATTATTTTGATCGCCGCCGATCGCGCGCACTCCGGGCCGAGCTTGCAGAGCGAACTTTTGCGCGCTGCCATGCTCGAGGCGGTGCGGCAGCTTTCGCCGGAGCGTGCAAAAACCAACGGCACAGCCTCGCAGCCCGAGCAATATTGGCGCGTGCAACGCGTCTTTGTAGAAGGGGGAGGCAAAGAAAGCGCGACACGTGTGCCCGTTGAGGAGAAACATCCGAAATGGCAAAAAAAATATCGCGTCCTCGGCGAGGAAGCGGCGAGTCATTATCAATCGTTCCAATTGCAGGGCAAAGCATGGCGGGAAGCGCAGGGCTACGTATACCAAAAAAATTATCCGAATGACGCTGAGAAGTATAATGCGTTTGATCAAGGTTTGGGCGAAGGGGCGAAGCACGGCCGGCTCTATGAAGTCGCGTGGCGCATGAGCCGCTTTACCGCGGATCTTTTGGAGGGTAACACCAACGCCGCGACAAAACGCCTTGCTACTTTAGCCGACTCGGTGAGTTATTATATCGAGCACCGCTATCTTTTGAGCGCAAGCGAAACACAGAGCGTTTATCACTGGAAGGGCACACTAGACAAGCTGCAATGCCTTTTGCTCGGCGCCACGGTCGATTATGAATTGAGCGACACGGCTCTCACCGGGTTGCAAGTGAGTTTTCTCACGATCAAAAACGTCACCGGCCTTTCGGAGAAGGGCGAGACGCTGGTTTTCTTCGGCGCTTCGCCGCCCGGTTGGATCATCAATGAAGGCTTCGACAAACGATTTACCTACAAGCCCGGCGAACGTTTCAGCTTGCTCTCGCCGCAACAACTCGATTTCAATACCCCGGCGGCGTTGTACGGCTTGGACGATGACAAAGCAACGCGCGTGTTCACGTTTCACGTTATTCATCGCGCGGAGGAGACGGAGAAAAGCTTCATTTATCGCGTTGATAAGCGCATGTCCTTTGCGCCGCGTTTCCTCGTTGAAACGCTCACCCCGATCGTGCGCATGTTCCCGGGCGAGCGCGTGGATTTGCGTCTCAAAAATTTTTCCCGCGACGGCGTGACCGACACGGTTCGTGTGTCGGAGGCTTTGGTTTCCTCACAAGATTTCGTTTTTCGCTTGAGCCAAAAAGAAGCGGAGCAGACCCCGACGCTGTTTTTGGATTGGAAAGGGAACCCCGAGGCGGGCGCGTATCGCATTCCGATTGAGATTGCAGCCGATACCGTGGCGTGGTTTGCCGCGCGCAAATTCACTGCGGAAGTGAATCGCAACAAGCGCGTCGGCGTACTCAGCGGGTTATCGACAAGCCCGCTCACCGAGGCTTTGCGCCGCCTCGGCGTGCAAGCCCGCCTGCTCGATCCACAAAAAAATGCCGTGCAACAAATGGATTCGCTCGATGTCCTTTTGGTAGATCGCCGCGCCCTCACCCTCGCGCCTGAAATCAACAAGCTGAAAAAAGAGCTTCTCGCATTCACACAACGCGGCGGGCATCTTATAGTGCTGTCGCAAGACGCCGCGGTGTGGAATGCCTCTTCGTTGTGGAAAGGTTTGAGCCTGGCGCCGTCAACTATTTACGACGAAGCCATTCCGCTGCGAGACGTTGAAAGCCATGCGCTGCTCTCTGCTCCCAATCAACTTGCGGCGGAAGATTGGAGCGGTTGGCTCTATGCGCGCGGCTACAATACCGTGACGATAACGGAGACGGACGGTATCGCTGCGCCGCTGCGAACAGTGGAAGGCGACGCGCCTTTGCTCGTGACCAAGAAGACCGGCTCGGGCAAAATAACCTACGTCGAGCTCGCGCTCACGCCGCAGCTTTTGAACATTCACCCCGGCGCGTTTCGTTTGCTTGCGAATTTGGTGTCGTATTAAGCTCCTAATCCTAAACCGCGAATCAACGCGAATTAAAAATAAGAATTAGCGTTCCTTCGCGTTTATTCGCGGTTTCGGAAAATGAGCAAGTCGTTTAAATGGCGCACCTAAATAGTTTTGCCCAAAATCGTTTTGCCTGAGTCTTTGCTTTTAAAGCGAGAAATTCACCTTGAAGAGACGAATTATGCGAAACCTTTTTCAACCGGTCGTACTGCTCGTGTTTTTGCGCGCAGCAGGGTTCACACAAACTTTAGCGCCCGCGGGCAATTTGAGCTTGAGCTTGGATTACGCGCGCTTCCGTCACGACGACCGATCCGGCTACGTGGAAGTCTATTATAGTTTTTTGCCGAGCCTGTTGACCTTCGAAATTTCGGAAGGCAAATATCACGGCGGCATCGAGCTTTCCACGCGCATCATCAATACCGCCACGCAAGCGGTTGCCGCGGAGAAGAAAGCGCCTTTGCAAATTGCGGAGGCGGACACGGCCGCAGCGTGGTATCGTTATCCCTTCATCACGCAAAACGGCTTTCAACTTCCGCACGGCAAATATCGCATGGAAGTTTCGGCCACGGATGCGAAAGCTGCCGGCCGCAAGGTCGAGGTCAAAGCCGAGTTTGAAATCGCGGCTTATCCTGCGCGCGCGGCGTTGAGCGACTTGCAGCTTTGCAAGAAAATCTCGCCTTCGCAAAATAAAGAAGACCTCTTTTATAAGAACACGTTGGAAGTGGTGCCGCAACCGAGCGTGCTCTTCGGCGTCGCCACCTCGCCGGTCGTTTTTCATTACGCCGAGCTTTATCACGTTGCGCCGGGCGAGGTTTATTTTTTGAAGACACAGCTTCTCGACGGTGACGGCAAAATCGTCGGCGAAAAATCCGAAGAAAAAAAATATGCGGGCCAAACCGGCCTCGTTGTGGGCAATAAAATGGTGACGGCTCTGCCGACCGGCAAATATACTTTGCGCTGCGCGATTGCCGGCGCCGATCAAACCGAACTGGCGCGTACGGAAAAGATCTTTTTTATTTTGAACCCGCACATTCAAGCCGCGACCATCGATGCGAGCACGGTGTTGAGCAAAGAATTGGAACGCTCCACGCTGAAGCAGCTTGACGAGGAATTTCAATCCGCCAAATATCTCGCGACTGCGGAAGAGAGCAAAGTCTTCTCACAGCTCACTACCGTTGAAGCCAAGCGGCAATTCCTCGTCAAGTTTTGGCAGGAAGTCGAGCCGGGCCGTTCGGAAAGGCCGCCCATCAAGCGTGCGGAATATTTGCAACGCGTGCGCCTGGCGACGAAAGAGTTCACGGCATTCGGTAAGGAAGGCTGGCGCACTGATCGCGGCCGCGTTATGGCGGTGTACGGCCCGCCCGATGAAATTCAACGCGCGCCTGCGGAAACGAATTCCAAAGCGAATGAAACTTGGCGCTATTTCCTGTTGGACGGCGGCGCGGAATTCATCTTCATCGACCGCTCGGGTTACGGCGATTATCAATTGGTGCATTCCAGCAAGCGCGGCGAGTTGAAGGATCCGGATTGGCAACGTTTTTTGCAATAAGCTTCATCTGATTTAAGACTTCTCTATTTAGGAGAATCCCTCATGAGAACGAATACGCGCAGAGCGTTTGGCCTCGCGCTTGCAATCATCGGGGGCGCCGGTTTGAGCGGATGCACGGACTCGCCGTTCGACAACGAAATCAAACCCGAAGCGCGCGTCATGCGCGGACAAGTGCGGCTCGATGATCCGCAAGACGCGCTTGCCGGCGTTTATGTTTGGCTGGAAGGCGTCAATCTCAGCACGCGCACGGATAACACGGGCAAGTTTCAAATCGAAATTCCTACTTCTTTGACTTCGGCCGGCGGCGTGGCCGTCAACGGCGTGTTTCGTTTGTATTGTTATGTTGCGAACTACACGGTCAGCTCCGCGGAAATCGTCGTGCGCAACGGGCAATTTGAATACGGCCACGGCGGCCTCACGCCCTCCGGCGACTTGAAAGAGCCCATGCGGCTTTTCAAAATTCTCACCATCACCACCATCGTTGACCCGCCCGTCGTTCCACGAGACTATCGCGCTGGAATCGACATGCAAACAACCTTTGCCGCCACGATGGATTCCGTGCTTCTCGTCGTGCCGAAATCCGTGGGCGGCCTGCTCGGCGGCATTTTCTTTCGGCACTTACAAACCGGCGATATTTTTATCGACATTCCCGATCTGGGCGCAGATACACGCGACCGCTTCTTGGTCGGCAATCAGCCGGTGAGCCGCCGGCAAATTTTTCAACTCAACGGCGTAAACTTCCGCGAGTTGTTTCTGCCCGCCGGAGACTTTGAGGTCATCCCATTTTTTTTTATCGAGCAAGAAAACCTGCCCTCCGGCTTGCTCAAAAGCTTGGGTGAGAACGTGGAAGGGCCAAACGAGGAGTATTTGAGAATTCCGTTTCGAAGAGAAGGGGGAGCGTTTCAGGTGTTTTAGGCGAATTAAAGAGCCAAACCCAGAATAAAATTCTGAAAGTTTTTTGACGTTTTTCAGGCGGCATGCTTGAGGCCATAGCCGACACAAAGCGCTTCGAGATGGAGTTGAATCTCGCGATAATG
>Ga0247727_10005054_pt1 | contig 27231 bp, 27 predicted proteins | sample WisWelCaveWW1625_FD_202498 | JGI IMG/M metagenome (GOLD analysis project Ga0247727, IMG submission 202498) | Biofilm microbial communities from Wishing Well Cave, Virginia, United States - WW16-25 | ecosystem: Environmental > Aquatic > Deep subsurface > Groundwater > Cave microbial mat | place...
CTGGTCCGCCCCGCAGCGGCCGGAGGCGATCAGGGGCGGCGTCGGGACGGCGGAATTGATGCCGATCAGCGCCACGGGCCCCAGCATGCGCACATACGGGAAATCCTCGTCGTGGCCGGCATGGATCGCCCCCTGCGCGCAGGAGGCCATGTAGGCCGCCCAGCGCCTGGTGCCGGGATCAGCGCCGAGGGGCGAATAGATGTCGTGGTTGCCCGGAATGACGCTGACGAGGTGCGGCGGGCCCAGCCGCTCGAGCCAGGCCAGGGCGTTCATGTGCTCGCGCGGCAGCCCGATATTGACGAGGTCCCCGGTGACGGCGATGTGGTGGGGGGCCTGCGCGCGCATGTCGGCGACGATGCGCTCCAGCACGGCCGCCTGGTAGGCGTACCGGCGTTTGCGCCGCCAGTTGGCGTAACCGAGCGCCCGCTTCAGGTTCCAATAGGGCGCACTGAATCCAGCGATCGGGCCCAGATGCACGTCGGTCAGGTGAGCGATGGTGAGCGGCGTCTGCATCTTTTGCCGGTGGCGGGCGGCGTCCTTGGCTCTGGGGCGGCGATGCATAGCGCCTTTGCCGGACCTTGCCAAACCGGGCAAAACCGGATGATAGACGCACTCGTTCGGCTGGGAAGGAGCCCGAGCAGGAGATGGTGCGCAATCCCGTCGTCATCAAGCTGTTGCACGGCTACTGGCGCCTGACCCGCTCCCTGACCATGGGGGCGCAGGCGCTGGTGCTCGATAGCCAGGGGCGCGTGCTGCTGGTGCGGCACGGCTATCAGCCGGGCTGGCATTTCCCGGGCGGCGGCGTCGAGAAGGGCGAGACGCTCGCCGCCGCACTCGTGCGCGAGCTGGAGGAGGAGGCCGGGATTGCCGCGCGGGCGCCGGCTGAGCTGCTCGGTGTCTACGCCAATTTCGAGAACTTTCCCGGCGACCATATTGCCGTATTCGTGGTGCGCGGCTGGGAGCAGTTGCGCGTCCCCAGGCCCAGCCACGAGATCCGCGAGCAGGGGTTCTTTGCCGCCGATGCGCTGCCCGAGGAGACGACGCCCGGCACACGCCGGCGTATCGCCGAGGTGCTGGGCGGGATGCCGAGGAGCGAGACGTGGTAGGCCTTGCTACAATCATATGGTTTTGGCAAACTTTGCCAAGAACTCCTGCAATGCGAGACGCCTGCCATGACGACCATGAATGTCTCAATTCCCGACGCTCTGCGCGAATATGTGGATGAGCGGATCGCGGAGGGTGGCTACGCCAATGTCAGCGACTATGTCCGTGCGCTGATCCGCGATGATCGAGCCAGGCGAGCCAAGGCGACGTTAGAGGCGAAGCTGATGGAAGGCCTTGCCTCTGGACCGCCGGTAGAAGCAACCGATGCATATTGGAAGGATCTCGAGGCCGAGGTTCGCTCGCGCATCACGAAGCGCCGACATTCGCGATGAGCGCTCGGCGCATCGTCCGGCGCATAGCCGCGCGGATTGATGTCATTGAGGCCGCCGAAGACATTGCGGCTGGCAATCCCCAAGCTGCGATCCGTTTTGTCAGGGCCTTGCGCGAGACCGAAGAGATGCTCTTTACGGCTCCGGGCATGGGTTCCGCGCGTGACTTCGACAACGCCGCGCTCGTGGGCGTGCGCTTCCACTTAGTGCGTGGCTTCCGCAAGTATCTCATTCTCTACATACCGGGCAGCGACGGCATTGAGGTCGTTCGGGTGCTTCACGGCGCTCGCGATCTCGAGGCACTCTTAGGCTCTTAACATGCACAAGGCCACTTCCCAGAACCTTGTCGCGCAGCCAGTCGCGCCCGGCGACAGCGCCGAGATCCGCGAGCTGCACGCGCGCGCGTTCGGGCCGGGGCGCTTCGCGCGCACCGCCTACCGCCTGCGCGAGGGCACGCCCGAGGCTTCGCCGTTCTGCCGGGTGTGCCGCATCGATGGGCGGCTCGCAGCTGCGGTACGCTTCACGCCCATCCTGATCGGCGGCCAGGGCCGTGCGCTGCTGCTCGGGCCGCTGGCCGTCGAGCCCGACTTCGCCAACCGGGGCCACGGCCGCGGGCTGGTGGCGAGCGCGCTCGAGGACGCGCGGGCGGCTGGCATCGCCATCGTCGTGCTGGTCGGCGACGAGCCCTACTACGCCAGGCTTGGCTTCCGCCGCGTGCCGCCGGGCCAGATCACCCTACCCGGGCCAGTCGATCCAGAGCGGCTGCTGGCCGTGGAGCTGGCGGAGGGCACCGCCGCGGGCTACTCCGGCCCCGTGGCCGCGGTCGCCATACAGCTGCGTAGGTTGGGATAGCGCCGTAGCGCGTAACCCAACATCTGACCGGCACTGCCATGTTGGGTTACGGGCTTCGCCCTAACCCAACCTACGATTACGTCAATCCTCGAAGGGGTCCTTGACGAGGATGGTGTCGGCGCGCTCCGGGCTGGTCGAGAGCAGGGTCACCGGGCACTCGATCAGCTCCTCGATGTGGCGCACGTACTTTACCGCCTGCGCCGGCAACTGCCCCCACGTGCGCGCGCCCCGCGTCGATTGCGACCAGCCCTCGAAGCTCTCGTAGATCGGCTTGACGCGGGTCTGGGCGTTGGTGCCCGCCGGCAGGCTGTCGATGCGCGACCCGTCGAGCTCGTAGCCGACGCACACCTTGATTTCGGGGAAGCCGTCGAGCACGTCGAGCTTGGTGAGCGCGATGCCGTCGATGCCCGACACCTTCGTGATCTGGCGCACCAGGCAGGCGTCGAACCAGCCGCAGCGGCGCTTGCGTCCCGTGTTGACGCCGAACTCCTGACCGCGCTGGCCGAGCCGCTCGCCCACCTCGTCGGTCAGCTCGGTCGGGAACGGGCCGGAGCCCACGCGCGTCGTATAGGCCTTGGCCAACCCCAGGACGTAGCCGATGGCGCCCGGCCCCATGCCGGAGCCGGTCGCCGCCTGGGCCGCGACCGTGTTGGAGGACGTCACGAACGGATAGGTGCCGTGGTCTACGTCGAGGAGCGCGCCCTGCGCTCCCTCGAACAGGATGCGCTTGCCGGCCCGGCGCGCCGTATCGAGCAGCGACCAGACATTGTCGACGTAGGGCAGGACCGTGGGCGCGATCTCGACGAGCTCGCGGATCAATGCATCCTTGCCGATCTCCGCCACACCCAATCCGCGCCGCAGGGCGTTGTGGTGCACGAGCAGGCGGTCCACCTTCGGGCCGAGCGTGCCGAGGTTCTTGAGGTCCTGCGCGCGGATGGCACGCCGCCCCACCTTGTCCTCGTAGGCCGGGCCGATGCCGCGCCCGGTCGTGCCGATCCTCTGCTCGCCGGCGGCCGACTCGCGCAGCTGATCGAGCTCGCGATGCAGCGGCAGGATCAGGGTGGCATTCTCGGCGATCTTGAGGTTGCTCGCGTCGATGCTGATGCCGCGCTTTTGCAGGGCGTCGATCTCGGTGGCCAGGTGCCAGGGATCGAGCACGACGCCGTTGCCGATGACGCTGAGCTTGCCGGCGCGCACGACGCCGGAGGGCAGCAGGGCGAGCTTGTAGGTCTCGTTGCCGATCACCAGGGTGTGGCCGGCGTTGTGGCCGCCCTGGAAGCGCACGACGATGTCGGCGCGCTCCGACAGCCAGTCGACGATCTTGCCCTTGCCCTCGTCGCCCCACTGGGCGCCGATCACCACGACGTTTGCCATCTTGCGCCTATGCTCCCCGCGGGCGGCCTGTGTTGCGCGAGCCCGAGGTATAGCGGCCAAGCGCGCTAGTGTCCTGTCTCCGAATTGCCAACTACGTTGCCGCGAGGTCGGACGGCAATTCGGAGACTGAAGGACACTAGCAAATCCAATGTGCTACTGTGGCTGGTGCCTCGGAATTGCCGATGCGCACCAAGCCGCGAAGTTGGTCGGCAACTCGGAGACGCCACACTGGCGAACAGCGGGCCGTTGGGGGCGCCGGCCCCGCCTCCAGCCGCCAGGCGTCGCTTCATCGGGTCGCACCGACGTAGTGCAGCGCCATCTCGCGGCTGTGCGGGCGGTCGCGGTGCTCGATGAGATAGATGGCCTGCCAGGTGCCGAGCACCATGCTCCCGGCCACGACCGGCACGGACAGGCTGGCTGCCGTCAGCATCGACTTGATGTGGGCGGGCATGTCGTCTGGGCCCTCGATGCTGTGATGGTAGCGGGCGCCGCGCGGGGCCAGCTGCTCGAGTGTGCCGGCAAGGTCGCGCAGCACGTCGGGGTCGGCGTTCTCCTGGATCGTGAGGGAGGCCGACGTGTGACGCACGAAAATCGTGACGAGGCCGTCCGCGGCGCCGATCGAGGCGAGCCACTGGGCGACCGGCCGCGTCACGTCGCTGAAGCCGGGTCCGGCCGTGGCAACAACGATCTGCGAGTGCGCCTGGGAGAGCACTGGAGGGCTCCTTTTCCCGAATCACTATGGGGCTCCGCCGCCCGAGCGGAGCGCCCGCGTCCCCGCCAAGTCTAGCGCAGTTGGGCACCCCTGCCGACTTAACTGAAACTTTACGGCGGATTGCGAGGTTGGACACTCTTTCCGTGCCCGCGTCCTCGAGCATCACGCTACGCCTGCGCCGGCACGGCCGAAGCCCATTGTATGGCTTCGATCAGCTTCCCGAGACGCCGGACGCGCGGTGCGCAGGAAGCGTGCCTCTGGCTCCCGGGTAGCTGCAATGCCAACCACCGACCATTCCGACCATCAGCCGGCCACCGGCGCGCAGACAGGGGCAGCCGAGCGCGATGCCGGCCCTCGGCCCGCCGGCGCCGCCCCCGATCTGCGCGATACGCTCGAGCACATCGCCGGGCAGATCGGGGATGCGGATCGGCGCCATTGCGACGCGCTCGGCGGCATGCAGGAGCGGCTGGCGCAACTCGGCCGCCAACTCGACCAGGTTCGCGCCGACCTGCCGGCGCAGCACGCCGGCGCGCTGCAGCGTATCGAGGATGGTGTCGGCACGCTGGCGGCGCGCATCGCCGATTTCGGCCGCCTGCGGCTGGGCGAAGCGCCGGCCCAGGTCGTGACCGACGAGCCCTGGGACGCAGCGAGCGCGGAGGCGTTGACGCGCGTATACGAAGAGGCCGAGACCGAGCGCACGGCCAACCCGCCGCCGCGCCGGCCACGAGCCGAGGCGGCCGCAGCACCCAGCGCGCGGAGGGCTGATGACGACCGGGCATGGCTCGAGACGCGCCTTGCGGACCTTGCAGCCACGATGCAGCGCACGCTGGCCGAGGGCACGCCCAGTGCCTCGCTGGCCGCCCTCAATCACCGCCTCGATCAGTTCGAGGTGCGCCTCGACGCGGCGCTCGAGGCTGCAGCGCATAGTTTGGACGCGCAAGGGCTTGGGCTGATCCAGGCGCACGTCGACCAGCTCGCGGCCTATTTCGAGTACACGCGCAGCCAGCTCGGCCGCCTCGATGCGATCGACCAGCAGCTGCGCGAGATGGGTCACGTGCTCGAGGCACAGCACCGGCAGCAGCCGGGGGAGGCGCACGGGCAGGCGGACATCGAGGCGCTGATCGCGTCCGCCGCCGAACGGGCGGCCGGTCGCGTTGCGGCGGCTGCCCCGGCCGCGGCCGAGGCGAGCCATCAGGACCGCATCGAGGCCCTCGAGGGCGTGCTGGAAGCCTATATCGCCGAGCGACACCGGGGCGAGGAGGTGACGACCAGCATTCTCAGCACCATCGAGGATGCCCTCGTGCGCATCGCCGACCGCGTCGATGCCATGGAGCTCGCCAAGTCGACGCCGGACGACGGGGATGTGGAGAGCAGGCGTCTGGCGGAAGCCTATGCGGCCGGCGCCCGCGTCCTCGGCCACACCCCGTTCGAGCCGGTGCCCGATGCCGCCGACTATGCGCCGGCGGGCCAACCGGGCAAGGACACCGGCGACCCGGCCGAACCGCGGGCGGGTGTCCTGTCGCTCGAGGCCACCCCGGAGCCTGATCTGCAGACGCGCCAGGAGCTGCGCGCATCGGCCCTGCGCGGCAAGCTGAAGGCGCAGGCCCTGCCAGAACCTGTGAGCGAGACGGAGGAGCCCGGGGAGGCCAAGGCCGGCCTTGCACGGCGGGCGCGCGCGACAAGCCCTGCCGCGGCCGCCGGCTCGCGTACCAGCCTGCTGCTGGCGGTGGCGATGGCGCTGTTGTTTGGCGCCGGCTATCTGGCGGTCGACACTTTCCTCGAGCAGGCGCCCGAGGGCACCCCGCAGAAAGCATCCGCAACCCAGACCGCGGCCAAGCCGAAGTCGCAGCCGGTTGCCGCCGACCCGCCGGCAGGCGATACCGGCGGCACCGGCGAGCCGCAACTGGCGCCGCCCCCACCGCCGCAGCCGGCCCAGCGCCGCCCGGCCACGGAGCGCCTGACCACCGGGCCCGATGCCGTATCCGCCGCGGCGCAGGGCATCACGCCGGCAGCCCTGGTGATGGAGAGATCCGACCGCACCGCATCAGGCCCGGCGGAGCCCCTGCCCGCAGCGATCGGCACGGCCGCGCTCAGGAATGCCGCGCTCGGCGGCGAGCCTGCGGCGCAATACGAGATCGCCATCCGGTTCGCCGACGGCAATGGCGTGCCGCAGGACCAGGCGCTCGCCTTCGCCTGGTATCAACGGGCGGCCATGCACGGCCACGCCCCCGCGCAGTTCCGCCTGGCGGCCTATCTGGAGCGCGGTATGGGTGTTGCCGCCGACGCCGAGCGGGCGAAAGTGTGGTACCGCCGCGCCGCCGAGCAGGGCCACGTCAAAGCCATGCATAATCTGGGCGTGCTCACGATCGGCAGCGACCACAGCCGCGCCGACTACGCGATGGCCGCGCGCTGGTTCCGCGAAGCGGCCGAGCGTGGGCTGCCCGACAGTCAGTACAATTTGGGCGTGCTGTGCGAGCAGGGGCGCGGCGTGGCGCGAAACCCGGCCGAGGCCTACATGTGGTTTGCGCTGTCGGCGGGTCGCGGGGATGCGGGCGCGCTCCGCCGGCTGGAACAGGTCAAGGCGCGGCTCGAGCCCGCGGAGCTGGCCGCCGCCGAGGCGATGCTGGCGCGATGGCAACCGCGCTAAACCGGCATGCCGCGGCCGGTCCACTGACTGACGGATGCCGGATTGGCGCACCACCCCCTTTCTTTGTCACGGGTGCGTCTGCGGACTTGCAATTGGCGGGCACATGGTGTCCCTATCACGCGACGGGGGTGAAGCCCGCGCGGTCGGGAAGCCGAACGCGGGCAGCCCCTTGGGGCTTGCGCCAACCGGCTCAATTGTACAGGTGCGGGCTCGCTGCGGACGCCAGGCGTGCGGGGCTATCTCGACTTGCGGCTGTCGCGCTCGCAACCCTGCGACCGCACCGCGCCAGGCGTGCGCATCCGCGATCGGATCGGGCCGGAAGCGTGGTGATGCATGCACTTCTACCTGCCCGTCGCCGAGATGTCGGCGAACATCTTCATATTCCTCGCCATGGGTGGCGCGGTCGGATTCCTGTCCGGCCTGTTTGGCGTGGGCGGCGGCTTCCTGATGACGCCGCTGCTGATCTTCTCAGGGATTCCCCCGGCCGTGGCGGTCGGCACCGAGTCGGCGCAGATCGTGGCCTCTTCGGTGTCCGGCGCGCTGGCGCAGTGGCGCCGCCGCAACGTCGACATCATCATGGGGCTGGTGCTGCTGGCCGGCGGCATCCTCGGCTCCATCGTCGGCGTGCGGCTCGTCGGTGACCTGCGCCGCATCGGCGTATTCGATTTCTTCGTTGCCATCTGCTACGTCACCTTCCTCGGGGTGATCGGCACACTGATGCTGATCGAGAGCATCAACACCATGCGCAAGGTGCGCGGCGGCGTCGTCGTCTCCGCGCGCCGCCCCGGACAGCACAACTGGATCCACGGGCTGCCGCTCAAGGTGCGCTTCCAGCGCTCCAAGCTCTACATCAGCGCCATCCCACCGTTCGTGATCGGCATGTTCGTGGGTCTGCTGGCGGCCATCATGGGCGTCGGCGGCGGCTTCATCATGATCCCGGCCATGATCTATCTGTTGCGCGTGCCCACCAACGTCGTGGTCGGCACCTCGATGTTCCAGATCGTGTTTCTGACCGCGGCGACGACGATCCTGCACGCCTCGCAGAACCAGACCGTCGACGTGTCGCTGGCCGTGCTGCTGATGGCCGGGGGCGTCGTCGGGGCGCAGTTCGGGGCGCTTGCCGGCGGCCGGCTGAAGGCCGAGCAGCTGCGCTTCCTGCTGGCGGCGCTGGTGCTGATGGTGGGCCTGCGCTTTGCCTGGCAGCTGATCGCGCCGCCGTCGGACGTCTACTCGATCAGCGCCGCGGCCTGGGGGGCGTGATGCCGCAGGGCCGGCGCATCGCCACGACCTTGGGCCTGGCGGCGGTGCTCGCCACCGGGCTGCTGGCGTTCGACTCCTCGGAAAGCGAAGGCCAGGTGCAGCAGCAGCAGCAGCAGCGCCGCAAGGGCCTGCGCCCGCCGCCGCCCGTCGCCAAGGAGGCGCCGCACGGCGCGCCCGAGCAGGTCAAACGCGAGCAGCAGCCGGGGGCACGCGAGTCCGTGCAGGCCGACGTATCGGCGCGCACCGTGTCGGTGACGTCGAGCTTCAACGGCACCGAGATCGTGATCTTCGGCGCCGTCGACAACAGCCAGCAGCCGAGCGCGGAGTCGGGCATCTATCAGGTTTTGATCGTGGTGGAGGGCGTGCCGGGCCGGATCGTGGCGCGGCGCAAGAACAACGTGGCGGGGTTGTGGCTCAACACGTCGTCGGCGACCTTCGACCTGGTACCAAGCTACTATGCCGTTGCCTCGACCCAGCCGATCGACGAGATCGCGTCGGAGGAGTTCCGCGCCTCGCATGGCATCGGCTTCCAGCACCTGCGGTTCATGCCGGCGTTCGGCCAATCGCAAGCGCTCTCCACCGAGGACCTGAAGGAGTTCCGGGAGGCCATCGTCCGTCTCAAGCAGAAGGAAGGCCTCTACGTCCAGGACCAGTTCAGCGTGGCCTTCATTGGCCGCAGCCTGTTCCGCTCGACCATCGAGCTGCCGGCCAACGTCACGGTCGGGCCGTTCGAGACGCGCGTGTACCTGTTCCGCGACGAGAAGCTGCTGAGCCAGTACACCATCCGCCTCAACCTCGAGCGCGAGGGGATCGAGCGGCACCTGCACTTCTTCGCGTTCCGCTTTCCGACGCTCTATGGCATCATGACAGTGGCGATCGCCATGGCGGCCGGGCTGATCGCCTCCGCCGTCTTCCGCAAGTCGGCGCATTGATCGCGTCCCCCATCCGTCACCCCGGCGAACGGGGTCGGGATGACGCACGATGAGGCGGTCGTTAGGGTGCTCAATCCGCACACAGCAGGCGCGTCGGCACGGGGTAGAGCCCGTCCTGGCCCAGCACGCACACCGCCATGCCCGAGGCCCGGTCGGTGTCGAACAGCGGGCGGAAGGCAGCGTCGAGCACGTTCAAGCCGCCCGTGAAGGCGCCGAATGCCGGCAGCACCAGGCGGTGGGCGTTGCCGACGAAGCACGGCCGGCGGATGCTCGTGCCGCGCAGCGCGAGCTTGGCTGCCGGATGCAGGTGGCCGGCGATCTCGCGGGAGGCCGGGCCCGGGGTGGGCTCGTGGCGCAAAGTGAGCCCAGCGAGGCCGAGGACCTCTAGGGCCTGCCCGCCGACGCGGGCCGAGCCGCCAGGGTCGTGGTTGCCGGCGATCCAGACCCAGTCGCGCCCGCCCTGCAGTGCGCGCAGGGTGTCGCGATCATCGCCGTCGAGGCGGGCGGGCGCCCGGGCGTCGTGAAAGCTGTCGCCCAGAGCGATAACACGGCGCGGCCGGTAGCGATCGATGGCCTGGGCCAGCCGCGCCAGCGTCTCGCGCGTGTCGTAGGGCGGCAGCAGCAACCCGCGCTCGGCCTGGGCTGAGCCCTTCTCCAGGTGCAGATCGGCGACCAGAAGAGCCTGCTCGGCCGGCCAGAACAGGGCGCCCGAGAGGTCGGCCACCAGCGCCTGGCCGCACAGCAAGAGGGGTGCCGAGGCAGCACCCTTGCCGATCTGCTCGCCGTCAGGCTCGGGCTGGGCCATCCCCTATGCCCCGCTTGGGGCCCCCTTGCATGGCCTCGCGCACCAGATCGTCGGCCGCTTCGCGCAGGAGGCCGTCGGCAACCTTGCCCCCATACACCAGCTCCTTGCTGATCTCCAGCATCACCGGCACGGCCAGCGGCGAGACGTGGTCGAGGGCGGCGTAGCGGATGCGGTCCTTGATGCGGCGTAGGAAATCCCCGAGCCGGCCGATGTCCAGCAGACCGGTGGCCGCATCCGCCCACGCCGCCTCGAGCAGGATGTGGCCGGGATCGTGCTTGCGCAGGACGTCGTAGATCAGGTCGGAGGAGATGGTGACCTGGCGTCCACTCTTGATCCTGCCGGGGTGGCGGCGCTCGATCAGGCCGGCGATCACGGCACAGACGCGGAACGTGCGCTTCATGAGGCTCGAGTCGGCGAGCCAGGCGTCGAGGTCGTCGCCCAGCATGTCCTCATCGAACAGCTGGTCGAGGTCGAGCGCCCCCGAGCGCTCGAGCGCGGCCATGTCCTCCAGCCCCCAGACGGCCAGCGCGTAATCGCTGGCGACGAAGCCGAGCGGCCGGGCGCCGAGGCGGTCGAGGCGCCGCGTGAGGAGCATGCCGAGCGTCTGGTGGGCGAGCCGGCCCTCGAAGGGATAGGCGACCAGGAAATGCCGGCTGCCGCGCGGGAAGGCCTCCACCAGCACCTCGCTCGGGCGCGGGATCAACGAGCGCTCGGCCTGAATGGTGAGCCACTCGCCCACGGCTTCGGGCAGGGCCGACCACTGCCCGGGGCTTGCCAGCATGGTGCGCACGCGCTGGGCGAGGTGCGTCGAGAGCGGGAACTTGCCGCCCTGGTAGGAAGGCACCATCGGGTCGGCGTCGACTGCGCGGGATACGAACGCTTCCGTCTCCTGCAGGCCCTCGAAGCGCAGCACCTCGCCGGCGAAAACGAAAGTGTCGCCGACGCGCAACTGCTCGATGAAATATTCCTCGAGCTCTCCGAGCACCCGCCCGCCCATGAGCGGGCGCGCCATGCCGGGCTTGCGGCGGGCGGTGCCGCGGCCGCGGCCGACCAGGCGGACCTTGATCATCGGCGCCTCGACGATGGTGCCGGCATTGAGCCGGTACTGCTGGGCAAGGCGGGGATGGGACAGGCGCAGCAGGCGCGCCCCGGCCGGCCTCAGCCGCGCGTAGCGCTCGTAGACCCTGAGCGCGTAGCCCCCCGTCGAGACGAAGTCGACGACGCGGTCGAACACCTCGCGCGTCAACTGCGCATAGGGGGCGGCGCTGCGTACCTCGGCATAGAGCGCGGCGGGCGAGAAGGGCCCGGCGCAGGCCGTGCCCAGCACATGCTGGGCGAGCACATCCAGCGCCCCGGTGCGGTATTGCACGGCGTCATGCGCGCCGGCTGCGGCGGCGTCGATGGCGGCCCGGCACTCCAGCACCTCGAAGCGGTTGGAGGGCACCAGGAAGGCGCGAGAGGGCTCATCGAGGCGATGGTTGGCGCGCCCGACCCGCTGGATCAGGCGGCTTGCCCCCTTGGGCGCGCCGACATTGATGACGAGGTCGACGTCGCCCCAGTCGACGCCGAGATCGAGGGTAGAGGTGGCCACCACCGCCTTGAGGCTGCCGGCGGCCATGGCCGCCTCCACCTTGCGGCGGCGGGCAGCATCGAGCGAGCCGTGGTGCAGCGCGATCGGCAGGGCCTCCTCGTTGAGGCGCCACAGCTCCTGGAACAGGAGCTCGGCCTGGCTGCGCGTGTTGACGAAGACGAGCGAGAGGCGGTGCGCGCGGATGGCGGCGAGGATGTCGGGCACGGCGTAGCGGGTGGTGTGGCCGCCCCACGGCAGGGGCGCGGCAGTCTCGAGCAGGCGGATGTCGGGCGGCGCGCCGCCGTCGGCCCTGACGAGGTCGGCAAGCGCGGTTGCGCCGGCGTCGCTCTGCGGCGCGAGGAAGGCGCGCAGCTCGCTGGGCCTGGCGACGGTGGCGGAGAGTCCGACGCGGCGGTGCTTGGGCGCCAGTGATTGCAGTCGGGCGAGATCGAGGGCCAGGAGATCGCCGCGCTTGGTGGGCGCGAGCGCGTGCAGCTCGTCGAGGACCACCGTCTGGAGGTCGGCGAGGAGGCGCGGCGCGTCGGCGTGCGACAGGAGCAGCGCCACCTGCTCGGGCGTGGTGAGGAGAATATCAGGGGGGCGCGTCCTCTGGCGCGCCTTGCGGGCCACGGAGGTGTCGCCGGTGCGGGTCTCGATGCGGATCGGCAGCGCCATCTCCTGCAGGGGCACGATCAGGTTGCGCTCGACGTCGGCCGCCAGCGCCTTGAGCGGCGAGATATAGAGGGTGTGGATGGTGCGATCGCCGCGGGCGGGCCTGGCGTGCGCCAGTGCCACCAGGCTCGGCAGGAAGCCCGCCAGCGTCTTGCCGGAGCCCGTGGGCGCGATCAGCAGGGCGGAGCGGCGCTCAGCGGCCTTGTCGAGCAGCGCCAGCTGGTGGGCGCGGGGTGTCCAGCCGCGGGCGCGGAACCAAGCGAGAAAGGCCGGCGGCAGGAGAGCGGGGACGTTGGCCCGCAGCACGGCTTCGCCTGGCCGCTCCCGCCGCAGCGGGCGTGCGCTCCGAGGCTTGCCGCCGATGACCATCGCAACCGCTGCTCCCGGGCTGTTGCCCCGCGATACGCTATGCTAATCCCAAATCGGGCAAGGATGCGCCCGGCGCGACAGGGAGCGATAGCATGGATCGGCGCCAGTTCTTCGGCGACAGCGTGGCGGGCACGATCGTTCGCCTGGTGCTGATCTCGATCGTGGTCGGCATCGTCTTCTCCGCGCTCGGCATCACGCCGTTCAATCTGGTCCAGCACATCGATCTGCTGATGCGCCGCATCACGGAACTCGGCATGGACGCGGTCCGGTCGGCGTTCGGCTATTTCCTGCTGGGCGCAGTCATCGTGGTGCCGATCTGGTTCCTGATCCGGCTGTTCGGCGTCGGCAAGCGGGATAAGGTTTGAGGTTTCAGGACCGCAGTTGAGATCGTGGACCGTTGCCTGGGTCCCGTGCCTCAGGCACAATGCCGCAGCATTGTGCCTGCACGGGATGACGGACTTACTCCAGCGGCTCGGCGGCCCACTCCTTGGCGCGGCGGCCGGTGGCGTCGCCGATGCGGGCGAGCTTGCGGTCCTCGGCGTAGCGCACCAGCGCGCGCTTGATGCGGCCGATGAGACCGGGACCTTCGTAGACCAGGCCGGTGTAGAGCTGCAGAAGCGTGGCGCCGGCCTCGATCTTGGCGATGGCAGCAGGGCCCGAGTCGATGCCGCCGACGCCGATCAACGGGATGCGGCCCTGGGTCAGCCGAAAGACGCGGGCGAGCAGGACCGTGGAGCGGCGGTACAGGGGCCGACCGGAGATGCCGCCGGCCTCCGCGGCGAGCGCCGTCTCCACCAGGCCGGTGCGCGCGAGCGTGGAGTTGCCGATGGCGATGCCGTCGATGCCGCGCGCCATCAGCACGGCCGTCATCGGCTCGAGGTCGGCATCGGCGAGATCGGGCGCGATCTTGACCACGATCGGCCGACGGGGCTTGCCGGCCCCCGTCATCTCCTCGCGCACGGCCAAGGCGCGGGCCAGCAGCTCGTCGAGAGCGGCGGGGGCCTGCAGGTCGCGCAGGCCCGGCGTGTTGGGCGACGACACGTTGATGGTGAAGTAGCTCGCCACGTCGTAGAAGCAGCGGATGCCCTCGGCGTAGTCGGCAGCCCGGTCGACGGCATCCTTGTTGGCGCCGATGTTGACGCCGACCACGCCGGAGGATGGGCGCTGCTGCAATCTAGCGAGCGCGGCGGCGTGGCCGCCGTTATTGAAGCCCAGGCGGTTGATCAGCGCGCGGTCGGCGGGCAGGCGGAAGATGCGCGGGCGCGGATTGCCCGCCTGCGGCCGCGGCGTGACGGTGCCGATCTCGGCAAATCCGAGCCCCATGCCGAGCGCCGGGGCGACGACGCGCGCGTCCTTGTCGAAGCCGGCGGCCGAGCCCAGAGGGTTGGGGAACGTCAGGCCCCAGATGCCGACCGCCAGCCGGGGGTCGTCGGGAGCCTGACCGCGCGGATAGATCCCGGCCTCGAGCGATCGGATGGTGAGCTCGTGCGCCCGCTCCGGTCCGAGCGCAGCCAGCGCGGGACGCGCGAGTGCGAAGACGGCGCCAAGCATCGGGCCGGTTTTCCTCCCAGTCGAGCGGGTTGCGTCGGCAGGCGGCGCGGCCCGCGCCTGCAACACTGTCGCGCTAAAGAGGGCGGAGCACAAACACGGGCGGTAGGCAAGCGCGTTGTGTTGTTGCGCATGCGATTCGAAGTGTGTTCAGAATCGGCCAACGCCAGTGGGGGAGTATACGAGCGTGCCAGCGGGAGCGCCGAGGGGGCCAGCCGCCGAGCCCCAGTTCACCGTGCTGTCGGTCAAGCTCGGGCAACTCTTTGCCGATCCAATCCTGGTGGAAGCGCCGGCCTACCAGCGCTTCTTCGCCTGGACCGCACAGGAGGCCGAGCGGCTGCTGGAGGGCCTCCTGGCGGAGCTCGAGGCGGGCGAGGAGCAGGCCGGCGGCGCCGACTACTTCCTCGGCACCATGCTGTTCATCGAACGCGACGCCAGCGCCGCGCGCCTGCCGGGCTGGCCGCTGCAAGGCCCGGCGCGCGCCTTCGATGTGGTCGATGGCCTGCAGCGCCTGACCACGCTCACCATCCTGTTCTGCGTGCTGCGCGATTTGGATGCCGATGCGCACGTCTCCCCCGATGACGGGCTGCTGACGGCGATCGGGGCGGGGCAGGGCAGGAGCGCGCGCCCGCGGTTATCGCTGCAGGAGCGGGACGAGGATTTCCTGCACGCCCACGCGCGCGCAGCCGGTGCCACCCGGGTGGCACCCGATCCCGACACGCTGTCGGCATCGGAAGCGCGCATCCTCGAGGTGCGCGACCACTTCCTCGAGAGCCTCGCCGAGCTCGATGCGCAGCAGCGGCGCCGCCTCACCCGGTTCCTGCTCGAGCGTTGCACCGTCGTGCTGATCGCCACCACCGGCATCGACCGCGCCTACCGCATGTTCACGGTGCTCAACGACGCCGGCAAGCCGCTCGCCCGCAAAGACATCCTCAAGGCCGAGATGCTGGGCGGCCTGCCACAAGGTGCCGTGCCGGCGGCGACGGTCGCCTGGAACGGCATGGAGACGCGGCTGGGGGACAGCTTCGAGGGCCTGTTCAGTCATCTGCGGGTCATGCACGGCCGCTCGGCCAGCCATCATCAGCGGCATCCGGGCGATCGCCGCCGAGCGGGGCGGGGCAGGGCCGTTCATCGCCGGCATGCTGGAGCCGGCAGCGGCCATCTACGATGATATCCGCAACGCTCGGCACGCCGGCTCGCCGCACTCGGCGGCCATCGCCCGCACGCTCGCCTACCTCGGCTGGCTGCGGGGCGGCGAATGGCTGCCCTCGGCGATGCTGTGGTGGCAGCAGCGCGGCAGCGATGCGGCTGAGCTCGCTTGGTTTCTCGCCGCGCTCGACCGGCTGGCCTACGGCCTGCGCATCCTCGGCATCGGCACCAGCAAGCGGACGACCCGGTTTGCCGGCGTCGTCGCCGCGATCCGCGGCGGCCGCGACCTGAGGGCGGCCAACAGCCCGCTGGACCTGAGCAGCGAGGAGCTGCGCAGTATCGCCTACAACTTGCGCGATCTGCACGCGCGCAACCCGACGACGTGCCGGCTCGTGCTCCTGCGTCTCAACGACCAGATGGCCGGCCGGCCGCAGGGCCTGGAGGCGGGGGGCATGACGGTCGAGCACGTGCTGCCGCGAAAGCACGGAGCCAGCAGCCCGTGGCGCGACTGGTATCCCGATCCCGCGGTGCGGGACCGCTATACCGAATCGCTGGGCAACCTCGTGCTGCTGACGCAGAAGCAGAACGACAAGGCCGCCAATCTCGATTTCGCCCATAAGCTCGAGGTCTACTTCCGTTCGCCAGGCGCGCCGCTGCCGGTCCTCAATCAGTCCCTGATGGGGCAGGTGGAGTGGACGCCAGCGCAAATCGAGGAACGCGAGGACATCCTCGTTCGCCACCTCGACGCGCTCTGGAACCTGGGCGCTGCCGAGCGCCGGGAGCGGTCCAACGACGGCCAAGGCGCACCGGGTGGCCGGCGGGCTCCGACCAGGGCCGCGTGAGGGCTGCCATCAGGCCGCGCGCTTGCTCTTGGCGCGCCTGGGCACCGTCGGCACCGCCGTGCCGATCATGCAGTCGCGCGTGGCGATGGCGGCAAGCTCCGCCTCGCTCCAGCCGCGGGTCGCCTTGGGCCGCATGGGCAGCACGAGATAGCGCAGGTCGGCGGTGGAATCGTGCACGCGCACCTCGACGCCCTTCGGCACCTCGACGCCGAACTCCGCCAGCACGCCGCGCGGGTCGGCAACCGCGCGCGAGCGGTAGGCGAGGCTCTTGTACCAGGCCGGCGGGATGCCGAGCAGCATCTTGGGGTAGCAGGAGCAGAGCGTGCAGACGATGACGTTGTGCACCTTGGCCGTACTCTCCACCGTGCGGAATTCGGCGAGCGTGCCGATGTCGATGTCGAGCTCGAGCAGGGCTGCGCGCGTGTCCGCCAGCAGGCGGCGCTTGAAGGCTGGGTCGACCCAGGCGCGGGCCACCGCCTTGGCGCCGAGTGCCGGCGTGCGGCTGTCCATGCGATCGACCTGGGCGGCGATCTCCTGGGGGGTCAACACGCCCTTCTCGATCAGCAGCTGGCGGATAGCCTCCTCCAGCACCTCGTAGGCGCTGGCCGGCCCGGTGTCGTGGTCCTTCTGCGGCGGGGCGTGGGGGTGGCCATGGCCGTGATCGTCGTCGTGATCATGATCGTGGTCATCGTGATCGTGCATGTGCCTACTCCTAGGTCGTCTGCGGCTCGAGCCAGTGCTCGTAGATGTCGGCCTCCAGATGGTCGCCGGCGGGGCCCGCGTAGCGCCCCCAGACGTCGGCCTGCTTGAACAGCACCTTGTAGAGCACGCGGCGGGGCAGGCCCGGCCGGTGATAGGCCAGGAGCTCGGGGTTGCGGTAGGCGCCCTGCACGGCGGCAATGGTGCCGCTCTTGCCGCGCAGGTACCAGGGCGTGCGGCAGTGGCCCAGCGCCGGCCGGTCGGCGACGCGCACCGCCTGGCCGGGGGCGAACCGGTGCTGGAAGGCCGCAGGGGCGTTCGGCCTCACCACGGCACCGTCTCCTTGGCGGCCTTGCGGCCGGCCTTGGCGTGCCTTGCCCGCACCTCTCCCATGCGCGCCTCGACCTCCTCGCGCGTGACGATCTCCTGCTCGACCAGCAGGTTGCGGATGGCGCGGATCCACTTCTCGTAATAGGTGGTGCGGTCGTAGTCCTGCTCGCCGTAGGCCTCGATGACGCGGCGGTGGGCGTCGATCGCGAAGGCGCGGCTCTTGGCGCCGACCAGCAAGATCAGCATGGCATCGGTGCGCTTTTCCCACAGGGCGAGGTCGTGCTCGGCGCGGTCGATGGCGCCGAGCTCGAGCCCGCCGACATCGTGGGCGGCGCGGCCGCCGGCGCCGCGGCGGGTCATGGTCTTTCGCTGGGGCCGGCTCATCGTGCACGCTCCCTGTCGTGTAGCCGCCCATGATGCCTCCACGGGCGCGCTATGGCTAGATCCTGCCACGCAGGCCAGCACCGCAATGCGGCCTGCATGACTTGTAGACGGCCCTGTTCTAAGGTGGACGCAAGCCCTCAGGGAAGCCGGGGCCGAGGGAGAGGAAAAGCCTGAGCATGGTGACGATCAAAGCGGGGCCGCTTACCGAACTCGTGCGCGATATTTTCGCCAAGGCCGGTTGCTCCGCTCGAGAAAGCGAGCGCATCGGCAAGTACCTGGTTTCCGCCAACCTGACCGGCCACGACAGCCACGGCGTGGCGCGCGTACCGCGCTACCTGCAGTGGAAGTGCGACGGCGTCGTGCACGCCGACCGCAAGGCGAGGATCGTGACCGAGACGCCGGTGCTGGCGGTGGTCGACGGGCTCAACGGCTTCGGGCAGACGGTGGCGCCGCAGGCGGTCGAGATCGGCATCGAGAAGTGCAAGGCCATGGGGCTCGCCATGGTGGCGCTGCGCAACGCCGGCCACATCGGCCGGGTCGGCGACTGGGCCGAGATGGCGGCCGAGGCCGGGCTCGTATCGGTGCATTTTGTCAACGCCTCGGGCAGCGTGCTGGTGGCGCCGTTCGGCGGCACCGAGCGCCGGCTGTCGACGGCGCCCTTCTGCGTCGGCGTACCCCGGCCAGGGCAGGGCCCCGTGGTGCTCGATTTCGCCACCTCCGTCGTCGCCGAGGGCAAGGTGCTGGTGGCGAGCCAGGGCGGCAAGAAGCTGCCCGACAACGCACTCATCAGCCTCGATGGCAAGATGAGCGGCGACCCGCACGTGCTCTACGGCGACTACACCGCGACGGGCCTACGCACGGCCGGCAAGGGCACCGGTGCCATCCGCGCCTTCGGCGACCACAAGGGCTCTGGGCTCGCCCTCATCTGCGAGCTGCTCGGCGGCTCGCTCACCGGCATGAAGGCCACCGGCGAAGGCCGCGGCACCTTCGCCGGCAACGGCATGCTGTCGTTCTACGTCAACCCGGCCGTGATCGATCCCGAGGGGCTCTTCTCCGGCGACGTCGCCCGCTACATCGCCTATTACAAGAGCGCCAAGCCGGCTGCCCCCGGCAGCGAGGTCCTCACGCCGGGCGAGCCGGAGGAGCGCACGCGCCGGCAGCGCCTCGCCGAGGGCATTCCGCTGCCCGCCGACACCTGGGCCGCCATCGTCGCCGCTGCGCGCGAGGTCGGCGTCGACGAGCGCCGCATCCAGCAGGCGGGGGCAGCGTGAGGTTGTTCCCAGATATCCCCTCTCCCCATGCTCTTCTGCATGGGAGGGGGTTAGGGTGAAGGGCAGCCGCACGCGCCGGAGCAAGCTTTTGCCCCTCACCCTAACCCTCTCCCCGTAAGGACGGGGAGAGGGAGACCAGTACCACAGGAGATTTTCGTGATCGACGCTGCCCTCATCGACAAGCTCAAAAGCTACGACACGCCCACGATCTGCAACGCGCTCGAGATCGTCGATCCGGCGCGCCGGCTCACCGGTTTCACGGTCAAGCCGCTGGTGTGCCCGTTCCCGGCCCTGCCGCCGATCGTGGGCTACGCCAAGACGGCCACCATCCGCACCACCCACGCGCATGAGCTCGACGCCAAGAAGCAGCGCGAGCAGCGCATCGCCTACTACGAGTACATCGCCGGCAAGCCCGCCCCCGGCATCATGGTGATCCAGGACCTCGACGGGCCGGACGCGGGCTTCGGCGCTTTCTGGGGCGAGGTGATGAGCGCTGTGCACAAGGGCCTCGGCCTCCTCGGCGTCGTCACCGACGGCTGCATCCGCGACATCGATCAGTGGGCGCCGGGCTTCCAGGCGCTGGCCGGCTCGATCATGCCGAGCCATGCGCACGTGCACCTGCACGACTTCGGCCGCGAGGTGCGCGTCGCCGGCATGGTGGTGCGCTCGGGCGACATCGTGCACGCCGACCGGCACGGCGCCGTGACGATCCCGGAGGCGCTGGCGGCCAAGATACCGGCGGCCTGTGATCTCCTCGCCCGCAAGGAGGCCGTGATCCTGGAGATGGCGCGCGCGCCAGGCTTCGACGTTGCTAAGCTGCGCGAGGCGCTCGCCAAGCAGGACGAAATTCACTGACGTCATCCCCGTGAAGACGGGGATCCGCGCCAGCATCGGCATGTAGTGGAAAATTGCGTGGGTGCCCGCCTTCGCGGGCATGACGCGGAGGATGAGGAGAGCGAAGAGATGAAGGCCAATGCGCTGAAAAAGAAGATCGCCGAGGGCATCAACTGCGTGGGCGGCTGGGCCGCCATCCCCAATGCCTACGCCACCGAGATCTACGCTGCCCAGGGCTGGGACAGCGTGACGATCGACATGCAACACGGGGCCAGCGACATCAACGACGTGGTGCCGATGCTGCAGGCGATCCAATGCGGCGGCGACGCCACGCCGATGGTGCGGGTGCCATGGAATGATCCGGCCCACATCATGCGCGTGCTCGATGCCGGCGCCATGGGCATCATCTGCCCGATGATCAACACGCGGGCCGAGGCCGAGGCGCTGGCGCGCTCGGGGCGCTATCCGCCGGTGGGCGAGCGCAGCTTCGGGCCATTCCGCGCCTCGCAGTACGGCGCCGACTACTGGCAGACCTCCAACGACGAGATCTTGCTGTTTGCCATGGTGGAGACGCGCCAGGCAGTCGACAACCTGGAGGAGATCCTCTCCGTAAAGGGCATCAACGGCGTCTACGTCGGGCCCTCCGACCTGTCGCTCAGCCTCGGCAAGCCGCCGACGCTGGACCCCAGCGACAAGGAGGTGCTGGCGGCGATCGAGACCATCGTCAAGACGACGCGCAAGGCGGGCCTGATCGCCGGCGTGCACACCGATGGCCCCAAGACGGCGCTGCGGCGCTTCGAGCAGGGCTTCCAGATGTGCACCATCCTCAACGACGTGCGGCTGATGGCGGTGGCGGCGGCCGGCGCCATCAACGAGGTGCGCGGCAAGGGCCCGGCGGCGAAGGCCAAGACGTATTGATGGCTCTCCCTCCGCCCGAGCTGGGCCATGTTTGCGACATCGATGTTGACGTGGGCCCGATCCGGGACCTGGGCGTGGGGCCGCATGGGCGGCGGCGCATCATCCAGATTCTGGGCGGGCAGGTAGTGGGCCCGCGGCTGGAGGCCGCCATCCAGTCAGGTGGCGCGGACTGGCAGTACGTGCGCTCGGATGGGGTCGTCGAGCTCGAGGCGCGCTATTCGATCCTGACCGGGGACGGCACGCAGATCGCGGTCATCAACCGCGGCGTGCGGCGCGCCCCGCCCGAGGTGATGGAGCGGATGTCGCGCGGGGAGGCGGTCGATCCGGGCCTCGTCTATTGCCGCACCGTGCCGACCTTCGAGGCCCCGGCCGGCGCCTACGACTGGCTCAATGGCAGCATCTTCGTGGCGACCGCCGCACGCCTGCCCGATCGCGTGCAAATCAGGGTATTCGAGGTATTGTAGGTTGGGTTAGCGCAAAGCGCGTAACCCAACGTCTGCTTGCCACAACACATGTTGGGTTACGGCCTTCGGCCTAACCCAACCTACGGGCCACCGGGCCGCAGCAGGAGTACGCCATGACCACGCCGCGCGGTCCGCGCTTCGATACGCTGTCGCTGCACGCGGGGCAGCGGCCCGATCCCACCACCGGAGCGCGGGCCGTGCCGATCTACCAGACCACTTCCTACGTGTTCGACGATACCGAGCACGCGGCTTCCCTGTTCAACCTGGAGCGGGCCGGCCACATCTACTCGCGTATCTCGAACCCGACGGTCGCTGTGCTCGAGGAGCGCGTTTCCGCGCTCGAGGGCGGAGTCGGCGCCGTGGCCACCGCCAGCGGCCAGGCGGCGCTGCACCTGACCATCGCCACGCTGATGGGTGCGGGTGGGCACATCGTCGCCTCGGCGCGCATCTACGGCGGCTCGCACAACATGTTCACCCACACGCTGCCGCGCTTCGGCATCGCGACCACCCTGGTCGACCCGCGCGAGCCTGGGAGTTTCGCGCGAGCGGTCACGGACAAGACGCGGCTCGTGTTCGCCGAGACCATCGGCAATCCCGGCATGGAGGTGCTCGACATCAAGGCGGTGTCGGGTGTCGCGCACAGGCACGGGCTGCCGCTGGCGATCGATTCCACCTTCGCTACCCCCTACCTGTGCCGGCCGATCGAGTGGGGCGCCGACATCGTCATGCACTCGGCTACCAAGTTCCTGGGCGGGCATGGCATCGCGATTGGCGGCATCGTCGTCGACGGCGGCCGCTTCGACTGGGCGGCCTCCGGCAAGTTTCCGACCATGACCGAGCCCTACGCCGGCTACCACGGCATCGCCTTCGCGGAAGAGTTCGGGCCGGCGGCTTTCATCGCGCGGGCCCGGGCCGAAGGCTTGCGCGACTTCGGCGCCTGCATGAGCCCGGCCAACGCCTTCTATCTGATCCAGGGCATCGAGACCCTGCCCGTGCGCATGGCCCGGCATGTGGCCAACGCCGAGGCGGTGGCGTGCTTTCTGGAGAAGCACGCCGCCGTCGCCTGGGTGAAGTATCCAGGGCTCGAGAGCCACACCGACCATGCGCTGGCCAAGCGGCAGATGCCGAAGGGCGCCGGCGCCATCCTGAGCTTCGGCATCAAGGGCGGGCGCAAGGCCGGCGCCCGGCTGATCGAGCGGCTGAAGGTATTCTCGCACCTGGCCAACGTCGGCGACGCCAAGAGCCTGGTGATCCACCCAGCCAGCACCACGCATCAGCAGATGAGCGCGGAGGAGCTGGCCGAGGCCGGCGTCGGCGAGGAGCTGGTGCGCCTGTCGATCGGGCTCGAGGACGCGCAGGACCTGACCGATGATCTGGCCCAGGCGCTGGCCGCCGCGCAGAAGGCCTGACGCCCATGGAGCTGCAAGTCGACGGGCGCAAGGTCTACGCCGCCACGGGCGGCCGGCCGTTCGACGCTGCCAGGCCGGCGATCGTGTTCCTGCACGGCGCCGGTATGGACCACACCAACTGGCAGCTGCCCGCGCGCTGGTTCGCCTGGCACGGGCACTCCGTGCTCGCCGTCGATCTGCCGGGACACGGGCGATCCGACGGGCCGGCGCTGGGCTCAGTCGGCGAGATGGCGGGCTGGGTCGGCGCGCTGCTCGACGCCACTGGCGTGGAGCGCGCCGCCCTGGTCGGGAACTCCATGGGCGCCGCCATCGTGCTGGAGGCGGCCGCGGCACTGGGAGGCCGCATCACACGCCTGGCGTTGCTCGGAACCGGTGTGGCCATCCCGGTAAATCGCGACCTGTTGGCCACCGCCAAGGAGGCGCCGGAGCGCGCCTACGAGATGATGACGGCGTGGGCGCATGGCCCTGACGCCAGGCTGGGCGGCAACCCGGCGCCCGGCTTGTGGATGACCGGCGGCACGCTGGCGCTGTTTGCCCGCAACCGGCCGGGCGTGCTGCACGCCGACCTTGCCGCCTGCAACGCCTGGACGACGGGGCCGGAGGCCGCGCGCAAGGTAGCCTGCCCCACGCTGGTCGTCATTGCCGCCAACGACATCATGACGCCGCCCAAGTCGGGACGGGCGCTGGCCGAGCTGATTGCCGGCAGCCGTAGCATCACCCTTCCGGCCACGGGGCATATGCTGATGGCGGAGGCGCCCGACGCCGTGCTCGACGCCCTGATCGGCTTCTGCGTCAGCGCTTGACGGGGTTGCAGCTGGAGCGGCGCAGCAGCGCCTCGGTCTCGGCGCGCCAGGCCAGGCCCTTGAGCGGCGCGCGCACCACCACGAGACCCTCCGAGGACGGCGAGGGTACCTGCGTCTCCTGCGTGCTGACGCGGCGCGGGGCCGGCTTGAACTCGCCGAGGTGGTCGCCGCCCGGCACCACCACCAGCGACACCTCGTTGCGACGCAGCGACTGCGCCGGCATGACGTAGTAGTTGTCGCCCTGCGGCGTGTGCAGCGACAGCGTCCAGCCCGTATGCGCAAGGAGGGCCGTCACCAGGAGCGAGTCGACCGAAATGTCGTACCGGCACATGGCGTAGACAGCGTCGGCCGCCATGTAGGGCAGGGGCTGGGTGCTGGGCGCCGGCGGGGGCAGCAGCACCATGCGGTTGAGCGGCAGCGTGCCGCGCAGCTTGAGGAAGGCGTTGCCCGAGCTGACCATCGGCACGGCCAGCGTGGCGGTGATGTGGATGACGCCGCCGAGCAGCAGGGCGCCCACGAGCGTGCGCCAGCCGACCTGGCGCAGCCGCTTGGGCAGCCGCGGCCAAGGGAACCGCGCGCGCGGCAGGCCGGGCTTGGGCAGCTTGGGGATCATGTTCATCGGCAGGCCAGCCGCTGGATGGCGGGTAGCGGCTTGTCGCCGCCCTCGCGCACGGTTGTCGCCCAGGCCGCGTCCTGCACGGTCAAGACCAGCGTCACCCGGCTGCCGCCGCCGATGGGGAGCCAGTTGCCGGGCCGGGCGTCGCGCGCGAGCGTGACGACGGCGCGACCATCGGGCTCGCGCATCACGGTGTCGGCATTATAGGCATAGCGCTCGGCCGCGTTCTGGATCAGTCGGCCCTGGCCGTCGAAGGCGGCGATGCTCCACCACGCGCCCTCGAGGCCCTCGACCACGATGGCGTAGTCGCAGCTGGCGTTGAGGCGCCCGCCGGCGCTGTCGGACTTGGCCCGGTAGGTGAGCTCCAGGCTCGAGGCGATGGGGAGGAGCGCATTGCGCACCGTATGCGCGCGCGTATAGGGGTCGGCATCGGGCCGGCCGGCGGCAACCCACGTCATCCACGGCCCGAAGCTGCGGGTGGAGAGGCGGGAGCCGGCCTCGATCATGTACCAGGCCGTGCCGAGGCCGCCGCCCAGCGCCAGCGCCGCCAGCACGGCAAGCTTGACGACGATGTTGCCGACGAGGCCCAGCTGGCGATCCTTTCGTGCCCGATCAAGGCTGCCGGCGCCCGCCGGCGTCGGGGGCGGCGGCGCGCCGCTCGGCCCCGGGCGCCCCGGGCTTGGTCTTCTGATCGGGTGGGCGGCCCTTGGGGGCGGCGCCGGCCGGAGCGGGGCCTGGCTGCGTTGCGCTGGCCGGCGTCGGCGCCAGGCCGCCGACGCGGCGCATGACCTCGGCCAGCCGCTTCAGGGCTTCGCGCGTCTGGTCCGGCATGATGCTCGTCTTCCTCTGTGTGGACTGCGCGATCTGCGCCTGCGCCAGGCTCGGGTCGGTGCGTTTCAGCTCCGCCAGGCGCTGCTGCTCGGCTACCTGATTGGGGTGCAGCGGCAGCCCCACGAGCTGGGGGATGTGCCGGTTGCCATGGGCCACCGACATGAAGGCGTGCCAGGCGCTGGCCGGCAGGTTGCCGCCCGTGATGTTGCCGGCCATGGGGCGGAAGTCGTCGTGGCCGACCCACACGCCGGTGACGAGCGCGCCGGTGAATCCGACGAACCAGGCATCGCGGTAGCTGGAGCTGGTGCCGGTTTTGCCGGCCGAGATGGTGAAATCGAGGATGGCGCGCCGGCCGGTGCCCTCGTTGATGACCGCCTGCATCATCTGGTTCATGTTCTCGACCACGCGGCGATCCAGGATCTGGGGCGCGGGCGCCTCGTCGCGCTCGCGCTCGTAGATGAGCTCGCCCCTGGAGGTGTAGATCTCGGTGATGGCGTAGGGCTTGGAGAGCTTGCCGGCGTTGGCGAAGACGGCGTAGGCGGCGGTGTGCTGCAGCGGCGAGATGCCGGTGTCGCCGAGCGCCATCGAGCAGGTCTTCTTGACGCCGGTGACGCCTAGCCGCTGCGTCATCTCGAGCACCTTCTCGCGGCCGATTTTCAGGGACAGCGAGACGGCGGGCACGTTGAGGGAGACCTTGAAGGCATCGATAGCGGGCAGCGAGCGGCCTGAGCCGCCGCCGCCGTTGTAGTTGCGGGGCGACCAGTTTCCGCAGGCGCCGCCGTAGTCCTGCACCAGCGAGCGCGGGTTGTAGCCATTCTCGAAGGCGGCGGTATAGACGTAGAGCTTGAAGGAGGAGCCGGGCTGCCGATGGGCATGGGCGGCGCGGTTGAACTGGTTTTCCTCGTATTCGAGGCCGCCGACCATGGCGCGCACGGCCCCGTCCGGCTCCATGGACACCAATGCGCCGGTGAGCTGGTCGCGGCGCCGGCCGGTCTGGCGCAGCGTGTTCTCCAGCGCCTCTTGGGCCTGGCGCTGCAAGCCGAGGTCGACGGTGGTGCGGGCGGTGACGACGTAGTGGCCGCGGCCCTCGGCCACGCGCTGAATTTCCTCGAAGGCCCAGTCGAGGAACCAATCGGGGCTGTGGGCGGGCCGCGTGTCGATGATCTTGGCCGGGTTGAGGCGGGCGGCGTGCACCTGGCCGGCGCTCATGTAGCCGGCCTCGATCAGGTTGTTGAGCACCTCCTCGGTGCGCGCGCGCGAGGCCGGCAGGTTGATGTGGGGCGCATAGCGCGATGGCGCCTTGAAGAGGCCACCCATCAGGGCTGCCTCGGACAGGTTGACCTCGCGCACCGACTTGCCGAAGTAGAATTGCGCCGCCGCCTCGACGCCGACGGCACCGCCGCCCATGTAGGCGCGGTCGAGATAGAGTTTGAGGATCTCGCGCTTGGTGAAGCGCGACTCGAGCAGGACGGCGAGGAAGGCCTCCTTGAGCTTGCGGTTGAGCGAGCGCTCGGAGGAGAGGAACAAATTCTTGGCGAGCTGCTGGGAGATGGTCGAGCCGCCCTGCACCACCTCGTTGGCGCGCGCGTTCTCCAACAGCGCGCGCGCGGTGCCGAAGATGTCGATGCCGAAGTGCTCGAAGAAGCGGCGATCCTCGGTGGCCAGCGTGGCCTTGATGAGGTGATCGGGGATCTCATCGAGCGGCACGGCGTCATTGTGCAGGATGCCGCGATTGCCGATCTCGGCGCCGTTGCGGTCGAGGAACTTGACGGCGAACTTGCCGGTGTTGATGCGGTTCTCGTCGAACTCCATGAGGGCTGGCAGGGCCAGCACGTAGAGCACGGCAAAGCCGCCGGCGCCGATCGTGAGGCCTTCCGACACCGCCTCGTTGAGGAGGCGTGTCCAGCCGGTCAGCCGGAAGCGGGCAAAGTAGCTGGTGACGCCGTTCCAGCGGTCCTGCGTGGTCTGCCAGGTCTCGGCCAGCTGCGAATCGATCCAGGAATCGATGCCGAGCCAGTCGATCAACCGTCGGCGCGAGCCTTGCCTGAAGAACCAGTCGTGCACGCGAAAGCCTCGTTGCCTGTTATCGAGCGCTATGCGCCAAACGGCACGGCACCACACCCCGCAGCGGCGCAGTGCGACTCACGACAGCACCTGGCCACCGATCCTAATGGGCGCCGGCGCCGGCGGCAACGCACCGCACCGGTTCTGGCGCCGGTTTGTGCCTTTTCGGCGGCAACGGGTGGCTTGGCTAGCGTGGCGAGAACAGCGATCTGGAGCATTTGCACCCGATGTGGCGCGAAGCGAGCAACCCCGCCAGGGTCATCCGGTTCACATCCAGCTGCGGACCATCCCCGCCGCCTGCCAAGTCGTCGGCTTCGTGCCAGAGCACAAAGTCGCTGCGCGACAGCCCGCTGCGCGTGATGCAAGAGCCGAGAGGTCGGTAACCAGTTGAGAGATGGGGAGCCCCGTCTTGAGGATCGAGGTGTTTGCAACCTCACTCAGGA
>Ga0247727_10005055_pt1 | contig 27220 bp, 36 predicted proteins | sample WisWelCaveWW1625_FD_202498 | JGI IMG/M metagenome (GOLD analysis project Ga0247727, IMG submission 202498) | Biofilm microbial communities from Wishing Well Cave, Virginia, United States - WW16-25 | ecosystem: Environmental > Aquatic > Deep subsurface > Groundwater > Cave microbial mat | place...
TTCCATGATCTATGATATAGTTAGCCTTATCGATTGTTGTTGATCCTAATCCAGTAAGTTCTGCAAGTTTGTATCTTGTTGTGTTTTCTAATCTGTCTGCTTTGTCTATTGGTTCAGCTTTGCCAGTCCTTACTTTTGAGATATATTCATTAGCCTCAACACGTTTTTTCTTTTGAAGTTCTTTTCGTATTGATTGTACAAGTTCTACTATCTGAAATGGTGTAAGATGTCGTCTTTTGAGGTTAGTTAATATCGCATAGTTTTTTTCATCATCCTCAGAGGTAAAATCCCTGACTTCGTAACGAGGTACTATTCCAAGTTCCCCACATATTTTGAATCTTGTATGACCATCCAGAACCTTCCCAGATCGTGATACAATGATTGACTCAAGTTGTCCGTCTTGTGCGATAGATTCCTTTAATGCCTCATATTGTTCAGGTGTAGGTCGAGGCACAAATTCCAGATATTTCTGATCTATGAAAATTCTAACGGGTTCTTCTACTGTCAACCTTACTATTCCCCCTTCTTGTATTTCTGAGTAACCAAATGTAAATCTGGATTAATGCCAAGCGTGAATGACCAATCTAACTCACAATGATCAATTAAATTATGAAGTTTGTTTGCACAACCCCAACAAAGTAATGCGTTAATTAGTTTTTCACCTTGTAGGTTTACTGCTACAGGTGTTTTCTCACACATAACACAAATAGGATCGTCACTTTTAGTCATATGCAGACTCCAAATGTTCTTTCATACTTTCAAGTATCATCCTTGTTTTTGGTGGAACGTTACGCATTTTCCCAAGTGCTACAAGTTGTTTTACTTCTGCTCTTTTTAACATGATTTCCCAAGTTTTTCTATAACCCCAACTGCTAACCAAGTTTACTTAATCCCCCGATTGTCTGCCGATAATGCTTTTTGTAAACCAAAAGGAATCTCAAAACCATAAATTGTGTTTAGATTAGCAATTCCTTTTCTTAGTGTTTCATTCCACATTTTATCAATTTGTTTACCATATAATTTTTTCAAGGCTCGTCTAATGTGTTTGCAATCATCTGATGTTGGATTTAATTTACACTTGCATTTTTTGATTGATTTTAACCATTCGTGAGCAAGTGAATGCTGATGCGATACATAATTAAATTCTGGATCATCTGTATCATTTTTCCATCTTTCCCAATCCAAGGATTTAGCCGTTGATTTATCCAAGTGTTTCTATCTCCATTGCAATGAACTCTCTTAGATGTTTTTTATCTAGATTGATTGAGTAATTATCAGCCTCATCAACGATTCTATCAATAAGTCTATTTATTTTACTTTCTGATTTCACGCTTACCGAGCCTCACTCTTGTCTGCGGATTCTCCATTTTGAATCAAAGTAAAGTATTCAAACTCTGCATCGTTGAGATTTAACTTTCTGCTATGGAAAACTAACTCTTGATCGTTCACTCCATTGATTTGTTTTCCTACTGCAAGGCTGATTTGTATTCTATAATAAGTTCCATCTTCTTTTATGATAGTATTCCAGTTACCTATTTTTTCCTCTAAAATATCCTGCTTGTATTGCAGTATCACTCCCAAAGGTTCTAGTGATGAGTGCAAGTAATTTCTTTGGTCTGGAACTTCAATGCACAGTACATAACCTTGGTCTTTCTTTTTTATGTAAACGTTAGAATGATCTAATTTCATTTGCCTTCTACCTCTTCAAAATGCTTTTCCATATCTGTATAGAACTCTGACTCAAAACCACACTCACAAGTGAACTTGGTAAAATAGTGTTTTCTTTTCATGCCTGCGGTGACACTCCCGAACAAGCGTATTGCATAATATTGTTTGATTGTCGTTCGTAAACAGTTAGAACCTTTACCTGGAAACCATTCTCACGACTAATCACTTCTTCATGGATTTTATGCCAATCTCTACCTTCGTGCATTTGAGCCAGTGCGATAACTACAATTCGTTTCTTTGCTATACGTTTTAATTCTTTCCAGTACTTTGGGATGAAGCCAAGATTCCAAGCAGGATCAGAGATTACGGTATCTGCAAAATCATTAGGTAGTGTATTGTTAAGAATATCGCCTAGAATATCGGGTTTTACTTTCTCTGAAATATCAAATCGTTTATCACCTAATCTAGATATGCCACAGCAAACATGAAGTGATGAGCCAACAATCCATTTACTAACTAGAAATTCCTCATGTTTAGACCAACGCCAAGAATTACAATATTCTTCTACGACTTGTGTTTGCTTCATTTCTGTGTCTCCCCATACGAAAGCGGAGTGTTGTATTGTTGTTTCATTTGTTGATGACTTCCTTCGATTCTACACTCAATAAATCATAGATGATGTGATTATAGACGGCCTCGATTTCTTGTTCAGTCGCACCGTGAGTTTCCAGCATGTTTTGAATCTTGTCTTTCAATCTTCCACGATGCCAGCCAGCAGTATCTTTGTCAGCCACACCAATATTCCTTAATTCGATTGATGATTCTGATACCTTGTTTGACGAACTCCCGCTGTGCTTCATAAAAAAGCATTTTTCTTCCAGTTCCAGAGTCTTGACGCCTTTGCCGACAGATTCAAGATACTTTAACATGCGTTGTGCATTTTCGCTTAACGCCTCAACGTCTGTAAGTATTTTTGTCTTTGTTTCTTCCAAAAACTCTTTTTTGAGTTTTTCGACTGGTGGAACTGAATAAACCACGTTGCCTGTCTTTGGCATTCGGTTCAAGACTTCTTTTATTATCTCGTCTTTATTGATTGAAGTTGTTGGTGCTGATAATTGTGGTGTAGGTAATTTTTGCAATACTTTGGCAATGATAGCTGATTCATCTATGGTTTGCTGGTTGTTTTGTAATTCGTGCAAATTCTGGGATATGATTGAAACCTGTGTTTGAATGTCTGCGAGTTTTGAAAAGAAATCGACTCTGACTTCGTTTAGTTCATCCTTGATTGGATCTGCCTGCTTTTGTTGCGGTTGTGGTGGCTGGATTGGCTTTACTTCGTTCTTTGCGTAGTCTATCTTTACATCAAGTTCGGAAATCTTCAAGTCGCCCATTGCTATCTTTCTTGCCCTTTCATCATCAAGCCAGAATGGTTGCACGTAAACCTTACACGTGAGATCCCTAGATGCAAAATAGAATATTCCAGTGCCAAGCGTCATAATGTCGTCCTCTTTTGGTTTCATGGCCTTTGGTATCGGTAGCTGATCTGTTGTATGTTTTACTTCGTTCTTTTCTGACTGATAGCCAAGAATCCATTCAGTGATTTGTTTTAGTGGTATCTTGTCAACCCCTGACATGTCCTGCGAGTCAATCCAGATGTAATTGTGGTTTGTTGCACCCTGCCTGATGAATTCCTCGACCATTATCTTGCACGGGTTTCCACGTTCCTGTGGAATGAATTTCCATGCCTCGGGAATTACAATTATTACGTCTTGGTGCTTGTAAAGGACTTCTTCCAACACGCTTCGGATTATCAGGCTTTGCACTTCTGAATCCCTTGAAAATCTTTCGAGATCGATTATGTTCAACCCTTCTGCAAGTTCCAATGTCTTTGAGAATTGTATTGTGTTCAGTTTGGGAATCACTATGTCAAGATATGCTTGCAAGTTTGTTAGTATCATTGACTCGAAGCTCGATATTTTTTCAGTCAGTCTTTGGTCGACTCTCTTTTTGAACTCTGTAAGGTTCTTTCCGTTGGTTTGCTTTGAGAGTTTGATTATGTTTGCCCTTTCCATTCTCTGAACCTTTTCCTTCATCGTTGATTCGATTAGTGATTCTATGAACTGCCAGTCTGATCTGTCAGTAAAGAATGGTGGAATTATTGTGCCAGCAAGAAATGATTTTTCGCCTATCTTTGTTCTGAATACGATTGCCTTTTTTCCGCTACGTTTTATCAGTGATTCTAACGTGGTTGTCTTGCCTGCCTTTTGTGTAAGGCCAGTCACTATCAGATGGCTTGGCTCTATTGAGATTTCCTTGCCAGTTTGTAACTCGTAACCTAGTTTAATTTTATTCATGATTTACTCTCCGAGGACAAATCCTTAATGTTGTATTGTAAGGTTTTTTGATTTGGTTTATTATGTGGATTCCAAATTGCATTCAAAAATCCTGCCCATTTTTCTAACCTATTAACACATTTTCTGCAAGCAAAAATATCCTGCCCATTTTTGCACCAAGAATAACTAATCTCTGAATGCTTGACTAGTTGTTTACAATCATCACATTTTACCATACATTACATCTTATCCTGCTTACCGAGCGTTGACTCCGTATGCTTGTCGATGGTATGCTGTTCTAAATCCTTCGGCGCAACCTGTTCACCACAACAATTCCATCTTTTCATCTTAAACAGCCTTCCAAAATTGCAATTCATACACAACATAAATCCTTCTTGAAATCATCCACATCCCTAACAAAGTTACAATCCTGGCAACATTGCCAGGATCTTTTCTTTAGGACATTAAGCACCACATCATAATTAATGGCGAACATGGCACCACCACATCTTGGGCAGTTAAGCGGAATGCTGATTTTCAATTCCCAAACTCCCTGACAAGCTTGGATAAAAAAGTTGACCGTGGCACATCCCCCCTTATCTGATCCAGTTTTTTTCTTATGGTCGGCTTCATTGATATAGTCAGTTTCTCCACGGTCATGGTAATAGTATGTAATGTTATGTATTTATTATTTTTGGTTCGGTACGAAACTCGGCTCGCCCAGTCTTGGTAAGCCTTACCGCCTCGCTGAGCCTTATCGGAAATGGCTCAAACTTTCGCGATTTCAATATGGACCTTTCAAGTATTTGGTGGCATCCCTTGTCTAAAAGCATGAACTCATCATGATGTCTTTCCACAAATGGAAGAACAGCCTTCTTGTAAGTCCATGTGCCCTCTGAACCATTTGGATAATCCCTTCTTCTTGGTTCGCCGACCATGTAAATAAAATGATGATAGAGAAAACCGATAAAGCTTAATTTCGTATGTGGGTATGGTCTTATCCGATTTGTTATGGTTGAGCGCCCACAAAGATAGCATGATCCGTTAAAGTAAAGTCGGGCCAAGTTGATCTCGTTCCACCTGATCAACGCCTGCTCCTGTTGCCGTTTGGTTGGCATTTGAAAAGCCTTAACTTTCATTTCCGAGATTGAATACTTCCAAGGGTTCAAGTTGCAGTTTTTCGTCGTTGCCGAACACTTCCCAGCCGTGTATCTTTGTCCTGGCAAAATATTCTATCCTCGGCGTTGCATTCTGGGTGAGTCTTTCAATTAGTTTTCTAAATAGATCCGGTTTCTTGGAATAGGTTTGAACCGGTGCTTTAATTATATTCTTCATATTAGATCGGAATGGTTTGACACCCCCCTTAACGCCGACCATTAGTATTTCTACACAGCCCCTAAACCAATACCCAAGACCATAATGATTTTCCTTTTCCCAGATTAGGCTAGTCTTGTATTCAAACCCCCAGGCTTTCATAAGCTCGATTGCCTGATCCAAGAGTGGAACCGTCGCCCACATGAAAAGGATTGAAGTATCCGCAGCGTTTAAATCAAATGTTTTTAACTCAACAAGGCTAAGTGTATTGTATTTCTGGGTCGCACCAGAGCTTGCCGAGCCGCCAGTTTTCTTGTTGTCATACTGCCAAGGTGGATCAACATACAAAACCTTGTATTTAATCATCAGCCACCCCATCTCTTTTAGGTTCAGATTTGCCAAACGGTTTAAAGTTAGATGGTTCGGACTCGACTAACCGGATTGTTGATTTACCTAATGAAATTGGCTTAGAAGAAAATGTACCAACTGGAACGGGTTTTTTTATAAACCTCTCTATGGTAGTATCAGATTTTGCTTCCTTAGAGTAGTTGTAAAAAAAGCCTGTTCCGCCCGTTCCAACCACCATTTTATGAACTAATAAATCATCCTCATTCCATCTCAAGCCCTCATAAATCCTAATCTTTCCATACTTGGTGCGCTTTTGGCTTGATTCCACATTGAACAAAGACTGTAAAACTGGGTGAAAGATGTTATCAGGTCTGGGCGGCTTGCCAAACTGCCGACAATAGGCATGATAGACTTGGTAAACCTTGGACTTGTCAATCCAATGTTTTGAATCCCTAACCAGGCAATCCTTTGCAAAAGCCTCTATCATGGTGGAGTTCTCCGACCAAAGTTCGTTTAACTGTGTCTGGGTGTAATCGTTAAAGAAGCCGTCACGCTTTATGATATTCTTAACGACGGTCAACAACAGGTTAAGAATGCCCGACTTTTCGGCTTCATCCTCAAGGATGGAATTGACAAACTGTCTATCCATTAAATGGATGCCGTTTGTCGCCAGCTCATCGGCTATCTCATGGATGGTGTACTCGGGGTACCTGATCTGCATCTTTTCTTTCTCCATCTCGAACACCGGCACCTTCACAAAGTTTTGGTTCCACTTGGTCAACCTGATCCTCTTGAAAGTGGCAAATGTCTTTTCCTTTATCTCCGGCAGCTCATTCGCGGAAAAGAAAAGCTTGGCATGGCAGACAAACGTATATGGGTTCTGGTACTTGTTCTCGGCATCAATTGCGTCACCTGACACCAATGCTTTGAGGATGCCAAAATTATCCAATGCATCACTTTCAATGTCTGGAAATGTATTCACCCGCTTATTCTCAAGTCTGGACTTGGCGAACTTGTTGTAAAGTAGTTCGTGTATTGAAACTGTACTTGTATTATCAGGTCCATAAAACCAGTTTATTATATTGATGAAGGTAGATTTGCCGTTGTCACCCTTTCCCGTCTCAAAGAACATAGCCTCAAGCTTGGGTATGTTCTTTAGTAATCCACATGCAAAGGCTTCAAGCTGATCAATATAATCATCAGGATGTGGGAGACACATATGTAGGAATTTGACAAATTTGGGGCATTTGGCCTTAGGATCAAAGTTGACAGGCAACCGTGTCCGGTAGAACCGCTCTGGTGAATGGTCAGAAATATCACCACTCTTGATATTGATTACTTTGTTTGTTGTACAAACTTCAAATCCATCCAAGTCAAAAATTTTCCTTGATACAGGCGTCTTGCGCTTTATGGTTGCCGTGATCTCATTTACTATCTCCCTGGTGCAATCCTTGATCCAATCCTCACAGATTGTCTTTATCTTTAACTCGCCGTTGTCCTTATAAACACCATCCTCATAAAACAGAATCTTGTCGGTATCTTCAAGGGTCTTGAAATTATTCTTACTCAAAATGAAATAGGCCGCATCCGAATGGGTAAAGTTGGAATCAATTTCAGCCTTGGACATCTTTATCAATTTATCAACGGCTTGCGGTATAGCATTCTTTAGGTTCAAGTTGGACTCTTTGAAAGCCTGCGTCGCCAACTCTCGGATGTCCGGTTCTGGCGGCAAGGTGCCCCAACCCTTATGATCCTTGTGGAAAAAGCTTATCTTCTCAAACAGAACCGATACGTCAGATATCGGGCCATAGTTGCCACCGGATAGATTGCATCCAATGCAATACCAATCTGTCATAATAGCTCCTTGCCAAGGCATCCCCCACAAACCGGCATCCGATCACTCTTAACCTCACATTTTTCATTTGATGTATTACATCTGTGGCATAACGCGATCCTAATCATGCGCCACACTCTGGGCATTCTTGGCATCCCTTGGTTACCCTTTGACCGCACCTTGGGCAGATCTTACAATCACGATTCCAATTAATGAAGCTCATAAAAGATAACTCCAACCAGTATGTAGTGGCTTCGTCCGGCATGTCCTGATTAAACAGATAAGGCGGTTCGCAGGATCGTGTGCCCGTTTCTGCTGGCTCTGGCGATGCGTTTGCTTTTTTATATAAAAATTACAATGTGCGCAGAACTTGGTTTGCCATCTACCCCTCAAAGATTTCACCGGCACCAATACCCCACAGATCACACAAACTGTATTAATCATCATGGTATGTGCCTCCTCAGATTATGCCTTTCCAAACCAAGGGCCGACGCAAAAAGCATTTCACATGGCTTACAGAAATGAACCTCTTTAACAATCCTGGCTTTTTTGGCAATAATCCTCTCAACATCTTCTTTTTTAAGGTAAAGCAAATTCTGTAATTGTTTTCTTTTTGATTTGTATTTTCTTGGCTCATCTAAAATATTACGGCAGTTTCGGTTAACACATTGTACCCTTGGCGTGGTTGTCCCGTCTGGATTTATCTTTGGTATATTTTTTCTACCACATTTACGACACTGTTTGATCTCAAGCGTTATCATTTCACTCAAGACCAAATCTCCACCCGTTATCATTAAGGTAAAAGTTCAGTCTTTCACTAGCCTTAAAGTAAAAATACTGGTTCGTTATTTCCTCTGCGCGCGTTTCCAACTCCTCACCGTCAACCCAAGGCTCAAGGGTTGCGATCCTTTCGCACTCTTTCAGGAAAAATGAACCGATCATCCTATCCAATGACTCTAGAAAATCTGATGGATTAAAAAAATGGGGGGGTGATAGTTTGGAGTTGATATCCATCTATGATAGCACCTTTTCAAGTGAACAGTCTTTGGGGTAAACACCAGGGCTTGCCGAGCCAGCCTGCTTGACGGCGATCTCAATTTCTTTTCCTACCCAGTTCTTTGTCTCAGTTCCGAACTTTTCGATTAGGTGGTTCTGTGTGGTTGGGTTCATCTGCCAAGTAACATCCTTTGGGTCATCAACCTGTGTACTGCAAACACATTCAAGCCTTGTACTCTTTTTGCCTTCATACTCGGTGTCAACCATTTTTGGTTCAGTGGTAATCTTTACCTTCTTGACACCCTTTTCCTGCACTATCTTTTTGTTTAGGAACGGCGTACCGCCTACTTCTGCTTTTGTTATTTGTACCATTTTCTTTTCACGCTCCTCTAATCCTTTTGTAAAAGAATTAGTGTAATACTCACCCGAGCAGTCGTCCATACCATACTCGCGTATTATCTTGTTCCAGTTTGGTTGTACTCTTTCCGGCAGATCAAAAATTGATCTCATTTGCCTGTCCTCAATACTGCATTCTTCAAAACTGTCTTGGGGTTCAACTGCATTTACACCCCAACATCTTTGTAAAATATTCGTCATATGTGAGGTTCTTCTTTGCGTTGATTATCTTCTTGCGCGTCTCTCGATGGACTGGGATCTCAACCTTTCTCTCCATTCCATACGGTACAGTATATGAATACTTAAGAGTTTTGGTCTAGTACGATTTTCGGCGTGATGCCTTGGTATATCCCGGTTCGGTCATCTTGTCAAGCTTTTCAATGACTGCGCAGCAAAGTAGTGATACTATTCCGAGCATGGACATTGAGACTATCAGGACGTCAAGTGGAATGTTCAAACGGAGCCTGTCTGGTGATCCAGATTTTGTTTCTTTGTTTTGGTCAGCCACCATGCCGTTAAAACTGTAACTGGGAATCCAATTACAATGCAGAACCCAACCGCTGGTAAAACAATATTACTCTCTAATGGATTAGAGTCTAAAATTATTGCGCCTATGATTGACGGTGCAACAATCATTAAGATAAACGGCAATCCTAAAACCCAGACTAACCTGGTGAATAGAGCCAAATCAGAAAAAACCTCCTGTCTTTCTCTTCCTCCTCTTCACTTCTTTTGGTTTCTCTCTCTCCAATATCGATTTTTTTCTCTTGGATAAAAAGTTGCCGGTTTTTTGTGTGACCAGCTTAGTATAGCCCTCACGCTTTCGGCTAAACAGTAGATCCTTCTTTAGTCGCGTTGCCGATCTTTTAATGCCCGTAGTGATCTCTCTTCTGTTAAAGCCAAGTTCAATTTCTTCCTCGGACACATTACCGATAAAATCATTGGGAAACGACCCCTTTGTTTTTTCTTTTTTTGTCTCACTTCCTATTTTGAGTGTAAAAAAAGTTTTTGGTGGGTTCTTTGGAAACAACTCAAATGGTATCACCGGTATTATTGGAATCACTGGCATTAATTTTACAAATGGCGACGGTGTTAGTATAAAAGCAGGGCTTGTTACGCCAGGTGATCTTGGCTCACTTGGTGAGCGAGATGCTAGGCTTGTGTTGTTTGTAAAAGATGGACTTGGCTTGACCGATAAAAATCCGCTAGACTTTGGGGTGACAGGAGAGATAGTCTGGTATTGATAGGGTTCTTCTGGAATAGTTGTCGGGCTTGATAGACTTTTTTGTGATCTTGTAAAACTTGTACTGGGTGAATTAGGTTCTAAGGAAATCCGTTTCGATCCTACACTAACTGATTTTAGGCTGGGCGATCTAATACTGACGGATTTGTTCCCCACTGATCTTTGAAATTTGGTGCTAATACTCGGTGAACTGGTAGTTATAATACGCTGCCTCTTCTTTCCAGTAATTCCCTCAATATCAGATTCAGTAGAGCGTGTCAGTATGGCCGGTTTGCTGGCTGCTTGTAATCCCAAACCCGTTCCTTTTCTGGCGGTATTTCCTATCGATCTGATAAGGTTTGGTGGTTCGACATCTGATAATTCAAACTCTACCAATTCCTTACCCCCAGTCATCCAACCTCTGGCTCTGGCAAATCTTTCAGTCAGTATGGCAGTTTCCTTTAATTTGATTGCCTCTCTTTCACTCTTGGCTTGTTCGGCCTTGGTCAATAGATACTCTATATTATCCCTAATGTCTTTCTCTCTTCCTTTGCTTACTCCCAAAAACTGACCTGCCTTTTTTCGCATGTCGCCCCCTAATTCAAGAATGGAGGACGTTTTTCGTAATCCCTGAAATCTATATCCCAACATCTTATATGTTCCCTTGCCGCCAGGCTGGATTACCTTTCTTGGAACCTTGAAGCCGAACACTACATCGGGATCAGATTTGAACCCCTTACCATAATCCAATGATTCTCTCTCTGTGACAAACTCCAAGACCTTTTTCTTTGCGCCGTCTTTTGTCAACACTTCAACGGATCGGCCTTCCTGTACGAACCTTCTTCCTTCACCGGCTAATGCCTGCATTCCTTCAGTGATCCTTTTGGCTTCTCGCAACCCAAACAATTCTTGCTCCTTAAGGTTTTTCTTTGTCATGCCGACATCAATATCTATGTCACGCCTTTGTCGTGGCTGTATGTCAAAGAATTGGTTAATCACACTTCCCTTTACGGCTGGGGTTGGTTGTTTTCTTCTTGACTGGCCACTTACAACCAATTTTTCCAATCCCTTGGTTTCTTTTCCCGCAAGCAATGAGGCCTGCGGCTGTTCCAATCCTGTTGGTGTAAGTGTCTTTCTTAATGGCACATCTTTTATTTTTCCGGTAATGCCAGTTGCCTCTTTCTGTGCTGTTATCAGTTCAGCGCCCTCAGGTTCAAGCTTGCCCAACTTTACCAATTGTTGCAAGGTTTGAGGCCGTGTCATAAAAACCCCTGACGAACCTTCAGTAATACGATAACCTCCACGCTCTGCGGTATATGCAATTTTTTTCAGTGGTAGCCTTTCAGGCTTGGGCAAGCCAACAAATATCTTCCCTCCACCAAAACCCACCCCAACGCGCCCAAGCTGTTGACCATATCCAAATTTGAGTTGTCTTGCAATTGTTGCTGATTCAATGGTCGCGGTTTTACCGAGCCCTTTACCAATAGGCACGACAAGTTTTGTATAACGTAATGGAAATGACTTGATCGCTATACTCGGGTTGACTGGTGCAATATAACCGGCTGTTTGTGCAATGGTTGGGATTATGCCTTGTTTCTTTGCAAGTTCTTCCGCTTTTATGAATGCCTCTTTGGCTGAGCTCACAAACAATGTCGGGCTTTTTGAAACTGCTGCCGCATATGTTCCCGTGGAAAGCCCACTAATAAATAAGCCAGGCGCAGTTTCAGGCGCCGTAATCTGTTTTGGTATTCCTAGGGTCTGGTTTGTCGTACCATTGACAAAATCCGCGAATGCCTTACCACCTATGCTTTCAAGATAAACCAGTCCAGCAAATGTTTCTACGCCAACCTGCCCAAAAGCACCAAATGTTTGCTGAATTGGATTCTTTGATTGCGCCATTTGCGTTGCGCGTTGTCCTACCTTGGTAAAAAAACCCGCAGGACCGTCTGGAAGCGTTGATGGTTGAGGTGGAACATCAAAACCATATTGAGTGGTAATTTTGCCCTTAATATCCTGTTTGATTATTTTTGGCTCTGATATAAGGACAAGACTCTCTGGATAGTTTGTGAGGTTTCCCCCAATTATATTACCTTCTGGTATGGTAGGTATGGCACCGATTCCTATGACATCTCTGGATCTTATGATGCGGTTTCTTGCCTTATCAATTGGTACGATCTCGATTCCAGCTTTTGTATTTATTGTGATCGTTGTGGCCCCACTGGCTTTTGCCTTTTCTATAAACACACCTAGTTCATTCTTGTATTTTTTCCAGTTTGCAAGGTTGCCTTTTGCAATAATCTTGTTTGCCTTTTTTATTTCTGTTATTTGTTTATTTGTAGAATCAACATATTTATTGTACGGTTCAAACTCAGAAAAGTAGGCGGCATACTCCTGTGGGCTGAGCGCATTGACCTGTTCCTGTGTGAGCTCACGCGGTTTTGGCGGTTTACCTTCGCTTAATGAAACCGCGAAAGACTTTGGCGCCAACTGCCCATCCTCGGTTAATCCTAACGTATATGCGATAGATTCTTTCTGCCGTGGTTGGACACCTTCATACTCTGCGGTACCCTTTTGTGCAAAGCCAGGAGATGCAAACAGCTTTTCCTTTACTCCTGTCTGCGCCTTGGGTCTTTCATAGTAAACATCCTGTGGTTGGACAAACCTTTTTTCACCTCGGTAAGCCGGTGTGTCTTTTTGAACATAATCAGGATTCTGGTAAGAGGTTTGCAGCACGATCCCCTCTTTTTGTTTTTGTGCCGCCACCTGTAACTGGCCTTCCATCCTGACAAACGATGCCAGTTTTTGTTTCTCCTTTCCTATCCTTGCATCGAACCGCGCATCAAAGGTTTGTAATGACCTAGCTACACCCTCAAGCTGTCTATTCATTCCCTCGTCATAACGAAATCGTGGGTTTGAATAATAGGCCCTTTCTGCCTCCAACTTTTGACGGTCTATCTCTCTTTGCCGTTCCAGGTTTTTTATCTCGTCTTGGATTTTGGTTATCTGCTCTTTGACTGTCTGCGACTGCTTTTTGGTTTCACTGTATGCAGTGGGGTTGAGTGCCAAGCTTTCTGAAAGCATGACTGTTTTTGTCTGTGGCAATGTGAACACACTACCACCTATTGAGTCACCAACACCCAAGTTTTCTTCAAGATTTATCGTGTAATGCCTTGATCCATATCCACCAACACCCAATCCACCAGTTCCCCCGCCTCTCTCTGCGGCCTCGAATGTTTCATATTGTGCCTTGTTGGCTTCAAGCTGTTTTTGTTGGGCGGCAACTTTTTCGGCCTGAGTTACCATATGATCACCATAGGCTTTAAAACCAAGTTATAAGATAAAAAGTCTGTGCTATTTAATCCGGTTCATGCTAACAAAACTTGTGGGTTTTAATCAATGAGCGACATAAGCATAATTGAGCTTGGGATCTATGTTTTCATTGAACTCTTTTCATTATCAATGCTTATAATCTCGGCAATAAAGGAGATACCAGATACCAAAAAACGCAGCATCATAAGGGCAATATATCTGGTGCCTGGGATGATCACTGCTGCTTTTATGGCACAGACAGGACAAAAGATAATATTTATTACCACACTTACCAATTCCACCACCAAGGCATCTAACAGCTCCACGATATGGAATGAAACAACAAACCAAGTGAACTTTGTTGTCTTGCAAAATCCGGTTTGGGGTTATTTCCATCTCCTGATTTTCTTTGTACTGTTTATTTTCATAGTAAATCAACTGTACAATCTTTTGACAAAGAGTGACTAGCCGTTTCTAAAGTAAGACATGGCGGCCCTGATCATGAGGAAAACATACAAAACTACAATCGGCAAGATTGCTATCAGGGGAATACCAATCATCTGCAACAGGTTAAAGATGTATGTGCCTGTGAGAAGTTGAAACAGCTCAAGGCCGACTGTCATTCCTAATTGAAAGGCCCGCTCGATTCCGATAAAGGTATTTGGTGTTGTGCTGTTTACGTTTATGACACTGGTTGATATTTCGTTAAGGTTGTCGGTATTGATGAATTGCAGTATGGCGCTTTGGAATGGTATGCCTGTTATGGGGCTGTACATGGTAAGCCCGATAACATCGCCAAAGATGTATTGTCCTATCAACAAGGAGAATGATAAGGCATACATCGAGATTGCAATGAATAACGCCTTTTCAATAATTTTCCATCAACCCCAAGTCAATCCTTCCGGGTGCTTGAAATGGCCAGCATTATTATTACGGCCAGTCCGGCAATGAGGGCGACATACCACTGGATTATCTCAAAGAAGGCAAGGGCTGATACTGCGGCAATGCAGAAAAATCCACCGACAGCCTCATTGGTTCTGTTAAGCCCGATCATGGCTATTATCACAATGACCAAAGTAATAAAGTCAAACGCCCCAAGGTTACCCTGTGTGCCATATGTGCCATCCCTAAATTCCCTGATTTGCTGCAACAAAAGAAAATCCGTCTGGGTGAGAACATAGTTGGCTGTCTGGTTTCCAGCTTTATTCCAACAATAGAATGTGGTGATCTCATTTGTTGCGTTTACAAAGCGGAAAGACGCCTCACGTTCGGATGATGACACCGGAATGCTTGGGATTGAGAGATATGTCCTATTTGTGCCTGCATAAGTAAAACGAAGGTCACATGCCAAATTGACGCTGTTTGCAAAGGTTATGTTAACCAATGTGTTGGCAGTTCCATTGTCAATTCTCTCAAACCTTATTGGGAATATGAGCGGGTTGTCGGCTTCAAAGTTAAAACTGCCAATGGTAAAATTCGCTTGGTTGAATGCCAAGGTTGTAACGTTGCGGATGTTTGCCCCGACAATGTTAAAACCGTTTTCTGTCGCCGCGCTGGCCCTGAATGAGTAACATGTGTTAGGCGTTAATCCGCTTATGGTGTATGACGTTGCCGTGGTGCCGTTTGGCAGAATTGTCAACGGGGTTCCACATGGTGTCGTGTAGTTCATCACATATCTTTGGAGAGTGCCGCCGTTCATGTTTGGCGCCGTCCATGCCAGATCCGCACTTGAAGCTGTGACTTCGGTAGTGTGGAGCGTTGTTATGGGGTTTGGCGGCGATATGGTATATGTCACTTCAAGCTCGATGGGCCCAGCCGCAGACACCGATACATGGTCCGAAGCATCCCTGGTAAGTGATGCAACGCGGATAATCATACCAAACCAGTTCAAGCCACCGTTGACCATTCCTTTTATCTGCGCATCTGCCGTAGTGCCCAGATCAAGTATCTTGTCGTTTGCAACAGTCGTACAGTCTGCGTCATCGGTGACAAAGAATATTGGCGAACCCACAGCTTCGCCATAAAGGTTTCCCCCAGAGGCCGTCGAAGGCCTGTACGAGGATTTTGCAAATGAGCAGTTCACCCCGTTTACAACTGCACCTACATCATATCTTAATCTCGTGTTTGTGACAGTTCCAAGCGCGTCAGGAATTGTGGTGGTATCCCATTCGGGAAAAGACAAATCACATGCACCTACAGCTTGGGCCGTATCTGCCTTGCCAACCCTTAGATTGTCGCCAACATATTTTGTGACTGTCGCGTTTGTTGGGCATGATGCGGCTGCGCCATCTGCATAGACACTGTTATAACTTGCCGCGCCAGTAAAGCCAAAGGTGGGGTCAACCTCAAACCAAGTCTGGTATGGTATGATGTCAGAAACATAAAGATAATTTAGCGCCAGCTTTGCCTTTTGTCCATCCCAGATAATCAAAATGTCTTTAAGGTTGTCAAAGCCTATCCCAAAATCATACACCAGTTTGTCGGTAAGTTTCATCAGCTTGCCTGTATTGTTGCCAATCCAGTTTCTGTCTAGGGTGGTGTCATTCATATTTGCAAGATTATATGTCTTGTTTCCAAGGGTGATGAACTGTGGCACCTCAAAGGTTTCGGTAAATCCTATGTGGCGGTTGTTCCATACGGGATTGTTGTTGTAGGCCCTTAGTGTTTCCTTGATTCCTTTTCCAGACTCATGCTTCAACTCAATCTGGAAAGTGCCCAAGATGCTTGCCTTTGTTCCTGTCACAGTGACACTTTTCTCCGTGGTTGAAATGTTGGCTTGGCATGATGCGCTGTTTATCAAGTTGACACTAGTCCAAGTTTGAGAGCTGGCCAGCTTGCCTTTTACCGTCCATGAGATGCCCTTTATCTTTGGGGTGTTGGCTTCATTGACATAACCCGCATTGTAAAGATTGTATGCGCAGGTTGACTTGTCGAAAACAAAAGAGCCGGAGTTTTTAGTTTCTAGCTGTATTATGTTCTGGTCTTGGAAAAGCCTGTAAGCCGCATAGACAGGCTTTCCATTTCCATCATAATAGTCAATTATTCTTTCCGGCGTGCTTGTCCACTTGAAAATCTGCGTTCCGTTTTGGTATGCATGAAGCAGCTCCCTGTCATAGTTGATCCCCTTTTCTATTTCAGCATAGGCGCTTGGAACAGCCAGTGGTATTAAAAAAAAAAAGACTAGAGTTAAAGCTCTCATTCAATCACTTCCACGGTTGCTTGCAACCATTAAAACCTTCAACACCAAAATGAATATGCCAAGCTGGACTGACAAAGGTATGAGCCATTGTACCTGTGTTTGGGTTTGGTTATAGGTTGCTTGCCATGATGCTGTCAATCCTGTTATCAAGTTTGTATTTGATATAGCGGTAAAGAAAGAACCCAGAACCATTGGAACGATAATCCAGACTAACCCAAAAGAAATAATAAAAGCCAGAAGCGATAATCCTAGAAAGACGAGGCTAGACAATATCTAGTTAAACTTTTACTGAGATATATCGTTTTATGACATATCTGGTTAGAGATATTTTATCACTACAAGTATTACAACTGCCGCTATCACGATCAAGACCACACCTAATAACTGGTATGAAGCGTTTGTCTGGGTGGCGTTTGTCTGACATTGTGCTGACCATCCTATCTGTGCGGTTCCAAGTGTTGCGGTTCCAGTTGCATTTGCTCCACCGCCTCCACTAAAGGTTACTGTGGGCGCAGTTTCGTAGCTTTCACCGGTATTCAACATTTGTTTATTATTTTTAGAAAAAAAGGGAAAGACCTCTTGTTTAGAGGTACTTGATCACGGTCAGTATTACTACTGCTGCGATGACGATCAATACGACACCTAGCAATTGGTAGGCGTTGATTGTCTGAACACCGACATTGTAACACGTCAGGCCCCAACTAGTAGAGCTAGCAGGAGTTGTCGCATTATAACCCGTAAGGCCTGTACAGTTGTTTGTAGCGTTTCCTAGGATTACTACACCAACTGACAGCATGATGGCAACCGCAATAAACGCGCCTACCATCACTGTTACTTGGTTATCAGCCATGACAGCTTTAACGCAAGAATGTATTTAAAATAGTATTCAATAAATGTTAATGACTGTCAATGCCTGATATATTCAAAACTAAAATAATGTTGAAAACAAATGATGATCTCTGGTCTGAGGTATCAGCCTTTAAGGTCAAAAATGGGCTAAAATCCAACAATGAAGCAGTAACCAAACTCATCAAGAAAGGTCTTTTATCCAAGGATTGAGCTCAGTTCCATTCCTTGGTCTGCCGCAGAATTATGTGTATTATAAGAAAACCAAGACTTAACGCGCCAACCAAGAACCCAAAGTTAAGGAATGGTGTAGGGAACAATGTAAATGAAAGTGGCAACAACACAGTTCCAATGAGAAGAGGATAAACCACTTTATGGTACTTGATATATGTGAAAAGAATCAGTATCGCCGCTATGAACATTGAAAAATATCCTCCTGTGGCATATTGCCAAGGAAGCACAATTGTCTCTAACCAGTCTTGGGTGATTCCACAGTTGCGCCACATCTCTGCGCCTGCCGTGTAATTCTGCCAGCATGGAGTGGTAGCATTAGAGATGATTGTCTGTGCCGAAACAAATTGGGTTGGGATAATCATTAAAAACAGGATGATGCAAAATACATATGCTGTCTGCATGTCTAATCTTATCAATGCTTTTATCTAAGGCTTTATCTCAGGGCGTTATGCTTATGTTGTGATCTTTGGGTGTCACTGTAGGCAACTTTACGGATGTCACGATGTTTCTTAGCTCCGGTGGAACCTGATTTATGTTCAGGGTGCCTTGATCAATTGCAATCTTCGCCGACTCTGGGGTATAAAGCCTCTGGAACTCTGCTGAGCTCATCGCGCCTGGTGCGGTCAAGCTTGTCGGTAACAATCCTCCAAAGTCAGGCATTGTCATGTTGCCGCCGCCAAATATCAACAATGCGCCTGCGGCTACACCCATCACCAAGACCATTACTGCAATCCATTTGAGCCAGTGTTTCGATGCTTTCACAGGCTTGTTCATTATTATCTTGTGTTCAATGTCAGTTCGCTTGAACCTTGATATTATCTCGCCGTAAAAGCCGGGGTCTGTCTGGATAAGATCCTCATCAAGAAAGTTTGCCATTTTTTGGACTGGCGTGATTATTTGTTCAACCTTCAAATGGTCAAGATATTCCTTTATGTTCCTTACTTGTTCAGTGTACTTGTTTTCATCCTTGCTTATCTCATCAACCAAATCCTTTAGTCTGTGTGGTGTATCAAGTAAAAATTTGCCTTTCTTAATCCCCTTTTCCCTTCTACCTAATTCCTTCAATACCGAGAAAAGCATGAAATTAACCTTGGGTAGTTTGTTTGTTTCAAGAACCAATTCAAGCTCCTTGTTGTCGGCAAGTGAAACCGGCCTGAAATGTGAAGTCTCATAATTGATGTAACGGAATGATCTTGTCGCAGACTGGCGTTTTGTAAGTATTCGCGCACCCTTTAACGTGAAAACATAGATTTGCCTTTCAATCTCTGCCAGAAAATAATTGCCCACAACATTCTTTATCGGGATAAAAAATGAACGGTCAGACTCATCAGAGATTATGGCGGTGATGTATTTGGTGTCAAACAGCACACGCCCTGTTTGCACCAATTAAACAACACCCATCACCTAGAAATCAAGGTTGGCGTTTAAAAAGATAACGGCCATGGTCAGCACTTTCCCATAGCCGGAGGCAGACAATGGGTCAAAGCCCACCTCAAGGATTCATTCACGCAAATATCTATAAAGTTTTAATATCTTGTCACTGAAATCATACCATTGCTAATTCCTGACACGCCAAAGCAACATAACGACCTTGTTGACATTGTTGTCGAGGCGGCGCAATATATCCAACAGGTTGAGCTTCCAGACGGAACCATACAGCAACAGCCAAACATCAATTCCGAGATAATCTGGATGAAAACTCAGATCGTCCCCAAGCCAACGTTTGGACGCTTTATCAAGGAGTTGAAGGACTTCCAGGCACTCGGAGCTCAGGCAGAGCACTTTATGACCAAAGTCAGGGCGATAGTTCTAAAACAGCAGATAGACCTAGAGGTTGAAGGCTATCTGAGGTCAGTAGATGCGACTAGTTCCATTTCAAGACTGGACAAGAACAACACGCAGCCCACACTGGTTGACAAGATAAACAGTTCCAAGGTTCCTAGATATTATTCGTTGAAAGAGGATGCCAAAAAATCACTCATGCAGGGCTTGTTTGGCGGCGGCAAGAAAGATGAAGAAGTCTAATTGATTCCTAACAAAACCATCGAATAAAAAATTAAAAGAGCCTCAATCAATAAAACCGCTATTAGTCTAGTGGATCGTAACCATAAACCGCAGCTTGAGATGTAATATCAAGCTTGTCTGCCAGTTTCACATCATCCCAATTATAAACCGTAAATTCATTGGTGACAAGACCAGAATAAGAAATCTGTTGGTTGTTTGTGTATTCGGCAGTATCTAATGACTGTTTAAGGCTTTCTCCAAACCTGAAAGTTTTGTTTTCTCCTGTTGCATAACTTGTCTGTGAATATACTATTGGAATGATGATTGTTGATAGTGCAATAATTCCTAGTATGACGGCTTTATTTTTATTCAATATGATCACCATGTAAACTATCTATAAAAAACTACTTTTATCCATGTCTAGTTATGTAATAATGATGACATATTTGGTGTTCTAATGCGAAAGAGAATCGATGGGAAAACAACTAAAGTCTGCATATCATTAAACGAGAAGCAAACTAGGCTTATTGATCAGATAATTGATTGCGGATCCATTGGCTCAAGTCGGGCAGAAGTCTGTAGGCAGATAATTATTTTTTATATTAAGGAAGACTAATCATTTATTGTTTCTTACATGGATTGTGCCGTAGATGAAGGTCGTGTTTGAGGTATCGACTGTTTCCGCTTCCACGTTGATCCACATTCTCGATGTAGCTGCTGGAATATCCGTAGTAGCACAGCTCGCAGCACCACCGTCAATTTTTACACACCATCGGTTGTTTGCATTGTCAGCATAAATTTCGGCGTAATGCCCGTTTGTGTCCTGTGTCACTCCCAAACTTGTATATGTTCCAGCTCCTGTCGCATCATTCTCACATCTTTGATAAAGTATGTCTGTTGACCTGATGCAAACTCCAAATCCGTTTAACCCGTTTACTATCGTATCTGCTGCATTTGGCAGCGGTGTTGTGCCAGACCTGAACCCTATAAACACCCTTTCTGTTGTGATTTCATTCTGTCGCCATTCTACATATAGATACGCGTCTTGATCCCTTCTAAACACATCAAGGTTTGTCGCAGTCTGCACACCCCCACAATTGCCACTGGCAGTTGTACCACAGGCTGAAGATATGGCTGCAAAGTTGGCACCTGATGTAGAATCATAAATAAATGTTTCAGTACCATCAAGTATAAACGATGTTCCTAACTGACCGTCACCCAATGCCGTAGTAGAACTTGGTACGAATGATCCCCATCTCTTTTTGCCTATGTTTGGGTCTGGTGTTGAACCGCTCACCGAGATTGTTACATCATTAGCATCATTAATGATTGAAATATTTGCACCCTCTTTCAAAGTCTTTAGATTGATTATGCCTGCTGTTTCATCCCTGTAAACCGATCCTTGGCCTGTGCCGACATTTGCCGCGCCTGTTATATCACCCATGCCTATGTTTGAGCAAACATACCATCCGGTGGCATTTACAACTCTCGCTTGGCCGTTTCCACATCCCACATCCGTCACATTTGACAACTGCTCCATGGAAAGGACTGGACTAGAGCCAGAAGGAGAAGATATGTTTATTGTGTTATTTAATGGATATGCTACAAGGTTTATCCCTGTTCCGTTTTTGACATAGAAAACATCATTATATTTGTCCGAGTAAATTATGGTGCCAAGAATGTTAATTTTGTCAAAGGCATTAGTAGGCGGTATGCTCATCTCGCGTCCGGCATCTATCGGTGTAAGAAAATATGTTGCTTCAAGAATGAACAGGCCAAATATGCAAACCACAAAAAGCAGCCTATCCATTATTTTAGGTGATCTTGCTTTCTTATATCATTTAGTCTTGGTTTTTAGCCCAAAGAGGCTCTTTAATGTGGCTCTTCTTGCGGCCCGTTCCTTCTGGTTTCTTTCCTTTAGTGTTTTTTTGATGTATTCACGGGCCAAGTCTGCCCTATCTCTTAACGCTTCCTCTTTTTTGACCTTTTCGGCAAGATCGATCAATTCCTGTGGGTCTGTCGGCAACTTGGTTCCGACATAGAAATGGTAGGCCTTGTCGACAAGTTTCTTTAACTGTTTAGCCGATTCAATTGCCCCAGAATAATCATTGCCGTTGGTCATAGATCAAACCTCTTGTAGTTGCCCATATTGAAACATTTCTTGCACTGAATCCCCTTTTTCTTGCTGGTGACAACCTCGTGCCCTTTCGGGCACTTGGTGATTGTCCTAGTCATGTCAAGATGACTATTGCCACTGAGATCAGCAAAATAACTGCGAATCCCAGAAGCATCTTTAGTTTTGTTTTTTTCTTTTTTTCTGGCTGATAATCCATGCTACTTAGTAGCACCATTTATTATTAAACCTTGCTACTAGGTATCATTTAATCTTGGGCGCCGGAAATGAAAGTACAAGTCCATTACACCGTAAATGATCCCCATAAAGAACAATACAAGTCCAAGCAATCCCATCATAGCAACCCATACCAACATGATGTTGTTTTCTATGTAATTAACCATTATCGTAGTCGCTATGAGAAAGATGAACCCAATACCTGCAAACCTGAATGATTTGGGCTTGCATTTCCACCAGAACGAGATCCGACCAAGGTACATGTCAGTCATTGTATAAGCTCCTTCATTCTTAAGAGGATTTGTGGCTTTTCAGGGAATATTATTTCAGGAATGCAAGTAAGCTGGTGTCCGTTGCTTACTTGACGGTATTCCCATATGATGCACTCTAGATCATACTCTTCCGGCGAATTATCATCTTGCCATCCAAAACCGTTTAGCACTTCTTTCTCAGGATAATTATGCCCCCTAATCAGTGTCATTTTTTTATTTTCATATGTGACTTCCGCATAAAGAGCATTTGGTGACAGATAAACCACATTGGCATGATTTGTCACAGCCTGATAGATTTCGTTTGTAACGTATTCGTTATGAAGTAAAACCAGGCTTTTGTATTGGTTTAGAAAGTTTGGATCATCAACAAGCCTTAGATGGATCTCAGAGTCATCCATCATAGGATAGCCAAGAAATTGCAGGAATGCGACAAGCCTTTTGTTATATGCACCCCACTTGTCATCCCGTCCTTTCTCTAACTGTATTGAAAGGCATTCCTTTCCACAATTTCCAGAATAATACTCATAAAATCCGTTTTGGGAGTAAGCGGCTTCGGTAAGCCTTGGTTTCAGGATCAGCACACTTTCACCCTTGTATTCAAGCTGCCATACCAGGCTAGTGTCCTTGATTGGTGATTGATAGGAAAAAAGCAACGCAATTCCAATTATTGTTATCAATCCCATTAATCCGCACAAGATCAGTTTGGCCGGTTTCCTTAACGCCATTTTGCCTCCTTTCCAAGTTTTCCATGATATATGACCATCTTGGCAGACAATGTAATCATTATGCCATCCAAGATAAAGATGAGTCCTATCCATCCACCTGTAACCGGCTGTCCAACTAGGTAAAGCGGCGTATGGTTTGCAAGGGCTATCAAGTCCATTGCAAGGATGAAAAGGCCAAGGCAACCAATAACGATAAAAAACTTGTGCAGTATATCATGGTATCTGGCTAGTGTGATCTCTGTCATTTCCTACCGTCTCCTGTTAAATCATCTGGGAGCTTCTTTTTGTTCTTTGTTATAGTTTCATGCAAATCGAACCTTTGTGCCACCTCCTCAGGTGAAAACTGCTTTATTGCAAAATACTGGTTGATAAGCCGCATACACTGAACTACATCAGGTTGGTAACAGTTTATGCCTAGTTGAAGCAGCCTTATCCTCAAGGCCTGTCTCACCACACCAATACCAAATTTTGAGAGTATGTATGTTTCAAACTTGTCAAGCCCTTCCTTGTCTGCAATGGGTATGCCAAGACCTTTTGCGCAAATATCGCATACTGGCTCTAACCATTCCCTAGACGGGAAAACAACATGCCTTAAGGAGTCGTTGTTCCAGAACAGGGCAGGGGCGTATGGTTGCCTGTAAAGGTACTCAAAATTGCGGCCCTTGGTGCCAAGCCTGTAATAGAATTTTTTCAGGTTTTGGGCTTGACTGTGAGCCTTACGAAATTCCTCTAGTTTTCTCAAGTTTTTGGCACCTACTAACTTCAATACATTTTCAAGCTCGCTGGAACCAATTGAGAGATAAAACCAATACTGGGCGTTTCTCAATGGTTTGGGTATGGCATAGGAATAATGAAAATTTAGTATAGAAATGATCTGGACGTCAACACCCTTGATATGGCGTATCTCTGTCATTGTCTTGATTATCTGGTCAACTTTTTGTTTAGGTACGCTTGGGTCAGCTGTAAGCCAGGAAACATCATCATAAAGAATAACATGGTTTACGGGATCTAGTTTCTTGATTTCCTCTTCTATGTTAAGCAATTGAGCTCTTCCCCAAAGCTTTACCGTAAAAGGGGAGTCTGCCATTTTGTGGGTCAGATGCGCAATAAGCTTGGCAAGTGTAGATTTACCTTGCCCTGGAATTGCACAGATATTAACCTGAACGGCACCCGTGGATTTTGCCACATTAAGGATTTCCCTAGTAGCCGCCTTGATGCTCTGCGTCCTGATCATCCTTGCATTGTTCCAGACTATGGTAACCGGAACCGGCTTGATTCCAGCCTTGGCCTCTGCAACAAACTTGACATACTCGGAGCCAAAATTATTATTCAATTACTATGATCCTCATCTTCTACAAATTTCATATCATCAGCTTCCATCTGGGCAATATAATCAGCTCTATACTTGCCAATTTTTGATTCTATTTCATCCAAAGCTAACGTAAACCATCTACGAAACTGCGTGTCAAATGATGACCTGTCAACAATGCCTAGATGCCTCGTTGGTGGTTCAGGAACCACCTCAAGATAATAAGGTTGTTGAAATTTTACAATTTTGATTTTCTTGAAATTAAAGATATTCTCAAAACTACATTTTGGACAGTTCCAGACATGCTTGTGTTTTTTTTGTGTTATTAATGACTCGACTGAGGAAAGAAGTAAGTCATTAAACTTTACATCCTGATAGGGAATTTTCTCCTCACATTTAGAACAAATGATGATCTTGTTTTCTGCAACAAGTTTTAAAAATTTTTCCGTGTTCACTTCAACTTTATAATCATCAGGTAGTAAGGCGTTGATGGCTGACCAAGACACAATAACAGTATTGGCCTCGTTATTATCAAACGCATGTAAGAGATTATTGCGGTATCTGACAATGGCGGCGTTTATGTCTGGAAGCTTGGCCTGCATAATACGAAATAATATAGATAAGATTCTCTTAAAAGAGTATCTAGACGGTAAAAATAGAAATGAGGCAAATTATCCAACGTTGGTTTTCACGCCTAAAAACAACCTGTTTAATATTATCTATAAAATCTTAAATAGACAAACCACGACAAGGGAACCATGAGAGCCAAGTCCAACTATCTAGACCCTGAATCCTTTAACCAATGTATTGAGACTATACCCAGACTACATATCCGTAAGTGGAAAAATGAAGATGTTGTCATGGTTGTGTTCAAAATACCCTATTGGTTAGGGCTAAGAATGGGTGAAAGTATTAGGTTAACCGCAGAAGATTTTGACCTGGCAAACAGTGAATGCTATCTTGGCCAGACAAAGACACATAAAGAAGATTACGCGCCCATACCGGATAAATTCATGCCAGAATTAAGCCAATACCTTGAAGGCAAAACAGGCCAGCTTTTGCCAGGCTGCAACTATTACATAGTGTATAACTGGCTCAAAAGGCTGGGGGTAATGCTTGATATACCGGCTTTCACGACACCCCAATCAGTCACGGGTGAGAAAACCAAGACACACATCTTTCGCAAGTCGGTGGGTAAGGACATGATCTATGGTGTTCATGGTTCCAAGGCACCACTCAACGTGGTGTCGAAACAGCTTCGCCATAATGATCTCGTCACCACATCAAAATACCTCAAGGTCGGCATTGAGGATGTCAAGGATTGGTGGCAAGCCAAAGACCAACAATCTTAATAATTACTACAAACAAAATCTCATATGTACAACGGAATGAAATACGGCTCAGTAAACCGAGACGAACGCAAATCAATGAAAAAAGCAAAAAAATTGCTTGGCTGCTAGGTTAAATTTTAAAAACGAGACTAGTACCAAGTGCCACGTTTTTTAGATTTTTTCGGCAAATCCTCAGGATCAGTATCGTCTGACAGCTTCTTTGCGGCTTTCATCAGTATTCCGACGCCAAGCAATCCGGTTACGCCGGTCAATGTGGTTCCGATAATTTCTTCATTGCCCATGTAATCCTATGAGATAATGAGGTTCTTAAAGTTTTAATGTTGCGCCAAGAAGAAATGGAAGTTGTTTGGTCGATTTGGCTTTTAGTAGCAGTTCTTGGCGCGGTTTAGTCTTGGAATTTATTATTTAAAAAGTTTTAGTGCCGCTGGCTTCTTTTGTGCCGTTTTTTGAGCCTGTTTGAACAACGGTCTTACATCTTCCATGTATTTTTTGTCTGAGACCTGTTTTGCTATCCAGAACCTAGTCTCATCATCGAGCATGGCATAGAGGTATTTCTTGTTGCCTTTGATTTTGAGGTAAATTTCATCGGTTCTCCATTTACTGCCTACATCTGGCTTTATCTGTTCAAGGTATGATTCCATCAATCCAGTGTATTTTTTGATCCAGTTGTAAACTGTGACATGGGCTATTTTGACACCCTGCAATTCAATAAATTTTTGGACATTTCTTAATGATTCGCCACTGAAATAGAGTTGCATTGCAGATGTTATGATTTGTGGGTTTGCCTTCATTCCCTCAAAGCCTAGATTGGTTGAGAATCTTTTGTTGCATGTTCGACATTTGAAAATCTGTAAATTATAGGTCTTGTTTTTCCTTATGCCTTTTTTGATGATATTTGTAGAATTACAGAATCTACACTGGTTTGAATCTATTTGGTTGATGATTACTGATTGAACTTTTCTTCTGATTTGTTGTGAAAACTCTACTGCGTGGATATGCTTGCATTTTGCCCTTCGCCACTGATTATCAGGGCAATCACAGACAAAACCGCTTTCTGTCGAAACTACGTCATACCAAGATTCCTTCTTTAGAGATTGAGCCTTTACCTGATACCAGTTTTCATCGATTCTCTTTACCTGCTCTGGCTGGTCTGCTATTTTTTCTCCATCTTGTTTTCTTGAATCGGTTTCCATACTCTATTATATTCACGTGAATATATTAACATATTGTTTATTCACGTGGAAACTATTAATATTACGCATGAGTTATCAGTGTATGCCAAAATGGAAAAAAGATGCAACTGAGTTTGTTGTCAAAGTAGGCCATCATGAAGTACGTGGCGAACAAGTTTACTTGCCAAAGCCGATTGTAGAGTTTCTTGGAGAGCCAGACACGCTCAAATTTTCGATAAAAGGTAAGAAAGTAGAGATTTCCTCAGAAAAATAGTCCACAAATCTTTATCTATTAATTCCAAGATTGGAGAACTAGAGAATGTCAACAGTAATGGAA
>Ga0247727_10005056_pt1 | contig 27218 bp, 35 predicted proteins | sample WisWelCaveWW1625_FD_202498 | JGI IMG/M metagenome (GOLD analysis project Ga0247727, IMG submission 202498) | Biofilm microbial communities from Wishing Well Cave, Virginia, United States - WW16-25 | ecosystem: Environmental > Aquatic > Deep subsurface > Groundwater > Cave microbial mat | place...
AACACCAAGATCCGACTCCTCACCCGCATCGCCTTCGGGTTCCACGGCCACCAGCCGCTCATCGCCCTCGCCCTCCTCGCCCTCGGCTCCCACCCACCCCGACTCCCCGGCCGATGACCCACGGATCAAGCAGAAGAGCGAGCTATGCCCGTTCGCCTGGCGCGGCCTTCTCAGCATCGAACGCGTCGCGAGCAGGGCGCTCGATCTCAGGAACTCCCGAGAAGAAGTCCTCCCAGAAGCTGTACTGGCCCTGCCAGTTCTGCCACCGCTCTGGGCCGATGGTCAGACCGCCCGCCTCGCCCATCTCGATGGCCCAGTTCGTCGGAAGCGAGCCGTCGACCACAGAGAAGTGCTGAGCGGCGAAGAGCGCAGGTATCCCGTTGGCCTCGATGCGGAACATGGTTTCGAGGAGGTGACCGGATGGCGGAGTGACGACCATCTCCAGCACGTCGTAGTCGTGGCCGTCCTCCAGCCAACCCGACTGGTCCTCCTCGGGTATGCGCGTTGAGTCGAAGCGAACCCGCATGTGCCCACTCTGCCCGCTGAGGGGCACTCGCGGAAGGGACCCGACGGCCTCTGCCGCCCCGGCGCAGCGCGGCGAATTGCCCATCAGTTGGCGTCCCACCGGTTGAGCGAGGCATCCCGACCGGGAAGAGCTGCTGGGACAAGCGGCGTGCATCACAGTTGTCCATCCGGCAGGATCCGGCTCGTGCCGCAAGTTCCGGGTGTGCCCCGCCTCGCCCTCGTATGCGGCGACATCACTCGTCAGGCGGTCGATGCGATCGTCAACGCGGCGAATTCATCCCTCCTGGGAGGCGGAGGAGTAGACGGAGCCATCCACGGAGCCGCTGGCCCAGAGCTCGTAGATCGCTGTCGCCTGCTTGGAGGGTGCAAGACCGGCCAAGCCAAGATCACGCCAGGGTTTCGGCTGGCAGCGGCTTGGATCATCCACACCGTCGGTCCGGTCTGGCGGGGCGGCACGAACGGTGAGGCCGATCTACTCGCCTCCTGCTACCGGGAGTCGCTCGCCCGTGCTGCGGAAGTCGATGCCCGAACGATCGCGTTCCCAGCGATCTCGACCGGCATCTTCGGCTACCCAACCGGTGCCGCCGCAGAGATCGCCGTGCGAACGGTGCGGGACTCTGGGACCTCAGTCGAAATCGTCCGCTTCGTTTGCTTCGATGAGGAGACCCACGACGCGTACGAGGACCTGCTGGCCTCGTTGTAGATCGCGCGCTGCACCGAGGCGGCAGAGGCGGGCATTCGCCGGCTTCGCTGGCGGGGGGATGGACCGAAGGCTTCTGACGCTGAAGAGGGAGCGACGCTGGCGCTAGAAGCCTCTGACCTCAGCGTTGGGCGCGGCGCGCTCGATCTCCGCAAGTAGCTTGTGCCATCCGTCGTAGGTGGTCCACGTCCGACGCCTGCCGCCCGTCCAGTTCGAGACCGCAGACTGTCGAAAACGGGTCATTGATCGGAGACCGGAGGTCTACTGGTGGCGCACGGACGACTTCTGGCGCTACGCGCTCTTCGCCACCGTGGCGATCATCCGGGCGAGTGCCGAGGCCCGGGGTCTGACGGTCGAACAGGTCGTGGCCGAGCTCGGCGGCGAGGCGGGCTGAGCGGTCCCGCCGGAGGTCCCGACGCGGGTCCCGGCCGCGGTCCCGACTTGATCTCGCGTGTCGCACGCGTGTCCTGGGCCGGATCGGCGCCGCTCGAACCTGGCCCGAAAACGACCTCTGGCCTGGGCGGATTGGCCCAGGCCAGTGAACGTGTTTGGGTTTGGGTTGGGTGGGTGGAGCTGGAGGGAATCGAACCCTCGTCCGTCAAGCGGGAGCCGCCCGCGCTACGACCATTCCCGAGATCGCGCCACTACGGCTGGCGCACCGCCGGGTCGGGGGAGCACGCGGAGGTGCTCGCCGCCAGGTCTTTCCCTGGGGTCAGCGGTCTTTCCCGCCGCCAGTGGTCTCTCCCTACGGTCCGCCACTGCTTCTGTTGCCGGGCTGCAGTGGCCAGGCCCCGTGCGCCGTCTCCGGTCACGGTTTGCGCTCGGTCACCTAGTCGGAACTAGGCGGCGAGTGCGAACTGCTTGTTTTCGGCAGTTGTTTGTTGTGCCCCGTTTTAGGAGTCTGAGCAACTCCGGTCGCACGAATCGACTCGCGGTCTCGACGTCGAAACCGATCAGCCCCGTGGATGTGTCTTGCGGTGTCAAGGATCGCCCCGTCGCGGGGCGGTGCCATTGTACCGGCACTCAGTGGCGGTCTCGACGGGCCAGCTCGCGGCGCACGTCCCGGTCGGCGTCCCGCTCGGCGATCGCCTGGCGCTTGTCGTGCGTCTTGCGGCCCCGGGCCAGCGCCAGCTCGACCTTGGCTCGGCCGTCCTTGAAGTAGACGGACAGCGGAATGAGCGACAGGTGCTCCGGGTCGACGCGGCCACGCAACCGATCGATCTCGTTGGCGTGGAGGAGGAGCTTGCGCTTGCGGGTCTCCTCGTGCCCCGAGTGCGACTGCGAGTGCTCGTACACCGCGATCGTGAGCTGGTGCAGCCACACCTCGTGCCCGTCGATGCGGGCGAACGACTCGGCGATCTGGATCTTCCCGTCGCGGAGGGACTTCACCTCGCTCCCGCGCAGCACGATGCCGGCCTCGATCGTGTCGAGGATCTCGTAGTTGCGCCAAGCCTTGCGGTTGGACGCCACGATCTTGGTGCCGGTCTCGCGCATGGGGTCGTTCACGCTACCGGTCGGGTGGCCCGACGGCCGACCGATACCCTGCCGGGCGTGCTGCTGCTGACCGGGGCCACGTGGAGCGCGATGCTGGGCCACGCCTACGACGGTCTGCCTGACGAGGCGTGCGGTCTGCTCGCCGGCCCGACCGGCACCGACCGGGTCACCGCGTTCTACCCGTGCCGCAACGCCGCCGGGTCCAGCCGCGTCTACACGATCGACCCGAAGGACCACCTGCGCGCGGACCGGGACGCGGAGGGCCGTAGCCTCGAGATCAACGGCGTGATGCACAGCCACACGCACACGGACGCCTACCCGTCGCCGACGGACGTGCAGCAGGCGCCCGATCCCGGCTGGCACTACGTGATCGTGTCGCTGCGGCAGGACGCACCCGTGCTCAGGAGCTACCGGATCATCGACGGCGAGATCCACGAAGAGGTCGTTTCCCTGACCGACCGCTAGAATCCCGACAGATCTAGTCGTCTTTTACCGGAGCGCCTCGTGGCCGTGTACGAATCAGCCCTCGACCTCATCGGCAACACGCCGATTGTCGACATCTCGACGCTGAGCCCGAACCCGCGCGTGCGCATCCTGGCCAAGCTCGAGGGCCAGAACCCGGGTGGGTCCGTCAAGGACCGAGCCGGCCAGCAGATGATCCTCGACGCCGAGAAGGACGGGATCCTCACGCCCGGCTCCGGCCAGGTGATCCTCGAGTCGTCCTCGGGCAACACGGGCATCGCGCTGGCGATGATCTCGAAGATGCGCGGCTACCACCTCAAGGTGGTCCTGCCCGACAACGTTTCCGTCGAGCGGCGCCAGCTGCTGGAGTCCTGGGGCGCCGAGATCATCAGCAACCCGGGGGCCGAGGGGTCGAACGGCGCCATGCGCACGGCGCAGACGATGGCGGCCGAGCACCCCGAGTGGTGGTTCCCGTTCCAGTACGGCAACCCCGCCAACCCCAAGGCGCACTACGAGGGCACCGGGCCGGAGATCTGGAACGACGTCCCCGAGCTCACCCACTTCGTCGCCGGCCTCGGCACGGCCGGAACGCTGATGGGCGTCGGCCGGTTCCTCAAGGAACGGAACCCCGACATCCAGATCTGGGCCATCGAGCCGCCGGCCGGGGAGATGGTCGACGGCCTCAAGAACATCGACGAGGGCTTCATCCCACCGGTGTTCCTCGACAACGACGGCTACGAGATCCTCGACCGCCGGCTCATCGTGCGCCCGCGCGAGTCGATCGAGTGGACGCGGCGGCTGACCGAGGTCGGTGTCTTCGCCGGAATCTCCTCGGGCGCCATCCTCGCCGGGTCGGTGAAGGCCGCCGGGCTCATCGAGGAGGGCACCATCGTGATGATCGTGTGCGACGGCGGTTGGAAGTACCTCTCGGCGGGCGTCTGGACCGACGACCTCGACGCCGTCGAGGCTCGGGCCAAGGCCACCATCTACTTCTAGGTCGATCTCGGCCGGCGGCGGGCGGGCTACGCGTCGGTCGACGCGGCCTCGTCGGGGAACCGTCGGCGGAAGTGGCGCGTCGTGTGGCTCGTGAGCGTGGCCGCCGTGACGGCGCGGGCGCTGGCGCTGCGGGGAAGGTTTAGGGTCGGGCCGAGCTCACCGAAGTAGGACCCCGGTCCCACCGTCGCGAGGTGCTCCTCGGTCCCGTCGCTGCGCTCCCTGTACACCTCGATCTCGCCGGCGTCGACGACGTAGATGAGGTCACCACGCGTGCCCTGCTCGAAGATGACCTCGCCCGCCGCGAACTGCAGCTCCTCCGGCGGTCGGTCGGCACCGGCCAGGTTGGGCACCAGCTCGATGACGCGGTCCGCGACGTGCGTCACGCGGTCGTCGTGGGTCGAGACGATCACCACACGACCAGGCGAGGCCAGCTCGCGGAGCAGCTGCAGCACCCCTTCGACCTGGATGTGGTCGAGGTGCGCGGTTGGCTCGTCCGCCAGCACCACCGGGGGATCGTGCACGAGCGCGCGGGCGATGGCCACCCGCTGCTGCTGGCCTCCCGAGAGCTGCCCCGGCCGGTGGTCGGCCCGCTCGCCGAGGCCCACCCGCTCGAGGAGCTGCAGCGCCCGCTCGCGGGCGAGCCCACGCGAGACGCCGCCGAGGCGGAGCGGGGCGACGACGTTCCCGCGAGCGGTGAGGCTCGGGATCAGGTTGAACGCCTGGAACACCACGCCCACGGTGTCCCGCCGGTGGGCCGTCAGGTCCTTGCCGGTGAGCCGGCTCGTCTCGCGTCCGTCCAGCTTGATCGACCCGGACGTCGGCGTCAGCAGGCCCGCCACGCAGGACAGCAGCGTCGTCTTGCCGCAGCCGGAGGGACCGAGGAGGACCACCAGCTCCCCGTCCTCGGCGTCGAAGCAGAGCCCGTCGAGCGGCCGCACGACGTAGCCACCCGAGCCGTACTCGACCGTGAGGTCGCGTACCTCCAGCTTGCTCATGACGCCGCCGCGAACGCGCTCGAGGGATCGACGGCGATGGCTCTTCGCAGGGCGACGAGGCTCGAGAGGAGCCCGACCGCGATGGCCACGATCGGCAGCACGACGAACGCACTCGTCGGCATCAAGATCGGCAGCGCGAACAGCGGCCGCATCAGCCGGGAGACGAGCGCGGCGAAGCCAGCGGCGAGGAGGGTGACCGCCACCGCTTGGACAGCCACGCCGAAGAACAGGAGGCGGGACGACGACCCGAGTGACTTGAGGACCGCGAAGTCGCGCATGCGCTCGAGCGACGAGACGTACATGAGGGCAGCCACGATGACGGCGGCCACCGCCCACATCAACGTGCGCGAGCTCTCGATCGACGAGATGGCTCCCTCCATCGCGTGCACCGTGTCGTCCTCCACCTCGGTCGAGGTGAGCGACGTCAGGTCGCCGATCGGCTCGTCGGGCACGCCTCGCGCGACGACGGTCGTGATCAGCGGCGCACCTTTGAAGGCGATGTCGCGGGCATCGTCCACCGAGGCGTACACGTTGGGGATGCCGCCGAGCAGCGTGAGCCCCGAGGTCCGTCCCACGATGGTGAGCTCCACGCCGGCCAAGGTGATCTTCGTGCCGACAGCGACCTCGAGCCGCTTGTCGGCGACGGCCTCCCCGCGCGCACGGGCAGACCGTCCTTCGACGAGCTCCGGGTCCCCGAGGCCGCCGAGTCGATGCCCGACGAGCCGCAGGTTGCGGACCTCGCCCTCGATCTCGGTCGTCACGGGGATGATGACGAGCGGGTCGGCCTGCTCGATCCCGGGCGACGCGGCCACCTGCTCGACCGAGTCGAGGGGGAGGGCCCCGAAGGAGGTGAAGGGCCCGGTGGAGTCGGGCGGTACGACCCAGGTGTCGGCGCCCACGCTGTCGACGGTGTTGGCGACCTCGACTCGGAAGCTGTTCGAGATCCCGGTCAGGATCAGGGCCATGGCGAAGACGAGCCCGGCCCCGACGACGGCGATCAGGAACTGCCTGGCTCGGTAGCGCAGGTCGTGCAGGGTGATCGTGAGCATCAGGCGCTCCACACCTTGAGGGCGACGTCACCGTGGTCGATCTCGACGTAGGTGTGGCCTCGTAGCCAGTTGCCGCAGTTGACGTAGGTCCCCGATGGCATCTGGACGTGCTCCGCGTTGTGGGTGTGGCCGAAGACGACGGTGTCGAACCCGCGACCGAGCAGCATCTCCGCGGCCCCGTGGCAGTAGGACGCGGCGGTGATGTCCTCGCCGGCGCGGGCGCGGCGACGTTGGTCGGCCTTGTCCGCGAAGAAGGTCCACGCGCGGTAGATGTCCGCCTTCAGGAACAGCACGAGGCCCGCGACGTGCGTCGCCAGCTCGTAGAGGTCGGGGTACCGGGCGAAGAAGGGGTCGTACAGGTGGCCGTGCTCGATGCGGATCAGCGCATCCCCGGAACGGACGTTTAGGAACGGGCTCATGTCGAGGGTGAGGACGCTGTCGAGGAAGTGCTCGAGCACGAGATCGTGGTTCCCGACGACGTAGTAGACGCGGCCACCGTTGCCGGTGATCCTGCGCAGCTTGGCGAGCACGGGCACGCCGGAGTTGACCAGGCGCTTGAAGCTCGTCTGGAGCATGTCGAACCCGTCGCCGTCGATGCAGAGACTCGCGCCCTCGTCGGCGACGTGGTCGAGGAACGGGAGCACCCGGGCGGCGGCGGTCGACGCCGGGTTGCCGAGGTGGAGGTCGGAGATCACGAAGAGGCGGTCCTCCTCGACATCGATGATCACGCTCGCCCGCCCTCGTCGAGCTGCTGGTTGAGCGCGCGGATCCGGCCGCTGAGGCGGTGCAGCATCTCGACGGCGAACGTGGGATCGCGGCGCAGCCTGATGAGCAGGCCACCTTGCGTGATGACGAGGAGCTCCGTTCGCGTCGCCGCGATGGCGTCGGCGTCGCGCGGGAGTGACTCGAGCAGCGACATCTCGCCGAAGAAGTCGCCCTGGCCGAGAGTGGCGATCACCCCTCGATCCGCCGCGACGCCGCGCGAGATCTCGATGGCCCCCGACTGGATGACGAACATGTCGACCGCCTCGTCGCCCTGCCGGAAGATGACCTCACCAGCCTCCGCCACGCGCCGCGCATCCCCAGGTTGTGCTGTGCGTCGCCTGCCGGTCACGTCTCCACCCCGGCCGGAGTGTCTACACCGCGGGGCCGCGCTGCGCGGCGTGAACGCGCATGCACCCCGTCTCGATCGCCGATCGGATCAGAGCAGGTCGCGCACGGCCTCCGGGGGCCGGCCGATCACCGCGCGGCCATCCGCGGTCACGATGATCGGGCGCTCGATCAGGATCGGGTTCGCAACCATCAGCTCGATCCAACGGGCGCGGTCGTGCGGCTCGTCGCGCAGACCGAGCTCCTTGGCCACGACTTCGCCCATGCGGGCGATCTCCCAGGGCTCCTTGCCCAGGGCCGTGAGCACCGAGTCGAGCTCAGCGGGCGTAGGGGGCGCGTCGAGGTAGCGGCGCTCGTCGAAGGCCACGCCCGCCTCACTGAGGATGTCGTGTGCCGAGCGGCTCTTCGAGCAGCGCTGGTTGTGCCAGATCGTCAGGTCGGCCATCCACCGGATGGTACGGATGGTAGAGGTCGTGCTCCAACGCGCTCGCCTCGCGCGGCCGCCAACGACCACCATGCGGGCGTGAGCGACCCGTCCGCGGTGTTCCCGAGTGCTCCTCCCGAGCGGATCGATCTGGCGGAGGGAGCCGCGCTCGTGCGCTGCCGGGCCGAGCGGGCCGCGGCAGCGGTCGTCGCCATCAACACGAGCCTCGAGCACCTCGGTCCCTGGATGGCGTGGGCAAGCGAGCCGGCCACCGAGCCCGCGATGGCGACGTTCTTCGCGGCCGCCGAGGCGCTCTGGGACGAGCGGAAGGACTTCGGCTACTCGATCGTCGATCCAGCCGACGAGCTCGTGGTCGGTGGGTGCGGGCTGCACGGCCGGCTCGGTCGCGACGGCCTCGAGATCGGCTACTGGGTGCACGTGGACCACGCGGGCCGGGGTCTGGCGACTGCCGCGGCCCGGGCGCTCACCGACGCGGCGTTCGCGATCGACGGCATCGAGCGCGTGCGGATCACGTGCGAGGAGCACAACGGGCGCAGCGCGCGCGTGCCCGAGAAGCTCGGCTACGAGCTCCACGGCGTCACCGTCGCCGACGGTGGGCCGTGCGAGGGGCGATCCACGCAGGGGTGGCTGATCGCACGGCCCACGTGGATCGCGCGACGTCAAGACAGCGAGCCGTAGCCTCGCAGGCGTGGACGACCGCCCCATCGGGATGTTCGACAGCGGGTTCGGGGGTCTCACGGTCGCCCGGGCCCTCATCGACCTCCTCCCCGCGGAGCACCTCATCTACCTCGGCGACACGGGCCGCTACCCCTACGGGCCCCGCGCTCTGGACGAGGTGCGCGGGTTCGCCGCCCAGATCACCGACCACCTCGTGCGCACCCACGACGTGAAGCTCGTGATCGTGGCCTGCAACACCGCGGCCGCCACGGGACTCGAGGAGCTCCAGGCGCGGGTGCCCGTCCCGGTCCTCGGTGTGATCGAGCCGGGTGTGCGCAGCCTCGCGAGAGCCACTCATGACGGCCGGGTCGGCGTGATCGGCACCGTCGGGACCATCGCGTCCGGTGCCTACCAGGAGGCCGTAGCCGCGCTCGCCCCGCAGCTCGACCTGACCTGCGCGGCCTGCCCGGGCTTCGTGGAGTTCGTCGAGCGCGGGGACATCCGCAGCGACCAGGTCACCGTCCTGGCCGAGCGGCTCCTGGCCCCAGTGCGCGAGGCCAAGGTCGACGCGCTCCTGCTGGGTTGCACGCACTACCCGTTCCTCGCCCGCACGATCAGCGACGTGATGGGCCGCGACGTCGTGCTCGTGGACTCGGCCGACGAGACCGCGTTCGAGGTCCGGCACCTCCTAACGGGTTCGGCCCTCGCCCGCGACCCCTCGTCCGGCGCGGGGGCCCACCGCTGGCTCTCGAGCGGCGACGTCGAGCTGTTCCGGCGACTCGGTCGTCGGCTCCTGGGTCCGGAGTTGAACGAGGTCGGCACCGTCGCCTGGCCGTGATCGCGACGCCGGCGGTCGATCCCCACGGGCCGGGCCTGCGAGGATGCCGCCCATGACCGCCACCCGCCCGGACGGCCGCGCCGCCGACCAGCTCCGTCCCATCACCTTCGAGCGCGACTTCACGACGATGGCCGCCGGGTCGTGTCTGGTCACCTTCGGGGGCACCCAGGTGCTCTGCACGGCGTCGATCGACGACGACGTGCCGCGCTGGATGCGGGGCAAGGGCAAGGGATGGGTCACCGCGGAGTACTCGATGCTCCCGGGCTCGTCGCCCGAGCGCATCCGACGTGAGGTGAAGGACGGCAAGCCGTCGGGCCGAACGCAGGAGATCCAGCGCCTCATCGGGCGGTCGCTGCGCGCTGTGTGCGACATGCGGGCTCTGGGGGAGCGCCAGGTGATCGTCGACTGCGACGTGCTCCAGGCCGACGGCGGGACGCGGACGGCGTCGATCTGCGGAGGCTACGTCGCACTCCATGACGCGCTCTCGAGACAGGTGCAGGCGGGGACGATCACGACCCACCCGCTCACCGCGTTCTGCGCGGCGATCTCGGTTGGGATCGTGGACGGCAACCCCCTGCTCGACCTGCCCTACGTCGAGGACTCGCGCGCCGAGGTCGACATGAACGTCGTGATGACCTCCCTCGGCGGGTTCATCGAGGTCCAAGGCACGGCCGAGGGGGCGCCCTACAGCCGCGCCGAGCTCGACCACCTGCTCGGCCTCGCCGAGGCCGGCATCAACGAGATCATCGACCTGCAACGGGAGATGGTGAGCGAACCGCCAGCACCGCGCTGATGCGGATCTTGCTGGCGACGGGGAACCTCCACAAGGTGGAGGAGGTGCGGGACATCCTCGGCCCCGCCCACTCGGTCGACGCCGTCGACACGGGTGTCGAGGAGACGGGATCCACCTTCGAGGAGAACGCGCTCCTCAAGGCGCGCGCCCTGGCGGCGGCGACCGGCGAGCTCGCCGTCGCGGACGACTCCGGAATCGAGATCGACCACCTCGACGGTGCACCCGGGATCCACTCCGCGCGCTGGACCGGTGACGGCGACTGGATTTCGCGGGTGCTGCGGGAGCTCGACGGCGTGGAGCCGGCCGGGCGGACCTGCCGCTACGTCTGCGCCGCCGCGGCGGTGTGGCCGGACGGTCGTGAGCAGGTGGCGCGGGGCGAGGTCGAGGGGGTCATCGTGGACGCTCCGCGTGGCGAGGGTGGGTTCGGGTACGACCCGATCGTCGCCCCGGTGGAGGGCGACGGTCGCACGTTCGGCGAGATGACCGCAGCCGAGAAGCACGCCATCAGCCACCGCGCTCGCGCGTTCGGCTCCCTGCTGCCGTTGCTCGACGCGTAGACCTCACCAGCCGCGCAGGTCGACGTCCCACACCTCGAGCACCTCGTCGTCGTCGACCAGGTGGAGCCGCTCGTGCTGCGACACGGTCGGGTCGACGTGCGCGGGGATGACGCGCACCCGCTCGCCGACCGCCACGGTTGAGCCCTCGGCGAGGCCGAAGGTGATGTGCTCGTCCGACACGAACCAGCAGTCGCCGACGTCGAGCACCCGCGGGTCGCCGTGGTCCATGCCGAAGGCCTTGAGGCCAGCGTCGAGCACGCCCCACTTGCCCGGCGTCAACGAGATCACCGTGGTGTTGACGAACAGCGCGTGCTCGAAGTCGGGGGCGTGGTCCGTGTACTCGGTGTCCATCAGGCAGTACGAGCCGGCCTGGAGCTCGGTGATCCACGTGTTCGTGTCCCAGGTGCCCGTGCCGCCTCCCGACACGACCTCGCCGCCGACGCTCTCGGCGGCCGCGAGCAGGAGCGCCATCGACCGCTGGACGAGGTCGGCTTTGGTGTCGCCCGGCTCGCGCATGAGGTGGCCCTCGTAGCCCATGACCCCACGGACCGTCAGGCCCCGCGAGCGGGCCTGGTCCGCCAGGCGCCCGGCGTCGCTCGGTGCGCACCCGCCGCGGGGCAGGCCGACGTTCACGTCGATGAGCACCTCGGGAACATGGGCGCTGGCTGCCGCCGCAATGGTCTCGGGGGAGTCGACGGCGACCGTGATCCGTGCCACCCCGTTCTCGACGATCGACGTGAGGCGACCGAGGTCGAGGCTCTCGTTGGCGAGGAGCAGATCGTCGCCCAACCCTGCCGCTGCCATCCCCATCACCTCCCGCACCGTGGCGCAGCAGAAGGCTCGATGGCCGGCCTCGGCCAGGCGGGTGGCGAGCGCCGTCGACTTGAACGCCTTGACGTGCGGCCGCAGACGCAGCTCCGGCCAGCGCTTCGCCATCGTGGCCACGTTCCGGTCGAACGCGTGCACGTCGACCAACAGCGACGGTGTGGGCAGGTCGTGCACCTTCATCGACGGGACGCTACCCCTGGGTGCACCAGGTGGGAGTCGAACCCACACGGGCCTGAGCCCACGGGGTCCTAGGCCCCGCGCGTCTGCCGGTTCCGCCACTGGTGCGTGGCGCCATCGTACGGCGCGCCGGTGCTCGCATCGGCGCCGCTAGCCTCGCCGACGTGACCCACGACCTGTCCCTGCCCCCCATGCCCCGAGCCGACGGCCCGATGGTCAACCCCACCTCGGAGATCTTCAACCGTCTCCTGAAGGACCGGATCATCATCCTGGGGAGCGACGTCACCGACGACATCGCCAACATCATCTGCGCCCAGATGCTCTACCTCGAGGGCGAGGACAGCGCCAAGGACATCTGGCTCTACGTCAACAGCCCCGGTGGCTCCGTCACGGCCGGCATGGCCATCTACGACACGATGCAGTTCATCGCGTGCGACGTGGCCACGATCTGCATGGGCCTGGCGGCGTCGATGGGGCAGTTCCTCCTGTGCGCAGGCGAGGCGGGCAAGCGGTTCGCGCTGCCCCACGCCCGGATCATGATGCACCAGCCCTCCGGTGGCGTTCGCGGACAGGCGAGCGACATCGCGATCCAGGCGGAGCAGCTCATCTACATCAAGCGGCTGATGGCGGAGCGCATCGCGCACCACACCGGCCAGACGGTCGACCAGATCCAGGAGGACAGCGAGCGCGACCGCTGGTTCACGGCCGAGCAGGCCAAGGACTACGGCATCATCGACCACGTGTCGGTGAAGCGCGGCGAGACGCTCTGAGCCGCTACCTCGCGCGGCACTGCTTCGATGCGAAATCGGTGAGCGCGGCGGCGGCCGCGCCGACATCGGGGTGGGCGTCGGTGACCGACTGCACCTGGAGCGCAGCCTCGGTGGCGTCGCCCGGATCCACCGGCTCCAGCGCATCGATGAGCGCTTGCACGTAGTCGATCTCCACCTGGAGGTCGTCGCGCACCTCGCTGGGCGCGTCAGCGTGGAGCTCGCCGAGGGTGACACGGGCGGTGCGGAGGCGATCGAGCGCCGCCTCCGGGTCGCTGGGGTCGAACCCCTGGAACACCGCGGTCAGGTCCTGACTGTCGGCGACGGCGCCGCAGAGCGTCTCGGCGCTGCCGCTGTCAGAGCTGCACGACCCGACGGTCAGCGCTAGCGCCACGCTCAGCGCGAGGCGGGTGTGGTGCTGGGCCGAGCTAGCCCTCGTCGAGCTTGTCGACGACCTCCTTGGCCTTGTCAGCCGCATCATCGATCTGCTCGGTGTGCGAGCCGCCGGTCTTGTCGTCGACCAGATCTGCGGCCTTGTCGATCCCGGCGTCGACCTGCTTCTCCTTGCCCTTCAAAGCGTTCTTGAGCGTGTCCAGCAACCCCATGGTGTGCTCCTCGGTGCTCGTTCAACGGCGGGTGGCCTCCGCGAGCTCCCGGAGCTCCCGGACGGCATGTCCCAGGCCCGCGGTGTCGCGGTACAGCGCCGATCCGGCCACCAACACGTTGGCGCCGGCCGCCGCTGCGCCTTGGATGCTAGACGGGCCGATGCCACCGTCGACCTCGATGTCGACGTCATGCCCGCCCTCGAGCACCAGGCGCCTGACCGCGGCGATCTTCGGCTCCATCGTGGCGATGTACGTCTGGCCACCGAAGCCGGGGTTCACCGTCATCACGAGCACGAGCTCGACCAGGTCGAGGACGTGCTCCACCGCGCTCGGAGGCGTCGCAGGGTTCAGCGCGACCGCCGCGCCGGCCCCGAGCTCGGCGATGTGGCCGAGCGTGCGGTGCAGGTGCGGGCAGGCCTCCGCATGCACGATGAGCAGGTCGCAGCCCGCCTCCACGTAGCGCGCGGCCAGCTCGTCCGGCTGCTCGACCATCAGGTGGGCCTCGAAGCGCGCGGAGGCGTGCGGTCGGCACGCCGCGATCACGTCGGGGCCGAACGTGAGGTTGGGCACGAAGCGCCCGTCCATCACGTCCCATTGGATGCGATCGACCCCGGCCGCCTCGAGGGCGGCCACTTCCTCGCCGAGCCGGGCGAAGTCGGCCGGCAGGACAGAGGGGGCGATCTCGATGGGCCGGTCGCTGCCGGGGTGGTCGCTCATCACGCTCCATCCTCGCAGACTCCTAGAGTCCTCCCGTGGAGCCAATGACCCTGGAGATCACCACGGTCGTGGCGGGCGGTGACGGACTCGGCCGAGACCCGGGCGGGCGGGTCACGTTCGTGGAGGGAGCACTGCCCGGCGAGACGGTCTCGGTCGACGTGCACCAGCAGAAGAAGGACTACGCGCGCGGGCGGGTCGTGGACGTGCTGGAGGCCTCGCCCGATCGCGTCGCGCCACCATGCCCGTTCGTCGCCTCGGGCTGCGGCGGGTGCGACTGGCAGCACGTCGAGACGGGCGCTCAGCGGCGCCTCAAGGCGGGCATCGTGGCCGATGCGCTCCGCCGCCAGGCGAGGGTCGAGATCGAGGTCGGCGAGGGCCCGGTGCTCGCCACGGAGGGGTACCGGACCACGTTGCGGGGTGTGGCGACCGGCGGCCGATTCGGCCTGCGCCGCCGGCACAGCCACGAGCTCGTCGGCGTGGGGCCGTGCCTGGTCGCCCATCCGCTGGTCGACGAGCTGGTGACCGACGGCCAGTTCCCAAATGGCGAGGTCGTGCTCCGGGCGGGCGCCCGCACGGGGGAGCGGCTGGTCGTCGTCAACGTCGATCCGTCCGCCGCCGTGGTGCCCGAGGGTGTCCGTGTCGTGTCGGCCGCGGAGCTGGCGTCGGGCACCCGGGCCTGGTTCCACGAGGAGGTCGCCGGGCGGCGCTGGCGCATCTCCGCCCGCTCCTTCTTCCAGGCTCGGCCGGACGGAGCTGAGGCGCTCATCGACGTCGTCGCGCTCGCCACGGAGGGGGCACTGCCCGCGGGGGCGCACCTCGTCGACCTCTACGGAGGCGTGGGCCTCTTCGCGGGGTCGCTGGGGGAGCACGCGCAGCTCACCGTCGTCGAGCAGTCCGCGTCCTCCGTTGCCGATGCGCGCGTGAACCTGGCTGGCCGGGACGCCCGCATCGTGCGCGCTGACGTGGACCACTGGGGCGTCGCCCGAGCAGACGTCGTCGTGGCCGACCCGCCGCGCGCTGGCTTGGGGAGTCGCGGCGTGACCAAGGTCGCGGCCACCCACGCCGGTCGCGTCGTGTTCGTGAGCTGCGATCCCGGGGCTCTGGGCCGAGACGCCCGCCTGCTCGCCGAGGCGGGCTACGAGCTCCGCAGCAGCCAGCTTGTCGACCTGTTCCCGCACACCGCCCACATCGAGGTCGTGTCACGGTTCGATCGTCGATGAGCGGCCGACCCCCCGCCCGTCATCCAGCCAGCGGGCGGGCGACGTACTCCTGGCTGCCGTGGCCGTGAACGAGGATCTCAAGGATTGCAGCGACGCCGTCGTCGTCGTCGCGATCAGCCGCTACAGCCAGCCGGCCCTGGCCGAGGCCTACCGCCGACATGCAGGAGCCGTGTTCGCCCTGGCTCGACGGCTGCTCGTCGACTCGGCCCTCGCCGAGGAGATCGTGCAGGAGGTGTTCCTGCGGATCTGGAACCAACCCGAGAAGTTCGACCCCGAGCGGGGAACGCTGCGGTCTTACCTCCTGGCCCAGTGCCACGGTCGCTCGGTCGACCTGCTCCGGTCCGAGTCGTCGCGCCGCGTGCGTGAGGAGCGCGACGCCCGCCGCACGGCGGAGGACGGCTACGACCTCGAGCACGAGGTGGTCGACCTCTCGGTGGCCGAGCGCGTCAAGGAGGCGCTCGCCACGCTCCCCGACCTCGAGCGGGAGGCCATCGCTCTGGCCTACTTCGGCGGCCACACCTACCGTGAGGTCGCCGACCTCCTGGATCAGCCTGAAGGCACGGTCAAGAGTCGGATCCGCGCTGGCCTGAAGCGCCTGCGCACCGAGCTCGTGGGCGCCGGCATTGGAGGTGACCCGTGAACCCGCTCGCCCATGAGGAGATCCAGGAGCTGCTCGGCGCCTACGCACTGCACGCGCTCGACACCGACGAGGCGGCGTTGGTCGAGCAGCACCTCGAGGGCTGCCCTCGCTGCCGGTCCGAGGTCGCGGCACATCGCGAGGTGGCGGCGCTGCTCGGCAACGCCGGCGGTGACGCGCCCGAAGGCCTCTGGGATCGGATCGCGAGCCAGCTCGAGGATGCCCCGCCGCCGATGCGCTTGGCGTTCCCGGCCGACGGAGGCGGCCCGGTCACGCCGTTGGACGGGCGTCGCCGCGACCGCGGGAGCCGCCTGCTCGTGGCGGCGCTCGGGGCGGCCGCCGCAGTCGTCATCAGCGTCCTGGTCGTGGAGGTCGTGCGCCAGGAGGACCGGATCGGGGAGCTCGAGGCGGCGATGGATGGCTCGTCGGTGGCGGGTGCGAGCGTGGTGAAGCTCGTGTCCCCCGACGGCTCCACCACCGCGGATGCCGTGCTCCTCCCGAACGGCACGGGCTACCTCCTCGCCGGCGATCTCCCGCCGCTGACCGACCGGCAGACCTACCAGCTGTGGGGCGTGACCGACACCGGGGTCATCTCCCTCGGGCTGCTCGGCGCCGAGCCGGGCGGGATCATGCCCTTCCAGACCGGTGCGGACCACGAGGTCACGGCGCTCGCCGTGACGCAGGAGGTCGCCGGTGGCGTCGCGCGGTCCCAGAACCCGGCCGTCCTGGCGGGTGAGCTGGGCTGACGACGCCGCTGACCGCGCAGTAGGTCGAACCCGGGGGATCTGGCCCGACCTACTGCGGTCCGCCGCGTGGAACGATCCGGCTCACGACCGTCTGCGCCCGGCACGCACGGCCCAAGGTCGCGCCGCGTGCCCACCATGGCAACCGGGTTCACGAACCGCGCGTGCGCGACCGGCCCCCGCGGCTGACGAAGCGCGCAAATCGCCCACAACGACCGGGCAGTCCGTCCAGGACCGGGCTGCCGGTCGCCACGAGCTGACACAGGAGCGAGCGCTACGCGCTCCGGGGGGGACCGAGGAGCCTCGTGAGGATTCGCTCCTCCGCAGGCCACGCCTCGACAAGAACCTCGCGTGGGACGCGACGGGCGGCATAGCGCAGGGCGAGAGCCACCACTATCACGTCGTCCAGCGGACCGATCACGGGCAAGAACTCGGGGATCAGGTCGATCGGCGAGAGGACCCAAAGCGCCGCGATGCCCAAGGCGACCTTCGACCGACGCGGCACCCTCGGGTCCTTGCGCAGTCTCCTCATCGTCGTCGCGCACGCCGGGAGCACGGTTGCCAGGTCCTTGGCGGTGCCTGGAGGGAGCCGTCGAGCGAGGACGATCATCACTCCCCACGACAGGCCGAGCAGACCCACACCCACGAGGAGCAACCGGATCGGGAGGTTCACTCCCGAGAGGCTGCCAGGACATCAGGCTTCCGGTGGTCACCGACGAGCCACGCCAGCGCGAGGACGACGGCGAGGAGGCTGGCCCAGGTGTTGACTCGAAGCCCGGCGATCTGGCTGGCAACGTCAATCCGCAGCGACTCGACCCAAAGACGGCCGAGCCCGTACCCCGCGACGTAGAGCGCGAACAGTCGCCCCGGGCGATCATGCGGTCGGTGTCGCTCCCACCACAGGAGCGCTGCCGCGAGGGCAAGGTTCCACAGCGCCTCATAGAGGAAGGTCGGGTGATACGTCGAGATGTGCTCATAGCCCGGCGGGCGATTTCCGGAGTCGATGCGCAGTGCCCACGGGAGCCCGGACGGGCGACCGAACAGCTCTTGGTTGAACCAGTTGCCCAGGCGGCCGATCGCTTGCGCCATCGGGATGGCCGGGGCCACCACGTCGAGCAGCTCGGCCGCTGGAAGCCCACGCCGCCGGGCGAGGATGACGCCGGTCAGGACCCCGGCAACGAGTCCGCCTGGGATCCCGAGTCCGCCCTCCCACACGGCGAATGCGTGGAGCCAGCGGCCCTCGAACCTCTGGTGATCGGTCATGACGTGATACGCCCGAGCACCGATCAGTCCGGCGACGACCGACCATGTTGCGAGGTACGACAAATCGGCGGGATCGCCGCCGCGGGCGGCCCAGCGTCGTTGCGCGAAGAAGACGGCGGCGACCACGCCGAGAGCGATGGCTAGCCCGTAGGCCCGTACCTGCAAGGGTCCGAGGTGGACGGCATTGCTGCTGGGGCTCGGGATCGACGCGAAGGTGGCGGCAACGAAGCTCATGCCAATCCCTAGGACACGTCGATGCTCAGGCGCATGCCGCTGTCGTAGTGGCCGGGCTCGTGGCAGCCGATGAGCAGTCCGTCGTCCCCGGACTCGAAGGTGTGAACGAGCTCTCCGGTGTCGCCAGGCGCGACCGTCAGTGCGTCGCCTTCTCGCATGCCGTGGGCGTCGGGGCCGTTCATCTCCATCTCATGATCGTCCTGGGCAGCCTCGTCGCCGATGAAGGCGTCGTGAGTGGCCTCCCCGGCGTTCGTGAAGACGAGGCGCACTGCTTCACCGGCTTCGACGCTGACGGTGTCGGGGGAGTAGTGGTTGTCACGCATCTCGATCTCGAGGGTCCGAGGGGTGGCGTCCCCGTTGGCGGTGTTGTCTGCATCGCCGCAAGCGGGGAGAGGGACGGACAGGGCAAAGAGCGGGAGAACGAGAGTGAGCGATCGGCGCATGTGAGCGCGCTCCTTTCGAGAAGAACCGGAATGGGAGGAACGCGACGCAAGAAGGCGTCGCGTGTTCAGGTGAAGGAGCGCTGGCTCAACGCTGCATGACCCCGAGCCGCATCCACGCGGGGTCTGGCGGGCGGAGTAGCTCGCGTGCTGTTCGGATCAGGCCCGGCCACGCGAGCAGCGGAGCCGTAGCCCTTCGGCTGGGGATCGCGCGACGAGTGAGCCAAACGGTTGCCATGCTCGCGACTACGCCGACGCAAGCCGCCATCAGGTGCCCAGCGACGCAACCGTCGCATTCGTGGTCCTCGTCGCTCGCCGGAGCGTGATGCTCGTGCTCGGGCGGCGCAGCCCCGAAAGCGGTTGCGTGCGAAGCCGCGTCGCTCGCTGCGGCGTCGAGGCCGTGCATCAGGAGGAGCGCCCCCGCCAACAGTGGGAGGACCAACATCGCGGTCCAACGTGACAGGCGGAGAGACATCGCCGGTGACGGTATCGGGTGCCCACCGCGCAGCCCAGTCGCGAACCTGCGAAGCACCGAGCCCACGGCATCGTCCGTCCGATAGGCCGCTGCGCCGAAATCATCGGCCTACCAGGGCCTCCCTCTGCGAGGCCCGGGTAGCCCGACGTACCCCCCCTGGGACTCGAACCCAGAACCTGCGGATTATCCGAAGGTTCCCCTGACCTGGGATCCCGTCGATCGCGCTGTGGCTTGAGCGATTCGGGCGCTTGACCTTCGAGCCCGGGCTGCCGACTGATTCGATATGCGACACCTCGGGCGGGGGGTTGTGCTCGTCGATGTGTACGTCGACGAGCGGATGAGGCGACTCGAGCTGGTGCGCTCGAGCGCGGATGTTGTCCGGGTCGTCCTGCTGCACTGGACGCGGCACGTGGGCGGCGCGCCACCACCGCGGTGGACGACCGATGACGTCCTGTCGTGGGTGAACGAGGACGGGCTCCGGGCGAACAGCCGGAAGTCCCGACTCACGAAGCTCCGACCGTTTGTGCGTTGGCTCATCGTGCGCCAGGAGCTCGCAGCGGATCCGACGGTCGACGTCGCCCGGATCCTCATCCCGGATGGGTCCCCACGGGATCTCACGTTCAGCGAAGCTCGAGCGCTCGTGGCGGTGTGTCCGGATGACCGGGCGCGTTTGATCGTGGTGTTAATGGCCCAGCTGGGTCTGCGCGCGGGTGACGTCGCCCGGATCCGCATCGAGGACATCGACGTGCGGTCGCGCCGCCTGCACGTGCGAGCGAAGGGCGGGCGCGGTGAACCGACCCACTGGGTGCCGATCCCCGCTGAGGCCTGGTCGGCGCTATCGGCATGGGTGCGCGCGGGGGAGCGCGCGTCGGGCCCATTGATCCGCTCCTATCAGCGTCCCGATCGGGGGCTTCAGCCCGCGACGGTCTCTGATCTGGTCGGGGTGTGGATCCAGGCTGCGGGGCTCAAGGAGTTCCCGTGGGATGGCCGCTCATCGCACGCGCTGCGGCACACGTGCGTGCAGCACATGCTCGACGCCGGCGCCGGCCTCGTGGATGTCCAGCACGTGCTCGGGCACGCGACGATCCGGTCGACGGAGATCTACGTCCGACGCGAGCCACCCGGGCTACGAGCGGCGATGGAAGCCCGCCGCTACCTCGCGGCCTGACCGTCTGTCGCCGGGCGGACCGCGGCCGACTCGCGTAGTCTCCCCTCGACCGCACCGGGGGGGTGGGCGAATGCACGCCGAGGCCATCTACGAGTTCAAGTCGCACGTCGCCGGGAAGAACGCCGACGTGTCGGTCTATCCGGACCGGATCGAGTGGCGCCAGGAGGCTTCGAAGCTGACCCTCGGCCGGGCGAGCAAGGGGTCGAACATGATCCCCGTGAAGGCCATCACCTCGGTCGCTTCAGCCAAGTCCGGGCTCCGCACGGTCGTGAACGTGATGACCGCGAGCGACACGATCGGGTTCCGGGTGAGCCATGGCGAGGCGAACCAGGTGAAGGATCTGCTGACCGAGCTCGTCCTCGGTTCGCATCCATCCCAGCAGGGGTGACGCGCCGGGCACGATGCCGGCGGCATCAGGCGTCGGCGTAGATTTCGCAGCAGAGGTGGTTGGCGCCGGCGGCGGCGTATCCGGTGACTTCGGAGCGGGCGGCGATGGCGGTCATGTCGGCGGTGCAGGCGGGGCCGAAGAGCTTGAGCGCGCCGAGCCAGGCTTGCTTGTGTTCGGGGCCGCCTTCGTCGTTGAACGGGCGGGGGGTGTCCCAGGTGGCGGACTGGAGGAAGTGCAGGACTCGGGTTGATTCGACGCCGTAGGCGGCGAGGAGCCGGGTCCAGAGTGTGGTGGAGACGGTGCCGTCTTGGATGAGGATGGTGCGGAGCGCTTGCATGTAGGCGCCGAGGCCGAGCTGGACGTGGCCGAAGTCGTGGGTGCGTTCGGCGGTGCAGCCGTTGGGGAGCCCGCCGGGGAACACGCTGGTGACGGACAGGGGGAGGGACCCGCCGTCGACTTGCTTGGCGCTGCTGTCGTATTCGCCGCCCCAGTGGGCGATGGTGTGGGCGAGCGAGGGGGTGACGCCGTCGGTGCCGGTGCAGGCGACGACGTTCCCGCTGTCGTAGGTGGCGTGGTAGATGCCTTGGCTCATGCGGGTGGCGAGCCAGGTCTTGGCGGCGGCCCAGAGGGTGGTGTCGCCGGCGAGGATGGCGATGGCGAGGCGGGCCATGGCGAAGGTGGCGTGCCAGTTGAAGTTCTTGACGTGGTCCATGATCGGGTAGGTGGCGCCGACCATGAATCCGGTGACGAAGTGGGTGTCCCAGTACCCGACGAGCTGTGCGGCCCGGCAGAAGTTGATGGCAGCCCACGACGCGTAGAGCCGCTCCGACAGGTCGCCGGGGCTGACGGGCGACTCCCACCCGGGAAGCCCGGGGACAGACCCGACGTCCTTGTAGGAGTCGAGCACGAGCCGGCACCGGGTGCCGTAGGCGGCGTTGGTCGTGGGGTCGGCGGCGTAGACGACGGCGAGGCGCATCGCGTACTCGGAGTCGTTCTTGGCGTCGATCCGGTCCGGGAGGGAGGCGTGGCTGTAGAGGATCTGGGTGCCGGGCGACGCGTAGCTGGTTGAGAGGCTGGTGGCTGCCACGAGCGCCGTGTACGCGGCGGAGGTGGTCTCCCACCCGGCGACGTCGAGGGGGCCCCACACGATGCCGGGGTTGACGGGGAACCTCGAGGCGACACCGAGGACGGTGTCGAGGGCCCGGCCCATGAGCTCGGCGATCCGGACCCGACCGGGGAGCTTGGGGTGGGTCTGGTCCGTTTCGTAGTAGGTGCTGTTGGTGCTGTCGGCCAGGTAGGGGTCGGCGGCCAGGTCGACGACGGCGTCGAAGGTGACGCCGGGGTTGACGGCGGCGAGCAGGAGGGCGTTGCCGTCCAGGCGGGCGGTCTCGTTGGCCCCAGAGAAGCCGCAGTCGGGGGTGGTCGACGCGATGATCTTGTCGACACCCGCGGCCCTGGCGTCGGTAGCGATCTGCTGCTGGTCGGCCAGGCACTCGGCGCCGGTGCGGTCGGTGCCGGGCGCGTAGTCGGTCTCGGCGCCGAGCATGATCATCACCGTCGTGGTCGACTGGGTCGTGTACGGGGCGATGAGGTTGGCGATCTTCTTCTTGAGCTGCACGAACCCCCAGCCCGTCACCGAGGGGGCGGCGGACCAGAGGTAGGGCCGGGTGGCCATCATCAAGTGCGGGTAGGAGTCGTGGGTGCCGACCCCGGTGAGGTTGAGGGACTGCCCGTAGAACAGGACCCGCACGTCGGAGGGCTGGCGGTTCCGGATCCGGGTGCTCATCGCCGGGTGATGGCGCGTGCGAATCCGCGCCCGCCGGCCCCGCCGGCGTTGGCGGTGAACCCGTTGGTGGCCCCGCCGGCCCCGCCTCCACCCGCGCCCGGGGTGCCGCCGGCGCCGCCGCCGGCGATGGTGTCCGCGGTCGTGGCCCGCCCGCCGCCACCACCGCCGGTGCCGATCATGTCGGTGACCGCAGCCCCGGCCTGGCCACCCAGGTTCCCGGTCGCCGCCGCGCCGCCCGCGGTGCCCGCGGTGTAGGCGTTGGCACCGCCGCCCGCCGCGGCGGCCCGGGTGGTGTTGCCGGCGTCGATCGCCGCGCCACCGCCGCCAGCTCCGGACGCGGCCAGCCCACCGCCGTTGTTGGACGACGGGGCGCTGAAGAGCCCATCGCCGGCGATCGAGGGGGCCGCGGCGGTTCCGGCGCCCGCGCCGCCGGGCAGGCCGGGGAACATCCCGCGGGTGCCGACGGCCCCGCCGGCACCACCGCCGGCGCCCGTGCCCTTGGCGCCCCCGCCACCGCCGGAGGCCGCCACCCAGACCCCGAAGGACGACGTCTGCCCGGCGATCCCGTCGGACCCGTCGGTGTCGTTCCCGCCGGCAGCCCCGCCACCGGCGCCGCCGGCGGGGACCGAGACGGTCTCGGTGGCCCCCAGGTCCCCGGCGAGCATGGAGAGACGGCTGACACAGCCGGAGGCCCCACCGCCGCCCGCACCGCGGAGGCTGGAGGCCGCGCCACGCCGGCCGGATCCGCCGCCGCCGCCGGCGCCGACGACTTCGATGTCGACGACGCTGCTGGCGTGCGCCCACGACGGCTTGGTCCAGGTGCCGTTGGCCGTGAACTCCTGCACGTCAGGCGGGTTGACGTCGACGTGGGCTTCACCGGGCACGTCGGTGGTGTTGACGGTGGTGCCCTTGCCGTCACCGAGGATGGCCTGGCTCTGGATCTGGTCGTAGACGGCGTCCTTCGGCGCGGGTTCCTGCTTGCCGTTCCACCCCGCCCCATACGGATCGGCGGGGACCACCGGCGCGGAGGAGAAGGTCTTGATCCCGGCGACCGTCTCGTTGCCGGTCAGGCCGACCGCCCCGAGGGTGGCCCGGGCGGTGGCCGCGTCGGCGTCGTCGAGGACCGTCTGCATGAACGCCGAGACGCCCAGGATCGTGAACACCTGCGCCGCGCTGAGGTCCGTGGGGGCGCCGGTGCCGGCACCGGCGGCGCGGCCCTTGATGGTCGACTGCGCCATGTTGGCCAACATCGAGTTGGCCACCGCTCCGGCGAGGAGGGTGATCGTGAGCGCGTTGCCGGCGTCGTCGTAGGTCACGTCGGTGACCGCGGAGTCGGCGATCAGCGCCCCGACGATGTCCTGCACCTCCTCCGTCGTGAGCGTCGCGTCGGTGATCGTGACCACGGCGACGCCGCCGCCGCCGTCGGTCACCGTCACGGACGCGCCGACGAAGTTGATGGCCGTCGCCGTCGCGACGACCGTGGTTCCCTCTTCCTTCACGGCGACGGCACCCCCGCCGGACGTCGCGGCGTCGTGGAGGGGGATGACGAACACGGTGGCGCCGCCGTCCCAGGTGACGTACATGACGACATCGGCCGCGGCCGCTGCGGTGTGGAGCACCGCCGGGGTGCCGGCCATCGCCGAGCCGGTGTACTGGATGCCCTTGTCCCCGCCGGTGCCCTGGATCCACTCGACGATCGCCACCGCGGGGACACCGTCGACCGCGCCGGTGAAGGCAACGGTGCAGGTGTTGGGCGGGCTGGTGCCGCCGGTGGGGGTGAGCGTGGCGGTGTGGTGCGACTCCATCCCCGAGGTGAAGTCGATGGTGCCGGTGTTGCCGGTGTTGCCGTGGGCGGTGAGCTCGAGGAGCGTCGGCAGCCCCGCGAGGTCCGGGAGGGTGAGGACCCGGTTGACGACGGTGTCCTCGTCGCCCGGCCCCGAGTAGCGGGTGGGGGCGCCGCCCCCGGCGGATTCCTGGGTGGGCGGGGCGAGCTCGATGATCCGCGAGTCGGCCTCGTCGACGGAGTACTCGATGCCGCCGGCATCAAGCGCGAAGGCGATGCTGCCCGTGTACAGCGAGGTGATGAGCGACTGGACATCGAAGCCGATGTCCCACCCGGAGATCAGGAGGTCCTCGATCTTCACGATCGTCGGGCCGTGGGTGGTGGTGCGGCGGGCGCCGTCGCGCAGGAGGATGATGGCGGACCCGCCGACGGCGTTGAGCGCACCGCCCTTCAGGTACAGGTGCTCGATGTCGCCGACCACCAGCCCTTCGCCGTTCTCGAACAGCACGTCGGTCAGGAAGACCTTGGAGGTGCGCTGGGTGAGCCCGGTGATGGTGGCGAACCCGGACGTGGCGCCGGCGTTGATGCCGGTGAGCACGAAGTGGCTCGAGTCCGGTTCCGAGGTGACCGTGGTGGCACCGTCGGGCATGGCGGCGGTCGACGTGGAGTCGGAGACGATGACCGGGTCGGCCGGATCGAGCGAGTGCGACGGGAGGTTGAACGTGATGGCGCTCGACCCCGGGACGCGGGTCCAGGGGACGAGCGTCTTGCGGCCGGACGTGGTGAAGTGGGCGTTCGGCCCGGAGACCGACGACGAGTGCAGGCCGGGGAACCGGATCGACTTGGAGCCCTCGTCGACCAGGAGCCCGCAGGCGGCGTCGTCGTTATCGAGCAGGCGCATCCGCGGGAACGAGCTGTTCTGCAGGCCGAGGACCTGGGCGGCGATCCCCCCGGCGGCGGTGCCGTGGATGTGCCAGTCCGGGAAGCAGCTCTTGGCGCCCTGGCCCTCGTTGCCGGTCCCGACCCGGAACGGGTGGGTGGCCACCCCGCCGGCGTTGATCTCCAGGCCCGGGAACTTGATCGTCGACGCGTTGTCGATCGCCAGACCGGCCGCCGGGTCGGCAAGGATGAGCGTGGCGCCCATCGCGTAGCCGTTGACCCCGGTCGGGAGCTGCAGCACCGACGGGGGCGCGTCGGACGTGTAGGCGCCCGGGGGCATGTACAGGAGGTCGCCGGAGACGCACGCGGCCATGGCCGCCTCGGGGCTCGGGTACTTCGAGACGTCGACGACACGCCCCGAGTAGGCGACCCGGGGCTGCACGACCCGCATCTCAGGACACCTCGCACACGCGCAGATCCGCGGTCCCGGCCTCGGTGACCCCGTACCAGGCGGACGTGGACACGTCGTCGATGAACGCGGCGCCGACCTCGAGGAGGATCCCCGTGGCGGTGGTCACACCGATCGGGCCCAGCCACACGTCGACCGTGCCGACGTTCTGGATGAGCGCGGACTTGCGGTTGGCGTTGGCGGCCAGCACCAGGTCCGCGGAGCTGTCCGGGGCGGGGTCGGTGAACGCGGTGGCACCCTTGGGGAGCCGGGTGACGTCGACGTCGAGGCCATCACCATCCGCGCTGATCGCGGTGCGCGACCCGTCGCCCGAACGGACCAGCTTGATCAGCTGGATGTGGTTCCCGGACCCGTCGTCGTCGGTGGCGACATCGAACGCCGTCCCGTCACCCGGGGCGCTGTTGTGGACGGTGACGTCGTCAGCCATCAGTCACCCGCCCCGGCGGCGGTGTCGCTGGTGAAGTAGCCGGTGACCGCCGCGATGGCCGTCGCGAACGCGGCTTCGAGCCCCGCCGGCGGCTGGGGCGCTCCGGCCCAGACGGCCACGCCGACGATCACCGCGGACAGAGCACCGCCGAGCGTGGCGGCCGTGACCTTGCGCGTGGGCTTGGTAGGCACGGCAACCTCCTCGAGGGATCAGGGGGACCGGGGGTCAGCCGAAGAACTGCTGGAGCTGCTGGCCATGCACCCGCTGGCCGGCCCGGTTCTGGTGGCACCCGGCCGCGTTGACGAGGTCGCGGGTGAGGGGGGCCATCACTGGCCCGGCCTGGACGAGCCCGTCGGCGATGAGGTCGCGCTGCAGCGCGGCGAGATCGGCCGGGGCCTGGTTGATGGTCCGGCAGGTGCGGTCCGGGTAGGACGCCATGACCGACACGAAGACCGGTGCGGAGGTGCGCGCCCGCAGCTGCTCGAGGACGTCGTCGGCCCACGCACGGAGCTGGCCAGGTGGCCGGCCGGCGTACTCGTTGTCGTGGATGGTGAGCATCCACCAGACCCGCTCGACGTTCCCGTTGGCGGCCAGCGTCTGATCGAAGGCCTGCCAGTACCCGGGCAGGGTGTTCCAGGTCTGGAGCGTGCCCTTCCCATAGGCGCGGACATCGGGCCACAGCACGTTGGTGTCGGGCTTGAGCCGGTGGTAGCCGACGACGGGGAGCCGGGTGATCGACCCGCCGATGTAGGCGACGCTGCGCGGCGGAGCGACCGGCGCCGAGGCGGCGTCGACGGGGGCGGGGGCCAGCACCGCGAGCTCCGCCGCGAGGACGAGCATCACGGCGACGAGGCGGGCCAGCCGCCGGCGGGGGCGGGTCATCATCGGCGGGTCTCCTGGCGGGTGGTGGTGCGGGCGCGTTCGAGCTCGTCGACGACGACGACGCGGACCTGGTGGCGGACCCACTGGGTGCCGGGCTCGGTGACGTTGCGGCGCCAGAGCCAGCGCACGAGCCGTGACCGGACGATGAGGACCACCACGGCGCTGGACGCGACGATGGTTCCGGCCATGGCGCCGATGTCGACGACGATGGCCGGGATCTCGGCGATCACGACGAGAGCCGGTTGGCCTGCTCGTCCGCGACGGCGTCCGCGATGCGGGCGAGGTCGGCGTCGGACAGGGTGGGGATGGTGGGGGTGAGCAGCTGCGCGACCTGCGCGGCGATGGCGGCCTCGTCGACGTCGACCTCGCCGCGGCCCAGGAGCGTCGCGACGCCCAGAGCGGTGTCGGCGACCCGCCAGTAGGTGGGGGTGGCCCACACGCCGTCGCGCTTGATGTCGCCACTGGGGTGCGAGCGCTCGACGTACTGAACGATCTGGTCGAGCTTGGCTTCCTGTTCGGGGGTCATGTCGGGGGGTTCCTCCTGGAGGCCGTGGGTCTCGTAGTGGCGGGTGAGGGTGTTGAGCTCGTCGAGGCGGGCGTAGGCGATCGGTCCGGGGCATGACTTCTGGGTGACGTCGCGGCCAGATGGGTGAAGCGTGCGCAATCGCCATGCGCCGCCTTCGGGCGTCGGGCCTCAACCCGCTGCCTG
>Ga0247727_10005057_pt1 | contig 27212 bp, 26 predicted proteins | sample WisWelCaveWW1625_FD_202498 | JGI IMG/M metagenome (GOLD analysis project Ga0247727, IMG submission 202498) | Biofilm microbial communities from Wishing Well Cave, Virginia, United States - WW16-25 | ecosystem: Environmental > Aquatic > Deep subsurface > Groundwater > Cave microbial mat | place...
GCCGGCCTGGCCGCGGAAAGCCCAGCCGGTAAAGCGCGCCTCGATCAGCGCGGTCGCCGCGTAGAGCACGATCCCCAGCGCTGCCAGCACCAGCAGGCCGGCGAACACGATCGGCACTTGAAAGGAGGCCTGGGCGTCCAGCATCAGCTTGCCGAGGCCTTTGTTGGCGCCCACCGTCTCCGACACCACCGCGCCGACGAAGGCAAGCGTGATCGCGACCTTGAGCGAGCCGAAGAAGTACGGCAGCGAGCGCGGGAGTCCGACCTTCTTCATGATGTCCAACTTCGAGGCGCCGAGCGCGCGCAGCACATCCTCCAACTCCGGCTCGGTGGTGGCGAGGCCGGTGGCGACATTGACCGCGATCGGGAAAAAGGAGATCAGGAACGCCGTCAGGATCGCCGGGATCTCGCCCAGGCCGAACCACAGGATCAGCACCGGCACCACCGCGACCTTGGGAATCGAATTGAAGCCGACCAGCACCGGGTAGATGCCGGCGTAGATCGCGCGGTGCCAGCCGATGGCGATGCCGAGGCCCAGTCCGAACAGGGTGGCGATCAGGAAACCGGCGAGGGTGGTCCAGAGCGTGACCCAGGAGTTGTCCAAGATCGGCGCGCGGTACTGCCACAGCGCCTCGAATATATCCGAGGGCGCCGGCAGGATCGTGAGGGGTACGCTGAACGCAGCGCAGACGAGCTCCCAAATCAGGAACAGCGCCAGGGTGAACACGGCGGGAGAGACGACTTTGATGGCGAAGTCGCTGCGTTCCACTATTTTTTCCCGCCTATGTAATTTCTCAATTCGTGAACCAGATCCTGAAACACCTGCGCGTAGGTGACTTCCAGGTCCCGCGGCCGGGGAATATTCACCTCGCAGCGCTTGAGGATTTTCCCCGGCCGGTCGGACATCACGTAGACGGTGTCGGCGAGGAACACCGCTTCGCGCAGGTCGTGCGTCACCAGCATCACCGTGACCTTGCGCGCTGCCTGCAGGTCACGCAGCGCGCACCACAGCTCCTCGCGCGTAAATGCATCGAGCGCGCCGAAGGGCTCGTCGAGCAACAGGATCTCGGGTTCGTGGATCAGCGCCCGGCAGATCGAGGCGCGCTGCTGCATGCCGCCCGAAAGCTCCCAGGGAAACTTCTCGGCGAACCCGGTCAGGCCCACCGAATGCAGCAGGGATTTCGCCTTTTCCCGGTATTGAACCTTCTTGAAACGAAAATCCCCCCGGTAAGGCTCGACAATCTCCAGCGGCAAAAGCACGTTGTCCACTGCTTTGCGCCAGGGCAGCAGGTTGGAGTTCTGGAACGCCATGCCGACCGACTTGAGCGGACCGGTCACCGGGCGCCCCTCGACCGTGAGCCTGCCCGCGAGCGGCGGATGCAAGCCGGAGATCAGCCTCATCAGCGAGGACTTGCCGCAGCCGGAGGGGCCGACCACGGCAATGAACTCGCCGCGCGCGATTTCCAGGCTCACCTCCTCGATCGCCCTGACCGCGGCGGCGCCGCGGCCGTAGGCCATCGAGACCTGATCGAGCTTGACCAGGGACAAGGCGTCCCCAGCCCTACTTGACGAGCCGTTGCTCTTTCGCCGGCAGGTATTGCGCCGTGAAAATGTCGGCCGCCTTCGGTTTGCTGGTGTACTTGAAGGTGAGGCCGATCTGCTCGAAGGAGCGCTCCAGCCGCTTCGCGTCGACGCCGCCCAGGCCGTTCTTCTGCACGTCCGGGGTGACGAAATTCTTCGACAGCGCCAGTTTCAGGCGCTCGAGTTCGACCTCGCGCTTGGCGATCGGATTGCGCTTCATGAGCGAATCGATCGCGCTGTCCGGGTTCTTGATCGTGTCCTGGATGCCCCGGATGGTGGCCTTGACGAATCCGGCCACTGCTTTCGGCGAAAAACGCATGAAGTCCGGGTTGGCGATGATCACGTTGCCGTACAGGTCCACGCCGTGGTCGCGCATGTGCAGCACCACGATGTCCTCGGCGGCCACGTTGTTGGCGCGCAGGTTCATGTAGGAGGAGAACCAGAAGCCGGTGATCGCGTCCACCCTGCCCTGCGCCAGCATGGGTTCCCTCACCGGGAAGCCGACGTTCTCGATCCTCACTTTGGTGGCGTCGATCTTGTTCGCGTGCACGAAGATCGGCCACTGCGCATAGGCACCGTCGGGCGCCGGCGCGCCGAGGATCTTGCCCTCGAGATCCTTGGGGGCCTTGATGCCGGACTTCTTGAGCGTGACGATGGAAAACGCCGGGGTGTCGTACACCATCATCACCGCTTTTACCGCGAGGTTGCGCGGGTTGTCGCGGTATTTCACCAGCGAATTGATGTCGGCGAATCCCATCTCGTAGGCGCCCGAAGCGACGCGGTTGATGCCCTCCACCGAGCCCGAGCCCGGATCGATGGTCACCTCCAGCCCCTCGGCCTTGTAGTAGCCCTTGTCGATGGCGACGAAGTAGGGCGCCGCGGGACCTTCGAAGCGCCAATCGAGCGCGAAGCGGACCGGCGTGTTTTTCTGGGCGAGCGTGGTGCCGGAGACGAGCAGGGCCGCGACTAGAGCTAGCAGACGCATGAAGGACTCCCTGAGGACGGATTTCTCTGAGAAGATAAGTCTAACCTTTTCGAGCTTGAGCGTGGGTGGGAGCGGCGATGCGCGTTGTCGGGCGGAACGTCCGGAGAAAGGAGGGTCGCGCCAAGGTCACGGGCGCGGCGCGGTATGTCGACGACGTCCAGATGCCGGGGATGCTGCACGGCCGGACGGTGCGGGCGCCGATCGCCTGCGGCGAGCTGCTTGCGGTCAAGACCGATTTCGCGGAACCCGGGTTCACGAGCGTCTCGTTCCGCGACATCCCGGGCAACAACGTCGTCTCGCTGATTGCCGACGACCAGCCGTGCCTTGTCGAACGGGAAATCCGCCACGCCGAAGAACCGGTCATGCTGCTCGCGCACGAAAACCGGGAAGCGCTGCTCGCCGCGCGAGTCGGCATGGAGTGCCGGCCGGGCGCGCCCGTGTTCGACCCGCTGGCCTCAACGCGGTCGTTCAAGGACATCCTCATCGAGAAGGGGGACGTCGCGCAGGGGTTCGAGGCGGCCGCGCTGATCCTCGAGGGCGAGTACCGCGCGGGGCTCCAGGAGCACGTCTCGATCGAGCCGAACGGCGTCATCGCGTGGCCTGAGAACGGCGGCATCGCGGTGCTCGGGTCGCTGCAGTGCCCTTACTACGTCCAGCGCGCGCTCGTCACGCTGCTGGCGCTGCCAGCGGAAAAGGTCCGCGTCCTCCAGGCCGAGACCGGCGGCGCGTTCGGCGGCAAGGAAGAGTACCCCTCGATGCTCGCGGGGCACGCGGCGCTGCTGGCACTCAAGTCGAAACGCCCGGTGAAAATCGTCTACGACCGTGAAGAGGAGATGGCGGCCACGACCAAGCGGCATCCGGCGATCGTGCGCCACCGCACGGGGGTGGCGAAGGACGGGCGGCTCGTGGCGCAGGACATCGAGGTGATCCTCGACGGCGGCGCCTACGCCACGCTGTCGCCGGTCGTGCTGTCGCGCGCCTGCATCCACGCAGCGGGCCCGTACCGGTGCGCGAACGTGCGCATCCGTGGGCGCGCAATGTTCACCAACACCGTGCCGAACGGCGCGTTCCGCGGCTTCGGCGCGCCGCAGACGCAGTTCGCGTGCGAAGCGCACATGGAGCGAATCGCGGAGGCGCTCGGCGCGGACCCGGTCAAGCTGCGGAAAACGAACGCGCTGCGGCCTGGCGACACGACGGCGACCGGCCAGCGCATGCGCGACGACTGCGCCGCGCTCCAGGTGCTGCGCGAAGCCGTGAAACGGACGCGCTTCCGGGAGAAACGGCGCAAGTGGCAGCGGACGGGGCGCGATGAAAAGGACCGCGCCAAGCGCGGTATTGGGCTCGCGCTCTTCTACCACGGCGCCGGGTTCACGGGGTCGGGAGAGGTGAAGCTCGCGTCGCAGGCGGCGCTCGAGCTGACCGAGCGCGGGGCCCGGATTCTGACGGGGACGACCGAGATGGGGCAGGGGCAGCGGACGACGCACGCGCAGATCGTCGCCGAGGAGCTGGGCTGGCCGTACGAGGCGATCGAGGTCGCAGACGTCGATACGGCGCGCGTTCCCGACAGCGGGCCGACGGTCGCGTCGCGCACGTGCATGATCGTGGGCGGAATCCTGCAGGCCTGCGCGAAAGAGCTCAAGGCGAAGCTCGGCCGGCTGACGCCGCGCGAGTACCTGAAACGCAACGGCCCTCTGGTGGTGACGCGGTCGTACGATCACCCGCCCGACATCGTCTGGAGCGACGAGACGTACCGCGGCGACGCGTACGGCACGTTCGGGTGGGGATGCGAAGTCGCCGAGATCGAGGTCGATCCGGACACGTATGAGGCGCGGCTGACGAAATTCACCGCGGTCGTCGAGATCGGCAAAGCGATCCACCCCGTCCTCGCCGCCGGGCAGGTCGAAGGCGGCGCGGCCCAGGGAATCGGCTACGCCCTTCTTGAAGAGGCGATTCTCCGCGACGGCCGGATGGCGAACGCCTCGATGACGAACTACATCATCCCGACGACGCTCGACACGCCGCCGATCGGGACCGTCATTCTCGAGCGCCCCTACCGGCACGGGCCGTTCGGCGCCAAGGGCATCGGCGAACTCCCCGTCGACGGCGCCGCCCCCGCGATCGTCAACGCGCTGCGCCACGCCGGCGTGGACATGCGCCGCATCCCCGCCACCCCCGAGCGCATCATGGAGGCCCTGTGCGCTTCACGCTGAACGGGAAGAAAACCGGCGTGATAGCGCCGCCGATGGCGCGGCTGCTCGACGTGCTGCGCGAAGTCTGCGACTTGCCCGGGACCAAGGAAGGCTGCGGCGAAGGCGAGTGCGGCGCCTGCACCGTCCTCGTCGACGGCGAGCCGGTCGTGAGCTGCCTCGTGCCTTTCGCGCAGGTCAGGGGCCGCGAAGTGAGGACGATCGAGGGCGTGAAGTCCCCGCTGCAGGACGCGTTCGTATGCGAAGGCGGCGCCCAGTGCGGCATCTGCACGCCGGGGATGATCCTGGCGGCGCTTGCCATTCCAAAGAACGCGAATCCGCAAGAAATCCGGGCCGCGCTCGCCGGGAACCTTTGCCGCTGCACCGGATATAGCGCGATCTATCGCGCCGTGAAATCCGCGCGCAAGGCGCGCAAGCGGTGAGATCCGCCGTCTCCGCGCTCGAGCTGCTCGAACCGCGCTCCGTGAGCGAAGCGCTGCGCATGCTGCGCGACCGCGGGCCCGCGACGCCGCTCGCGGGCGCGACCGATCTCTACGTCTACCTGAATTCGGGGACGCTCAAGCTGCGGCGGTTCGTGAACCTCTGGGGGCTCGACGAACTCCGGCGCATCGAGGCGAAGCGCGACCTGCTCTCCATCGGCGCCCTCGCGACCTTTACCGACTGCCTCCGCTCCCCGCTCGTGCGCCGGCGCCTGCCGATGCTCGCCGCTGCGGCCCGCGAAGTCGGCGGCGCCCAGATCCAGAACCGCGCAACGCTCGGCGGCAACGTCGCCAACGCTTCCCCCGCCGGCGACGCCCTTCCCGTGCTGGCCGCGGCCGAAGCGATCGTCGTGCTGCGAAGCGCGGACGGCGCGCGGCGGGTGCCGTTCGGCTCGTTCTACACGGGCTACCGCGCGACCGTCATGCGCCCCGACGAACTGGTCGTCGCGCTCGAAATTCCGCCGCTCCCCGGCAAGCAGTGGTTCCGCAAGGTCGGCACCCGCCTCGCCCAGGCCATCTCCAAAATCGTCGTCGCCGCCGTGCGCGACGCCCGGCCGCGGATCGCGCTGGGAAGCGTCGGCCCGACGGTGATGCGCGCGCCCAGGACGGAAGAAGCGCTCGCCGCCGGCGCTTCGATCGAAGAGGCACGCGCCGTGCTCGAAACCGAAATCAAGCCGATCGACGACCTTCGCTCCACCGCCGCCTACCGCCGCCGCGTCGCGGGCAACCTGCTCGCGCGCTTCTGGAAGGAGACCTCATGACGCGGCAAACGCCTCCATTGTCAGCGCTCGATCCGGGAATGCCTTCAGCACCGCCTTGTCCGCCGTGACCAGCGGCACGCCGAGCAGGGTCGCGAGCGCGATGAATTCGCAGTCGTACGCCGTGAGCGTGCTTGCTTCGACGGTATCGAGCACGAGATTGTCGGGGGCAGCGTGCTCGCCCCCGGCAAGCGCCGCAGCCGCCGCGCGCAGGATGCCGTCGATCTGGAGCCTGGAGAGCATGCCCCGGCGCAAATACGCGGTAAGGACGTTGCGCAATTCCGAACGCCACAGCAACGGCACGTGCCAATCCGGGTCGCGCGCGCGCACCGCCTGAGCGAGCCCGGTGTTCTGGCCGCGCACCCAGCAGTAATGGACGACGTTGGTGTCGACGACGATCACTTGAGCCCTTTGCGTTTGTGGCGGTCGCCGACCCGGTGATCGACGCGGGGAAGCCTTTCGGTCAGCGCCTTCAGTTCGCGCGCCATCTTCTCGTGGTCGACTACCGGCGCGGAGAGCTGGGTCTCCAGCCGGGTGAGGATCTCGCTGTTCAGGCTGCGCCGGTTCCGTTCGGCGCTTTCCTTGAGCTGGGCGTGGAGATCCCTCGGGATGTTCTTGAGCGTCAGGTTGAGCATGGTTACTCCTTGGAACCATTATGGAACCATTGCAGTTTAGCGCCGCCGTCCCGCTCCGTCAAACGCATGACGTCAGGTCAAATCAGCTTACTCCGCTGGAGCGCCCGATCGGATCCAGCGGGAAAGCAACCCGCGCTCTTCTTCGGTCATTCCGGTCAGATTTCCTGGCGGCATGGTCTTCGTGACCACAGTTTGTGCATTGATCAGCGCGGCCTGCGTGCGGATGCGCTCGGGCGTGTCGAGCAGAATCCCCTTGGGCGCTTCGGCGAGTCCCGGGAAAGTCGGCCTTGCCATGTGACAGGCTACGCAGCGTGCGTCGATGATTTTTTTGACGTCGCTGAATTTCACGCTTTCCGTCCCGGATTCCTGCCGGGGCATGAGAAAAATGAAGACAATGAAAAGCGCCCCGATGCCCGCTGCAAGCGGCCAGACGGGTGCAGCGCCCTTGTGGCGCAGCACGAACCAGACGCGGATCAGGCCGCCGGCGAGCGTGAGCGCGACCAGCACCAGCCAGTTCCAGCGCGCGCCGAACGTGAAGGCGTAGTGGCTCGAGATCATGGTGAACAGCACCGGCAACGTGAAGTAGGTGTTGTGCACGCTGCGCTGCTTGCCGGCGGCGCCGTCCTTCGGGTCCGGCGCGCGGCCCGCGGCGAGCGCTTCGACCATGCGACGCTGGCCGGGAATGATGATGTGCGCGACGTTCGCCACCATGATGGTGCCGAGGAGCGCGCCGTAGTGAATGAACGCGCCGCGGCCGCCAAACACCTGGCACAGGCCCCAGGCCCCGGCCGCAAGAAGAACGAACATCACCGCACCCAGAGCGGCGTCATTTCTTGCGAGCGGCGAGCGGCACAGGCCTTCGTAGATCACCATTCCGCCGACCATGCTGCCGATGCCGGTGCCGATGGCGGCGCCCTGCGACAGGGGCATCACCGACGGGTCGATCAGATACAGTTCCGCGCCCGCGTAGTAGACCAGTACCAGCAAAAAAAATCCCGTGATCCAGGTCCAGTAAGCCTCCCACTTGAACCAGTGCAGGCGCGCGGGCATCTGCGGCGGCGCGCCTTTGAATTTCTCGGCGTGGTAGAAGCCGCCGCCATGCACCGCCCAGAGATCGCCCGATAGTTTCGGATCGGCGGAGGTCTCGAGGTGATTGTCCAGCCAGATGAAATAGAACGAGGCGCCGATCCAGGCGATGCCCACCACCAGGTGCGCCCAGCGCAGCAGCAGCCCCAGCCAGTCGAGCAGGTACGCCTCCAACTCAGGCGCCTCCGGTCTTACTTCGCACGGACGCGCTCGAGCAGCTTGATCATCTCCGAATACCCACGCCGCCGCGCAAGCGCAAGTGGCGTCTGTCCGTTGCGGTCCGCGAGATTGACGTTGGCGCCCGCCTCGAGCAGCGCCCTCAGGGTCTCGGTGTGGCGCGGGCCGCCGTCGCCCAGCACGATGGACTCGATCAGCGCCGTCCAGCCGAGGTTGTTGACGTGATCGAGCGGCGCGCCCGCCCGGATCAAGGTGCGCACGACTTCGACGTGGCCCAAGTGCGCAGCGGCGATCAACGCGGTGCCGTCGTAGCGGCTGGTGACGTTCCTCGCGCTCGCGCCCAACTCAAGCGCGACTTTGAGCGTCGGCAGGTCGTTGGCGACCGCCGCAATCGTGACGATGTCGTAGCGGTCCCGCTCCAGCGCGTTCGGGTCCGCGCCTGCTCCTGCGAGCGCGCGCATGACGTCCCGATGCCCGCCATGCGCAGCAACATGCAGCGCAGTACGCCCATACGCATCGCGTTGGTCCGGTTTGGATTGCCCGGCAAGCTGTGTTCGAACTGCGGCCATGTCACCTGCTGCGGCCGCGGCGAACATGCCTTTGTAGGCAGCCTTCTCCGTGAGCGAGGGCGGCACCTGCGCCTGGCAGGCAAACGCCATCACGCCGAAAACCAGCGCTATGCGCCGCCGCGGAAACAGGAATAGCCCCAGGGTGTGCATTTGAACGGCAAGTGAAAATGCTGCTCCGGGTCCGAGATCCCAAAGCGGTAAATCACAACGTCGAGAAACGGCACCGCGGGCAATGCCACGCCCTGCTCCCGATACCAGGCGGCTACATGAAACCGTGCTTCGTAGCTGGCGGGCGGGAATTTTTCATTCAAGGCTTTTTCTTCCAGCAATCCCTTGGCCGAAACGTCGCCCGCCGCAATCAACGCTCCATCGCGCAAAAATTCCACCCGCATTCCCGCGGCCACGACGCCGCGCGAGACATCCACGACGTGGATCGAGACCCCGGGCACGTCAGTTCAGCTTGGCGCCCGAGGCCTTCACCGGCGCGGCCCATTCGTTGACTTGGTTCTGTACGAACGCGCTGAATTCCGCAGACGACATCGGCCTGCCGTAAACACCCAGGTCTTCAAGTCGCTTGATGACTGTCGGATCGGCGAGTGCCTTGGTCATCGCTGCGTGCAGCCGCTGCACGATCGGCTGCGGCAGGCCGGCCGGTCCGGAAACGCCAAGAAAATTCTCCGCCACCAGCTTCTTCTGGCCGGCTTCCAGAACGCTCGGCACATCGGGCGCCAGCCCGGCGCGCTTGGGCGAGGTGACGGCGAGCGCACGCAGTTTGCCGTCCTTGATGAACGGCACGTTCTGCGGCAGCGTGTCGATCGCCAGGTTGAGCCTGCCGCCCAGCAGATCGTTGGCCATCGGCGAGGAGCCCTTGTAGCCGATGTGTTCCATCTTGAGGCCATGCTCGTTCTTGAACGTCTCGCCGACGATGTGACCGATGGAGCCAATGCCGCCCGAGCCGTAGTTGACCGGAGTCGTCTGCGCCTTGATCCAGGCGATCAACTCGGCCATGTTCTTCGCCGGCACGCCGGGGTAAACCACGAACACGTTCGCCACCGAACCGATATAGGAAACGTGCGTGAAGCTCTTCGCCGGATCGTAAGTGGGCGTCGTGAGCATGAAAGGCGAAATGCTGATCGGCGCGCTGTTGGACAGCAGCAGCGTGTAGCCGTCGGGCGCGGCCTTGGCGACGACCGCGGCACCGATGGTGCCGCCCGCGCCCGGCCGGTTGTCCACGATGACCGGCTGGCCGAGTTCCGCCTGCAGCGGCGCGGAAATCAGCCGCGCGACGATGTCGGAGGAACCGCCCGGCGAAAAGGTGACGACGACGGAAACGGGTTTGGTTGGCCACGCCTGGGCGAGCACGGCGCTTGATGCGAAAACCGCCGCGAGACCCGTCAGTTTGAGAAAAACATGTGAACGTTTCATGGTAATACCTCCTTGGTGGAATTCAGCTTCCCCGGTAGGTTGAATAACTCCAGGGCGAGCAAAGTAGTGGAACATGATAATGCGCGCCGGGATCCGCGATACCGAAGCGCAGCGGCACGCGATCGAGGAACGGCGGCTCCGGCAGCGTCGCGCCCTGCTTTCGATAATACGCCGCAACGTCGAAGACCAAGCGGTACTGGCCCTTCGCGAGCGCCGCGCCCTCCAGCAGCGGCGCATCGGTGCGCCCATCGGCGTTAACTTGCACGCTCTTCAATTTTTTCCAGACCGCGCCATCGAGTACCGACAGCTCGATTTTCATGCCCGCGGCAGGTTTGCCGCTCGCGGTGTCCAGCACGTGGGTGGTGAGCTTGCCCATCCTATTTTTCCCTCACGAGATTCTCGAGCCGGCCGCGCGCGATGTGCCCGATCTGCTCCAGTGCGGCCGCCATCTCGGCCTGCACGGTATTGCCCAGCCGCCGTTGCATTTCCGCCATCACGCTCGCGCGGCTGGCGTGCAGCCGCAGGGCCACGATGCACGGGATGCCAAAGCGCTGGCGGTAGGTCCGGTTCAATTCCTGCATCTGCTCGAAATGGCTGCGATCGAGGTTCATGAAGCCAAGCCGGCCCTGTTCGCTCGTGGAGTCTACGGTAAGAGCGCCGCTTTTCGCTTCCCTGCCGGCAAGCTCCGGATGCGCGCGGATCAGGGCGAGCTGTTCGTCCTTGCCTGCTTTCCGGACGACTTCGATCATCCGCTCATGCAGAGCTTGAACCGATTCGAACGGCCGCGCCTGCCAGGCGCGCTCGGCGACCCACGGCGAATGCTCGAACACACCTCCCAGGTGCTCGATGAACCCGGCAAGCGTGAGCGCGTTGATATCCGTCAGCTGCAAGGCGGTCAGTTGAGATGCTCCTTGATTCTTATCATCCCGCGTCGGCGTGACTACTGGCGCGCTTTGCCTCAAGTTCTGCTTCCTTGGCCGAGCTGTAGCCGTTGAAGTACAGATTCAACAGCACCGACGCGATTGCGGCCAGCAGGATCCCGCTGTGCAGCAGGGGCGACAGCGCCTTGGGCATGTGCTGGAAGAAGCTCGGCGCCACCAGCGGAATCATGCCGAAGCCGATGCTGATCGCCACGATGAACAGATTGTGGCGGTTGGCCCAATAGTCGACGTCGGCAAGAATGCGAATCCCGGTGGCCGTCACCATGCCGAACATCACGATGCCGGCGCCGCCAAGCACGAATTGCGGGACTGCCTCGACCAGCTGCCCGAGCGCCGGAATCAGCCCCATCATCACGAGGATCACTCCGCCGACGACGCACACCCAGCGGCTCCTCACGCCGGTGACCCCGACCAGCCCGACGTTTTGCGAAAACGAGGTGTACGGAAAGGTGTTGAAGATGCCGCCGATCAGGGTGCCCAGGCCGTCGGTCCGCAGGCCCCGCGTCAGAGCGTCCTGCGTTATTTTCTTCCCGGTGAGGTCGCTGAGCGCGAGGAACATCCCCGTGGATTCGATCATGACGACGATCATGACCAGCGTCATCGTGACGACCGCCCAGAAGTCGAACGTGGGGGCGCCGAACTGGAAGGGGATGACCAAGCCGAAGAGCTTCGCCTGCGCGACCTTGGCGAAGCTCATCTTGCCCAGCGACCACGCGACGACGCATCCGGCGATGATCCCCAGCAGCACGGCGATGTTCGACCAGAAACCCTTGCCGTACTTGGCAATCACGAGAATCGCCACCAGCACGAACAGCGCGATGCCGAGATTGTCCGGCGCGGCGTAGGCGGGATTGGGAATCATCTTCGCGGGCACTACACCGACGAGCGCCGGGTCGGGAATCATCGCCGGGATGGCCGCGCCGCCGACCGTCCAGCCGATTGCCACCCGCATGAGCGAAATACCGATGACGGCGATGATCGTGCCCGTCACCACCGGCGGAAAGAGCGGCAGCATCCGGCTTACGAACGGGGCGATGATCACCGATATGATGCCCGCGCCGATGACGGCGCCGAAGATGCCGGTGATCCCGAGCGACGGATTCGCGGCCATCGCCAGCATCGGACCGACCGACGCGAAGGTCACGCCCATCATGACCGGGAGCTGGATGCCGAACCAGCGCGTCACGCCGAGCGACTGGATCAGAGTGACGATGCCGCAGCAGAAAAGGTCGGCGCTGATCAGCAGCGCGACCTCTTCGGGCGAGAGCTTCAGCGCCCGCCCCACGATCAGCGGCACCGCGATCGCGCCGGCGTACATCACCAGCACGTGTTGCAGCCCGAGCGGAACCAGCCTGCCGACGGGCAGGACCTCGTCGACCGGGTGCACCGCGGTGCTGCTGATTTCACTTCGATTGTTGCTCATGTCGTCCTCCTCCTTGGTGTGCGGTTATTGAACGCTGGCGCCCCCGGCGAGCCACTTGCCGAGCAGCGCGCGTTCCTCTTCGGTCATCTTGGTGATATTGCCGATCGGCATCGCCCGGGTCGCAATGGTCTGCTGATGGATCTTCTGCGCCGCCGCCTTCACCTGCTCGGGCGTATCGAGCTTCAAGCCTCCCGGCGGCTGCTGGAATCCGGCGAAAGTCGGCGTTTCCGCATGGCACACGGCACAGCGTTGCGCGATGATCGGTTGCACGCTCGAATAGGCGATCGGCGCGGCGGCCGGGGCCTGCGGCGCGCTCGCGGGCGCGATCGCCACGGCAAGCCCGAGCAGCAATGCGGCCGCCGCCGCCGGCAGCGCCACGAGGTTTCTGCCGGTATGGCGCAGCACGAAGAATTGGCGGATGAGCGCGCCAGCGAGCATGACGACCGCGAGCACCGCCCAAGCGTGTTTGTGCCCGTAGGTCATTGGGTAGTAGTTGCTGATCATGATAAACAGCACGGGCAGCGTGAAGTAGGTGTTGTGCACGCTGCGCTGCTTGCCGACGACGCCGTACCGCAATTCAGGCTCGCGGCCCGCGCGGATCGCGTCCACCATCTTCTTCTGGCCCGGGATGATCTGGAAGAAGACGTTCCAGACCATGATGGTGCCGATCAGCGTACCGACGTGGACGTAGGCGGCGCGCGCGCCGAACACCTGGCCGTAGCCCCAGGCGGCGGCGACGAGCAGCGCATACATGACGAGCGAGAGCGCGAGTTCGTGCTTCACCGCCCTGCAAAGCGCGTCGTAGACGATCCAGCCGGCCACCAGCGAGCCAGCGGAAATCGCGATCGCCGCGGGCGCGGACAGCTCCATCACGGAACGGTCGATCAGATGGTTGTTCGCGCCGTACCAGTAAATGATCGCGAGCAACCCCATCCCGGACAGCCAGGTCGTATAAGCCTCCCACTTGGACCAGTGGAGGTCCTCGCTCAACGTTTCGCCCTTCGGCCCGCTGAGGAATTTCTGGCTTTGATAGAACCCGCCGCCGTGCACCGCCCAGAGCTCCCCGTGCGCGCCACGCATCGCGTCTGCCGGGTCTTTCGGAGACTTCAGCGACAGGTCGAGCATCACGAAATACAGGGACGCGCCGATCCAGGCGATGCCGGCGATGAAGTGCAGCCAGCGAATGCCGAGGTTCAGCCAGTCGATTACATATGCTTCCATGTCGCTTCCCCTGGACGGCGTCTCGCGATGCTGGAGCGATTCATGCGGTGACCAGGATCGCCCGGAAGTCGTTGACGTTGGTGTACGTCGGGCCGGTGATCAGCAAGTCGCCGAGCACCGAAAAGAAGCCATAGCTATCGTTGCGCTCGAGATGCTCGCGCGGCTTCAGGCCGAGCGCCCGGGCCCGATCGAGCGTGTCCGGCGCGACGTGGGCGCCGGCGTTGTCCTCACTGCCGTCGATGCCGTCGGTATCTGCCGCGAGAAGATGCACGCCGGGCTCGCCCTTGAGATCAATCGCCGAACCGAGCGCAAACTCGCCCGCCCTGCCGCCGCAGCAGCCGGCACCCTCGACGGCGGCCTTTACGGTCACGGTGGTCTCTCCGCCCGAGAGCAACACGCAAGGTTTCGCGAACGGATCGCCGCGCCGCGCCACCGCCCGAGCCAGCGCCGCGTGCGCCTTGCCGATCTCGCGCGACTCGCCTTCCATGTCGTCGGCAAGGACGTGCGCCGCCACGCCCATCGCGCGCGCCGTTTCCGCCGCCGCTTCAAGAGAAAGGCGGGGTGTCGCGATCATGTAGTACTGCTGGCCGGAGAATCGGGCGTCACCCGGCTTGGGCGTCTCCAGGTCGCCCGTAGCGAGTGCGTCGACGATCCGCGTCGGGGTCGCGATCGCGTAACGCCGCAGAATCTCCAGCGCGCCAGTGCAGGTGCTCGGGTCCGGTACCGTCGGGCCGCTCGCGATAACCGCCGGGTCGTCGCCGGGCACGTCGGAGATCAGCAGGGTCGCCACGCGCGCCGGCGCGCAGGCGGCGGCGAGCCGCCCTCCCTTGATCGCGGACAGGTGCTTGCGCACGCAGTTGATCTCGCCGATCGTCGCGCCGCATACGAGCAGCTCGCGTGTAATGCGCTGCTTCTCGTGCAGCGAAAGTTCGAGCGCGGGCAAGGCCAGCAGCGACGATCCGCCGCCCGAGATCACGCACAGCACCAGGTCATCCGGCGTGAGATCGCTGACCATCCCTAGTATTCGGCGCGCGGCCCGCTCGCCGGCGCCGTCCGGAACCGGGTGACCTGCCTCGGCGATCTCGATGCGTGGCGCCGGCGCGGGATCGCGTGGCGGAGTGTGCTGATAGCGTGTGACGACGAGGCCGGAGAGGGCGGCCTCGGCGGGCCAGTGTTGCTCGATCGCCTGCGCCATCGCGCCCGCCGCCTTTCCCGCGCCCACCACGACCGTGCGGCCAAGTGGAGGCTCGGGCAGAAACGGCGCCATGACCACCGATGGCGACGCGCGCCTGACCGCAGCGTAGTACAGCGTTTCGAGAAAGGCCTTGGGATCCCGCATGGGATCGCGCGCCAGGCCGAGATCAACTCGCCGGATCTGGGGCAACGGCATGGTGCGCCATGAGTTCCAGGGCCCGAACCAGCGCCGAGTGGTCCTGCTCGGCGAGGCCGTTCGCGGCGCAAGCCTGCATCAACTGCGCGGCGTTCGCCGTCTGCGGCAGGGCCAGACCGAGCGCACGCGCCACCACGAGCGCGAGATTCAGATCCTTTTGGTGCAGTGAGATGCGGAATCCGGGCGCGAATGTGCGCTTGATCATGCGCTCGCCGTGCACTTCCAGGATGCGAGAGGACGCGAATCCGCCCATCAGCGCCTGGCGCACCTTGGCCGGGTCGGCGCCCGCCTTCGAGGCGAACAGAAGCGCCTCACCCACGGCGGCAATGTTGAGAGCGACAATGATCTGGTTGGCGACCTTGCAGGTCTGGCCGTCGCCATTGCCGCCGACCAGCGTGATGTTCTTGCCCATCAGCTCGAACAGCGGCTTTACCCGCTCGAAAGCGGTCTGCGGCCCGCCCACCATGATCGAGAGCGACGCTTGCTTGGCGCCCACTTCGCCACCTGACACCGGCGCGTCGAGGTAATCGCAGCCGAGGGCGTTGATTCTCTTCGCGAAAGCTTTGGTCTCGATCGGCGAGATCGAGCTCATGTCCACGAGCGTCTTGCCCTTGGAGAGACCCGCTGCAACGCCGCTCTGGTCGAACAGCACCTTTTGCACATCCGGGGTGTCGGGCACCATGACGATGATCACGTCGCTGCGTTCGGCAGACTCCTTGCCGCTCTTGCACTCCGTGGCGCCAATCTGCAGCAGGTCGCCGGGTACCTTGCCGATCGTGTTCACGAAGAGCTGGTGTCCGCCCTTCTGCAGATGCAAGGCCATGGGAGTGCCCATGATGCCGAGCCCGATGAATCCAACGTTCATGCGCTGATCCTTTGTGAAGTCACATCTGCCTGGAGATACCTCTTGATCCAGCTGAGCCCTTCGGCGGTTGTCGCCTTCGGCTTGTACTCGCAGCCGATCCAGCCGTCGTAGCCGAGGCGGTCGATCCAATCGAAGAGGAAGGGATAATTGATCTCGCCCGTTCCCGGCTCGTTCCGGCCCGGGTTGTCGGCGAGCTGCAGATGCGCGATCCGGGCAATGTTTTCCTGCATCGTCCGCGCGAGGTCGCCCTCCATGACCTGCATGTGATAGATGTCGTACTGCAGCCACAGGTTCGGCGAGTCGACCTTGGCGATGACATGGAGGGCCTGCCTGGTGTTCGTCAGGTAGAACCCCGGGATGTCGCGGGTGTTGATCGGCTCGATCAGCAGCCTGATTCCCGCCGCCGCCAGTTTTCCGGCCGCGAACTTGAGATTGTTCACGAATGTCGTTTCCAACGCGGCGGGATTTGCCGCGCCAGGCGCGACGCCTGCTAGGCAATTCAACTGCTTGCAGCCAAGCGCGGCGGCATACTCGATCGCGCGGCCCACGCCGTCTTGAAATTCGCCGACGCGATTCGGGTGGCAGGCGATGCCGCGCTCGCCTTTGGCCCAATCGCCCGCCGGCAAATTGTGGAGGATCTGCGTGAGCCCGTGCTCGCCAAGCGTCTCGGCGAGCTGCGACTTCGGATAGGCGTACGGAAACAGGTACTCGATACCCTTGAAGCCCGAATCGGCAGCTGCGGCGAAGCGGTCCATGAACTCGAGCTCGTTGTAGAGCATCGTCAGGTTCGCGGCGAACTTGGGCATGTCGGGCCTTTGCGGCAAGCGGTCAGTCGAGCAGCGCCGCGATGGCGGTCGGCGCGTCCTGCAGGCCGGCGGCGAGCTCCTCGAACTCGACCACGTTGTCGATTTCGGTGCCCATGGCGATGTTGGTGACGCGCTCGAGCATGATCTCGACGACGACCGGCACCTTGTACTGCTTCATCCATTTCCACGCCTGCTCGATCGCCGGGTCGATCTCCTCCTGCTTGTGAACGCGGATCGCCTTGCAGCCCAGGCCCTCGGCCACCTTGAGATGATCGACCCCGTAGACGCCCAGCTCGGGCGAGTTGATATTCTCGAATGCGAGTTCGACGTTGTAGTCCATGTTGAAGCCGCGCTGCGCCTGCCGGATCAATCCGAGATAGGCGTTGTTGACCACGATGTGCAGGTAGGGGAGCTTGAACTGGGCGCCGACCGCAAGCTCTTCGATCATGAACTGGAAGTCGTAGTCGCCCGACAACGCGACCACCCGGCGTGCGGGATCGGCGGCGACGACGCCGAGCGCGGCGGGAATCGTCCAGCCGAGCGGGCCGGCCTGGCCGCAGTTGATCCAGTGGCGCGGCTTGTAGACGTGCAGGAACTGGGCGGCGGCAATCTGCGACAGGCCGATGGTGGTGACGTAGCAGGTCTCCTTGCCGAACGCGTTGTTCATGCACTGATAAACGCGTTGCGGTTTCATCGGCACATTCTCGAAATTGGTCTTGCGCAGCATGGTGCGCTTGCGCTCGCGGCATTCTTCCGCCCAGACGGCACGATCCTTGAGCTTGCCCGCGGACTTCCACTCCCGCGCCGCCTGCACGAACAACTCCAGCGCGGCGGCGGCATCCGAAACGATGCCGAGGTCGGGATTGAAGACGCGGCCGATCTGGGTGGGTTCGATGTCCACGTGCACGAACTTCCTGCCCTTGGCATAGACGTCGATGGAGCCGGTGTGGCGATTCGCCCAACGGTTGCCGATGCCGAGCGCGAAGTCCGACGCGAGCATCGTGGCGTTGCCGTAGCGATGGCTCGTCTGCAAGCCGACCATGCCGGCCATCAACGGGTGGTCGTCGGGAATCGCGCCCCAGCCCATCAGGGTGGGGATGACCGGAACACCGGTGATCTCCGCGAATTCAACGAGCTTCTCCGAAGCGTCCGCGTTGATGATGCCGCCGCCGGCGACGATCAGCGGGCGCTCGGCGTCATTCAGCATGGCGAGCGCTTTCTCAATCTGCGGCCGGCTCGCCTTTGGCCGGTAGACCGGCAGCGGTTCATAGGTATCAACGTCGAACTCGATTTCGCCCATCTGCACGTCGAACGGCAGATCGATCAGCACCGGGCCCGGACGGCCCGAGCGCATGAGGTGAAACGCCTGCTGGAAGACGCGCGGCACCAGCGCGGGTTCGCGCACCGTCACTGCCCACTTGGAGACCGGCTTGGCGATGGATTCGATGTCCACCGCCTGGAAGTCTTCCTTGTACAGGCGCGCGCGCGGCGCCTGGCCGGTGATGCACAGGATCGGAATCGAATCTGCCCAGGCGGAGTACAGGCCGGTGATCATGTCCGTGCCGGCGGGACCCGAGGTGCCGATGCACACGCCGATGTTCCCGGCCTGCGCGCGCGTGTAGCCTTCCGCCATGTGGGAAGCGCCTTCGACGTGGCGCGCGAGAATATGCGTGATGCTGCCGCGCCGCTTGAGCGCTGCATAAAGCGGGTTGATCGCCGCGCCGGGAATGCCGAACGCGGTGGTGATGCTTTCCTTCTCCATCACACGCACCGCGGCCTCTGCCGCTGTCATTCTTGCCATCGGTTGCTCAGCCCCTAGGGAATCGCGCTGCAATCGAAACGTGTGATCCTGAGCGAAACCAGGCAAGAGGTCCAATATATTGTTCGGATGGATTGAGAGGTTTTAGAAATCCATGAAAGGCTACCGGCGCCACGCCAGGACTTCCTTGGCCTTGTCGAGGAAACTGCGTACGACCGGAGAGCTGTCCTCGCGGCGTCGGATCGCGTACACATCCGCGCGCGGTGCGCTGCCAGCGAGCGGCTGGTAGTCCACGCCGCGCCGGTGGGTGCGCTGGAGGGAAGCAGGAACCAGCGCGACGCCGAGGCCGGCCGCGACCAGACTCGGGATGGCCTGGGATTCGACCACCTGCTGCGAAGCGCGCGGAACGAATCCCGCTGCAACGCAGCAATCGTTCAGATAGGTCGCGAAGCCGGACGAATCGAGCCGCAGCATGACGAACTCCTCGCCGGCGAGATCCTTGAGCGCCAGTTTGCGGCGCGCGCTGATCGCATGACCGCGCGGCAGGGCGACCACCACGGGGTCCGGCCAAGCCAATTCGCTCGCGAGCAGGTCATCATTCACTTCGGTGCGCGAAAAGCTCATGTCGATCCTGCGGTCGCGCAGCGCCGCGAGTTGGGCGGTCGGCGGCATTTCATGCAGCACCACCGCCACGCCCGGGAAGCTGCGACGATAAGCCGCAATAATCCGCGGCAGAGGCCCGAGCAGCAGGGATCCGCTGAGGCCGATCTCCAGGTGGCCAGCCTGACCGGCCCCAACCGCTCGCGCCTGTCCGCATGCGCGGTCCACGCGCTCGAGGATCGCCTTCGCATGCCCGAGAAACACCTCCCCGGCGGGGGTCAGTTCTACCCGCCGGCTGGTGCGGACGAACAGGGCGGTTCCCAACTCCTCTTCGAGCGCCTTGATCTGCTGGCTGAGCGGCGGCTGCGAGACGTGCAGGCGCTGCGCTGCGCGAGTGAAACTCAACTCCTGGGCGAGGGTGGTGAAGTAACGCAGGTGCCGCAGTTCCATATCCTGCAAGTATCGTTCAATGCGAATGATATATTGGACATCTCTATCAAGGCCGTCAAGAATCCACGCTGCGATGCGACGCCATTCCGACCCTTGCGTGATATGGCATGATCCGGCCCCAGAAACAGATCGCTGAGGCAGGCCTCTCAGCCAAGCGCGTACTCGAACGCTGCGAAGCGCTCGCGCGCCTGTCCGAACTTCCCGGCGGCCTGACGCGCGTGTATCTCTCGCCCGAGCAGCGTGCGGCTAACGACCTCGTGCTCGGCTGGATGCGCGAGGCGGGCATGAGCGCGCGGCTGGATGCGATCGGCAACTGCGTCGGGCGTTACGAGGGCGAGCAGCCGGGGCTGCCCTGCCTGATGCTCGGCTCGCACCTCGATACCGTGCGCGACGCCGGCAAGTACGACGGCATGCTCGGCGTGGTGACGGCGATCGAGTGCGTGCACGTGTTGAATTCGGCGGGAAAACGGCTGCCCTTCGCGATCGAGGTGGTCGGTTTTGCGGACGAGGAAGGCGTGCGCTTCGGTTCGACCCTGCTCGGCAGCCGTGCGGTTGCCGGCACCTTCAGGCAGGAAACGCTTGACGCGGTGGACAGGGACGGAGTGAGCTTGCGCGAGGCGTTGCGCGGATTCGGCCTGGATGGGGCGCGTGTCGGCGAGGCGGCATACCGCCGTGGGGAAGTACTGGCCTACGGCGAACTGCACATCGAGCAGGGACCGGTACTGGAAGCCGAGGGCCTCGCGGTGGGAGTAGTGACGGCGATCAACGGGGCGACCCGGCTCGCGGTCGAAATCGGCGGCACCGCCGGACATGCGGGCACGGTGCCGATGAACCTGAGGCAGGACGCGCTCGCGGCCGCGGCCGAATGCGTCCTCGCAGTCGAGCGGCGCTGCAGCAGCGTTGCCGAGCTGGTGGGTACAGTCGGAAAATTGGAGACCCTGCCCGGCGCGGTCAATGTAATTCCGGGCAAGGTGCGTTTCACGATTGACCTCCGGTCTCCGCGCGACGCCGAACGTATCAGCGCGGTTAGCGAGGTAACAGCCGTGATGCAGGCGATAGCGGACCGCCGTGGCGTCGCGCTCACGGTCACGAAGACACACGAGGGTGGCGTCGCAAGCTGCGCGCCCTGGCTTATGGAGCAGATTGGCGCGGCAATCGCCGCGGAGAGGATCGCGGTGCGAAATCTCCCGAGCGGCGCGGGCCACGACGGCATGGCGATGATCGGGTTGTGCGACATCGGCATGCTCTTCGTGCGCTGCGCGAAGGGCATCAGCCACAACCCGGCCGAGGCGATTTCCGCCGCGGATGCGGAAATCGGCGCGCGGATATTCCTGCGTTTCATCGAGAACTTCCAGCCGAAAGCGCGCGCATGAGGGCCGACGCACGTAAACGAATCCACGACTATCTGGCAGGACAGCGCGATTCCCAGACGCGCTTTCTCGCGGAGCTGGTCAAAGTCCCCTCCGACAATCCGCCAGGCGATTGCCGGCCCCACGCCGAAAAAGCCGTGAGCCTGCTCGAAGGCCTGGGTTTCACGGTGGAGCGCCACCCGGTGCCAGAGGAATTGGCGAAAGCCAACGGCATGCGCTCGTGCACCAACCTCATCGTGCGGGAAAATTTCGGCGAGAGCGGACCGACCATCGCCTTGAACGCGCACGGCGACGTGGTGCCGGCGGGCAGGGGCTGGAGCTGCGATCCCTACGGCGCGGAAATCCGCGACGGCCTCATGTTCGGGCGCGGCGTCGCGGTGTCGAAGTCCGATTTCGCGACCTACGCGTTTGCTTTGCTTTCATTAAGAAAATTTTCCAATGAACTGCAGGGAAGCGTCGAACTTCACTTCACCTACGACGAGGAAGCCGGCGGCGCGATCGGTCCGAAGTGGCTGCTGGAGCAAGGCCTCTCCAAGCCCGACTACGCCATCAGCGCCGGGTTTTCCTACGCCGTGACCACCGCCCACAACGGCTGCCTGCACCTGGAAGTCGAGATTCTGGGCAAGTCCGGCCACGCCGCGGAGCCCGACAAGGGCGACGATGCAATGGAAGCCGCGGCGGCGATCCTCGGGGATCTGTATTCCTACCGCAAGGCGCTCACCGCGCTGCCGTCCGCGATCCCGGGCATCGGCTACCCGACGATGGTCGTGGGACTCATCTCGGGCGGCATCAACACCAACGTGGTGCCCGACCGGGTGGTGTTCCGCCTCGACCGGCGCATCACCCCCGACGAAATTCCCGGCGCCGCGGAAAAATTCATCACCGCGCTGATCAGGGAGTCGGTGCGCAGGATGCCTGGGATCAAGGTTGAGGTACGCAGGATCCTGTTTGCCAACCCGTTCGTGCCGCGCCCGGGGCAGGAGCGCCTGGTGCGGGCACTGCAGGCCGGCGCGCGCGAGGTATTCGATCTGGAGATCGAGCCGCGCGGGGTGCCCCTTTACACCGATGCGCGCCATTACAGCGAGGCCGGCGTTCCCACGGTACTCTACGGCGCCGGACCGCGCACGCTGGAGGAGGCGAACGCCCACCGCGCCGACGAGAACCTGAAACTCGACGATCTTTACCAGGCAACTGAAGTGGTTGCCCTTGCTCTTCATGACTTTCTTACGATGAAGTAAATGCCCAGCACCTACCCACGGGATCTGGTCGGCCACGGCGCCCGGCCGCCGCAGGCGAATTGGCCGCGCAAGGCGCGCATCGCGCTGCAGTTCGTCCTCAACTACGAGGAAGGCGGCGAGAACTCGGTGCTGCACGGCGACCGGGCGTCCGAAGCCTTCCTCTCCGAGATCGTCGGCGCGCAGCCGGTCGAGGACGCGCGCCACATGTCGATGGAGTCGCTCTACGAGTACGGCGCGCGGGTCGGCGTCTGGCGCATACTCGCGCTTTTCAAGCGCTACCGCCTGCCGCTCACCGTGTATGGCGTGGCGATGGCCATGGAGCGCAACCCGGCCGTGGTCGAGGCCTTCCTCAAGGCGGGCCATGAAATCGCCAGCCACGGCTGGCGCTGGATCAACTACCAGCACGTGCCGATCGACGAAGAGCGCGAGCACATGCGGCGCGCGATCGCGATTCACCGGCGGCTTACCGGCGAGCGGCCGCTCGGCTGGTACACGGGCCGCACCAGCCCCAACACGCGGCAGCTCGTGGTCGAGGATGGCGGCTTCGTCTATGACGCCGACGACTACTCGGACGACCTGCCCTGGTACGACAGCCGTTACGGCAAGCCGCAACTCGTCGTGCCCTACACGCTGGACGCCAACGACATGCGCTTCGCCACGCCGCAGGGTTTCAACGCCGGCGAGCAGTTCTTTCAATACCTCAGGGATTCCTTCGACGTCCTCTACGCCGAGGGCGGACGAATGATGTCGGTGGGTTTGCACTGCCGCCTGATCGGCAGGCCGGGACGTCTAAAATCCCTTGAGAGATTCATAAACCATGTGAAAAAAAAGAAAGTCTGGATTGCCCGCCGCATCGACATCGCGCGCCACTGGCTGAAGCACCATCCCCGTGGATGAGGGCATGGAGGACCTGAACCCGGCGCCGCGGCTGCTGATGGGACCGGGGCCGATCAACGCCGACCCGCGCGTGCTGCGCGCCATGAGCACGCCGCTGCTGGGCCAGTTCGATCCGCAGTTCCGCGAGTACATGCGGCAGACCGCCGGGCTTTTTCGCGGCGTGTTCCAGACCGCCAACCGCTCGACGCTGGTGGTGGACGGAACAGCCCGCTCCGGCATCGAGGCGGCGCTGGTTTCGCTCATCGAGCCGGGCGACCGCGTGCTGGTGCCGGTCTTCGGCCGCTTCGGCCATCTGAAAGTGGAGATCGCGCGCCGCTGCGGCGCCGACGTGCGGGCGCTCGAGACGGAGTGGGGCAGCGTTTTCCCGGAAGAAATCCTCGAAAAGGAAATCAGAAAACATCGTCCGCGGATCGTTGCCGTCTCGCACGGCGATACCTCGACCACCATGGCGCAACCGCTTGCAGGCCTGGGACGCCTGTGCCGCGAGCACGATGCGCTGCTGTACGTCGATGCCACCGCCACGCTCGGCGGCATGGACCTTCGCGCGGATGCCTGGCAGCTCGACGTGGTCAGCGCCGGGCTGCAAAAGTGCCTTGGCGGCCCCTCCGGCGCCGCGCCGCTGACGCTGAACGCGCGCGCCGAAAAGCGCATTTTCCGCAGAAAGCACACCGAGCAAGGCCTGCGCACGAGCGATGCCGTGGACGGCGACGGGCCGGTGATCCGCTCGAACTACCTCGATCTCGCCATGCTCCTGGACTACTGGTCGGACCAGGCGCTCAATCACCACACCGAGGCGACTTCCATGCTCTACGCCGCGCGCGAGTGCGCGCGCAACCTGATGAAGGAAGGCCTGGCGAACGCATTTGCGCGCCACGCCAGGGCGTCCAACGCGTTGACGGCGGGTCTGCAGGCGATGGGCATCGCGCTCTTTGGCGACCAGAAATACAAAATGACCAGCGTCACCGGCGCCTGCGTGCCCCAGGGGGTGGACGGCGAGAAGGTCCGCCGCGCGCTGCTCGGTGATTTCGGCATCGAGATCGGCACCTCCTTCGGGCCGCTGCACGGCAGAATCTGGCGCATCGGCGCAATGGGCTACAACGCGCGCGAGGACGCGGTGCTGCATACCCTGGGCGCATTGGATGCGGTGCTCGCCGGCGAAGGGTTCAAGCTGCCGCGCGGCGCAGCGGTCGACGCCGCACGTGCCGCATACCGCAAGGGTTGAGCATGCCGGTGCTGGTCACGCATGTCGTTCCGGTTTGAGGTTGTGGTCGCGGGGCGCTTCGCGCGCGCGGTCGCGGTGATTGAAGCGTTCTCCTAGTTCAGCAGGCTCGCCTCTAGCGCCGCGCCCGCAAGCGTAGTTGCGCAAAGCGCTCGCGCGAACCTGCGATCCGGTCGCGCGGGCCCGAGGGCGCGAGCCAGGCGGGCGCGGTTGCTTCGAGGGCGACCGGCTCGATGCCGAACGGAAATGCGCAATCGCATACGCTTGGCACCTGCATCGAGTAGTAGTTGTCGCGCGTCAGCAGCTTCACGGGCAGCAGCTCCATCGTCCAGGCCTGCAAATAAGAGAGCTTGTCGGGAAGTCCGATGATGAGACGCTTCCTCCCAGCTATCGCGCAGACGTACTCCAGCAACTGACGCAACGTGCACTCATGGGGACCGCACAGGTCAAAGCGCTTGCCGAAAGCATCGCGATCTTCCAGCGCCGCGAGCATCGCCTGCACCACATCGCCGACATAGACCGGCTGGAAACGCGCCTCCGGCGAGCCGAGCGCCAGCACGGGCAGCAGCGCGGTGAGTTGCGCGAACAGGTTGAGAAAGCGGTCCTCGGGCCCGAAGATCACCGAGGGCCGGAACACGGTTGCGGCAAGGTCATCGGCAGCGAGCACGGCCTGTTCGCCGATGGCCTTGGAGCGCAGGTACTCCGAGGGCGCCGCGGCATCGGACCCCAGTGCGCTCATGTGCAGTAGCCGCCGCACGCCCGCCGCGCGGCAGGCGTTCACCACTGCCTGCGCGAGTTCGACGTGCGCGGCCGTGAAGCCCGGGCCGTGCAAGATGCCCGCGAGGTTCACTACCGCGTCGCGCCCGGCCGCCAGCGCCGCCAGAACCTTCGGGTCGCGCACGTCGGCCTCGACCACGTCGACCGTTGGCAGCAGGATCAGGTGTTTGGCGCGGTCGCGCCGGCGCGTCGGCACCGTGACGCGCGCGCCGCGAGCGGCGAGCGCGGCCACCAGGTGCCGGCCGACGAAGCCGGAACCTCCGACCACAAGAAAGTTCTCGTGTTTCACGGCAGCTCTTCGTTGAAGCGCTCGGCGGCGACTTTCGCCGGGATGACGCCGAGCCTTTCCTTCAGGGGCACCAGCTTACCGCCGATCAGCTGGGAGTAGTACATGGTATTCGACATCACTTTCTTCACGTAGTCGCGCGTCTCGTTGAACGGAATCGTTTCCGCGTAGATCGCGCCTTCCAGCGGCCGCGCGTCGCGCCAGCGGCGCGCGCGCCCGGGACCCGCGTTGTAGGCCGCCGAAGCGAGCACCATGTGGCCGAGGTCGTCGAGCACCAGCTTGAGATAGTGGGTGCCGAGGGCGACGTTCACCGGCACCTCCGCAACCCGCGCCTGGGTGAAATTGCGCAGCCCGCTGCGTTTGGCGACCCAGCGCGCAGTGGCCGGCATCAGCTGCATGAGGCCCCGCGCGCCGGCGGAGGACCTGGCGTTGACGATGAAGCGGCTCTCCTGGCGCACCAGCCCCAGCACCCAGGCTTCCTCCAGGCCGGCGCTGCGCGCATGCTCGCCAAACACCTCCTTGAAGGGCGCGAGGAACCTCACCTTGTAGTTGTGCAGGTGCGCGGTTCGGTCGGCGGTGTTGATCGCGCGGTCGAAAATCCCGGCGCGGCGCGCAAGCTCGGCGGCCGCAAGCAGCTGCGCGTCCTCCATGCCCCGGATGGTGAACACCCACTCACTCGTCGCCTCGGAGCGCAGCTCGAGGCGGTAGAGCTCGAGCGCGCGCGCGAGGCCGGGGTTGCCGTTGGCGGCCTCCACCTCCGCGTCGCTCGCCACGTGGTAGGGCTCAGGCACGCCCGCCATCGCGCCCAGCTCCTCGGCCGCGAGCAGCCCGTAGAAATTCGGCTGGCCGGAAATCCGCAGATAGTAGGCGCGCGCGCCGTCGTCGCGCCCCTGCGTGCCAAGCGCGCGGCCGTACCAATAGGTCCAGGCCGGATCCCGGCGCGCGCTCACCGACATGCGGTCGATCGCATCGCGCACCACCTGCCAATCCGCGGCGCGCAACGCAGCGCGGGCTTTCCAGGCCAGTTGCTCGTCGCTGAGCGCGGCGCCCTCGGCAAGCCGGTACCAATCGTGCGCTTCCGGCAGCAGGCGGCGGGCCGCCTCGTAGGCGAGCCGGCCCCAGAGGTATTGCACGTCCTCGGCGGGCAAGTTTTCGCCCAGCTTGCCGTGCAGCGCTTCCGCCGCCGCCTCCGGGTCGTTGCGCCCGAGCCGCAGCACCGCGAACAGCGTCATCTCCCGCACCGCGCGCCGCGCGAGATTGCGCGGCAAGCTGGCGAGAAGTTTCTTGGGCGCGGTGGCGGCCTGGTTGAGGAGCGATTCATCGTGTTTTTCGCCAGCCGGCAGATGCACCAGCGCGCGGCGCGCGGCGCTCAGCTGGCCGCCCTCGAAAAGCAGCCGCACCCGGCGCCAGACGTCGTCGGCGTTGACGCGGCCGGCGTCGACCATCCTGTCGGCGAGCGCGTGGCAGCCGTCGGGCAGCTCGCGCGGCTCGAGCCAGATCGCGCGCGCTTCCTCGTGCGCGCCTTCGTCGGCGCGCGCGAGGCGCGACAGCCAGTCATAACAGCGGATTTCCAGATCGTCCTGCGCAAGCGGCGGCAATTCACGCTCGAAGCTCGGCCAGTCGCCGCGCTTGCCCAGTTCCTTCAGCCAATCGGCGCGCAGACGATCGGCGAGATAGCTGCCCGCCTGCCGCTCTAAGAAGGCGCGCACCTCGGCATCGGGCGCCTCTTCCAGCTGCAGCTTCAGACGCCAGTACTCGGGATATGGCGCAAGCACATGGCCCGCGGGCAGGCTGGAGAATTTCTGCAGCTTGAGCGGATCGCCGGCGCGAAACGCGTCATAGGCCTTCAGAAACGCCTCATCGACCGCGGGCAATTTGGGCGCGGCGAATCCGGCGTCTGCGGCGAGAATCGCCAGCATTAGGAATAAATGCCTAAAAATCATACACTAAGCATAGCATGAGCCCATCCGAGCTTCAGCGCTGGCGCAAAGCCGAACGCGAGCGTCTGATCGCCGAGCGCATGACGCTCGATCACGCAATACTCGATCGATACCGTCACAGGATCGACG
>Ga0247727_10005058_pt1 | contig 27204 bp, 43 predicted proteins | sample WisWelCaveWW1625_FD_202498 | JGI IMG/M metagenome (GOLD analysis project Ga0247727, IMG submission 202498) | Biofilm microbial communities from Wishing Well Cave, Virginia, United States - WW16-25 | ecosystem: Environmental > Aquatic > Deep subsurface > Groundwater > Cave microbial mat | place...
TTTGAGGTACTGCGCCAGGATGAAGTCGGGCGTGTTACTCGCGTTCTCCTGAGAAGTGCGGTTGATCGCGGAGCGGAGATCTTCCTCGAAGGTCGTCATGTCAGTCTCCTGTTGGTAGATTGGATGGCCGTAAAGCAGCGGCTTTAACGTGCTCGCGCAACTCCTCGATCACCACGCGGTTGCGCTCCCAAAATTGGGCGCTCGGCGGCTTATCGGCGCCGTCTTTGATGGCGAGCTTGACGAGAAGGAAGAAGGCTTCACAGATTTGCATCGCGTTCCTCCGCCTCATGCGTGCTAATCATCGGCGCGGCGCGGATCGAGCAGGTCGCATAGTTCTGCCATGTTGATCGCCCCGAGCTCCCCCAGCGTCAGCTTGTTGATCTCATCGCGAGGCAGTTTGAGCAACGCGCGGACGCTGCCAAGTTCGGCCAGCGCGCAATAGCCGTGCATCCACACGCCCCGCGAAATCTTCGGCATGAAGCGATCATCGCCGATCCGCTTACAGCGCGCGCAACCGCGAAGGCGCCGAATGTCGTGCGCCTTCTCTAATCGGATGCTCGGCTCCGGCATGTTCAACCTGCTGACCGTGAAGCAGGAGCGAACTTCCACCAGCACTTGACCCACCGGCTCATGCGCCCACGATAGCTGGCGATATCGAGCGGGATGTTGGTGTGGGTGTCGCAAATCTCGCCGCCGCCCACGGCGACGTAGTGCCCCATCAGCTGCACGATGAACGGCCCATCCCGGCCGCGCGCGGCGCAGAAGTGGCCGAGCCGATAAACGCGATCCCGCGGCGGCCGCCCTTCCTCAACGATGCGCCAGCCCAAGAGCGCCATCGCGTCTATCAACCATACATTACGCATGCCCATGACGGGATGCTTGGCGCCGGCGGCGGTTTCCATGCGCCCGCTGACCTCGCGCACCGCATCGTGGACGAGCGAAATAGGCAGGCCGGTCACGGCCCCCGTAGCTGTCGGACCGCAGAAAGCGGAGCGCGTGTCGTAGTTCGGCGTGTGCAACATTGCCGTACTCCCATTGAGAAACGGCATTATAGCAAATCGACTTTCGCCACTTCCGCGAGCATCAATGGGTTGCACGGTGTTCGGCCCCGAAATCATTGGTGAATAAAGTTTACTTGACACGGTTTTCGCGTTCCTCGCGTTGAGATTTGGACAGCGGCTCTACGTGGTCACAGAGCCAGCTCGGCAGCACAAGCACGGAGTAATTTCCCCAACACGGACGCTTCGTCCAGCGGCGCCGCAACGGTTCATAGCGGAGAATCTGATACTCAATCTGCCCGTGGGCGACGAGACGCTCGGCAACAATCTCAATGAACGCATCGAAAGAGCCGCCGCCATTGCCAACGCCGGGGTTCAGCAGACCGTAGCGTTTCATTTCTTGACCTCGTGATTGCCAGCCAGCCGATCCAGCCGCTCGATCTCGGCGACGATCAGCGCTGCGGCGCCCACGAGATCATGGCGTCGCGTCTTGGGCTTCCACCATTTCTTCGCCCACGGCCAAACGCCCTTCGGCGCCGACGTGTCCGAATAGTGCGATAGCTCGCGCGTCTCGCCGCGCTCAGCCATAACTGCCGCCGCGGCGCCGGCGACCATCGCGTAACAAGCACCCGCACGGGCTAATTCGCCGTGAACGTGCTCGTCGTCGTGCGCGGCGCGAAATCGCTCAACTTCGCCTTGGCGCTTCCGTTCGGCGGCAATTTCTTCGATCACGCTCATCGGCTCTCTCCGTCGTGACGGACCATCATCAGCGCGGCGGGTCTTTCTCGACCGGCGCGGCATAATGCGCGTCGAGCAAGGCCAGCGTGCTTGATCACCGCAAGAGCGGCACGGCCGCGCTCGACGCGCGCCGCCGCCGTATCCGCACGGAAAGGCCTACCCGGCGGACGCAAGTGCGCACTTGCGAATGGGGTTAGCAGGCCGGCGCCGCCGCAATCGCCCGTCATTTGCCGTCCTCCTGCTGCGGCGCTACGGCCGGCGCAGCGGCGGGCGGGATGAGCACGCCCGCCGGGGCACCTGCGCCGGCCGCTTCCCCGGCCATCGGCGCGGCCGAGCTTAGGGCGAGCCGGCGGAACGCGCCGCGGCTCGCGAGATACATGGCTTCGGGATCGGCCGCGCGCCTCATGCCGCCGGCTCGCTGTCGCACGGGCGACCCTCGTAGAGGCGCGCGAGGCGCTCGAACTCGCACCCCTGCTCGAGCGCGGCGGTGACGACGGCCCACCCTATGCGCGGCGGCGCCAGCTCGGCGTGGGCCGCGCCCAGCAGCCCCCCGGTCAGGAACACGCGGCACGGGCGATCGGCGAGGATCTCGAGGCGGCCGCCGGCGCGCAGCACGACGACGATTCGCGGCAGCGGCAAGGCGATGGGGATCGGGCGGCCGGTCATGGGCGCAACCAGTCGCCGACTGCGGCGCCGATCACGCCAGCCAGGAAGGCCACAATCAGCAGCACCCACGGCAAGCGGCCATGCTCGGCCCCGCGCCGCCGCGCGCGCACCGTCGCAAGGCTCAGAAGATCGGGGCGGCCGAGCGGCGGCGGGATCATGGCCGCGCGCCCCGGGCGCTGTCGTTCGGCCCTTGGCCGAACAGCGCGAGCTGCTCGGAGCGGGAAAAATGCTGGCAGGCGGAGGTGTCGCGGGCGCAGGCCATGAACACCCGCGGCGAGCGCGGGTTGCGGCAGCGCTTGACCGTGCCGCCCTCGACCGGGCGCCAGGCGCCGCAATGGCCGCACACATCGCGCTCGGAGAGGATCAGCGGCTCGGGCTCGGCTAAGGTCTCGGCTGGCATGGCCATCACCCGCGCTCGGCGCCGTGCCGGATCGCGACGCGGCCCGCGCGCACTACGCGGGCCGCGCGCGCGCTCGAGCGGTCCAGCGCGCGGCCGGCGGCCCTGATCCCGCCCTCGCGAAGCCAGCCCTCGCGGGCGCCAGCGTCGGCGGCCGGCGCCGCGATGCTGAGGATCGCGAGAAAGGCCTGCTCGACATCGCCGTCGCACGCGAACTCGATCACCAAGCTCGGCCCGCCGCCGCGCCCGGTCCCGCAGGTGGTGCGCGCCACCACACCGGTCCGTCGCGCGAGAACGGATGACAATGCTTCTGGCATGGCGTTTCTCCGGGAAATCATGGTTGCGGACTATGTAGGCGTTTCGCCTACAAGTCAAGCGGAAGATGTGGCCAAGTGTTTCACGTGAAACATCGGCGCAATCAGCTACACTTTGGGCATGTGGTGGCTCCGACTGCTCCTAGTCTGCTTACCGGCCGCGGTGAACGCGCAATCCTGGAGCGACAGAGATCGCGAATATCCGCCGTTGACCCTCGACGCCTACATTCCCGAGAAATTGCGCTTTGCGGGTCCGGTGCGGGTGATCGATGGCGACACCGTCGACATGCAGACGCGCTACGTGCTCGATTTCGCTGGCAAGGAATGGGGCGGCCGCACGGAACGGCTGCGTCTCGCCGCCATTGATGCACCCGAGGCGCGTGAACCCTTTGGCGCGGCCGCGACGGAACGGCTGCGCACCTATGTCGAGGGCGCCGAGACCCTACGTTGCATCTGCATGCCGGCCAATGGCGCTAACCCGGGCGATGGGTGTTTGTATGATCGCTACAAACGGGTAATCGTGAAGTGTGGGACCGATGTTGCCGGGACAATTCGTACCGAGGATGTCGGCCGCGAAATGGTGCGCCACGGCCTTGCGCGCGCCCGCTATGGCTGCGACTATGCCGCCGAGCATCGAACCGCGTGCGCCGCCAAGATAGGCTTGTGGGCGGACTGGCGCGGCGATTGCGAGCCACGCTGCGATTGGCGATGAGGGCGGCATGCAGGAGAAGGAAAAACGCGGCTTGATCGGCCTTGCGGCGTGGGCCGTGATCGGGTTTTTCTTGATCGCCGGCATCCAGCAGACCTTGGGCGCCTTCGTGGCCGGGCTTGCCGGATTTGCCTATGTCTTCGCGATCGGCTGGTTCCTCGAGCACGCCCCGGAGTGGTTTTCCTAGCCGGCGGGCGGCGTCACCGGGATGGTGACGCTTTCGACGATTCCGAGGATCTCCGCATTGTCTTCCGCGTCGGGCGTGTAGTCGATCGTCCCGTCCCTGGCGACGGCGCCGCGCTCGCCCGAGGCACTCATTCGCACCGAGATCGAGGCCCCGATCCGCCGATTCCGGGTCTGCAGCACCACGACGATGTCGCCATTGACCGCGATGTCGAGCAGCCCCACCACCGTTTCGATGGCTTCGCCGGCCGCGCGCGTGCTCTTGAAGTGGCGCGCCACCACCTGCTCGCCGCGCCGCAGCCGCCGCCCGATGTGCTCGAGGCGGCGATAGACGCCAGCGCTGCCCGGCGGATAGCCGAGGCGGTCGGCGCTGTCGTCGGCGATGAAAAACCCTCGGCAGTGCTCGGGATTGACCACGGATTTCGGCGCCTCGATGTAGTCTATGCGGCCAGCCGATATGATCCCCTCAACGCTTCTCGCATTCACGAGCACGTAGCAGAGCACATCAATCCGTAAGGAAAAGCCACCAACCAGATCGCGTGGTGCGACTTCGTAAACTTTCGCGAGCTTCCTGATCCATTTGTCGTTCAACCGCCGCCGGCCATCCTCGAGTTTGTAGATTTCGCCGCGGTCGCACGGCACGCGCCGCGCCACCTCCGCGACGCTCAGCGCGCGCATCTCGCGAATTTCCTTAAGCCTGTTTTCCATGCGCCCTGACTTGTAGGCACACGGTATTGTGCGTAAAGCAGGCAAAATGCCCACATCTATTGACATGTTGTGGGCCATCCGCCTACAACACGCGAAAGCTAGTGATGCTGGTTGACATGCGCGACCATTCCCCTCTGGCCGACTACCTCGACGACAAGAACAAGTCCGAGTTCGCGCGTCGGCTGGGCTTTCGCCACACTCAGGCGCTGTTCGACTACCTCCCGCGACGGGACGGCCGCCCGCCGCGCCGGGCGATGACCGCTCAGCTCGCCCGCCGCATCGTGGCGCTGACGGGCGGCGACGTTGACTATAACGCACTGTTCGGCCCGATCCCGTCGCAGAAGGCCGCAGCCTGATGTACACCGTCAACCTTCGCAAGATGCAACGCCGGCAGCGCGGCTACGCGTCCGGCCCCGGCAAGGTGCGCGGCGGCAACAGCGTGTGCCAAGAGCGGCAATCGCCGCCGCCGAACAAGCGCGCCGCCATCAACGCCGGCGTGCGCTGACCATGCCCCGCCGCGTCTTCGCCTTCGACAGCCTCTTGCGCACCGATTGGCCGTGGATTGTGTTCGACCGCGACGGCCACGCCCAGGCCCGGGGGCCGACGCGGCTCGGCGTGATCGTCCGCCACCAGAGAGCGGAAGGTTGGTGCCATCATCGGAAATTCGCGATGGTCAAAAACCTTTCGACCGGCGAGATCTGGGATCGCATCAACGGCTCGTGGAGCCGGCGCGCCGTCCCCCCGGCGCCGCCCAAGCGGCGGGCGGTGCCGGCGTGAGCTATCTCGATCTCGACGAGTCGGCGCGGGCGGCGTTCCTCGCGCGGCAGTTAGCGGCCCGCGATCCGATGCGGAAAGACCGCGCCGGGAACGGTCCCACCTATCTCGAGATGACGCCCGCCGAGCGCCGGGCGTTGCTCGCGCGCCAGCAAGAGCGGCGCTGGCGCGACATCGCCGGCCCGCCGGCATGAACGAGACCCGGCGCCTAGAGGTGCTGGTCGGGGCGGCGCATCAGCCAGGGCCGGACAATCCGGCCGGCGCCGCCCCACATTCCATTGCCCGGATTGCCCGCATCGTCGCCGACCACCCGAAGCTTGAGCCGATCGCGTTCGGCCTGCTGCCCAAGCTCGGCGCGGCCGCAACCGCGCGCGAGCTCGAATGGCTGGCGGAGAACGTGCGGTGAAGCCGGCCGCGCCGGAGCGCGACCTTGTCGGCCCGCGCGGGCGTCGAACCCTGCCGCCGCGGCGCCTGGCGCTGCGCGAGAAGATCGCGTTCGCCGGCGAACGCGGGAACGAGATCCGCATCTACGTCACCGCCGGCTTCGACCCCGAGACGCTCGATCTGCTCGAAGTGTTCATCCGCCCGCGCGGCAACGTCGACACCGATCTCTGCCGCTATTTCGACGACGTGGGCGTGCTGATCTCGCGCTGCCTGCAGTTCGGCGACGCGGTCGAGGCGATGGCCGACGGCATGGGGCGCCTGCCCGGCCATGATGGCCGCCGCGCGCACTCGCCGATCGGCGCCATCGTCGACGCGCTCGCGGCACTCAGCCGGGACATCCGACGCACCGGCACGATGCCGCTCGAACGCGCGCAGCGCGAAGCCGCGGCGCCATGATGGTCGACATCGCCGTGATCGTCCGCGGCCTCGCCGGGCGCATCGAGAGCCTCGCGCGCGAGCTCATGCCGGCGGGCCGCAAGGAAGGGGCCGAGTGGCGCGACGCCGACGCGCCGGCGGGCAAGGGATCGAGCCTCTACGTGCATACGAGCGGGGCCAAGGCCGGCGTGTTCTCGCATTTCGCGGCCGGCGTGAGCGGCGACGCCCTCGATCTCGTCGCCTACGTGAAATTCGGCGGCGACAAGAAGCAGGCCTATCATTGGGCGCGCGCGTGGCTCGGGCTGTTCGATGCCAATGAGGGAAAGGCGCGCGCTGCGCGCCCGTCGCCAGCGCAGATGCCGCCGACCGCGCTGGCGAGCACACCGAGCGAACAGGAAGAAGCCCGCCGCAAGCGCCAGCGCGCGCTCTCGGGCTTCCTCGCCGCGCAAGAAAGCATCGTCGGCACCGCCGCCGAGTGGTATCTCCGGGCGCGCGGCATCGAGCTCGCGCGGCTCGGCCGCCAGCCCGGCTGCCTCCGCTTCGATCCGGCCTGCGCCTACCCGCAAAAACTGTATCCGCCCAGCGGGCATTTTCCCGCGCTGATTGCGGCCATCACCCAGCCCGACGGGACGCTCTCCGGCCTCCACTGCACGTTCCTCGAGGTCCACGCGCTCGGCCGCGCCGGCAAGCTCGCCACCGTGCCCAAGGCCAAGCTCGTGTTCGGCCAGCAGCGCGGCGGCCTCGTGCGCCTCTGGAACGGCACCATGACCAGCGAGGAGACCGGCGAGATCAAGGCCGCGCCCAAGCTCGGCGAACTCGACGCGCGGAAAGCCGGCCTCGCCGCGCGCGGCTGGCATGGCCCGGCGCTCGAGGAGATGCACCTCGCCGAGGGGATCGAGGACGGGCTCACGCTGCCCATGGAACGGCGGGAATGGCGCGTCGCCGCGGCCATCAACATCGGCAACATGTCGCGCGTGCGCCTGCCCGAGGCCATCCGCCGCGTCGTGATCTGGAAGCAGAACGATCCCGCGACGAATAAAGCGGGCGCCGCGCACCCGACCATCGGCGCGATGAACAAGGCGATCTGGTGGTTCCGCGGCCACGGCAAGTGCGTCGAGATCGCGACGGTGCCGAAGGAGTTCAAGGACGTCAACGAGTACTGGCGGGGCGTCGCGTGAGCGCCGCGGAAGCGAGCCGCCAAATGCTGGGTATTCCGCATCTTGGCCTGCGTGAGAAAGATGATTTTTATCCGACGCCGCCGGAAGGCACGCAAGCGTTGCTGCGCGTCGAGCGTTTCGACGGTTCCATTTGGGGGCCGGCCGCCGGCGGCGGTGCGATGGCGCGCGTGCTCGAGGCTGCTGGCCACCACGTAATCAGCACCGAGCTCGTTGATCGCGGCTTTGGCGAACGACGCGTCGACTTCCTGATGGAATGGAAACCGCGCGCGCGCAACATCGTGACCAACCCGCCGTTCCGCCTCGCCAGCGCGTTCGCGCGCAAAGCCCTTGCATTGACCACAGGCAAGGTTGCTTTGCTGGTCAAACTTGCATTCGCGGAAGGTCTAGAGCGCGCGGACGTGCTCGACGATCCGCGCCTTGCGCGGATTTGGGTATTCCGCCGTCGGCTGTCATTCGAGCGCGGCGGCGATCGAGCGTGCGTGCTCCGCAGCGGCATGATGTGCTTTGCGTGGTACGTTTGGCAGCACGGCTACAGCGGCAAGCCGACACTCGGTTGGGTTTAGTCGATGCCCCGCGCCGCCGCGCGCCCGACCGCGTCGTTGGCCGACATTCGCGGCGCCGCGGTCGAGGTAGCACCCGCCGGCCCGCTCCTCGCCGGCGATCCCGGCAACCCGCTGGGCAGCATGCGCCCGCCGCGCGGCCTGCCCGAGGGCTGTCTCGTGCAGGCGCTCGGCCACAAGAGCCTCGAGATTTTCTTCTTCATCGGCGCCGACCGCTCGTTCAAGGCGATCCGCGACCGCGATTTCACGCAGAACAAGATGCTGGCGCTCTACGGCGGCAACGACGATTACCTCGAGACGACCTGGCCGCGCATCGGCGCCAAGGGCAAGCCCACCGGCCTCGACACCGTGCGCTGCTATTCCGACCACATGGCCGAGTGCGTGCGCATGGGCCATTGGGATCCCTCCAACCGGATGCGCCAGAGCGGCGGCTGGCGCGAGCCCGACGGCACGCTGGTGCTTCACTGCGGCACCATCATCGTCGCCAAGGCCTTGAACGGCGCCGAGGCCACGCGCGAGCCGGGCCGCCACGGCGATTTCGTCTACGCCAAGGGCGAGGCCCAGCCGCGGCCTTGGCCCGACCGCGTCGCCGCCAAGGCGATGGCGCCGCTGCTCGAGGGCTTCGCCACCTTCGCGTGGAAGCGCGGCGAGCTCGACGCGATGCTGCTGCTCGGCTGGTGCGTCGCCGGCATTCTCGGGGGTGCCCTCAAATGGCGGCCGCTGGTGTGGGTGACCGGCGACAAGGGCACCGGCAAGAGCACCTTGCACGAAATGATCGAGCACCTGTTCGGCGGCGCGCTGGTGCATGCGTCCGACACTTCGGCCGCCGGCATCTACCAGGCGTTGAAATTTTCCTCGTGCCCGGTCACCATCGACGAGATGGAGGCCGCCGAGGACAACCGCCGCGCGCAGATGGTCATCCAACTGGCCCGGCAAGCCTCAAGCGGCGGCCTCGTGCTGCGCGGCGGCCAGGACCATTCCGGCGTGGAGTTCATCGCGCGCTCGCCGTTCCTGTTCTCCTCGATCCTGCGGCCGCCGCTGCTGGCGCAGGACATGTCGCGGATGGCGCTGCTCGAGCTCGACGAGTGGAAAGGCACGTCGCACGGGCTCGACGCCGACGCGCTGCACGCGCTCGGGCGCAAGCTGCGGCGCCGCATCCTCGACGCCTGGCCCGGCTGGGAGGAGCGGCTCGAGCGCTGGCGCCAAGGCGTGAAGGGCGCCGGCCACAATGACCGCACCGCGGATCAGTTTGGCACCTTGCTCGCCGGCGCCGACTTGGCGCTGCACGACCGCGTGCCGCACGCCGACAACGTCGACGAGGCGATCGCGCGCTATGGGCTCGAGCACCTGGCCGAGCAGGCCGACGATTTGCCCGACTGGCAAAAGATGCTCGACCACGTGCTGACCGTGCCGACCGACATTCCTCGCAGCGGTAGGCGCGTGAACGCCGCCCAACTGCTCGAGCTGAGGCTCGCCCGCACCGTCACCGCGACCGAGACCGACGCTGCGCAGCGCGATGCAGCCGAGCGCGATCTCGAAAGCATCGGGCTCAAGGCGCTGCGGAAAGAGGGCCTCTGGTGGCTGGCCGTGGCGAACAACCACCAAGGCCTCGCGCGCCTGTTCGAGACCCCTACCCGTTCGCATTGGGCCGGGCGCAGCGGCACCGTCGGCGTGTGGGTGCAGGCGGCGCGGCGCGTGCCGGGTGCCATTTGGGACAACCAGGTGCTGCGCTTCAACGGAGCACCGGTGCGCGTGACGCTGATTCCGCTCGCGCGCGTGCTGCCCGACGAGCCGGCGCCGCTCACCGCCGCTGGCGCGGATCCCGCCTAGCCTCGAGCGCCTCAAGCGCCAGCGCGATCGCGCGCGGCACCGGCGCGCGTCGCGGAAATCCTCGGCTTTTTCATTCTCTGCCGTCCTCGGCCTGCTCGACGGCGTCGGCCGCCGCTTCCATCCACTTGGCCGCCTCGCCCGGCGCCGCCGGCTCGATCCAATCGATCTCGCACAGCACCTGCTGCTCGGCCGGGTCCATGCCGTCGGCGACGTAGACCATCCCCGATACGGTGTCGGCCGGCTGGTCCTCCGCCAGCGGCGATCCGTCCTCGCCGCACATCACGATCCGCGCCACGAAGCGCGGCGGCAGCGCATGCACGACGTAGTAGCGTTCGCCGGCGGGGCCGCGGCCGACGATCCATTCGTCGCGCGGCCACGGCCCCGGCGCCATGCCGCCGGAAAGCTCGTCGAAGCGCGCCGCGACCCAGGCTGGCGCCTCGCCGGCCTCGAGCCAGCGCCGGACCTGGCGCGGCTCGACGCCGAGACGGCGCGCGATCGCCGACTTCCAGCCGACCGCGCTTCGGAGCAGCGCGATCGAGGCGCGCGTGAAATCGTCGATCGTCATTGCCGGGCGGTTTCCAACGCAGCGGCCACGCGCACGAACGCTTGCCGCGCCGCATCGTGGTCGGCTTCATTCCATTTCGAGCGGCCGGCATCGCGCATGGATTTGTTGCCGGCATCCCACCCGGTGGCGTGGGCGGTGCGGTAGGTGGCGGGCGACAGGAAAGGATTGGGGCACTCGATCATGACCTATCCCTCACTCGGCCTGGAGCCGGAAGCCGCGCGCGGAAAGGTTCTTCCGAATATCGTGCGATCGCAGCACCCCGACCGGGCGCGGCGGCGTCTTGTCGCTGCGGAAGCACGCGCCACCCATCTCCATGTGGATCGTCGCGAAGCTGCCCTTCACGGTGACCGCCACCCCTACGGCCGTGTATTCCTTGGCGCGCGGGTGGGCCCGCGTGCCGCTCCATTCGAGCCACGTAACGGTGCAGCCCTCGCGCCGCTCGCCCGCTGCCTTGGGCGCCGCCTTCCGCGCCGCGATGGCCGCCCTGAGCGCGCGGCGGCAAGCGTACACGTCGAGAAGATCGTAGTAGTCCACGCGCGCGGCGTAGGCGCCGACGTGATGCCATTCGCCGCTATGCACGGCGGCCTTGATGTCGGCGGCCACGACGCCCTTGAACAGGCCCTTGGCGCGCAGCGTTTCGGCCATCCCGGTGGCCGGGTAACGGCCCTCGCGCTCGGCCTGGCGCGCGTTCAAGGATTTCGAATTCGTGTTGCCGGAATACATGGTTGACATGGCGGCCTCCTTGACCTGCCGGGCGGGCGTGATCGCCCTTCCCTATGACCTAGGCTTAGGTCTTTTAGCTTGGCGTGTCAAGTCACGAATTGTTTCAGCGGCAGCGCCACGCTGGCCGCTCGATCACCCTCGCGCTCCCTCGGCGCCGCCGCGCGCCTCGCATCCCGACCTTGTTTTGATGAAGGTGTTACGCGCGCTACGCCCGCTACAAGGCCGACGTAGCGGCCTTTTCCGTTATCAAACAATGAGATAAGCACGCTGCTACGCTCGCTACGCCGCCGGACGCACGGTCGCGCGCGCGCACGCGCGAGGCGTGTGCGTAGCGGGCGTAGCGAGCGTAGCAGACAGTATAAAGGTATGAGATCATTCGATTGACCCGCTACGCTCAAGGCCTCTCTTGCTACGCTCGCTACGCTCAAGCGCTAAATATGCCCCGGAAATCCTGTTCAGGGACGGTTTCAGGGCGGTATCGGGATGGTTTGCGGCCACGGCGGCGGCGGGAAATTCTCGGGGCGCGGCCGACCTCGGGCAGCTCCGCGCCAGGCGCAGGGCGATCGGGCGCGTTATTCGGCCAACGTCGCGGCTAAGCCTTTGACGTTGCTCGCGCGAGCCGCTGATGGCGCAGCAGCGGCGCGCGCCGGATGGGACCCGCGCGACCCGCGCTTGCCCCCCGCGACCGCCGCCCGCGCGCCCGGCGCCCCTTTCACCGCCAACGGGGTGTTGTTCCTGTTTGGGTTCTCGAAGCGGAAAAAAAACGATCATAGGCAAGGGTCGGGGACGGGGTGCGGGCGATGGTGACCAAGTCCGCGGCCAAGCGCGTGGCGGAGGCGGCGCTGCTGCGGCTGGGCCCGGCGCAGCTTTCGATGCTGCCGGGATCGGCGGCGACCGTGACCTACACGGGGCGGTCGGGCCGGCCGAAGGGCCGCAAGAACAACGCGACGCTGATCGCCGAGGCGCAGCTCGACGTGTGGGGCGAGAAGCTGCTGCGCGAGGGTGCCCGCCTCGGCCTCATCGACCCGATCGTGGAGGCGCGCCGCCGCGTCGCCGAAATCTATCTGCTCGACGAGAATGCCAATCCCAACACGGTGCTGCATCGCGAGGTCGACAAGGACGGCAACGTCTACCAGGAGGTGACCCTCGCCGAATTGGTGCTCGAGGTCTCGAAGCACTTCGACGGCTTGAAGGCCACCGAGCGCAAGAACGCGCTGCCCTTCGTGCGCCAGAAGATGGCGCAGTCGATCGACATCACCGAAAAGCACATCGTCGAGATCCGCCAGGTGCGCATGGACGATGACGGTCTCGGCGACGCCGCCACGCGCGCGAAGAACATCACGCCGCCGAAACCGGACAAGGAGACGATGTAATGCGCTACGTCGACAAGAGATTCGGCGCGGCGGCGACGGTACCGCTCAAGGCCGCGACACGCGCGCCGGGCGATCTCGTGATCCGCCTGCCGAAGGCGGGAATCGCGATCATATCCAAAACGCGCAGCCTGTACGAGGCGCAGTTCCACGAGGTGTGCGCGCGCGTGGGCAGTTCGAGCCCGACGAAGCGTGCCGGGGCGCGGCCGCGCGGCGTGAGGGCGCTATGACCGCTCCCACCATCGTCGAAACCATCGCCGGCCCCGATCCGCAGCGCTCGCCGGTGCTGGCGAAGTTCTTCAAGCATTGGCCGGCGCCGTGCCCCGCCATCTGCGGCATCGAGGGGCCGACCGGGTCGGGCAAGACCGGCACGCTGTTCCGCAAGATGTGGCGCCTCGCGCAGCGCATGCCGGTGTCGCCGGTCGACAAGATGCGCCATTTCAAGATCGTCTCGCTCGCCACCACCTACCGCCAGCTCTGGCGCGGGCCGATCCCGTCGCTGCTCGAGCTGTTGCCGCGGCACTTGGGCGACTGGCACGGCTCGCCGCCCGACAGCCCCGCCACCCACGACATCGTCACGCGCTGCCCCCCCGTTCGCGACGCGAACGGCAGGGAAATCGAGCCGGCCAGCAAACTCCGCTACCTCCACGAGTTCGTCGCGATCGGCGAGAAGTATGCGAGCGAGGAAGAGCTCGAGACGATCTTCCGCGGCTGGCCGGCGACGGTGTTCCACCTGGTCGAGGCCGACACCTTGCCGGCGCTGGTGCTCAATTTCGCGATCAGCCGCTCGGGGCGCTATCCCGCCGTCAAGCACGGCCTCCCGCCCTGGTATGGCGTGGTGTTCGATTTGAACGCTCCCAGACAGACGTCGTGGATCTACGGCAAGATGCGGCGCGAGTGGGCCGAGGGGAAGGAATATTTCGTGCAGCCGCCGGCGGTGCTGCCCAACGGCACCGGCGGCTGGCGCGTCAACCCCGAGGCCGAGAACGTGGCGAACCTCGTCCCCGGCAAATACGAGGGCGAGATCGCGACCCAGTCCGATCGCTTCATCCGCCGCATGCTCGCCGGTCAGCGCATGCCCGACATGCGCGGCAAGCCCGTCTACGGCTTCTACACCGATCCCGAGACCGGCAACACCGCCGGCCATTTCGACGCCCACCGCCACATCGCCAAGGACGACATCCAGCCGATCAAGGGCGTGCCCCTCTGGTTCGGCACCGATGGCGGCCGCCAGCCCGGCGGCGCCTTCGGCCAGATCGACCCGCGCACCGGCCAGGTCCGCGTGCTCGCCGAAATTCTCACCAGCCACGGCACCGGCGAGAAGCGCTACGCCGAAGAGGTGCGTGCCGTGCTCGCGCGCCCGCCGTTCGACGGCAAGTGGAAGCCCCAGGACATCCAGGGCGGCGCCGATCCTTCGTGCTTCTTCGGCCGCGACGACAAGAAGGGCGAAGGCGATTGGGCGTTCGCGTTCGAGCGCGAAAGCCGGATCGTGCTCCGCCCCGGCGGCGGCATCGGCAACAAGCTCGCACCCCGGCTCGAAGTGCTGGCCAATCTGCTCGCCGCACCCGACGTGGCGCCTGGCATGCCGAAATTCATCGTCTCGCGCGCGTGCGCGTTGATCATCGAGGGCCTCGAGGGCGCCTACCGCTACCGCCAGAAGCAGATCAACACCGAGCACGCGCTGTTCGAGGACGAGCCCGAGAAGAACGATCATTCGCACCTGATCGAGGGCCTGCAATACGGGCTCTTGCGCGTGCTCGGCAGCGACGCGGCGTGGGGCAAGTACGACACGGGCGAACGCGCCCGCGGTCCCCGCGCGTCGATCACCGAGAACAACGAGGATGGGCGCTGGATCAATCCGAATCCGCGCGGGCGAAGCGGTGCCCGCGCTCACCGGACGGAGTAGGCGCGATGGCAGCAAAGGAAGCGGGCGCGCGAACCCAATTGGGTTCGACCTCGCCCCGCAGCGGGGCCTGACATGACCCTCCTCACCGTACGCACAGCCTTCGCGCTCGACACCGGGGCGGCGCTCGGGCCGCAGCTCGTGGCGGCGCGCGCCGAGCCGCAGCCGGTCGGGTGGAAGCTGCTTGAGAGCGCGACCGGCATTTGCGAGCGCCAGTTGCGCCGCATCCACGCGGACACGATCGCCGGCTGGCGCGCGCCACATTTTTCAAAATGGCCGGTCAACCGGACAGACAAACGCCGGGCGATGGGGGAGACTGTGCCGGAACCATCATGGTTGAAAGTTCCCCTCCGGCCATGAGTGTTCTGCCTGTTGCAAGGCCCACTGGCCGGCGAGGGCCCCCGTCCCTCGCCGGCACTCCTTTGGCGAAGGACCGCCGATGAGTTTCATCGCCCGCGCGCTCGGCATCGGCAACACACCGGATCGTCCGGCGCCGATCGCGGCGCCGTCGCGCGCCGACCCCGCGGTCGAGGACGCGCGCCGCCGCGAGATCGTCGCCGCCGGCAAGTTGAAGGGCGCCGGCGCCAATTATCTCACCAGCGGCACCGATCTCGGCGAGGCACCGGCCGCGCGGAAATATCTCACTGGCCAGTAATGCCCGACCTCTCCCCCCAAGATTTGATCGACGCGACCGACGCGCTGATGGGCGAGCGGCGGCCGTGGGAGACGGGCTGGCGCGAAGTGGCGAGTTACATGCTGCCCGACGGGCCCGACTTCAACCAACAGGACGTTCCCGGAGCGCAGCGACGGGACCTCATCGTGTCGAATTTCGGCGAGACCGCGCTTGAGGAAGCGGCCGACGGCCTCATGGGCCTCGCCTGCATGCCCGGGACGCGGTGGAAGGGCCTGTCCGTGGGAGCGCTCCCGGAAGACGCCCACGACGAACGCGTCTGGCTCGAGGACGCCAACGACCGCATGCTCGCGGTCTACGACAATCCCGCCAGCCGCTTCATCCCGGCGATCAAGGCGCTGGCGCTCGAATGGTTGGGCTTCGGCACCGGCGCGCTGTTCCTGAACGGCCGGCCCGGCCGCCTGCCGATCTTCGAGCACCGTCCGCTCGCCGAGATCGCGGGCGCCGAAGGCGAGGACGGCTTCATCGACGAGACCTGCTGGTTCTTCAAATGGCCGGCGAAGAAGGCCTATCAGCGCTGGGGCGAGGCGCTGCCCAAGAATATCCTCGACGCCGCGCTCGATCCCCGGAAGCGCCACGAGCCGTTCGAGTTCCGCCACTACGTCTACCCGCGCCTGGACTACGACGGCGCGAAACGCGACGCGCGCTCGCGGCCTTACCGCGAATGCTGGCTGGCGCTCGCCGACAAGTCTCTGATCGAGGAAGGCGGCTTCTTCACCAACCCCTACATCGTCGGCCGCACCGGGAAGCGCGGCTGCTGGGCCTATGGCCGCGGCCGCGGCGTGAAGGCACTGGGCAACATCAAGATGCTGCAGCGCGTCGCGCGGTCGACCATCCAGGCCGCCGAGAAGACCATCAACCCGCCGACCCAGAGCCCCGACGACGGCGTGATGGGCACGCCCGATCTCCGCCCCGGCATGGATAACCCGGTGCGCCCGGAATATTTGATGCGCAACGCCGGCATCCAGCCGATCACCACCGGCGCCCGCCCCGACATCGGCATGGACTTCATGGAGTGGGTGAAGCAGGCGGCGGGCGATCCCCTTCTAAGGAAAGCCCTAAGTTTGCCCCGGGAACCGCGCATGCTCGTCGACCAGGTCATGGCGATCGAGGAAGAGGCGATGCGCGCCGCGTCTCCCATCGTGGGAGAATTCCAGACCGAGATCCTGGGGCCGATGGACGGAAGGCTGTTCGATATCATCGCCCGCGACCGCGGCTTCGCGCCGTGGCCGGACTCGCTCGCCGGCGCCGAGATCCAGCCGCAATTCGAGGCGCCCGCCGCGCGCGCCCGCAACCTCGGCGTCGTGCGCGCGATCGCCAACCGCAACGCGATCATGGGCCCGGTGTGGCAGGCGCAGCCCGAGCTCATGGACCTCCACGATTTCGAGCGCGAGGAGCGCACCATCGGCCAGATCCTCGGCATCCCCGCCGATCTCTACCGCGCCCCCGAGGTCTACGCCGCGATGCAGAAGGCGCGCGCCGAAGTGGCCAAGCAGCGCGAAGAGCGCGAGGCGCTGAAGGACGACACCACGGCGCTCAAGAACGCGACGCCCGCGCTGAGCCTCATCCAGGGCGGGAAGCAGGAGGAGGCGGCGGCGTGAGCACAAACGACGATCGCGATCCTTTCGCCGGCCTGCCGATCATGGGGCCCGACGATCCGCTGCAAGCCGAGCGCCGCGCGCGCGCGGCGAAAGCCGAGGAACTCAAATCCGCCTATCGTGCCCTGTTCGCCGGCCAATTGGCCGAGCTCGTGCTCGCCGACATCGCCGAGCAGGGCGGCGTGTTTCTGCACAACATCGGCGCGGACGAATTCGAGCACGGCAAAAACGAAGGCCAGCGCCGCTTGGCACTCCGCATCCTGAAGCTGAGCGGCCGCGAGGTGCCGACGCCGTGGGCGCCGCGCGCCCATTCCGCCACACCCCCGGCGAACGGCCGCCCGCGCGAAGCGATCACCGAGAACAGCGAGCCCGAACAATGAGTGGAACACCCGCCGCACCGAACCCCGCCGCGCCCGACGCTGCACCCGCCCCCAGTGGCGGAACGCCTGCGTCCGCCGCGGCACCGGGAGCCAACGGCGATGCGAAGTTTTGGGACGCAATCCCCGGCATTACGCCCGAGGCCAAGGAATATTTGGCCGGCAAGAACCCGAAGGACATCAACGAGTTCGCGAAAAGCTATCGCGAGCTCGAGGGCAAGATCACGGCGAAGGGCCTGATCCTTCCCAAGGACGACGCACCCCCCTCGGAATGGGCCGAGTTCCACAAGGCGCTCGGGCGGCCCGAGAGCGCCGGCAAATACGAGATCGCGATGCCGCCCGGCGTCGAGGCCACCGAGATCGACAAGACCCTCCAGGCGGACATGCGCCAGGCCTTCTACGAGGCCGGCCTCACCCCGAAGCAGGTGGCGCGGCTCAACAACGCCTATAACGGCGTCTACGGCAAGGTGGCGCAGCAATTGAAGGACGGGCTCGCGGCCGAGCGCGCCGCCGGCGACAAGGCGATCGAGACCTGGGAGGCCGGCATCCGCAAGGCCGGCGGCGATCCGGTGAAGGCGCGGGCGCTGGCGCAGACCGCGGCGCAGACCATCCTGCCCAAGGACAGCGCGCTCTACGCCCAGGTCGAGACCGCGCTCGCCAGCGACGGCAAGCCCGGCTCCGGCTCGGCCGCGATGGTCGATCTCTTCCACCGCGTCGGCCTGGTGATCTCGGAAAGCGGCGGCGTGCTGCGCCCCGGCCAGCAGCCGGGCTTCGGCCCGATGACCGGCCCGCAAGCCAAGGTCGAGCTCGACCGCATGAAGGCGGACCCGAACATCCGCAAGGTCCTCGCCGAGCCGCAGCACCCGCAATACAAGGCCACGCAGGAGCAGTGGAACAGGCTCGTCGAGACCATGGACGCCGAAGAGAAGCGCAAGGCCGCGGCGGCGAGGGCCTAGCATGGCGCCCGATCAGCTCATCCGCCTTGAATGCTTGAAGCTGGCGGTGACGGTGCCGGGCGCCGAGCGCGGCGCGCGCTCCGTCGTCGACCAAGCAACCGACTATGCAACTTTCGTGCGAGGTTCAGACAAGGACGCTGGCGAAGAGGCCAGCTTAAGGCGAAGCGAAGGCGCTTCGCTGGCGTCCCCTGTGCCCGCACAACCGAGCAAACCGCAGGATAAGGCCCCGCTCCGCCACGATCGGCGATAGGGGGTTCCCTGTCCTGGCGGCACGGTCAGCCGCCCGCACCAGGTGCCGCGTGAGAGCACTAGCCGAGGGTCCGTGATGGTGGCTGCGTAACCGCAGTCAGATTTCGGCGGGCAACCCCAGCGATCCGGTTCAACCGTTTCGTGGGGGTTTCCCCGATGTCCGACCAAATCGCAACCTCATTCAGCCGCAAATACGCCGAAGGCATCGAGCTGACGGCGCAGCAGATCACGTCCGAGCTCGAAAGCACGCTCGACGTCTATCCCAATCCCGTCGGCGAAATCGTGTTCTGGGATCAGGTCGGCGTCGTGCGCATGCAGCCCAAGACCGGCACCGCCATCGACATTCCGACCCTGAACACGCCGCACCGCCGCCGCGCGCTGCACCCGCAGGATTTCCAGCACCGCGACTTCATCGACAAGTTCGACACCTTGAAGACCCTCAACAACCCGATCAACGACTACACCAAGGCCCACGTCGCGGCCGGCCAGCGCAAGAAGGACAAGGTCATCATCGACGCGCTGCTCGGCGACGCCTACACCGGCAAGCTCGGCACGACGGTGGTAGCACTGCCCGCGGCGCAGAAGATCGTCAACGGCGCCACCGGCTTCACCTTCGCCAAGCTGCAGGAGGGAATCCGGCTGCTGCGCCAGCGCAACGCGATCATGAAGGGCGAGGCCGTCACCGTCGTCTACACCTCGTTCCAGGAAAAAGAGTTCATGAACGTGGCCGAGGTGAAATCGGTCGACTACAACACGCAGAAAGTGCTGGTCGAGGGCGAAATCGGCACGTTCTACACCTGCTTCTTCAAGCGGGTCGAGGACGAATACGACGACGACGCCAACGTCGTCCGCTTCCTGCCGCTCGCGGCCACGATCCGCTCCTGCCTGATGTATCCCAAATCGGCGGGCAAGACCGGCACCTGGCTGCCCTTGAGCGGCGTGGTCGAGTGGGTCGTCGAAAAGCACGTCTGGCAGGTCGTGCCGGAAATGTCGTTCGGCGCCGCCCGCGGCCAAGAGACCAAGGTCGTCCAGATCGACGTCGTCGAAGCCTAGACCAACGGCCTCGGGCGCCGGGCCGAAACCCCGGCGCCCGAGGGCACCAACGCGCGAAGGCGCGAACCGCGGCGGGGCCGCGCGAACGAAAACCGTTCGGCTCCGCCGCTTTCGAAAGGACCGAAACCATGGCCGTCGCCAACACCAAGGCCACGATCATCACGAACGCCGATGCGTTCCCGCGGGTGATGAACCCGACCACGTTGTTCCATGGCCGAATGCGCGAGCAGATCGGGATCACCGAGATCCTCGCCGCCGACGACAACAACAGCGTGTATCGCTGCGCGCGTCTGCATTCGTCGTGGCGCATTTCCGAAGTCGAAGTCCTCAACGACGCGATCACGTGCGGCGCGGATTTCGACCTCGGCCTTTACCGCACGCTCGCCGACGGCGGCGCCGCCGTCGACGTCGACCTGTTTGCCGACGCCGTCGTGATGGCGACCGCGCGCGCGGCCTGGCTCGACGTGCTGACCGAGCTTCTCAACATCGACCAGCGCGAAAAGCGCATCTGGGAAATGCTGGCGCTCGCCGGCGATCCCAATATTTGGTACGACCTCGCCTGGACCGGCGTCGCGGTCGGCACCGCCGCGGGCACGCTCCTGACGCGCACGCGCTACGTCGACGGCTCATAGCGATGGACGCAAGGCGTCCCTTCCAGCGGGCGTCGTCTTTGACGCCCCGCGAACTCTGGACGGCGCTGGGCGGCTCCGCGGAGCCGCCCCGCATCGCCGGCGCCTCTACCGGCCCGCTGCTCGTGCTCGGCTGCGCGCGCCATGTTTGGCAGGATTTGGCCGCGCTCGGTCCGTGGCACGGCGATACGATGGCGATCAACGACATCGGCACGCACTGGGCCCAGCCGCTCACGCATTGGCTGAGCCTCTACCCGAAGCTGCTGCCTGCCTGGGCCGCGATCCGCGCCACGCGCTACGAGGCGTCGAACGCGCCGCGTCCGTTTACCCATTCGCATCGCCAGCGCGAAGGCATCGACCACGCCTGGCCGCCCGGCATCGTCGGCGGCGGCGGTGGCATGGCGGCGGCGCTTGTCGGCCTCATGCTCGGCTACGAGCATGTCATCCTCGCCGGCGTGCCGATGGACGGCAGCGGCCACTATTACGACCCGCCGGAATTCCGCAATCCGGGTCCGCTGCGCGCGAACCATCAAGAGGCCTGGCTGAAGGCCGCCGATCTCTTCGCCGGCCGGGTGAAATCGCTGAGCGGCAACACGCGTAGGCTACTAGGCGCCCCGGCAATAGGCCCGCGCGTCGCCGGCCTCGAAATCATCGCCGCGGTCGCGCGCCTCGAAGCCGGGCTGCCGGCCGGCGGCGGCCCATGAGCACCAAGACCGCGATCTGCAATCTCGCGCTTCAGGCGATGGGCGCGCGGCCGTCGCTGAACGACGTCGACGCCGACGCCACCAAGGTGGCGTCGGAGCTCAAGGCCGCCTACGACAACGCCCGCGACGCCGTCATCCGCTCGCACGAATGGAAATTCGCGACCGCGCTCGGAACCTGGGCGGCGATGGCCACGGCACCCGCGTTCGGTTTCGGCAAGAAATACGCGCTCGCCGCCGATCCCCACTGCCTCCGCGTGCTGCGCCTCCATCCCGACTATCACGGCGGTGCCCCCTTGTGGCGCGTCGTCGGGCGCGAGCTCCACACCGACGAGGGGGCGCCGCTCTACGTCGAGTTCCTGTTCCGCGTCACCGACACCGCGCTGATGGACCCGATGTTCGTCGAGGCGCTGGCGTTGAAGCTGGCGCTGGCCACGGCCGCCAACATCATCGGCGAGAAGGCGAACAAGCAAGCCGAGCTCGCGCGCCGCCACGCCGAAGCGATCCGCGACGCGCGCTGGGCCGGCGCCATCGAAGGCCGCCGCCGCGACCCGCCCGCGGGCGACTTCCTCTCCGCGAGGGCCGGCGCATGATGGTTCGAGGCTCGCAAGCGCTCGCACCTCACCATGAGGCCCTCATCCTGGGGAGCGCGCCCGCTTGGGCGCGCCTCGAAGGATGCTAGTCGCCCCTCACCAGGCCAGCATGGCCGCCGGCGAGATCGGGCCGCCGCTGTGGAACCGCACCGATCTCTCGTGGCACAACTCGGCCGCCAAGGAGTTGGAAAACTTCATTCCGACGCCCTGGGGGCCGGTCGTGTTCTCGGCGGGCCTCCGCTTTGTCGCCGAGGTCGACGACAGCGCCAAGCTCCACCGCTTGACCCCCTTCAGATTCAGCGTCGCCGACGCCTACATGCTGATCCTCGGCGATCTCACCATGCGCTTCGGCCGCGCGAAGGGCATCGTCGAGAACCCGCCGGGCACCCCGGTCTCGATCGTGACGCCGTGGGTCTCGGCCGATCTCGCGCAGATTCGCACCACCCAGGACAAAGACGTGCTCTACATGGTGCACCACGGCTACGATCCTGTGGAGCTCCGCCGCGCCTCGCACACCTCGTGGACGATCCCCGAATTCGACTTCAAGGACGGCCCCTACTACGCCGAGAACACGACCACGCGAACCCTGGCGCTCTCGGGCACCACCGGCTCGGTCACGGCGACACTCAGCAACGCCGACGCGGTCAACAACGGCCAAGGCTTCCTCGCGACCGATGTGGGCCGCCTGTTCCGCTGGAAGGACCCGGCCAACAACTGGACCTGGCTCGAGATCACCGCGCGTGCCTCGACCGTGTCGGTCACGGCCACGATCCGCGGCGCCGACGCCTCGGCCGGCACCGCGACCGCCGCGTGGCGCATGGGCCTCTGGTCCGACACCACCGGCTGGCCCGCCGCCACCGTGTTCTACCAGGGCCGCCTCTGGTTCGGCACCAACCCGCTGTGGAGCCTGCCCCGCCTCGACGGCAGCAATTCCGGCGACTTCCCCAATTTCGCGCCCTCGCTGCCCAACGGCACGATCGCCGACAACCACGCCGTCTCCAAGCTGATCGGCGCCGGCGAATTGAACACCATCCACGATTTGAAATCGGTGCGCGACCTGATCGTGTTCACCGCCGGCAGGGATTTCCGCGTTACCTCGGGCCGCATCGACGAGCCGATCACGCCCCTCAACATCGAGGCGTTCCCGCTCACCGCCCACGGCACCGCCGATGTGGAGCCCGTGGAAGCCTTCAACTCCGTGCTGTTCGCGCAGCGCGACGGCGCCACCTTGCGCCAGTTCGGGTATGCCATCGAGCAGGACGGCTACACCGCCAAGGACCAGACCATCCGCGCCCCGCATATCGGCCACAGCGGCCCGGCCGACGTGGACGGCGGCTTCAGCCAGATCGCGTATGCGCAGAGCCCGATGAACCAGGCGCTCGTGGTGCGCGGCGACGGCGTGATGCCGGGCTTCACCTTCCTGCCCGAGCAGGAAGTGTTCGCCTGGATGCGCCACGCGCGGGCACCCACCAATGGCGGGACCACCACGGCCTTTGCCCCCAGCGCGATCGAGAGCGCGGCCGTGATTCCGTACAACAAGATCGACCAGCCCTGGGTCATCGTGCGGCGGACGATCGGCGGCGTCACCAAACGCTACGTCGAGATCCTCGAGCAGCCGCTCGGCGACGACGATCCGATCGAGGACGCGTTCTATCTCGACAGCGGCTTGACGCTCGACAACACCGGCACCCTCATCGGCTACGGGACCTTGACCCCCGGAGTGGGGGCCAATGTCGTCGATACGGTCAACGTGACCTTCACCGCCTCGACGGGCGGCTTCACCAGCGCCCATGTCGGCCGCAAGCTCCTCTACCGATACAAAGACACGGCCACCTATCCGCCCTATGGCCGCCATCCGATCGCCAAACACATTGTTTGGAAAACCGCGATGGCCGAGATCACGGCGCGCGACAGCGCCACATTGGTCAGGTGCACCATCCGCGCCGCGTTTCCGTCGCTGGCCGCGATCGCCGCCACGGATTGGCGGCTCACGGTGTTGACCGTCTCCGGCCTCGCGCACATGAACGGCGAGAGCGTGGCGGTGTGGGGCGACGGGGCGCCGCAGGACGCCAAGGTGGTGAGCGCGGGTGCGATCACTCTAGAGAGCGAGGCCGCGACCGTGCAGGTGGGCCTGGCCTATACCGGCCGCTTCGATCCGATCCTGACCGATATCAAGGGCGCCTCCCGCCACGGCACCCGGCAGAAGATCGTGTCGGTCTCGCTCGATTTGTGGAGATCGGTGGGCGGCCGGGTGCGCATTCCCGCCAAAGAAGATGGCGAGACCGCGCCGCCGGCCGAGCAGATCCCGTACCGTTTTACGGATGCGGAAATGGCAAGCCCGATCCAGCCTTTCTCGGGCTGGACCGAAAAAATCAACGTCCCCGACGGCTGGGACGAGAACCCGATGCTGCTGATCGAGCAAGACCTCGCCGGCCCCATGCAAATCCGCGGCATCAAGCCGGTCTTCGAAAGCAATGCTTAGGTTCCGCCCATACCGCGCGGGCGACGTGGCCGCGATCGAGATCGCCGGCGAGGGCAAGGTGCCGCCGAGTGTCGACGCGCTCGCGCAAGAGGCGTGGTCGCACACCGCCGTCGCCTTTGGCGGCTTGGGGCGAAGCCTTGCTTCGCCCGTAAGCCCGCCTTCCGAGGCGGGAATCATCATCGCCTGCGGCGGCATCCTTCGCGTCGAGCCGCACCGCGGGGTCGCCTGGGCGCTGTTCGCGCGCGGCCTGCCGCTGCGCGTCATGGTCCGCCTGCGCCGCCGCTGCAGGGCGGCGCTGAAACTCGCCGAAGCGGACGGCTTTCATTGTTTGGAAGCGGAGGTGGCCAAGGACTTCATCGGCGGCCATGAATTCGCCGGCGCGCTCGGCTTCCGCTTCGCGGGTCCGTGCGCCGGCCGTCTCGCCGGCGGCGCTCCGATGTTCCGCTACGTGCGCTCGCCCTATTGGAACGAAGTGCCGCCCCGCGTGCGCGCGTGCCTCGCGCTGGCCGCGGACAGCCTCCGCCACCACCTCGTGCTGAGGGAGGCGGCGTAGTGAGCTTTGAAACCCTCGCCATCGGTGCGCTGGTGGCCGGCGCCGGACTCTCGGCGTTCGGCAGCATTCAACAGGGCTACGCCGCGCAGGAGCAGGCCGAATACAACGCCGCGGTCGCCGAGAACAACGCCGCCGCCGCGCGCTCGGCCGCGGCCCTCGACGAGGAGAACGTGCGTAAGCGGAACGCGCGCATCCTCGGCACGATCCGCGCCCGCGGCGCCATGGGGTCGGGCGAGCTTGGCGGCAGTGCGCTCGACGTGCTCGGCGACAGCGTCAGCGAGGCCGAGCTCGAGGCGCTGGTGGCGCGCTACACCGGTGAGGTGCAGGCGCGCCGCTTCGAGAGCGAGGCCGCGTTCACGCGCAAACGCGGCAAGGACGACATCTTCGCCGGCTACACCGGCGCCGCGGCGGCGCTGCTGCAGGCGGGCACCTCCGCCTACAAACTGTTCAGCCCGGCAAAGGAAAGCGGCGGCGGCATTCCGGCGCTCAGCACCACCGTGCCCTATCTCGGCAGCTCCGGCCGCAAAGTGGGGAGCGTGTAGATGGCACGGCTGCCGCAAATCCTGTCCGAGGCCCGCATTCCGTCCGTGGGCGGCGCGGTCGAGGACCGCGGCGCGGCCGGCGTGGAGGGCCTCGCAATCGCGAGGCTTGGCGGCGAGGTGGTCAACCTCGCCTCGACCGTGCTCGCGATCGAGAGGAAGGCGCGCGACGAGAACGATGTCCTTGCCGCCTACACGGATATGACGCAGAAGCTCGACGCCTACCGCATCGAGCTCGATAAGGACCCCGACTACGCCAGCCGCGAATTAAAATTCAACGCCTACGCCAAGGGCCTCGAGGCCGAGCACGCGCCGAAGCTCTCGCGCGCGGCGAAATTCGATTTCAACCGGCGCATCGGCTCGCTCTACGCCAGCCAGGCCCATTCGGTCAGGAACGAGGCCCGGCGCGACGAGCTCGCGAGCATGCGCGTCGACCTCGACGCCTCGGTCACCGCGATGCTCGACAGCGCGGTGACGGCCCGGAACGGCCTCGAGCGCAGGGTCAAGATCGACGCGATCCAGGAGGCGATCGGCCGCGCCGCCGCCACCGGCGTGCTCTCGTCCGCCCAAGCGAAAGCGTTCCACAAGGAGACCTTGGGCAAGCTCGACGAAGTCACCGCGATGCGCGCGATGCGGACCAATCCGGGCCAGGCCATCCGCCTGCTCGACGACCGCGCCGCCACCCCCTCGCTCGACCCGATCCGCCGCGAGCAGTTGAAGATCCAGGCGCAGGGCCGGCTCGAGCAGATGGGGGCGCTCGCCAAGGCCGACACCGCCGCCGGCGTCGCCGCGGTCATCGACGCGTTCAGCAAGGGAAACTTGAAGCCCGCCAACCTCGAGGACGTGCGCGCCAAGGCGCTGGCCTTCCCCAAGCTCAGCCAGCAATTGCACCAGGCGGAGTATGTTTACAATTCGGCCGCGGATTTCACCGCCAAATCCATCCCCGAGCAGCGCACCATCATTGCCTCGGCCGCCGAGAGCGAGAAGGCCGGCCGCGCCACCCCGACCGACACGGCGCTGCGCGACGCCTACGAGAAGATCCACGCCAATCTCGTCAAGAGCTACGCTGCCGACCCGGGCGCGACGGCGATGCGGCGCGCCCCGGCCGTGGCCGAGGCGCTGGCCGTGGCCGAGCGGGCGTTGGCCGATCCCGCGGCCACGCCGGCCGACCGCGCGGCGGCGACCGAGCGCTTCCGCGCCGGCATCGACACGCTCGCCGACCAGCAGCGCGCGGATGGCCAGCCCGAACATCGCATCCGGTTCCTGACCAAGCCCGGCGCCGAGGCGCTCGAGGCCGGCCTGCAAGGCCCCGGTCCCAAGGCGCTCGCCATCCTCCAAGCGCAGCGCGATGCCTACGGCCCGGTCTTATGGTCGCGCGTGCTGCGCCAGCTCGACGAGGGCAAGAAACTGCCCATGGCGGTGAAGATCCTCGGCGCCATGCCGGGCAACCTCGCCGGCAGCAAGGACGCGATCACCATCATGGAGGCGATGAGCCTGCCCGACGCCAAGATCGACGAGCTGATTCCCGACAAGGACGCTCGCAGCAAGTTTAAGGAACTTGCTGGAGCTTCCGGGGAAGCCGCGCGCCTCACCATGAGCAGGACGCCGGGCGAGATCGAGGCCTATGCCGATTACGCGAGCACGGCGCAGCGCGTGGCCGAGTATCTGTTTGCCACCAAGCGCGCGAGCTCGCCCGAAGCGGCGACGCGGGCCGCGTGGAACATCGTGTGGGGCAATCATTGGGCCGCGGCCGGCACGGTGCGCGTGCCCAAGGTCGACAAGGTTCCGGTCATCGACCCCGACATGGTGTCCGCCTTCGGCGACTATGTGCGCGTCAATCTCGGCGCCTACTACCTCGCAGCACCGGCCGCCCACTACGCCACGCGGCTTTTGAGCGAGGCGCAACGCCTCGACCAGTGGCGGAGCCACCTCGCGCGCTTCGGGGCCTTGACCGTGGACCGCGCCGAGACCGGCGTGATGCTGCGCGACGGCGAAGGCATGCCGGTGCGCGGCCGGAACGGGCAGGTCATCGGCGCCTCGTGGACCGAGATCGCCGCCGACAAGGCGTTCCAGGCGTGGTGGCGGAGCCAGCAGCGGCTGACGGCGCCGGCCATCCACCCGGGCCTCGAGCGCGACCCGGTGCTCGAGAAGATGTTGCGGCTGCCGATCGAGCCCGGCGGCCTTCCCTATGAGGGAAGATGATGGAACGGGGCCCCGCGCGGACTTGGGTTGGCGGGCGGCAAGGCCGCGCGGGGGGCAAATAATGGCCCTCTGGACCCAAGAGCGCGAATACGAGACCTTGCCGCTCGGCGAGTATCAAGCCTCGCGCGGCGAGTATCTCGCCGCCG
>Ga0247727_10005059_pt1 | contig 27198 bp, 18 predicted proteins | sample WisWelCaveWW1625_FD_202498 | JGI IMG/M metagenome (GOLD analysis project Ga0247727, IMG submission 202498) | Biofilm microbial communities from Wishing Well Cave, Virginia, United States - WW16-25 | ecosystem: Environmental > Aquatic > Deep subsurface > Groundwater > Cave microbial mat | place...
TTGCCTTCGAATACCCGTACGGCGACCGGGCATCCTTCCTTGTTGCACAAAAGCCCGAGGACGATCTGAAGCGTCCCCTTCTTGCCGTCTCGGGAATAACCAATCCTTGCCAGTGGACAGGTACGGCCCTCGAAGTACGTGGACGACGCATCAAAGAGCGCCAACGTTCCATCCTGAAGGTGCTTCTTCGCCAGCACCTTTTCGATCCGCTCCTGCTTCTCGAGAAGCCAGTCCATGGCACCGTAGAGCGCGTCTTCATCTCTGGATGCTACGTCCAGCACCTCTCCCAAGGAGCTGGTGGCACACTCGTCCTGGAGACCCTGCGCGGTTGCGAGTTTGGAGCGAGGATCGATAACTCGAGAGACGATCATCGCCACGACCAGGTCTCGCTCGGTCGTCCGCCGGGAGCTGAGCATGGTCTCCAGTCCGATTCGGCGAAGCGTGCCCAGGACCGCCGCGACATGCCCATGGGGCAGAGATCGCTCGATCGTGAAGGCGTCCGACGGGGTCGTCAGCAGTTCGTTGCGAAGAACTCGACGAAGAGCCTCGATCTTGGCGACCGGCCAGCCCGTGAGATTTGCGAGCGTGCGGGACTTGACCTGCTTCCCTTCTCGGTAGCTCTCCCGGAGCAGCACCGCCGGCGGCGAGGAACGATTGGGAATGGTCGCGATGAACATGCCTACATCATCGGCGGAAACATGACCAATTCAATGGGCATTTCCCCAGAAATCTTGGAGGATTACATGCCTACGAATTGGAAAGAAAACTCGCCGTGACTCCAGTCCACCCAATGACTTAGGTCAGAAACCGACCTGGAACTTCGGTCTAATCCGCTCCCCATGCCGTCCACGAGAGCGAATAGGGAAATCTACTGCGTGTTCGCCCCGGTCGCGAGGGGTCGCTGGGGGTGATCCGGGGTCGCGGGCCGCACAACGTAGCCGTGTTCCTGGGTATTCAGGACGCCAAGGCCGCGGACACCTTTCTGACCGAACTGTTGCGTTCGATGGGATGGTACGCCGCGCGCCTCCGGGAGGAGTTTCAAGGCTTTCAGGTGTACCACCTTCCGGTGATGGGCGTGAACGTTCATTACGTCGTGCTCGGCGAGTGCGTGCTGGCGTCGGCTTCCGACACCCTTCTCAAGGACGTGTTGCGCAGGAAGTCCAACCCCGCTCTCGAGAGTCTGCTCGGGTCGGACCTGGTCAAGGCTGCGATGGAGCGTTTGGACTCCGACTCGGCCCCGTTCAACCTCAGCAGCACGCGCACGTTGATGCAGCAGTTCGCCCAGGGTTTCTCGCAGGGGTTCGAGGCGGCGGCCTCCGAAGACGGGAAACCGGTCGGATGGCCTTCGTTGGAAGTCCTGACCGAGATCACCCACAGGTACTTCAACGGCGTGATCGTCGGGGCGCACAAGACCGACGAGCAGTGCATCCGGATCCGCGGCGTTTGGCACGAGCCGAGCGATCAAGAAGCAAGGAAAGAGGAGTGAGACGAGATTCGTGACTGGAAGCCAGCCACAGCTCGAACCCGTCGTCGCAGTACGCCGCCCTGCCCGACTGATGTCCCTCTCGGCTGACCCGCTTGCCCATTTCTCCATCCTCGTCGTGCTCGCCTCATCCGACCCGCATTGGTCGCTGCAGCCCATCCACCGGCCCCATCCTCCAGCGGTCGAACACTCGGGATGGCCGCGCGACCCGATCGACTGCTTCGTGCTCGAGAGGCTCGAAGCGGCGGGGTTGCGGCCGCAGCCAGGGTCGGAGCGCGCGGCCTTGCTGCGACGGTTGAGCTTCGATCTCACGGGTCTGCCGCCGGCGCCGGAGGAGATCGCTGCGTTCGTCGCGGACCCGGCGCCGGACGCGTACGAGCGGCACGTGGAACGCTTGCCTATGCACTCGGGTCGCATTCCTTCCGGGTGGGGGTGGGGAGTGGGGGGGGCCTCGTCAAAGGAAACGAAGCAAACGTTGAAAAGAGCGATCGCTGCATCCTTGCCGCAACGTCGACGATTCGAAGACTCGAAGCCCGAACCGGGCAGGCGATGGAAGGGAATCCAAGACCATGAACAAACCACTGCTCGGGCTCTTGCTTGGAAGCATCCTGGGACTCTTCGACGGACTCAGCGCCTTGCTTTCGGCGCCGGAGGTGAAGTCCCAGCTCCTCTCGATCTGCATCGGCTCGACCATCAAAGGGCTGATCGTCGGCGTCCTCGCCGGGTGGTATGCCCGCAAGGTGCAGTCCGTGCAGAAGGGGTTCCTGGTCGGCGGCCTGGTCGGTCCTGTGATGGCCTTCCTGGTGGCGTTGATGCCCGCCGACGAGTCGGGCAAGCACTACTGGGTAGAGATCATGCTGCCCGGAACCCTGGTGGGATTCATCGTCGGTTTTGCCACCCAGAAGTACGGCAAGCAACCCGTCGATCACACTGCGTCCCGTCAGGCATGATGTCGGGCGGGTCGTCCCATGCGCTCATCCAACGAAGATTCGGTTCACCATTCGCGCTCGCGTGATCGGGCAGGCGCCGTCGCGGGCAGCGTGATCCCGTCCGCTTCGACGGCAAGGAGCTGCGGATCACGGACGACCCACCGATAAGGATGCAGGCCGCGCCGTTCCTGAGTCAGGTCGGCCTTGGGGTCGACCAGCCAGCGGTACGGATGGCCGTTCAGGGAAACGGCGGCGGCTGCGCGCACTTCGACGTCTTGGTGTCCTTTCGCGCGGTAGCGCCCGGCGAGGTGGTGCGCGTACTCGAGGATCATGTCCGGACGGCCGCCTCCCTTCTCGACCTGCCACTCCTTGAGGTCCACGCGCGGATCGACCAGGAAGCGCTGGCCGCTGTCCTTGTCGATCACCACGAAGCTCAGCCGGTTCTCCTTGTCGCGAAGCTTCATGTGCCAGGAGAAGGCATGTCCCTCCTCCGTCCAGCTCACGTCGCCCGGGTACAGGAAGTGGCGCAGCGGCACGAGGACTTGCACGCTCAGATAGACGGCGAGGAAGGCGACGGTCGGCGTGCGCGTCCTCCGACGGATTTCGCTGGCACGTTCCTGGGTGTGGACATCGGCCGGCAAAAGGCGCAAGAGACGCCGTGGCCAGTCAGGCTCGAAGAACAGCGTGTTCGCCGCGATCATCATCCAGGGAAAGATGCCGATGCCGAACAGCGCGGCATTGGTGAGATGGAAGGCGAGAGTGACCAGGAAGCAGGCAAGGCGCGTGCGCCGCCACAACAGGAGAGGGGTCGCGAGGAGGTCGAGGAGAAGACCGCCATAGCTGAACAACCATGGCGCGAAGGGATGAGAGAGCAGCGGACCTAAGAGGGGGTGCGAGGCTCGCTCGCGCAGCCATTCGTCGAGCGGACGCGCATGCAGCCAGTCGGGATTGAGCTTGGCGAGCGCCGCGTAGAAGTACACCAGGCCGATCTGTGCGCGCAGGACCCACAGGCTCCAGGCGGGAACACCCGGGCGGTGCCTCTGCCGCCGGGCGTCGAGCGAAAAGGCGTGGTGGGCGGGAACGATGATCAGCAGGAAGCAGAGCAGGATCACCAGATAGAAGTGATTGAGATAGCGAGCCTTCTCGAGAAGAAAGACGTAGCTGAACCCGAGGAAGAACACGGCGCTGGCGAGGCGGTGGTAGAGGCCCAGGGCGATGCACGCGGCCGCAAGCGCGAGCGCCACGAAGTGGAAATGCAGCAATGCGCCGGGCCACGGACTCAGCCACGAGAAACCCCAGTAGGTGAAATGGAAGGTCGGCTCGAGGTAGAACTTCTCGATCCAGCCTGCTGCGAAGAACCGCAGCATCTCCCAGAGCAGGATGCCGCCGAAGGCGATGCGAAAGAACGCCAGGGAGTCGCCGGGAATCTCCGCGAACAGTCGCTCAAGCAGGCCGTGGCTTGACGGGCCGGAGGAGGAGCCGCGACTCATCGTCTGCTTGGGCCTCTTCGTTCTGAGCTGGCTCGCTCATCGGTTCTCGGCCTCGGATCGCGGCAGATCGGTCTCCCACTCCATCCCGTCGCCGGCCGTCACGATGAACGTCTCATTCCGGATCTGGCGCAGATTGCCCATCAGGTCGAACAGCAGGTGAAGCTCGGCGTCTTCGCGGGCGATCAGGCCTCCCGAATCGCCGGGGAGAATCTGCTGGTAGACGATTTCGAAGAAAGTGTCGAAGTGCCGGACCTCCCGGAACACGAGAGCGCCGGATCCCTGCGGCAAACCCAGGAGGTCCTGGTTGGCGACGAGGATCTGGTCGCTGAAGAGCTGGAGGTCGGGGTCGGTGTACTCGCCGGGCCCGAGCAGTGCATAGAGGGACACATTCTGGATTTCGAGCAACCCCGCCACCGGATGGCGCCCGCTCTCCAGAGTTGAGACCAGACGGTAGTCGTGCAACCGGTAGTCGGCCGGACGGGGATTCAGATGATTGGAGGCAGTGAAGTCGTCGTCGTCGTCACAGAAATCATCGTCATCGAAGTCGTCGTCGTCGCCGCACCCATCATCATCGTCGTCGTCCCAAGTGACGTAGCAATGGCTCGCGTTGAGCACGCAGAACGAGCCGAACAGGAGCAGCAACGGCAGCAGCAGTTGTCCCCGACTTCGCTCTGGAATCAGATTCCAGGATTGCACGGCGACCTCCTTGTCCTGTGAGCTCTTCGAAGCGCGGTTCTCAGACCCATTCCCGGATGCATTCTTCTACAGGCTACGGACCACACGGGCCTGCGCTCGTGGCAGCCGGCGGCCCCACTGCGCCCTCTGCATGGGGAGCCCTCGCCCGATTCCAGGGTTGGAATCTCCACTGGTTGGGTCGAGCCACGGACCCCCTTGCAGCCTCGACGCCCGGGGATCATGGGACCCCGCAATGGAGGGCGTCAGGTGGTGTTATCCGAACCAAAGCGGCGCTGTCGCGCCGCACTCCAAAACCCCGACCACAGTCGCGCCCCATTCCACAAAACCCCGACCACAGTCGCGCTGGGCTCCCAAGCATCTCGACCAGTGCCTGGAAAGCTCGCGAACGCGCCGTTCTACTGCTTGCGCAGCTCGAGCTCGCCCAGTCCCAGATCCTTGGAATTCTCCTTCAGCCAGTCATAGAACTCGTCGTGGTATTCGAACTGCCGGCCGGTGATCTGGAAGACCGCCTGCTTGACCGCGTGCAACGCGCCCTCGCGGCGGTCGACGCTGGCCTTCTTGAGCTGGCCGCGCCCGCGGGCCTCCGCCGCCTGCTGATCCGTGTTGCCGGCGGCGCCGGTGTCCACTCGCACGTTGACACCCGCCGTCGACTTCCCGCCGTACTGCGCGAAGATCGCGTAGAGCCGGGGCAGCGACGGGCGGTCCTTCATCGCGCCGATGGCCTGGATCATCGAGACGTACACCGGGTCGTTGTTGTGCTTGAAGAACTCATACATCTTCTCGCGGTCGATCGGCTCGCGCAGCTCGCCGAGCGCGATGGCGATGCCGATCAGCACCTGCTCGTCCTTCCAGAACTGTGGAATCCGGGCGATCAGCCAGGTGGCCACCGCCCGGCGATCGAATTTCATGTCACCAAGGGCCTCGGCGGCGGCCCGCCGCACCTGCGGCTCGGCTTTGGAAGCCACCACGTCCTTCAGCACCTTGAGCGTGTAGGTGTGGGGAAACCTGCCGACGTCTCGCATCGCGCGCCGTCGTCGCTCCTGCGCGAGGGCGGGGAAGTCGCCGTCCTTGCCGCTCAATGCGCGCGCGACCAGCTCGTCGACTTCCTTCTTGACGTCCGCCTCCGGCATTTCGACCTGCTTCTCTTCCTCCTTGCGGCGCGCGATTTCCGCCGCGTCCTCTTCCTTGAGGACCTGCACGTCGATCGGCGGCTGCTTGGGCCGTGCCGTCGCCTCCTCGACCTTCTCCTGAGTGACCAGGCCCGCCACCGCCGGCGGGCAAAGCAGGCTGCCGGCCACCAGCAGCACGATGGAACAAGACTTCATCGAGACCTCCGTTCGAGCCCGACCTCGGAGCACCCGAGAGCCGGGTGGTCGATCACTGCACATTGACGTACGTTCCGCCGTTCTCCTTGGCGAGGGTCTCGAGAAACGGCCGATCGTGCAGGTAACCGATACCGATCGTGTGCAGCGTCACCTTGCCGATCTTGTTGATCCTCTTCACCTCGGCCATGATCTCCTTGGTGTCCTGAAGGCGGCCGTCGGTCGCCTTGCCGTCCGTCAGGAAGAAGATCGTATCCACTTCGCTCGGGTAGTACTTGTCGCGCAGACTGACGCCCCCGAAGCGGAACGCTGCATCCAGCGCGTCCATGATGTTCGTCGCCTCCATGGCCTGCAGGTTGAGCACGTACGCGATGGCTTCGTTCTTGCTGCGCTTGTTCGCCAGCACCATCTTCGGCTTCCACGTCGAGACGTACTTGTTGTAGACCACGATGTTGAAGGTCGCGGATTCGGGCAGGGCGACGAGAGCCTGGGTGAGATGGTCGCGCGCGACCAGGATCTTGGGCCGCAGGTTGCCGGTCCTCTTGGGAATGCCGCTCAGCGGGACCACGGTCTCCTCGGCCGAATCGTTCATGCTGTCGGAGATGTCCAGGACGAAGATCACCTTCTTGGAGTAGGTCTTGATGCCGTAGTAGGAGAAAGGGTCTTCCTTGTCCTTCGACGGACCGGCGACCACTGCCGGAGCAACGTCCTGCTCCAGGAAAACCTGGCCGTTCTCGGACCACCACTTCGACCAGGATTCCGAGGCAATGCCGAGCGCCTGGCCTGTCAGCTCCTCGAGGAGCACGGACAGGTTCTGCCGCAGCAGGCCCTCTTCCTTTGCCAGGGCGGAGATGAGGTGGGGAATGGAGTTCTTCGCCTTCAGGGCGGAGAGGGCCGTGATCACCGAGTAGCGGACCGGTTGCTCCTTGTCGGTCAGCGCCCGGCACAGCGGATCGACGGAGGCCTCGGCGCCGATCAAGGCGAGGCTGTCTGCAGCAGCCATGCGGATGCGCGGATCCTTGTCCTCGAGAGCAATCAGAATGGCCGGGATCGCCCGTTCGTTCTTCTGGAGGGCTGCCACCTCCATCAACCGCAACTTGCCGCGCCAGTCCCTCGCCTTGGAGACGGTCTCGCTCACCACGGAGCGCGACTCGTCATCAACGCGTTTGCCGAGAAACTCGACGATCAGCGCGCAGAAAAGGTCCTCCCGGAGAACGCGCTCGCCGATGATCTTGCGTTCGGCGAGACTCTCCCTCTTCTTGACCGGAAGGAGTCGTTCGTCCTGGCCGAGGACGTCCGCAAGCTCCTGGCTCAGCTCGGCGAATCTCCTCTCGAGTGACTGCTGCTCGGCGCAGCTCTCGTCGAGCGCGTCGCACAGAAAAACAGTCGCGCCGACCACCTTGAAATCGGCGCCGAGGCGGACCGCGCGTTCACGGACCGTGTAGTCATTGTCCGCGCGCATGTCCTGCGCGTACTGCCTGGCCACCGACTCCCAATCGGTGTCGAGGCCGCCCGCAAACGGCAGTAGTAGGACGATGAGGTGGAGGACCATCCGGGATTCCTCGCGCTCAGAAAGATAGGTCTTTGGCGCCCCATAGAGAACATGCCATCCCGCAGGGCGGGCAGGATGCCTGGGCTCGGTTTTCGATCCAGCGCAGGCGGAGCCTCTCCCGTCGGGCCACCCGAATCCCCTTCCGGTGCCCGGTGGTGTGGCTCGTGCCTGCTGCGCCCGATGCCCTTCAGTTCCTCACATGGGGAATCCCGATCCATGGACGGCCCACCTTCCGGCCATCTTCGTGCGCCCCTCGATCGAGGATCACCTGGCATCGACAAGGCCATGCATCCGGTTTTGTTCCAATCGTCGCGTACGAGCCTGGCCGGAATCAGCGCCACCCTGGATCGGAACTTCCGGGGTGAGGCACTGGTGTTCAAGTAGTTTGGAGAGCCTCATGCGCCCGTTCCCTTGCACTGCCTTGCTCGCGCCGAGCGTTCTCTTTCTCTTGGGCGCCGGAAGCCTGCCGGTGCGAGCCCGCGCTCTCGACCTCCGATGGGGCCTGTATCGAGCCTGGCTCGACAGCCCGGGCGGTGAGCTTGGGTTCGGCCTCGAGCTCTCCAAGGACGCCCTCGGAAGTCCGGTGCGCGCTTTCGTGATCAATGGCAGCGAGCGGATCGAGATCCCGCGCGTTCGTTTCAACGAGCAGCAGCTGATCCTCGATATCTCTCACTACGATTCCCGGATCGAATGCCGGTCGCAAGAGGACGGCGGAGGGCTTCACGGAACGTGGAAGAAGCGGCTCGGCGACGAGGAATGGTGCGAACTCGGCTTCCATGCCCTGGCGGCGACGGGCGCGGATGCCACGGGACTGAAGCCGCCCCGATCGATCGAGCCTCTCGATCCCCGCGCCCCTGGCAGAACCGTCGCGCCGCGCTGGAGAGTTCGATTCGAGAGCAGCGAGGACCCGGCCGTCGGATTGTTCCAGACGGACTCGACCGGCGCCTGCACCGGCACCTTTCTGACGAGCACGGGTGACTACCGATACCTGGCCGGATCCTTCGACGGCCGGGACCTGCGACTCTCCTGCTTCGACGGGGCGCACGCATTCCTGTTTGCCGCGAGCATGAGCGAGGACGGAGAGCTCAGCGGCGACTTCTGGTCGCGGGACCGCTGGCATGAGCGCTGGACCGCGCGAGCGGACCCGGACGCTCATCTCGAGGACCCCTTCGACCAGAGCTCCTGGAACGAGCGCGTGAGCCTCGAGTCCTTGAGATTCAGAGACCTCTCCGGCGTGCCGGTCTCGCTCGCGGACGAAAGGTTCGCGGGCAAGGCGCGCATCCTCCACGTCTTCGGCTCGTGGTGTCCCAACTGCCACGACGCCGGCGAAGAGCTCGTCCGCCTGCATCGGCGTTTCAAGGACCGGGGATTGTCGATCGTCGGCCTCGCGTTCGAGATCACCGAGGATCTTGCGCGGAACGCCGAGATGGTGCGCCGGTATGCGGCTCGCCATGGCGTCGAGTATCCGCTGCTGATCGCCGGGCCCGCCGACAAGGAGAAGGCGTCCCTTGCCTTCCCGGCTCTGGACCGGATCGAGGCCTTCCCCACCACGATCTTCCTCGACGAGCAGGGGAAGGTCGCCGCCGTGCACACGGGATTCTCGGGTCCGGCGACCGGAGTCTTCTTCGAGCGCCAGCGCGAAAGGTTCGAGGAGATCGCCCTGGGTCTGATCGCGGCCGCCGAGGAAAGGCGTTCCAGGGTTCCGTGAACGGCCGTGTGTCTCGATTTCGTGCACTGGCCTGACCTCGCCGGGAGCCTGAAGCCTTCCATCGCCGCCGACGATGCGCTGAAATGTCCGGCGGCGACTCCGGCCCGACGACGCATTCTCGCGGCGACTCTCGCGGGAGCGCCCGGAGCGGCGCGTCGCGGAGCTCAGCTCATGCCTCTCTACGATTTTCTTTGCAAGGAATGCGGCCACCGCTTCGACGACCTCGTCCCGAGGGCATCGGATGCGAAGTGTCTCTCCTGCGGGAGCGGCCATGTCGAGCGATTGATCTCCGTGTTCGGAGTGGGCGGCTCGAGCGGGAAAGACGCCGATCTGCCGGTCGGTCCATGCGGCACCTGCGGCGATCCGAGGGGCCCGGGATCCTGCCGGATGGACGGACCGGACTGATCCTGCTCAGGACCGGGAGCGATTGACGACACCGGAGGAGGATGCGATGTCCCTCGAGCGTCCCTTCGCCGTGGTGGCGATCCTCCTCGGCGTTTCCTGTGCATCGCAACAGCAGGAATCCGATCGACCTCCAAAGGTGGACCTGTCGCGATCGAACGAGGAGATCGTGGCGCAGCTCGCGGAATACGTGAGCTCACTCCCGGGATTCGTCGCGACCTATCGAATCAGCGATGAGCCCGAGGAGAGCCTCCGTGTCATCTATGCGGCGCCGGATCGGGCCAAGATGGAACAGAATCACTCGGACAATGTGCGAACCATCTTCTGGCTGACCGATTCCAACCTTGTGGTCCATCACGTCCATGCCGAGCAAGAGGGCGTGTTCGCCACGGCGGAATTCTCATTGGACGAGATCGTTGGGCAGTTCGACATGGCTCTCGAGCGTGAGTTTCCGAGCGGCAAGGAACTTCGGCCGGGACCGTTTTTTGATCTGCAGTTCGAGCTCGACGAGGGCAGTGAGGAACACGGCACGTTCAACTTTATGCTCGGCCGGTCCCCGGCAGGAGGCTCCTTCCTCCACTGGCTCCGCCGGCCCGACAAGTGGGTCGATGCGCGCAGAGCAGGGAACTTTCTCGTCCGGGAAACGGCAGGCGGCAAGTTTGAGGAGCATCTGTCCCTGACCTCGGGCTTCATCGAGGAGATCCGGTTTCCAGGTGACCGGCGGCTCCAACTTGTCGACCTCGTGCGATCCGTCGACGAATCGGGGTTTGAGATCCCCCACCCGAGGGACGGCGCCCGTGACGAAACGGAAACCTTTCGCCGGATGATGTACCGGACTCTCCTTTCCCCTTGCAGAGAAGCGGCGTACGGTGCCGGGATCAAGGCGGTGAACGGGACGGACTACGACGCCGACGAGCTCCGCAGGAAGATGCGAAATGTGCTCGAGTCGCTCTACCGACCTGCGATCAAAGCGGGCATCCTCAAGTGGTCCGATGAAGCGGCGAAGTCGGTGGATGGCTTTCTCGAGTGGTTCGAGCAGCGCGAAGCCGAGACCCGGGACGATCCCGCACCGCGTGAGAATTTCGAGGTACAGACCTTTGAGTGGGAGTTCGAGCTCAAGAGGAAGCTTTCGGAGACGCTTCGCAAGTTCGTAGCCAAGCTACCGCGTCCGGAGTTGAAGTCCTGCGATCCTGAATGCTTCGCGTTGATCACCCGCATCGACGACGAGGTCCTGAAGGCCGTGTACGAGCAGGAGGTGGTATCTCCCCTGCTCGATCGCCTGCACCGCGGAATGCGCGGCGAAGGACGGTAGTGGCTTGAAGGTCAGCCGTCCTTCGGTTTCTCGATCCGGATGTCGTCGAAGTTGATGTGACCCCAGGAGCCGCTCTCTCGATCGACGAGCAGCAGGTAGGCGCGCCGGCCCTTGTGTGCGGCCACGTTCCAGATCACGCGGTCGAGGAAGTTCGAGTCCGTGCCGGTCGCGCGCACCAGCTCGACGTTGTCCTCCTCAAGATGCAGGGCGAGGTAGAGCGAGTCGGCGTTCTTTCCACCACCCATCAGGAAGGTGATCATCCCGTCGGGAAGCTCGAAGCTGGGAGATCGCAGCTCGCCCTTGGGCTCGTCGGCTTGAACCTCCCCTTCCGCAGATTGCGCATTGGGGCGTTTTTCGTAGGTGCCGACGTAGAAATGACCTTGCGGACCCACCCATTGATTGCGGACGAATCCGTTGTGCGCGTACGTCGGCTGCGAGGCGAACGCCTCGCCGCTGGCCACCCAACCCTGCAGAGTGCCGTCCTCGAAGTCCCAGAGTGACTGAAAGCGGTCGACGAATGCCACTGACTCCACGGCCTCCTGCTCAGGGGCCCAGAGGATGCGGTGAAGCTCTACTCCGTCGTGCGAGTCGCAGACGCTGGTGAAAAACTCGCGACCCTGATCGTCGACGACCAGTTCCGGGGCCGCGACCTTGATCGTGCCGATCTTCTTGGCGTCCGTGTCGGTTCCGAAGTCGAGCGGATCCGTCGAGCGGTAGACCTGGCACAGCGGCAGCGAGAACGACGTCGTGCGAAACAGATAGAAGAACCCGTCCTTCTTCAGGACCAGCGGGCATTCGGCGCTGAACGGGCCGCTGCCCGCGCCACCTGCCCAGTTGACGGCGATCGGTTCCGACCACTGCGCCCAGCTCTCGCAGACGCGCGCGTAGATCTTGCTCTGCGAGGGCTGCTCGGGGTCGGTGCCGGTGTAGTACAGGTACTTGCGGCCATTCGAGCTCAGGACGCAGGGATGACGCACCACTCCCGCACCGAGGAACAGCGGCGACGGCGCCTCTTCGAAGGGTTTCAGGGCTCCGCTGTCGTCGCGCGCGAAGATCGCGATGCCTTGCTGCAAAGGATCACCCTGGCCGACCACGAGGAACACGAGCACCAGAGCGTCTTCCACCACCGTGCACGGCGAGCACGGCCAGTCGACCGCAACGGGTCCCGACTCCGAGGGAGCAAGGAGCAGGCCGCTCAAGGTCCACGGCGAAGTGAGACTGCCCGACGACCTCCATTCGAACCACGCGCGGTTGCCGTCTTTTCTGAGCGCCGTCCACAAGTGAGCTCCGTCGCGGCCGCGAAAAACAGCGTGGTCGAGGGAATCCTGGATCGAGGAGGCACCGCTCTCGCTGTAGCGCGCAATCCAGTCATGATTGCCGCCGAGCACGGGCATCCAAGTCCTCTGAACTGTTTCCTTCGGCGCGGCGGGAGGTGATGGCGGAGATTCCTCTCCCGTCTCTGCAGGCGTCTCCACCATGGCCTCCGGCTTCGGTGCGGCGACCGGCTCGGGCCATCGAAGAACAGCGGTCACGGGATCGTGATCCGAGGCGAATTGATTCGAGCCGGCGGGCGTGCGAACGATCTCCGCCGCCGCCACCGTCCATGAGGAATCGATGAGGACGTAATCGATCTTCGAGCCGTCGACCCTGCCTTCGAATCCGTTGAAGGTCCCGACCTCTGCCGCGTCGGGGTGGACGACTCGAAAGCTGTCGCGGAATCCGCCGTCCCGCAGGCACTGGGTCGGGGGCTGATCCTCGCCGCAGTTGAGATCCCCCGTCACCATCATGGGCAACCCTGCATAGGCCTCCTTGAGATGGCGGAGGATCGCGCGGGCACCCTCGAGGCGGGAGCTCTCTCCTTGATGGTCGAGATGGGTGTTGGCGACGACGAACGGCCGGTGGAGGAGGAGATCCTCGAGCTTCAAGAGCGTGCAGATCCGCGGCAGCGCCGCGTCCCATCCCTTCGAGCCCTTGACCTCGGGCGTCTCGCTCAGCCAGAAGGTCTTTTCGCCGAGGAGCTGTGCTCGAGAGGTGTCGAACAGGACCGCGCAGTGCTCGCCCTCGGAAAGGCCATCGCGGCCTTCCCCGGCCCTCCGGTACTGAGGCAATGCCGACATGAGCTCGTCGAGCTGGAACAGCAGGGCCTCCTGCAACGCGAGGACATGGGGACCGTGGCTCTGAATGATCTCGATCACGCGGTCGCGACGGTGATTCCAGTCATGCTCGCCGTCGGCCGCCGTGCCGTAGCGGATGTTGAAGGTCATCACCTTGAGATCCGGCGCGCTCGAATCGAGAGTGCTTGGGTTCGTCTGGGCGAGCCAGGTTGAGAAGGCCAACAGAAAGCCGGCAGAGTTCATGGTCGAGACGATGGCACTGCGTCTTCAAGGAAAGGGCGCTGATCCGGGAAGCGTACAGTCGAGGGGGCGCTCTGGTGGGCGCTAAGTCTACTGTGCGCGGATCAGGCGCGATCCCGAGCCGCGCGACTGCCCGGAAGGAGTCACGACGGAGCGGGCCCTTGCCTGTTCACGCGCCGGCGGTGGTTGCTGCAGCGGAGCCGCGGTCGAACAAGCGTCTTGCCGGCTCAAGCGAGCTTGCATGGCGTGCAGTCAGTCGCTCGAGATTCATGTGCGGATCGAGGGCGCTTGTGGCGCGGAGGAGTTTCCTTCTTGTTTTTGTTCAACCGCCGGCCTCGTCCAAGGCGAATTCATGCAGGGAAGGTCTCTGCCTCTGTTTCGTATTGATGCCCGCGACCTGAGAGCGGGAACCCGTTCTTCCCTCGGCGGCCGCACCGGTATCAGCCAGGAGGTTCAACATGAGTTTCTCGGGCGGTTTGCTGGCCTTGATCACGCTCGCATGGAACGGGACGACTGCAGGGGCGGCTGATGATCCTCCTGACTTTGCGGCCTACGCGGCGCGCTACCTGGAGGGGCGCGGCTTTATGGAGCTCTCGGAAGACACGGCCGCGCTGGACCAGGTGCTCGAGCGCGACTTCGTGACGCTCGACCTCGGGCTCTTCGATGTGCGCTACCCACGCAACGAGCTTGGTGAAGCGAAGCGAGCCGACGAGCTCAAGCAGCTCGTGCTGGCATTGATCGACCTGCAAAGATCATGGCGTTCATGGCTCGATGGCACGCCGCCCGCGACCCGACGGAAAGGCGAGCCTGAGGAGACGGACGAGGTCCGCGCGTGGGTTATCTCCTGGAAGGCAGACGCACTCAGGCGTTGCTCGGATCCGGACGCCTCCGGCGTTCTCGCCAGCGCTCTCGGCGCCGATACCACCTCCGCGAATGCTCTGCGCGCCTTTGCCGACGTCATGCGCACCGGCGCCGCGGCGGGCCAGAGCCTGGTGCGTCCCACTCGACTCGTGCTGTCACCGACGCGCGCCGAGTTCGTGGGATTCTCGGCATTCGTCGGGTCGCTCGACGAGCGCTGGAAGCAGCTCCTGTGGACCCCGGTCTTGCCGCTGCGGGTGGAGTTCCACGTCGACGACTTGCTCTGTCTCGCCCTCGAGCACCCGGCGGCGGAGGGCACCACGAACGGGCGCAGCATGAACGAGCAGGGGAAGAGCGGCCAGCTCGAGCACGTCACTCAGTACGCGGCGGAACGATTGATCCGGAGCTTGTTCGGCGGTGCTCTCGATCCAGGCGTAGCAAGTGGCATCACCGTGAATCTGGTGATCGAGATCTTTGGTCAGAACAACTCCCACGTCTCAGGCAGCAGTGAAGGCAGGTCGACGCCGCCCCGCGAGCGATTCGTGCGGGGCGGACGTGACGGCGGCAAGCTTCCCAAGGTCAGCGCCGACAGTCGCTGGCGCAGGGATCTGGGAAAAGACTGGTTCGTCGGGGTGCTGCGCGCTTCGCAGAAGGATGCCTCGAAGCGCGCCGAGGCCGAAGATCTCTCGCGCTCCGGACCGACGGCGCATTTCCTGATCGACTCCAAGACTCAAGGTGACCAGGAGCTCGTCTCTGCGCCGTTCCTGGGTGCTGCCGCGGTCGCGAAGGAGGTGCCACAGGACTGCCTCGCCGATTACCAGGAATTCCTGCGAGCGTACCGGTCGGCGTTCGTGCAGTGGTTGATGACCGAGATCGAGTCCAAGGACGATCTGAAACCATCCCAGGAATTTGCAGGCCTGCTCTGCTCCTGCCTCGACGGAACCGCGGTGTCCTTCGACGACCGAGTCGTCACGGCCTATGGAGTTCCTCTCACCAGTCCGGAGCCGAGCGAGGCGCTCGAGTGGCAGTTCCTGATCTGGCTTTCTCGCACGAAGTGAACTCTCTCGTGTCCCGTCATTCCCGCGAAAGGTACCCGTCATTCCCGCGAAAGCGGGAATCCAGGCCATTGCGGCGGGCGCACAACCCTGGATTCCCGCTTTCGCGGGAATGACGGCTAGGATCGATGGGAATCGGGATTCGGCTAAATTGCGCCCGTCTTTTTTGAGTTGCAGCCGAGGAGACGAGCGGTGTCGAAAGAGTCAGGTCGCGTCGAGAAAGACAGCATGGGCGAGGTGAGGGTGCCGTCCGGTGCCCGCTACGGCGCGCAGACGCAGCGTGCGGTCGACAACTTTCCGATCAGTGGGCTGAGGCTCCCGCGCGCCTTCATCCAGGCGCTCGGCCTGATCAAGGCAGTCGCCGCCGAGGTCAACCGCGACCTCGAGCTGCTGGACGCAGGGAAGGCCGCCGCGATCAAGCTGGCGGCGGAGAAGGTCGCCTCCGGCGAGTTCTACGACGACTTCCCGATCGACGTGTTCCAGACGGGGTCGGGCACCAGCACCAACATGAACGCCAATGAAGTGATCGCGACTCTGGCCGGCGACATCCTCGGCGCCAAGGTGCACGCCAACGACGACGTCAACATGGGGCAGAGCAGCAACGACTGCATCCCGACGGCGATCCACGTCAGCGCGGCGCTCGAGATCGAGCGCCGGCTGCTGCCGGCGCTGCAGCATCTGCACGGGACGCTGGCGAAGAAGGCGAAGTCTCTCGATCACGTCGTCAAGAACGGCCGTACGCACCTGATGGACGCGACGCCGGTGCGGATGAGCCAGGAGGTCGGGGGGTGGGCGCATCAGGTCCAGCTCTCGATCGAGCGAGTGAAGGGGTCGATGCCGCGGCTGTGCGAGCTGGCGCAGGGAGGCACGGCGGTCGGCACAGGAATCAACGCGCATCCCGAATTTGGCGAACGATTCGCGAAGAAGCTGGCTGCAGCGACGGGGATCCCGTTCCGCAAGGGGCGCGACCTGTTTGCCGCGCTCGCGGGCCAGGAGACGGCGGTCGAGGTCAGCGGCCAGCTCAAGGCGACCGCGACGGCGCTGATGAAGATCGCCAACGATTTGCGCTGGATGAACAGCGGGCCGCAGGCGGGGCTCGCGGAGATCGCGCTGCCTGCTCTGCAGCCGGGCAGCAGCATCATGCCGGGCAAGGTGAACCCGGTGATCCCGGAAGCGATGACGATGGTGTGCGCGCAGGTCGTCGGCAACGACGCGGCGATCACGATCGGCGGGCAGTCGGGCAGCTTTGAGCTCAACGTGATGCTGCCGATGATCGCCCACAACCTGCTGCAGAGCATCCACCTGCTGGCGAACGCTTCGCGGCTGCTCGCGGACAAGGCGGTCGCCGGATTCACCGTGAACGAGGGCCACGTGACGGGCCTGGTCGAGAAGAACCCGATCCTGGTGACGGCGCTCAACTCCGTGATCGGATACGACAAGGGCGCCGCGATCGCGAAGAAGGCGTACAAAGAGAATCGCAGCATCAAGGACGTCGCCGCGCAGGAGACCAGGCTCAGCAAGGAAGAGATCGACCGCTGCCTCGACCCCCGCCGCATGACCGAGGGCGGCATCACGGACAGCGCCACCGGCGGCTAGTGATGAGCGAAGGGAGAGCGGGGAATGGTGAGCAGTGTCTGGGTGCCGTTCGTTGTAGTGCTGGGGTCGGGGACGGCTCCTGAGGAGTGGACGTTCGAGAGCGCGAAGGCGTGCTGGTCGCCGATGGTGCGGCCCGTTGAGAACGTGGGAGTGCCCGGCTACACGTTGCAGTGCGGAGTGATGTGGGACGGCTCACTGCTGTTCGGGCCGACGGTTCACGATCCGGTCGCGCTCAAGAAGGAGCTCGAGTCGCTCTGCTCGCCGATGCAGCATGTCTCGTTCGGGTTCGGTGAGCGCTGCGAGCAGGTGGATCGCGTCAAGGTCGGCGATCCGCGCGCGCGGCGCAGCCTGCTCGAGGGCCGGCTGCCGATGCCGATCTTCGAATTCGAGGACGGCGATCTCGACTGGCGCGAGCAGGTGTTCGCCCATCTCCTCGGCCGGCCGATCGAATCGGGAATGGATCCGCGCGACGACGATCGACTGATCATCCAGTCACTCTGGCGCGTCACCAACAAGGGTCGGGCGCGCCGCGGCGCGCGGCTGTGGATTCATGTCGGCGACCACTCCGCCGTGGGAACCTCCTACAAGGTGTGGATGAAAGACGGCTTCGGGACCGAGCTGATGCACGAGTGGCGGGAACCTCTGGGTTTTCTCGCGGGAGGCTTGCGCTACGCGATCCCGAGCCCGCAGAAAGGCGAGCTGCGATTTCAGGCCGAAGGACCGACCGTCGCGGGTGCGGTCGTCCGACGCTGTCTGGAATGGAGCATCGACCTCGCGCCCGGGGAGTCCGCGGACCTCCGCCTCCTGTTTCCGTTGGGCTCGCTCGCGTCCGAGCGCTCGGGCGAGCTGCTCGCGGTCGACTCCGAAGCCGAGCTCCGCAAGGCCCGCGCCTTCTGGCGCTCGCTGGTGCACGAGGGGGCGCGCATCGACACGCCGGACGCGTTTTTCAACGATTACCTCGCCGCGGTCGGCGCGCAGATGAGTCAGCAGATCGGATTTCGCCGGGTCGCGCGGACCTGGATGTACAAGACCGCGCCCCATCAGTACGAGATCTACTACCCGTGCAACGCGGCGAAGGCCCTTCCGGCGCTCGACTTTCGCGGACTTCACCGGTTCAGCCGGCCGGTGCTCGGCGCATTTCTCGAGATGCAGACGGAGGACATCGGCGGCCTCGATCGCACCCACATGGGGCACGGTGAGGTGCTCAAGGGCGAGGGCTACGCCAAGGTTCATGGTTTTCTTGGAAACTTCGGCGACTGGACGGCGAACCCACTCCTGCTCTCGCATGGGCTGGGAATGTGGGCGCTGGCGAGACACTTCCGCATCACGCGTGACGCCGCCTGGCTCGGTTCGGGCGCCGGGTCGACGCGCCAGACGATGATCGACGCGTTCGACTGGGTGGCCGCGCAACGGCGGCGCACGATTCGCGAGGAGAACGGCGAAAAAGTGCCGCATTGGGGAATGCTGCCGGCTGCGTCGGCGCACGACTGGCTGGCGGGCAACACGATCTTCAACGACGCGTTCTGCCTGTTCGGAATGGCCGAGGTGGTGCGCGCGCTTCGCGAGGCCGGCGAACCGAACGCCCGTCGATTCGCGGAGGAATTCGACGACTATCGCCGCTGTCTTCGAGACCGGACGCGCGAGGCGCGGGACCGCGCCCTGCCGGTGCCGCTCTTCGACGGATCGACGATTCCGTTCGTGCCGCGCATGGTGCAGGAGCTCGACTGGCGCAACATTGATTGGACCTACACGGGTTACGGCCCGCTGCGCGCGGGGGCATGGGGCGTTTTCGACCCTCATGACGCGCTGGTCGAGCAGGCGCTCGCCTTCCTCGAGGCCGGGATGCCGTGTGGCGAGGGCGCGTACTTCGACGCGCACCTGCGCAACGCGGACGGCGCCGACCGGAACTGGGCCGACGTCTCCGACCCGCAGGCGGAGCGTCACTTTCTGTGGCGCCACTACGTCGAGTACGAGACGATGTGGCCGGTCGGCGGACCGCTTTTTCTCGCGCGGGACGACCTGCCGCGGTTCTTCGAATGGTTGTTCCACAACTTCGCCGTCGTCCTGCACCGGGAATGGCGCGTCGGAGTCGAGTCCCTGGACGGCGTCCCCTCGTGTGCGCCCGGCGACGGCGAGCGCTGGCAGATCGTGCGCAACATGTTCGTCAACGAGCGCGGCGGCTACGACGGCACGACCGAGAACGAGCTGTTCCTGCTGCAGGCGATGCCGCGTTCGTGGCTCCGTCCGGGCGCGCGCATGGGCGTCACCGGAATGGGCACGGTGTTCGGCGGCAGGGTCGATGTCGAGCTCGAAGTCGGCGCGCAGGGCGAGCTGTGCACCGCGCGCCTCTCGTGGCGAGACTTCGCCGTGCTGCCCCGGTTGGTCCGAGTCAGACTGCGTTCGGGCTCCGGCGCCCCGCTGTCCAGCGCGACCGTCGGCGACCAGCCGGTTTCCATCGGTCCCGCCGACACGATCGAGCTTCCGGCCGCGCGCACGGGATCGTTCACCATCGTCGGCCGGTTCGGTGACCCGCCCGAATAATGCATGAAGAAGATTGACCAGTGGTTGCAATTGGTTGAGTTCATTGTGCTTGCGATCGTTTCGTTTTCCGATTCGAAACCCTCTCAGAACTCGGCGTGGATCTGGATCCGGCGGACGGCGGGGAGGCGGGAGGCGGAGTTGAGCGGCTCTTCGCCGGCGGCGGCGTCGAACGTGATGCGATAGCGCAGGAACTGGTGGCCGTTGGCCGGAGAGAGGTCGGGGCTCCATGGAGTGAGGCTCGACGGGTCGACCTCCTTGCTGCCCTCGGTTACGGCGTCCGCTGCCTGGAACTCCACCCGGATCGAAGCGGACGGCGGGATGAAGTGGTCCTTCGGCTCCTCGCCGGGCTCGTACTGATCGCTGTCTTGATGCAGCCTGCCGAGGTAGGCGCAATGGATGTCCACGATTCTGGGTTCGAGGACGAATCCTTCGTCATCGGTGACGACGAATCCAAGGGTATCGAGACCGCGGAACTGGAACACCGGATTGGTTCCTTCCGGCGGGCGGCTGACTGCTGCGCCAAGGTCGAACCACCTGGAGACGGCCGCGCTGCGCGAGGAGAAAGCTGCGGGATTGCGAGCGTTCTCCGGGTCGACCCACGCTGCGAGCGGCACCAGGTTGGCGGGAGGATCCTCGACCAGCGCGGTTCGCCCGAAGGGAACCTGGAGCTGGATGATTCCGTGCCCGCCGTCGCCGCCGCTGCCCTGGTTCCGTCGATCGGTTTCGTAGCAGGAGGAGGAACTGTCGTCGGGCGCCGCGGGCTCTCCTTCTCCTCCCGCGACATCGATCTGTGCCCCCCCGAGGACCTCGACGCTGGTGGCGGACTCGAGGATGACCGTCCCGCCGGAACCGCCTCCTCCGTTGCCGCCGAACTGGCCGCAGTACAGCTCTCCGCCGCCGCCCTCGCCGCCGCGCGCGAGGATCCGTCCTTTCGGGCGTACGACGATCTTGCCGAGCGCCTGGACGTGGACCGCGCCTCCACCTCCACCCCCTGCACCGCCGCGCGCATCCCCTCGGGACATCGGCCAAATCTGGTCTTCGGCGTCGCCCCACGGAAACTCTCCGCCCAGGCAGAGGCCGTCATTGCCCGGCTCGTCATCCAGCAGGCACCACGGACCACAGTAATACGACTCGATCCGCGAGCCGCCGGCCCCGCCACCCTGGCCGCCGAAGATGTTCTTCAGCTCTCCGCGCACGCCGATGAAATCATCGAGCGCATCCTCGTTGGCGAACGGCAAGTCGCCGCCCGGGCCCCCCTTCAACACATCCTTCTCGAAGTCGACGACGAAGCCGCCCTCGCCGTCGGCGCGCACGTTGCCGGTACCGCGCTTTCCCCTGTACCCGGTGTCAAGGAGACTCCCTCCGCCGCCGCCCGGAACCTTGCCTCCATTGCCTTTGTCCCTGTAGAACTCAATGCAATCGATCTCGAAATCGACCCCGATCGGCTCGTTGTCGAGGATTCCGGATTCCCCGCCGTGGCCGCCGATGGGCTCGTCGTGTTCCGGTCCCCATCCGCGCCCGCCCGCCTTCGGCGACACGAGATTCAGGGGATCGAGCTGATCGGGCGGGAAGAACACGAGTGGATGTCCTTCGCCTCCGCGCCCGCCTCCCGGGCCGCCCACCCCGCCTGGGAGCGACTGCTCGCCGCCGTCGTACTGCGACTCGTAGAGACCGTCGGCGCCGCCGGCGTCGATGATCCCCGCGATGCGCACCGTGCCCGTGGCGCGCAGAACGAGAGGATGTCCGCCGCGCGCCTTGATCGTGATGCCGTCGGGAATCACGATCTCGGTGAACTCGAACACGCCTCCTTCGACGTCGATCAGGGGAGCATCCGGAGTCGAACCGTCGTACAGCGGAAGCCGCTGGATGTCGGTGTTGATGCAGATCGTCCGCGGCTCGTCGTAGACCTGTGGAACGAAGCGGCCGAGATCGCCTCCGTCCTGCGAGAACAGGCTCGCCTGCAGGAGATCGGACTCGTCCCGGTCCCAGTCGGCGGGCGCGACGCTCGCCTCGTACGCTTCGACGTCGCTGAAGCTCGTGTCCTGGCGCCTGCGGTCGAGAAAGTCCTCGCGCAGCACGTCGACGATCGTGTCCTCTCCTGCCGGGGCGATGCTGAGGACTGTCGCAACGATCCGCTCCGTTCCGGACGCGTCGCCCTCCGAGATGCCCTGCAAGGATTCGGGGTATTCGAGAGCAAGCAGGTGCCCGAACGGCAGGATTCCGCTTGGTTCGATTTCGACGATCGCACGGCGAGGCTCGTTGATCTGGATCGAGACGTTGACTCCGAGGGAGAGGCCGCTCAAAGGGCTGCCGTTCCCTTCGTCGAGGTCGATCAAGCCAAAGGTGGTGTCGCCGACGTTGGCGAGTCCCGGGTTGAGAGGCGCGTCGAAGACGAGCCGGAAGCTCTGTCGCGGCGCAAACACATGATCGGGATCGGTGTAGAGGTTCGGGCTGACGTTGGCGGCGCCGTCGTGCGGCTCGGACCGGACGAGGTGTGGTGCCCTGTGCTCGAGCCCACTCAGAAACCTCGAAGGTTCCATCGTGGTCCTGAATGTCGCGAGCAGGACCTCCGGATCCTCGGGATGGGAAAAGCGCGCGAGCAGCTCCTTCGAGAAACCGCGCAGGAAGGCAGAGCGGCGTGGATCGAGCCGCACGCGGTAGGCACTTCCAGGCCAGAGTCCGCCGCCACCGTTGTCCCAGCTTCCGTCTTCGAGCTCTTCGATCGGCCTCAGTGGGAGAGATGGCGTGAAGACGACAAAGTGGGCTCGCACTTCGTACGTTCCAGGCACCACCTTGCCGAGCTCATCGAGGATCGGCAGCGTCCTCTCGTCGACTCTGGAAGGATGCGGGCGCCCGCTGAATCGAAACTTCACCTGCTGGATCAGCGAGGCGTCGGCGGGCGGATCGCTCTCAGGCTCCGCATTCTGATCCAGGGGATCCGGAAAAACGATGTCCAGCAGGAATGCGCTGTCGGCGAAGTCTTCGTGCGAACGCTGGCAGGCACTGAAGCCCACGAGCAACATGACTGCACTGACGAGCACACCAGGCGAACGTGGGGCGATGCGCATGGCGAGGCTCACTTCCGTCGAATCAGTCGGAACGGAATAACGGCGTCTCCCGATCTCCTGCAGCTCAAGGCAGAGGATCTATACCGGCAATCACCCCTTGGTGACAAGGGCAGACTCCTCGGTTCGGACCATCCTCAGGGCCGTAGTTCTCCGTCGATGCCGGATCGGACGAATGATCGGCGAGTCGAAGGACTGCTTCCCCGGCTACTTCAAGGGAAGATCGCCGCCCGAGCTGTGATGGCCTGCCCTGTCGCGAGGGTCATTGAGTGATCGTCAACGTCAGGTCGTTGGAGACATTCCCCGAGCCGCCCGAGGCGTCGATGCCGACCTCCTGGACGATGACCGTGATCGGAGCCGGCAGACTCGTCGGAACGACGACGTCAGTCGACGCCGAGCCCGATGCCGGAATGACCAGGAACGGAGGTGCGACCCACGGGAAGGTGAGGTCGAAGTACAGAGTCCCGAACGGCGGCAGGAGCACGGCGCCCGGCGCCGTCCCGATGCAGAAGAACACGAAGAGACCCGGTTTACCGGTGGTGTCGATGGTGACGGTGCTGCCCAGCATCGGTGTGCCGGTGATCTCGAGATGGATGTTGCCGAACTCGTACGCGCCCATGTCGACGCGCAGCGTCTGGTTCAGGTCACCGTCGAGGAGCCGCGGATTCTGCGCGAGGTCCCGGCCCGTGGGTTTCGAGGAGGGGTCGGCAGCGTCGATGCAGGGTGAATTGGAAAGCAGAGCGAGATCTCCCTGAAAAGGGTCTGTGAACCTCGGGTCGAGGTCGATGTTTCCGGTGCCGGAGAAACCGCCTTCGACGTCGCTGTAGATGACGTCGGCGGTGCCCGAGTCGACGTGGATCTCCGGGCCGGCGGGTGCCTGGTTGTTCCAGAAGATGGAGCCGGTGATGTCGGGGAAGGAGAGCTCGCAGTAGATCGCGCCGCCGAAGGTACCCGACGTATTCCCGTGAAAGGTGCCGTTCACGATCTTCGGCCAGGAGTCGAACAGGGAGATCGCGCCGCCGTCGGCGGCGGCGCTGTTGCCGAGGAACGAGTTGTTCCGGATCTTCGGTGCCGAGAGGTCGCAGTGGATCGCCCCGCCTTGCTGGGTCGCCGTGTTCCCGCGAAACGCATTGGCGCCGATCTCCGGGTTGGAGATGCAGCTGTAGATGGCTCCTCCGCTCCAGGCCGTGTTCTGCAGGAACTGGTTCCGGCGGATCACCGGGTCGGTCAGGTCACAGCGGATCGCGCCGGCGAAATTCGCCGAGGAGTTCTCGAAGAAGATGCAGTCCTCGATCGTGCACTCGGACGCTTCCTCGATCTCGATCGCACCGCCGTTCCCCGCCGTGTTCTGGAGGAACACGCATCTCAGCACCGTCGGCCACGAGGAATAACCCGTGTAGAAGGCGCCGCCGTAACCGGAGGCGAAATTGCCCTCGAGCTGGTTGTCGGTGAGCAGGGGGGAGCCCGAGTCGGCGAAGATGCCGCCGCCGCTGCTCGCGGAGTTGTCGGCGAGAACGTTGTTGCGGATCGTCGGCGACGCGTCGCCGGAGCACAGGATGCCGCCGCCTTCGGACGCGACACCGTGCGTGATTCGGAATCCTTCGAGGACCGAGTCGAGCCGTTCGTCCGACTGGAACTTGACGACCGAGTCGGCGGAGCCGCCGTCGATCGTGGTCACCTGCGGTCCGCCGCTGCCTTGTACCGTGATCGCCTTGCCCTTGAAGTCGATGTTCTCGACGTAGGTTCCCGGCGCCACGAGCACGACGTCACCATCGGCGGCGATGTCGATCCCCTGCTGGATCGTGGGCTGATCGGCCGGGACATTGATGTCCTTTGCAGGGGCACCCGAGACACCAACGAACAGACCGATCGAGATCGCGACTGTTCCACGGACCAGACGATGACAAGCGTTGCGCATTGCGGATCACTCCTCCCCAAGGTCGAGACGATGTGCCGCAAGATAATCAGTGGAGCCCCAAATGCAACCCACGCCGCCGGAGTCGTACATGAATTCGTCCACGACTGGCTGCGGTCGCAGGCTCATTCTCTCGAAGTGGGCGGGTAGTGGAAGTCAAGTTCCTCCGTCCCATGGTCGCAGTAGTCGCAGTCGAGTTGGAGATGAAGGGACAGCTCGGATTCCTTGACCTCGGCCTCCGCCTCGATCGCGTCGAAAAAGCTTCCATCGGCCTCCGCCGCGATGTCGTTCACCCGGGCGCGGAGGATTCCCGTGTAGACATTGGCCTCACGCGCGCCGATGTCCAGATCATCGAAAGTGCGTTCGAAGCTCCGGTCCTTGAGAACGAGCGCTCCGGAAAAGCTGACACCCGGGTACTTCCCGATGGTGGCCCCGACGATGGCGTCGGACCGCGTGGTGATCGTCACGTCCGGATCGATCTGCGCGTCGATGCCCGTCGTGGCTTCCGTCACCTGCTGAAGGAAGGCGCACTGAGTCGTCGCGTCGCTCAACAGTCCCTGGTCGCGAATGGCGAGCGACAGTGCGGCCTTCACGTAGCCTTCGCAGATCACGCAGCGACCCTCCGTGACAAGGCAGGCCGCACACTGATTGACGTGCGCGATGCTGATTCGAGTGCGAACGTCTTTCGAGCTCTGCCACCGGATCTTCTGCTCGTTGCCGCCGGACAGTGCAAAGGCCCTGATCGAGATGCCCGTGCTCGACACCGTGCCGATGACGAATGCGCCTCCGCCGTTGCCTCCCCAGTAGAACTCCTTCACCTTCTGCGGGTCATCCTGCTTGACTTCCACACACCAGGAGCAGGCGCTGCAGCCGGAGCTCTGACAATTCTGGCCTGGTGCCTGGGTGCACAGGGTGGCGAGCACCAAAGAGGTCACCAGGGTCGCGCTCAAGCTCTTCATGGGTTCTCTCCTTCGGTTGCGGGCGCATGACGCCCTGGGTTGAATTGGATCAAGATGCTCAGCCATCCATCCGAAAGACACGCAACGAGCCGTCCGCCGACAGGAGATCCCGGAGCGGAACCTGGAAACTCTTCACGACGAACCCCCTGTTCTCGCCTTCTCTCGTCGTGATCGTGAGGTTGCAGCGGTAGTTGTTCAGCAGGTGATCGCGCGAAACCGAGGGCGACACTTCGCGTCCCAGTCCTTCGAGCCCGTAGAAGTTGAAGAAACCATCTGCATCCGTGACTGCTTCCAGTCCGCAGATTCCCAGGTCGACGTCGGCCTCGGTCACCGGCAGTCCAACCGAGTCGGTCACCCGGCCTCGAAGGACGTTGCAGTCCCCGGTGGTGCTCTTCTCGTCGTCCCTGTGATCGAAGACCATCTCGAGCGGAACTCCGGGTTCGAGGTGGATGCGTTCGAAGATGGCGTAGCCCGTGTTCGATTCGGAGAGCTGGGAACGGATGAAGAGGTGGTCCCGATTGAGCTTGAAGCTGAAGCTGCCATCCGCCGCCGGATAGTGGCGTCGCGCGCCGGCGTCGACGCTGCCTGCCGCGCTAAAGACGCTGACGGTCGCACGACCCGCCGGCGAGCCGCCCCTAAGGACGCGTCCCCTCACGCAGAATGGGGTCGGCGTCACCAGGATCTCGGCCTGAGCGCGTTCGCCGGGCACGGCGAGGATCTTCTCGAGATGGCCGTCTGAGAAGGCGCCGTCCGCCCAGAAAAACGTTGCGTACGGGACGGAGGGGGAAACGTCGTCGAACACTGCGCGCCCGCCTCTCACGTAGCCGAACCTCTCCGCGCTTCCAACCGTTCCCTCCGGGGCGAGCAAAGCCTGCGGATTGGCGAATTCCGTCATCGCGCGTTCGAGCGTGAGGGCAATCTGCGACTCGACAGGGTCCGTCCGCGGACGCCGGGATGCGCGGGGATTCACCCTGACGAAATCGCTCTTCACGGCTTTCCCGCTGCCGTCGAGCACGCACAGGTCTTCCATCGACCTCAAATCGTGCTCGATCATCGGGGTCAGCGCGCAGAGCGCGACGATTCCATCGACGATTTCTCCGCCGGTCGAGCGGACCGTCACTTCGACTGCACCCAGGCGGTCAAGGCACAACGTCAGTTCGTGTTCCGCGCGGGGGCCGAAGAGCCTGGCCCATTCGAATCTCGGCGCCATTCCCGGTGCACCTGCCAGAACCGCGACGATCCGGGATCTCGGCCCTTCGGTCACGAGAGGGGAGCGGTATCCGAGGACCTCGAAGGCGACCGGGTCCGTGATTCGTTCAAGAGCCACCGAAGTCTCCGGGATGCTCTTGATCCGAAACAGGACGATCCAGGCGTCCTCGACCGCTTTCTTCTCGTCCGCATCCACCACCCGTACCGTGAGAAGGTCAGTGTCGGAGACCGGATTCTCGGGCAGGAGGTTGCGAACGACCGGAAGTGGCGCGGTGAACTCCTTGTATGTAATGGACGGTGTGGTCGCAGGAGCGACGGCCTGGCGGCCGCCTTCTCCTCGATGGGGTCTTAGGAGGATCACCGCCGGCACCAGGAGCGCGAGCAATCCTCCGATCGACCACAAGAGGAGAGTGGCCCCCGTCTTGTCTTGCTTCCGGCCCATCGTTCGTTTCCCCCGCGACCGCTCGACCCTCGTCGGGGAGATGCCCCGGAGGAGAATCCATTACGAAGGGCGCTCGCCGATTCGCGGGGGTTACAGGATTCCGGGCGTTCCGCGCCGTCATTCCCGCGAAACCGGGAATCCAAGCCGTTGACGCTCTCACCGTCATTCCCGCGAAAGCGGGAATCCAGAAGTCTTGTGACGCGGCTGTCAAGGATCTGGATTCCCGCCTCCGCGGGAATGGACGACCGGTAGGCGAGGATTCGAATGCGTCGCCGGCGACCGTGCTCGTGTTCGGTGAGAAACCGCAGCG
>Ga0247727_10005060_pt1 | contig 27190 bp, 16 predicted proteins | sample WisWelCaveWW1625_FD_202498 | JGI IMG/M metagenome (GOLD analysis project Ga0247727, IMG submission 202498) | Biofilm microbial communities from Wishing Well Cave, Virginia, United States - WW16-25 | ecosystem: Environmental > Aquatic > Deep subsurface > Groundwater > Cave microbial mat | place...
CCGTTGCCGCCGGTCGTGGGCACGCAGTCGGCGTCCCACTGGCAGGGCGGCGTTCCGGGCAGGAACTGGCAGACGCCGTCCAGCTGGCAGAGGCCGGCGTTGCAGGTGCGGTTGCAGTCGTCGTCCGTCGTGCAGGCGGCGCCGGCGGCGGCGTCCGGGTAGTCGCAGGTCGCGCCGTTGCAGGCGCCGTTGAAGTAGAACGCCGACAGGGCCCGGCCGGAGGCGGCGATGCCGAACGCCGACTTCTGCGTGTCGCAGAGGTCGCCGCGACCGTCGCCGTCGGTGTCGGCCTGGTCCGGGTTGCGCACGTCCGGGCAGTTGTCGATGTAGTCCGGTGTGCCGTCACCGGCGGAGTTCCCGGCGCCGTCGGCGTCGTCGAACTCGCAGATGTCGCCCACGCCGTCGACGTTGGTGTCGGTCTGGTCGGCGGCGACCGTCGGACAGACGTCGCAGAGGTCGCCGACGCCGTCCCCGTCCGTGTCTTCCTGGATTGGGTCGTAGATCTGCGGACAGTTGTCGGTGGCGTCCGGCACGGCATCGCCGTCGAGGTTGGCGAAGTCGGCTTCGGCCGCGACGCCGTCGCGGTCTGCGTCGCACAGCGGGTCGACGTAGTACACCGTGAACGACGGGTCGCTCGCCGGATTGATGAAGACGTGGGCCGCGTCGTCGACGACGGTCGACAACGGGACGACGCCGCGGAACAGCCCCGGGCTTCCGGGAACCGCCGCGAGCATGAAGCGCTTCGGACCCGGGGCCACCACCTGCCAGACGCCGTTCGAGATCGGAACTCCGTCGCTTGCCGTGACGACTGCGACCTCGACCGAGGGATGGGCGGCGGTGCAGTCGCCGCCGGTGCCGCATGCCGCGTTGGTGACGCAGGCGCCGCCGAGCGGCGTCGTAGCGCCGGGGCCGATCGCGACGCACTTGGCGTCGTAGAGGGTCACGCCGATGGTGCCGTTGCACTCGTACACCTGTGTCCGGTCGACCGCGAGGGTGGCGCACTGTCCGCCCACCGGCTGAGAGGGCCCGCCGAAGCGCGCGCAGGCGGGAGCGTGGCCCAGCGCCGCCTCGTCCTGCGGGTGCCACTCGCGCCATTCGAACACGACGTCGTCGATGCCGGCGCCGTAGTCGGTCAACCGGGCGCTGCTCTCGAGGGCCCAGAAGCCGATGCCGATGAGCCAGCGCGTTCCGGCGCGGCCCGGCAGGCCGAACATGGTGTTCTCGATCGGGTTCACCGCGAGCAGGCTGGCGAAGCCGCCCTCGTAGCCGATGAGCGACGCGTCGAAGTTGCGCACCGGGCCGGCGACCGTGTTGTCCTCGGCGCGGCAGGCGCCGCCGCCGGTGACGCAGGGATCGCCGGGGACGCCCGGCGCGCAGGGATCGCCGGCCTGGGTTCCGCCGTCGCACACGCCGACCACCGCGGCGCCTGGCCGCGGGTACGGCAGAAAGTCGGGCGGCGCTTCCGGGATCGGGCTGCTGCTGTCGGGGTTGCCGTCCGCGGTGAAGCCGGTGAAACCGGTCTCGTCGCCGTCGAGCGCCGGCGAGCCGTTGGGGTTCGTGAAGGGCCCGAACGTCCGCTGCTTCGGCATGACGCTCGCCGGGGTGATGCCGCCGCCGTCGAAGTACTGCAGCGCGAACCGGAATGTGCCGTATGGCCAGCCGCCACGGGTCCGCGCGTAATAGACGTCCGAGTGGCCGGACAGGAGGCTGTTCGTGCCGTCGCTGTCGGCATCGTTGTCGATGTTGATCCCGCCGCCGGCGTAGCCGTCGATGGTCTGCAGATTGGCGTTCATCCCGAAGCGCTGGAACTCGACGGTCCAGGGGAAGCCGCGCGCGTCGGCCGCCTGGTTCACCCTGGCGACGAGGGGCGACATCAGGACGTCGAACAGGATCTCGACCTTGGAGTTCGAGGCATCGTTGAACGGCTGCGTGTGGTTGTCGCACGCCGTCGTGGCCGCCGCCGGCGTCGCCGGATTGCCGTCCCCGGTGTGCCAGAGGCCGGCGAGCCCCGCGCCGCCGGCGGTCTGGAAGCCGCACACGCCGTTGGTCACCCGCTCCCAAACCGGGTTGGGGCTCGCGAGACCGGCGTAGATGCCGTCGGTGTGGCGGAAGGAGTTGAAGCCGCCGTTGTTGGCGTCGAACGACCACGGGACCTTGTCGCCCGCCGACGGGACATTCGTGGCGAGGATGCCGCGATCGACGACGCCGTTGGGAATGATGTCGCGCTCGGCGCCGTCGAGGACGCCGTTGAGGTTGGAGTCCTCTCCAGGTTCGTTGGTGAAGTGCCCGGCGGGCGCGCCGCTGCCGCTCCACAGGCTCGTGAAGGTCACGTCCTCGCGCGGCACCACGAATCCCAGCACCGGATCGATCGTGCCGGGCGGGTCGATGATCCCGCTGCGGTTGAGGTCGCGCACTTCGCGGCCGCCGGCCGGGTGGTCGGTGGAGTAATCCAGCGCCTCGAGGTCGGACTCGAGAGCGTGGCGAAAGGTGTACGACTGGCGCGCGATGCGCGCCCCGCGCTCCGACGAGTCGAGAGTCAGCGTCATGTCGACCATCCGATCGGCCACGCTCAGGGCGGCGACTGCTACGGGGTCGACGTACAGGTGGAAGAAGACGCTGTTCGACGCCCCGGTGGGGAGCCGGCCGAGGTCGCGCGGCGGATCGAGCACGCGCACCGCCGCGGCGCCCGGCCCCGACGGCGTCAGGGTCGCGGTCACGCCGGCATAGTCGTCGGCGCGCGAGCGGTTCAGGAAGGCCACCCCGTAGGTCACCGTCTCCCCGGCGTCGGGGAACGGATCGTCGTCGCAGCCGCCGCCGACCGACACCTGGTCGGCCAGGGCCCGGCCGTTCTGCGCGAGGAAGTAGGCAGCGACCAGGTCGGGGGCGCAGCTCACCGCGGCGCGCGCCTCGACGGCGCGCTGTCCGGGCGGCGCGTAGACGGCGCGCACCGTCTGCCCGGTGTCCGCCTCGAGGATGCCGTTGCCGGCGAGCGCCGGGCCGGCGAGGCGGATCGGGATCGCCGCCGAGGCGGTCGTCTGCGGCGCCGCGCCATCCGCGAACCCGACGCTACCTTCGGTGTCGACGACATTGCCGGCGGCGTCGAGCACCTGGAAGGTCGTGTTCGCCTGCGACCTCGCCGCGTCCGGCGGGCCGCTCGCGTCGACGATCGTCAGCACCGCCTCCGCGGCGCAGTCGTACCGCACCTCGTCCCACGCCGCGCGGCTCGAAGGGTAGGCGGCCGGACCGGCCGGCGGGGCCGCCTCGGCCAGGAACACCGGCCCCGATACCACCAGGGCGTACGGCTGCCCGGGCTGATCGAGCAGGCCGTTGGCATTCGCATCCTCGCCGGTGTCGAGGCGGCCGTTGTTGTTGCCGTCTTCGTTCACGGTCGAAAGGATGGTGATCTTTCCGGCGATGGCGCCCCCCAGCCCCCGCTTCACCGTAACGCGCCACAGCCCGGTGTAGAGGGGCGAGTCGGAGTAATCGCCGTCGAAGTTCGGATCGCCCGCCAGATGCACCGCCTCGATCGGGTTGCGGAAGTCGTGTTTCTCGATGCCGGACGCGGCGGTGCGCGCCATCGACCACTGGTCGGTGACGGCGTTGTTGCGTCCGCCGTCGTAGTTGTTGCCGTCGAAGAACTCGTTGTCGTCCGCCGCGTTCGGCGGGCAGGCAGCGCCGTTGGGCTGCGTGTCGGCCGGCGTCAGGCAGTTGTCCGGGCCCGGGCTCTCGACGACGAGGTCGAGGTCGTTGATGAGCGGCCCGCCGAGGTTGGCGGGCGAGGGGATGTCGGGCCAGGCGAGGGCGATGCGCAGCTGCGCCGTCGTCAGTGCCACGCCGCCGCCCGCCTTGGTGACGCTGCGCGGGCCCGCCACCCGGAAGGCATGGCTGCGCGAGGTGCTCGTCGTGTTGTCGATGAGCGGCTCGGCGGTCGCGATCGCGTCGAACACCAGCAGCCCGGCAGCCGGGTATTCGCGCGGCTGCCCCGACGCCGGGTGCAGGACGAAGTCGGTCGACCAGCCGGCGAGCGGCAGAACGTCGGTCAGGACCGGGCGTCCGTACCCCTGCTCGCTGTTCCCCATGATGCCGACCGGGACGCCCATAACGGTGCCCATGTCCAGCGCGCGGGTGCGGCGCAGGTTGCGCTCGTTGGTGTCCTGTCCCTGGGTGGCTATGCCGCTCTCGTTGAAGTCGGCCGATGCCGCGAGGGCCGCCTTGACGAGCGCGCCCGAGACGTTCGGCACCCGATCGGCGGTCTGCCTCGTGGCGGTCGGGTGGAACCCCTGGGCGAAGTAGTCGCGGATGAGGGCGCCGGCGCCGGTCATGTAGGCCGCCGCGAACGAAGTCCCGTAGTTCCCCTCGTCGAGCTGCGCCTCGATCGGCGCCAGGTTGTCGTTGTCGCGCGATCGGAAGACCGCGACCCCGCCGGTGTACGGCGTTCCGATGAGGTCGAGCTGCGGCGCCGTGACGATCGGCGCCATGCGCAGCGACTCCGGCGTCGCCGGGCCGCGCGAGGTGTAGCCGACCAGGGCGCCCTCGCAGTCGGTCGGACCGAAGAGGGTGAAGCAGTCGCCGGTCGAGCCGCCGACCGCGACCAGGTTCTTGGCGGTGGCCGGCGGCGGCACCTGGATCGGACGCGGGAAGTTGGGGTCTTCATCGGCGGCGGTGCCGTTGAAGAGGTCCGGGATGACCCGCAGCATGAGGGCGAGCCGGCCGTTGCCGATGAGGCCGCCGTCGTTGCCCGACGGCGCGAAGATCATGAAGTCGCGGTTGTTGTACAGGAAGGTGTCGACGTCCCGCGCGGCCTGCGGGTAGGTTCCGCCGAGGAACACCTCCGGCGGCGCGGTCGAGAAGTTGATCGGCGCCCCGAACGGCATGACCGCCAGGTGGGTCTCGAGGCCGCCGCCGACCAGGCCGGCGCAGGCGCCGGCACCGCCGGCCGACGGACAGATCGCCGCGTTCATGCGGTCGAGCAGCGACCCCGGCGCCACGTTGCCGCCGCGCTCGACCAGCGTGTTGATGGTGCACACCGCCGTGCCGGCCGCGTCCTCCATGATGATGCGCGCGCCGCGGGCGACGCCGTCGAGATTGGCGTCGCGCGGCGCCGTGGCGCCGCCGATCCCGGAACGGGACGCGTAGATGCCGAAGTAGCCCGGGTAGGCGGCGATGACCGAGGCCACGACGTTGCCATGAGTGCTGCCGCCCGACAGCGGCGCGTCGCAGGTCGTGCCGGTGTCGACGACGCTCTGGATGCTGTGGATCTTGCGATGCCGCGTCCCGAGAGGAATCTGTACCGTGGCCCCGGCGGTCGCCGTCTGCGAGAAACTCGGCGTGTCGTAGGACAGGCCGTTGTCCACGACGGTGACGATCTGCGGCGGGACGGCGTCGCTGCCGTCGTTGATCCGCTGGCCGTCGCCGTTGGTGTCGATGCCGCCGCCGTCCACGCCGGCCATGTCGAATGGACGCAGGAAGTTGGCGTCCTCCGCCGAGCCGGCCTGCACCGTCGGCACGCTCTCGGCGTTGGCGAGCATGTACTCGGGAACGGGCGCTAGCGCCAGCACCTCGTCGAGGCGCGCCAGGTCGCCCACCCGGTCGTAGCGCACCCGCAACTGGTAGCCGTTCCCCTCGAACAGGTGCGGCGTGACCTCGCCGACGCCGGGGACGGCCTCGATCCGCCGGCGGACCTCCGGATCGTCGAGCCCCGGGACGATGGCGACGGTCGCCAGCAGGTCGGGGTTGGCCGCCTCGCGGCGATTGATGCGCGGCAGGACGCCGAGCGCGGTGTCGATCTTGTGGAACGGCTCCATCGCCCGCGTCCGGGCGACGCCCGCATCGCTGCGCAGTCCTTCGAGCCCGCGCGGCTCGACGTGCATGACGAGCGTCGCGCCCGGCAGGATGCCGACGATCCGGCCGTGCGCCGACAGCGCGGCGATTATCTCATCCGCGCCGCGCGCCGCCATCGCCTTCTCGTCGAGGAGGACGAAGTTCAGCCCCGGCCGGAGCGTTCCGCGCGGACCACGTGCCGCGTCGTCGCGGCCGAGCCGCAGTCCCCCGGGGACCGCCGCCGCCAGATCATCGAGGTCGGGATCCCAGTCGACATGCCCGAGGTTGGTCGGGAGCCGCCCGCGGGCCGCCTCGCCGTGCAGGATGCGGCGCTCGACGGGCCGCCCGAACGGCGCGAACTCGGGCGGCGGCGGCGTGGCGTCCGGCGGCAGCAGCCGGGCGGCGCGCCGCCCCTCCTGCTCGAGCAGGGCGATCTCCATCGGGCTGAGCCCCTCGGGCGTGTCGATCGGCTGCAGGCGGCCGGCGAGCAGGATCGCCGCGGGGGCGGCGACCAGCACCATGGCCAGCAGCACGCCCCGGGCCTTTCGGCGGGAAGCGGATGCGGGAACGACGGGCCGCACGGCGCTCATGGGAACCTCCTCGGGACGGACGATCGGCCTCGATCACCTGCGTCGTCGCGGGTCGCGGCGGGGTGTCACGCAGCGCGGCGGGACCATCCCGCTCCGGCAGGCGCGACGATACCCTCCGATCATCCTGATACGCTCAAGGGTGGCAGGCGTCAACAACCCGCGGGGCCCGCAGGCCCCCGCGGTCCGCACGGCGGAACAGGCTCAATACCCCGGGGGAGGGGCGGGCCGGCTCAGATCGACCAGTTCGCCGGCGGCTTCGCGGCCGTCGGACCGGAGTGCAGGCCGCACTCCTTCTCCGCCGGCTGCTCCCACCACCAGCGGCCGGCGCGCGCGTCCTCGCCGGGGCGGACGGCGCGGGTGCAGGGGGCGCACCCGATCGACGGATAGCCGCGGTCGTGCAGTTTGCTGTACGGCACATCATGCCGGCGGATGTGATCCCAGACAGCCTCCTCGGTCCAGTCGGCGAGCGGGTTGATCTTCACGAGCCCGAACTGCGCGTCGCGCTCGACCTTCGCCACCGCCGTCCGGGTGACCGCCTGCCCCCGCCTGAGGCCGGTGATCCACGCCTCGAGACCCGTGAGGGCGCGCCGCAGCGGCTCGACCTTGCGGATGCGGCAGCACTCGATGCGCGACTCGATGCCGTCGCGGAACGAGAACCAGCCCTTGTCGCGCTCGAGCCGCTCCACCGCCTCCTTCTCGGGGAAGAAGGCGTCGATGCGCACGCCGTAGCGCCGCCGCACCCGCTCCATGACCTCGTAGGTCTCCTCCGGCAGGCGCCCGGTGTCGAGGGTCACGATGCGCGCATCGGGGAGGGCCTTCGCGAGGAGATCGATGACCACGACATCCTCCGCCCCGAAGCTGCTGGCGAACGCCAGGCGGGGCCGGAAGCGGCCGGCCCAGGTCAGGGTCTCGGCCGCCGTCCAGGTCGAGGTCAGGGACTCGGGGGGAAGCGGTTCGACGGTGGTTTCCACGGTCACGATCCTCCTCTCGGTTGCGCGTGCGGGTTCAGGTCCGGGTTCGGGCGCCATGTGCGCTCCTCGGGCGGCGGGGATGCCGGATGTCGTCCACGACGCTCATTGTCCGTCCCTCTCCCGGGCCGGGCGCGTCGCCGGCCGCTGCAGGGCCGGCGGCCGCTGCAGGGCCGGCGCCAGCACATCCGCCAGCGCCACGGTCGCTCCGACCACCACGAGAACCGGGCCGCCGCGACCGTCCGCCCCGAGCCCGGCGAGATCGGCGAGGACGCCGCGGCGGACGCGCTCCCCGGGAAGCGTGCCGCTCTCGATGACGGCCGCCGGCATGGCCGGTGACAGGCCGGCCGCGAGCAGGACGTCGCGCAGCCTCCCGAGGTGCGCGCCGGCCATGAACAGGATCAGGGTCTCGGCGGCGCGCGCCAGCCGGCCGATGCGCCGGCGCAGCGCCCGGCCCGCCGGCCCGTCGCCCAGGTCGTGCGCGGTGCACAGCGCCGCCGACGACGAGACCCCGCGGTGGGTCAAAGGGATGCCGGCCGCGCCCGGGACCGCGATGCCGGCGGAGATCCCGGGGACGATATCGAAGCCGATGCCGGCGCGCAGCAGGGCCAGCGCTTCCTCGCCGCCCCGGCCGAAGACGAACGGGTCGCCCCCTTTCAGGCGCACGACCCGCCGGCCGCCCCGCGCGTCGCGGATCAGGGCGGCCTCGATCGCCTCCTGGCTCATCACCGCGGCGCCGCGCCGCTTGCCCACGGCGACGAGGCGGGCGCCGGGGCGGGCGTGCGCCAGCACCCCGGGCCCGACCAGGGCGTCGTAATAGATGACATCGGCGGCGGCGAGGCGGGCCACCGCGGCGACGGTGAGCAGGTCGGGATCGCCCGGGCCGGCGCCCACCAGGCTGACGCTCCCGGGACGCGGTTCCGCGCGTCGCCCGTCCTGGACGATCATCAGGCCGCGGCCGGGTCGGGCCGGCGCCATGTCAGGCTCCCCCGCCGGCCCGCGCGGTGGCGGCGGCCGCCGAAGCGGCCGCGGCCGGCGCCGGATGCGCCGACTCCCATGCATCGACCCGCGCCACGAACTCGTCGAGCCGGCCGGCCAGCAGGTCGTCGACCGCGGCATCGGTCAGGAGCGCGCGCAGGGCGCCCGTCCGGGCGGCGGCATCGTCCGGGTGTGCCGCGCGCGCCCGCGCGCGCGCCGTGGCGAGGCGTTCGAGCGCGGCCGCGAACGCCGCGCCGACGATCCGCGCCAGGCGATCGCGCAGCGCCACCGCCAGCAGCGGGAACAAACCGTCCGTCGCGATGCTCACCGTGAGCGCGCCCCGGCGCAGGACCGCCGGGACGTGGAAGGTGCACAGGTCGGTGACGTCGACGACGTTGCAGAAGACGTTGCGGTCGGCCGCCGCCCGCGCCGCCGCCTGCTGCGCCGCGGGGTCGTCGGTCGCGGCGACGACGATCGCCGCGCCGTCGGCGTCCGCCGCCTCGAAGGGACGGGTGACGCGCTCGAGCAGCGCCCCGTGCTCCTCCTCGAGCGGCCGGAAGTCGGCGGGCCAGTCGAGGGATACCACCCGCACCCACGCCCCAGCCGCCAGGAGCTCGCCCGCCTTGCGGCGGGCGACCGCGCCGCCCCCCACGACGACGGCGAGGCGCCCGGCGAGCCGCAGCGCCACCGGGTACAGCGGCGCGCGGCGCGCCGCCACGCCGCGCAGGACCGTGGCGGCGTCCGGCGTCTCGCGCCAGTCCGCGGCGGCGGCCTTCCCGGCCGATTGGTCCGTCATTGTCTCGCTCCAGGCCGACATGGGCTCCTCCTCCGGGGACCTGACGCCCCCGTGGCCGCCGGCAACGGCCCTGAAAAGCGAAACGGCCCGGCACCCGCTGGGGTGTGGGCCGTCTCGACTGCCGATTGCGACGCCGGGTCCAGGCTCTCTAGATATCGACCTCCGAGCGTTCGCCGCGGGCAGGGACAGGGCCCATGCCCGTACAACAGCAGCAGCGACACCCGCCCGTCATCATGGCCTCTGGATATACGACGATTTCGGTCGTAGTCAACCATTTTTATGCCCCGGCGCCAGGCGCCCGCACGGGGGTGCGGGCACGAGGGTTGAGCCCGGGCCCCCGCTTGTGGCAGCATGGTGACACCGCTTCGCCCGGAAATGAAGGGAGGTCCACTATGACGCGCCGCCGTCCTCTTCTGGCTGTCCTGCCCGCCCTGCTGCTCCTCGCCGCGAGCGCCGCCACCGCCCAGATCGCCACCACCCCGACGCCGGCGCCGATCTACCGGCTGGCCCCCGAGAGCGCCTTCGAGGAGGGGTGCTTCGACCCCTGCATGTGCCCGGTGCACTTCTCCGCCGGCCTCATCGGCACGATGCAGCTCGTCCCCGCGGCGCCCGACGCCGGGTTCGCCGTATACGAGGTCCGCGACGTGAACTGGTTCGTGCCCGGCCTGGAGTACTGGGTGACCGGTTCGGGCACCTACCGCGTCGGCGGCCAGCCGCTCATGCAGCGGCTCGAGCTCGATCTCCTGGTCGGGGATCGCGGCGTAGAGCACTACGACAGCGGCCTCGTGCTCGCGGGCGGGTGGCCGGGGCCGATCACCGTCACGATCACGATGAACAACATGGTCTGCCACGACACCGTCTTCCACCTTGTGGCGCGGCCGATCGTCATGCAGGAGCTGGCGCCCTATGCGCTCTACCGTTCGAGCTACTCCGAGGGCTGCTTCGGCCCGTGCGACTGCCTCACGATCGCGCAGCCGCTCATCGGGCGGTTCGGCCTGCTGAAGCTGGCGGCGGGCGAGACCGGCGCCGACTTCGCCGTGCTGAACTTCAGGGGGACGGTGCGCGACCCGGCTGCCGCGGCCATCGATGACGGCTGGCCGGTCGAGGGCGTCGGGATTTACCGCGTCGGCGCGCCGGCCGGCGACGAACGCCTGCGGCTGGCGCTGCGGGAGGACGGCCGCGGGCCGACGCGCTTCGACAGCGGCGCAGTCCCCGGCGACGGCGACCCGAGGCGCATCGACATCGACGTGGCCGAGAACGGCTTCGCCTGCTACGACCGGGTCTATTCGATCCACGCGCGCCGCCGGCCGCCGGCGGTCATGACGTTCCAGATGATCGCGCCCGACCCCGCTCCGCGGGCGGTCGCGCCGGCGCCCTAGCGCGGCGCAGGGAGCCCGTCACTGCGCGCCCGCGTCGCCGGCGTCGTCCTGACCCTTGCGGTTCTCGGCTGGCTCGGCGCCTCGATCCGCCGCCTCGCCCCCGACGACCGCCTGTTCGTCGTCGACGCGCCGCTCCTGCGGCTCGCCCCGCGCGCCGCGCAGCCCGGGTGGCGTTTCCTGCCGCGCGGCCTCGTCCGGGTCGCGGGCTACCCTTCCGGGTCCCGCCGCCTGCGCGTCGATCTGACCGGCCCGCGGGCGGCGCTCAGCCGCGAGGGCTCGACCCTCGATCTCGAGGCCGTCGTCGCCTATTCGATCGCTCCTGACGGTGTCGTCGACCTGCACCGGGCGCACGGGCCCGGCTACGAGACGGGCTGGCTCGAAGGGCTCGTGCGCCGCGCCACCGCCGAGCGGGTCGCCGCGGTGTCGTACGAGGTCGTGCGCAACCACGACCCCGAGCTGCCGCAGGCGGTGCGGGCGATCGTGGCGCGCGCGGCCGGGCCGGCCGGCGTGGCGATCGCCGGCCTGCGCATCGGCCAGGTGGCGGCGGTCGGCGAGCGCGGCGGCGACATACGCCGGGCGCCGGTCGATCCGCTGCCGCGCACGGTCGTCGTCCTCGGTGTCGATTCCTTCACCTGGCGCATCCTCGACCCGCTGATGGCCGCCGGTCGGATGCCGCACATGCGCCGCCTCGTCGAGCGCGGGGCGCGCGCCAACCTGCGCACCATCAGCCCGATCCTCTCGCCGGTCATCTGGACCAGCGTCGCCACCGGCATGAAGCCGTCGCGCCACGGCATCGTCGATTTCGTGGTCAACGCGCGCGGCACCGGGGCGCTCCTTCCCGTGACCAGCGCCATGCGCCGGGTCCCGGCGTTGTGGAATCTGCTGAGCCGCCAGGAGGTCGACGTCGACGTGGTCGGCTGGTGGGCGACCTGGCCGGCCGAGCCGGTGCGCGGCCGGATGGTCACCGACCGGGTGGCGTTCCAGCTGTTCGACGCGCCGACCGACGAGTGGACCAGCGCCGATCCGGAGAAGGCGCGCGGCAAGACCCACCCGGCCGATCTGTTCGGCGCGCTGCGGCCGCTGATCCGCCCGCCCGCCGAGATCGCCGACGCGGAGATCGCCCCGTTCATGGGCGGTGGGCGGATCCCGGCGGACCTGAGCGACGCGCAGCGCGATCTGGTGCGGCAGTTCCGCACCGTCGTCGCGGCGGGGCAGACCTACCACGCGATCGCGCGCCGCCTGCTGCGCGAGCCCCCGGCGGCGGCGCCGGGGGCGGGGGGAGCCGGCGCGGCGGGGCCCGGCGCGGCCGCCGGCGCCGCCACGCCGCGGCTCGCGTTGTTCTACTACGAGGGTCCCGACACGACGTCGCACCTGTTCATGCGCTACCGCCCGCCGCTCCTGCCGGGCGTCGACGCGGGCGACGCGGCGCTCTTCGGCGCGATGGTCGACCGCTACTACGAGGCGCAGGACCGCTACATCGGCGAGATCGTCGAGGCCGCCGGGCCCGGCGCCGTCATCCTCGTGCTCTCGGACCACGGCTTCAAGTCGGACGCCAACCGGCCGCTCGACAGCGACCCGCGCATCGATCTCGGGCGCGCCGCCGAGTGGCACACGCCGGTCGGGGTCCTTCTGATGGCGGGCCCCGGCATCCGCGCCGGGATCGACATGGGGGCGGCGTCGGTGCTCGACATCGCGCCGACGGTGCTGGCGCTGTTCGGCCTGCCGGCGGCGCGCGACATGGACGGGCAGCCGCTGACCGAGGCGCTGGCGCCGGGATTCCTGTCGGCGCACCCCGTCGGCTGGATCGACACGTACGGCGGCCAGCGCTCCCCCGACGACGAGACCCTCGTCGCCTCGGACGGCGATCGGGAGGTCATCGAGAAGCTGCGATCGATCGGCTACATCGGCGAGGAGCGTTTGACGGCGCAGAACAACCGGGGTCTCATCGCCATGGAGGAGGGCGACCTCGACGGCGCCATCGCGCAGTTCGAGGACGCGCTGGCGAAGGGGGCGCGCGGCCCCGACGTGCGCGTCAACCTGGCGCGCGCCTGGCTCTCCAAGGGGGATCCCGCGCGGGCGCGGGCCGCGGCGCTCGAGGTGCTGCGCGAGGAACCGCGGAGCAAGCAGGCCTTCGTCCTGCTGGCCGGCGCCGCGATGGCCGACGGCGATCTCGCCGCGGCCGAGACGAACCTGCGCCAGGCGCTCGCGATCGACGCGTCCTTCACCCTCGCCCACACCAAGCTGGGCGAGGTGCTGCAACGCCAGGGGCGCGACGACGAGGCGCTGCAGTCGTTCGAGCGCACGGTGGCCATCGCGCCGCTGTCGCCGGTCGAGTTCAACGCCGTCGGCAACCTGCACCGCCGTCACGGGCGGATCGACCGGGCGATCGACGCCTACCGCGACGCCCTGCGCGCCGACCCGCAGTACATCGGCGCCTACAACAACCTCGGTCTGTGCCTTCAGGAGAAGGGCCGGCTCGACGAGGCCGAGGCGCTCTACGCGAAAGCGCTCGCCATCCGGCCCGAGAACCCGATCCTGCGCAACTCGCGGGCAACGCTCCTGGCGGCGCGCGGCGACCGCGCGGGGGCGCTCGCCGAGGTCGATCGGGCGCTCGCCCCGAATCCCGCGTGGCCGGTCGGTCTCGGCAACCGGGCGACGTTGCTGTTCGAAATGGGCCGCATCCCCGAGGCGAAGGAGGCCTTCGTCCTGTGGGTCGCCGCCGAGCCCGACTCCGTCGAAGGGCGTCTCGGCCACGCCCTGACGCTCCTGGCGACCGGCGATTCCGCCGGCGCCGCGGCCGAGTTCCATGAGGTTCTGAAGCGCGACCCCGCGAACCTGCGCGCCCACGTCGCGCTCGGCGAGTCGCTCGCTCGCAGCGGCGACCTGCCCCTGGCGCAGCGGCACCTCGAGGCGGCGGTCGCGACCGGCGCGCCGGTGACGCGCGCCTGGAACTCGCTCGGGGATGTCTACCTCAGGCGCGGCCTGCGTGCGGACGCGGCGCGCGCCTTCCGGCAGTCGCTCGGGATCGACGCCGACCAGCCGGCGATCCGCCGGCGCCTGGCCGAGGCGGGCGGGTGACGGCGGCGCCGGGCGCGGCGTCAGCCGCCGCCGCATCAGCCGCCGCCGAAGCGGAACACGACGCCGGCGTGCACCGAGTTGAAGCCGACGCTCGTTCGATCGTTGCCGTCGGATTTGGTGACCGGGAAGTTCACCATCTCGCCGGTCGGGTCGGCGACCAGGCCGTCCCAGGTGCTGCCGCCGTAGCCGAAGTAGGCGTCGACGCTCTTCCACGACCACACGGCGCGCAGGTCGTAGTCGCGGATCTCGCCGCGGATGTTGTCGTTGCTCACGCTGAGGCTGTCGAATCCCCCGAGGGCGGTCTGGGTGGTCACGGCATCGGTGTTCCCCTGCAGGAACGAGAACGCCAGCAGCCCCTGCAGGCTGAAGTGCCGGCTGAGACCGAAGTCGAAGAGGGCGCCCACCTTGATGCCGTAGGCGTCCGACTCGATGTGCTTCGTCTGGATGTAGTAGATGCCGTAGGCGTCGTCACCCGAGAATCCGAGATCCTCCTCGAAGGTCACCGATCGCAGGCCGGCAATCCAATGGATGGTGACGCGCTCCCCCGCCTCCATGGGGCGGGAGTACTCGAGATCGATGGCGCTCGCCTTGACCGACGACGTGACCCGGTAATTCACGGGGAAGTAGTACGCGTAGCCGAGACCGTAGGAGCCGCCGTTGTTGTAGGCGTATCCGCCGAAGACGGTCGGGTAGATGTAGCGCGCGTTCTCGACGGCGCTCGTGTCGTCGTCGTTGTCGAAGCTCCAGTACGACAGCGCCAGGCCGCCGAGCTCGCCCCACTTGTAGCCGATCCCCGCCCGGCCCGAGAAGCCGGCATCGTTGTCGAGGATCAGGAGCTCCTGAAAGCCGGTCGCGGGATCGAAAGCCGTGGCGTAGTGCTGGTCGAGGCCGGTCGGCTGGGTCATGGCGGCGTCGAGGGCGATGAACCAGCCCTGGTAGCTCGGGTCCGCCGCCGCCGCCGGCGCGGCGGCGGCCGCGGCCATCGTCATCGCCAGCGCGACGCCGAGCATGGCCGTGCGCGCCGGGATCAATCGTCTCCGCATCTGCATCGGAGCGCCCCTCCTCGGTCGATGGTTGACGGGCCCGCTCGGCGGACCCCCCGGCGCGCGGGCGCGACACCTTATATGCGAGGGGCGGGAACGCGGTCAACCGGGGGCTGCCGCAGGCGCCCGGCGAGCGCCCGCGCCCGGCCGGATCCGGGAGCCGGCAGGCGGCCGGCGAGATCATCGAGAAGCGCCGCCGCGGCCGGGCGGCCGCCGACCGCGTCGACGACGATCGCCCAGCCGCCCGTGGCGTCGCCGGCGGCCACCGTCATCGTCTCGATGAACTCGGCGGCGCCGCGCAGCTCGGCGATCCACTCCGCGAGACGGCCGGCGCCGGCGAGGGCCGCGTACCCGGATGCCAGCGCCGCGCGCGCCGCCGTCCGGATGTCGTCCGCCGCCGCGGCGTCGCCGCCGAGGCCGCGCAGCACGGCGAATGCCGCTGGGGTCGCCTGCCGGACGAGCGACCCCAGGGCCGCGGCGCGCATCGCCGGGTCGCGATCGCGCGCCCCCTTTTCGAGCGCCGGCAGGCCGTCCGCGCCGGGCAGCCGGCCCAGGGTCGCGAGGGCCCAGCGACGCGTCGTGGCGCGCTCGCGCCGGGCGCGCGCGTCGATCGCGGGGTCGGCCCCGCCGGGCGCCCGCGCCGGCGGCAGCGCGGCGGCGATGACGGCGCCCGTGGCGCGCGGGTCGGCGATGTCCGCCAGGACGTTGAGGATCTCGGCCTGCCGGCGCGCGCCGGCGGGGCCGAGCGCCGCCAGGAGCGCCGGAACCGCCGCCGGCCCGAACGACAGGAGCGCCTCGGTGGCCGCCACCCGGTCGCCCTCGACCGGCTCCGCCAGCATCGCCACCAGCGGATCGATGGCGCGCGGCTCGCGGATCCGCCCGAGCGCCAGGGCGGCGGCCGCCCGCACCGACGGCGTCCGGTCAGCGAGCGCCAGCAGGAGCGCCGCGGGCGCGCCATCCACGGGGAGCGCGCCGAGCCATTCGGCCGCCTTGCCGCGGGCGGCCGCGTCGCCGGATCGCAGATCGGCGAGGAGGAACTCGCCGACCGGCCGCCGGCCGACGATGCCGCGCCTGGTGAGCACCACGGCGTCGCGCCCGCGCACCCGCACCTTGATCGACCGCCAGCCGCCGCGCGCCGCCTCGTCCGACCGCCACGCGAGGTAGTAGCGGTCCTGCAGCCGGCCGGCCAGCTCGCGGAAGGCGGCCTCCATGCCGGCCGCGTCGTCGACCCGGCGCAGCGCGCCGCCGGTGTCGCGGCTCATCGCCTCGAGGGCGCGCGCGTAGCGCCGCGGCGGCGCCGGTCCGGCGGTCTCCGGGCGGGTCAGGAAGGTCTCGACGACGAGCGGCGTCCGGCGCAGATAGTCGCGCAGGCGGCCCGGGTCGATCCGGCTGAGCGTGTCGATGCCGTCGGTGATCAGGACGACCGCCTGGCGGCCCTCGCGGCTCCACGCCATCTCGGTGCCGACCGCCGCCAGCGTGTCGTAGAGGCTGGTGCCGCCGCCCCAGTGGCGGAACCGGTCCATCGACCGCGCCACCCGGCGCGGGTCCGAGGTGAACTCCTGCACGAGATACGCCGGGCCGCTGAAGGCGACGACGCGCAGGGCGTCGCCCGGCCGCAGCGCGCGCGCCAGGACCGGCGCGATGCCGCGCAGGACCGGCCAGTAGGCGCGCAGGCTGCTGCTGACGTCGACCAAGAGCGCCAGGCTCAGGGGACGATCGTCCGGCCTGGCCGCGAGCAGCACGCGCGCCCTGCCCTTCTCCTCGACGACGAAATCGGCGGCGGCGAGACCGCGCAGCGGGCGGCCTTCCCGATCGGTGACCGACACCGACAGCTCGACGAGATCGGGCGGCACGGCCGAGACGCGCACCGATTCCTGCACGGCGGCGCCCGGCGTCGTCACCACGGCCGAGTCGGTCCGCCCGTCGCGGTCCCGGAGCCGCGCCACGACCACGTGCGGCTCGAAGGCGCCGCCGGCATCCCAGGTCACTGCGAAGCGCGGCCCGCGCGCGGCGCCGGCCGGGCGCCCGTCGACGAAGAACTCGACCTCCTCCGGCACGGTATCCGGCGGGCAGGTCGCCTCGGCGAGCAGCGTCGTGGGGCCGTACAACACGTCGCGCCCGCCGGGGTGCAGGATCGTGACGCGGCAGGGAGAGCGCTGCGTCGCCGGCGGCAGATCGCCCGGGCCGATCGGGGCATCGGGGGCGGCCGCCGGCGCGGCGGCCGACAGCACCGGGGCCGCCGCGACCGTGCCCGCCATCGCCAGGATCAGCGCGGCGCCGAACAGCCCGCGCCCGGGCGCGATCATGAAACCACCGCGTGCCACAGGCACGGCTTTGGCACGCACGGCCTCCGGATGCGCGGCCTCGGCATGCACGGCCTCGGCATGCACCATCTCCGTCTCAGCGCAACAGATGACGAACGAGCGCCACGAGGGCGACCCCGACGATGACGAACTGGCCGCGCCGCAGCCAGGCGCGCGCCGCGGCCGGCCCCCGGCGCAGGTAGCGTCGCCAGAGCGCGCCGAAGAGGGAGTGCCCGATGAGCCCACCGAGGACGAAGCCGGCGAACGGCAGCACCCGCATCACGGCGGCGCCGAAATCGACGAACCCGGCGGGGGCCGGGACGGGCGCCGGCCCGCCGGCGGGCAGCACCGCGGCGCGCGCCGCCATCGCCGCGGCCCAGCCGGCGAGCGCGCCGGTCAGGACGTTGAGCGTGACGAGGCCGCCGCGCAGGCGGATCTCCTGCCCGCGCCGGCTGAGCGAGATGCGCAGCACGAGGAACAGAAGAAGGAGGATCGCCGCGGCTTCGAAGATCGATTGCATCCTTGATCCGGTTACGATGGGCGCGATGATACCGCAACCCCGGCGGCGCCTCGTGGCATCTGTTCCGGCGCCGCCGGCGACGGCGCCGCCGAGGGCGGCGCGGGCGGCAGCCGGGCCGGCGATCGGGCTCGCCGCGGCCGCCCTGCTGGCGGGGGCGGCCTGCTCCGGCGGCGCCGGGCCGGCGCGCGCGCTGCCGCCGCTCGTGGTCTCCGACCGCGGCGGGGCGCTGCGCATCTACGAGGTCGATGGCGACCGCGGCGTCGCGACGCTGGTCGGCTCGGCTCGCGCCGACGATGCCGCGTATCGCGACACGATGCCGGCGCGCCTCCCCGACGGGCGGGTGGTGTTCGTCAGCGACCGCGGCGGCCGGCCGGCGCTGCACGTCACGGGGCCGGATCCGATGGCAGCGGCGATCGCCATCCCGCTCGCGGCACCGCCGATGCCCGATGCGTCGATGCCCGACGCCCCGACGCCCGGTGCGCCGGCGCCCGGGCCGGCCGACTCAGACCCGGCGCCGTTCGGCCCCGGCCGCCTGGTCTTCGCGCGCGCCGCCGCCGACGGGGCGCCGCGCGACCTGCACGTCGTCGACGTGGACGGCGGCGGCCTGCGCGCCCTGACGCGGCATCCGGCGGACGACGGCGCGCCGTGCGCGCTTCCCGACGGCCGGACGATCGTCTTCGTTTCCGGGCGCGACGGGGCCCGGCGCCTGTACCGGCTCGACGGCGACGCCCCCGACCCCGAGACGACCGTCGCGCCCCTCCTCGCCGACCCGACGGCCGGCGTCGCCGGGCCGGCGGGGTCGTCCGCCGCCGGCGCGGCCTTAGCCGACGGCGCCCCCGCCTGCCTCGCCGACGGCTCGATCGTCTTCTCGCGCGCGGCCTCCGGGCGGCCGGCGCAGATCTTCGCCCTCGGCCTCGGCGGCGCGCACCCGGCGCCGCGGCAGATCACCGACGCCACGATCCTGCCGTCCGGGGCGGGCGAGCCGGTGGGGCTCGATGACGGGACGATCCTCCTGACGGCGGGCCCGGCGTCCGGCGGCGTGAGCGGACGCGGACCGCGCTACGGTGTCTATCGGATCAGCCGGGGCGGGTACAACCTTTCGCGGGTGACGCGGAGCGGGGCGGGGTACGACGACCTGGCGCGCGGGCTGAACGTGGGCCGCTGAGGGCGGGGCCGCGCCGATTCCGCCGGCGCGGCCCCGGCGCGCCCTACTCGACGGCGTTCTGGACGTTCGCCGCCAGGCGGACGCGGTTGGCCCGCGGCCCCTTGGGGCTGTTCTCGACCTCGAAGTCGACCGGCGTGCCCTGCTCGAGCTCGTCGAAGTTCAGATTCGCGAGCCCCGACCGGTGGAAGAAGACATCCTTGCCATCGTTACCGCGGATGAAGCCGAAGCCGCGATCACGGACCAGCTTGGCGATCGTGCCACGAGCCATGCTCTGACCTCACGTTTCCAACAGGAGCGCTGCCCGGAATGCGAGCGGCCCCGGCTCTTGCGAACCGGCCCTTTCCGGCCCTCCGACGCTCCGCGACTTGGGAAAGGGGGCGACCGCCATCGACTCTAGGCGGGTGCCGGTCCGGTGTCAAGAGTGCGGCGGCACGGCCGCGCGCCGCGTATGTCGTCGCGCCATCGGGCCCGGCTCAGAGGAGCCGGCGCATCTCCTCGGGCGATGTGACCGGGGCCTTGCAGGCGCCCCCGTCGCAGACATAGGCGGCCGGCCGGCCGCCGATCGTCGTCTTGCCGGCGAGCAGCGGCACGGCGGCGGCGCCGGCCCCCGTCGCGGCGGCCCCGCCGGCGTCCGCGACCGCGACGACGGTGTTCGGCAGGAAGGTCGCGCGCAGCACGTCGTGGAACGGGCGCAGCCCGCCGTCGCCGGTGTCGCCGGCCAGCACCACCTGCCGCTGCGTGTCGAGCGCCTGGTCGAGGGCGCAGAGCATCGTCCCGAAGGCCGCCGGGTGGCGCTCGAGGCGCTCGCGGTAGAGACGCAGGATGGCGTCGACCTCGGCGAGGTAGCGGCCCTCGCCGGTCAGCGCCGCGAGACGCGGCAGCGCCAGCGCCATGAGCGACACGCCGGCGGGGGTGGCGCCGTCGTTCCCCTCGCGCGTCCGGGCGATGAGCGCCTCGTGATCGCGCGCGGTCAGGAACCAGCCGTTCCCTTCGGGATCGCGGAACAGGTCGATCGCCTGGTCGGCGAGGGCGCGCGCCTCAGCCACCCACTCCGGCTCGAAGGTCGCCTCGTACAGATCGAGGAGACCGGCGATCATCGCCGCGTAGTCGGTGAGATAGGCGCGGTGGCGCGCCTCGCCGCCGAGATACGCGTGCAGGAGGCGGCCGTCGCGGCGCATCCGGCCGAGCACCATGCGGGCGGCGGCGCGCGCCGCGTCGCGGTAGCGGCCCTCGTCGAGGACCCGCCCGCCGATCGCCAGGGCCGCGATCATCAGGCCGTTCCAGTCGGCCAGCACCTTGTCGTCGCGGCCGGGGCGCACCCTCTTGTCGCGCGCCTGCATCAGCCGGGTGCGCGCGCCGGCGAGGCGCAGCCGCAGCTCGGCCGCGTCGGTGCGCTGCGCGCGCGCCACTTCACCGATCGGCTGGGGCAGGTGCAGGACGCTCCTGCCGTGCTCGAAATTGCCGGCGCCGGTGACGCCGTAGACGGCGGCGACGAACGCGGCCTCGCCGCGCCCGACCGCCGCCTCGATCTCCGCCGGGGTCCAGGCGTAGAAGCGCCCCTCCTCGCCCTCGCTGTCGGCGTCGAGGCTGGAGCAGAAGCCGCCCTCCGGCGTCCGCATCTCGCGGATCGCCCAGTCGAGCGTCTGGCGGGCGACGTCCCTGAACGCCGCCGCGACCGCGGCGCCGCCCTCCGGCAGCGCGTGCGACTCGGGCATCGGCGTCGTCGCCTGCGCCCCCTCGAGATAGGCGCGCGCCAGCAGGGCGTTGTCGTACAGCATCTTCTCGAAGTGCGGCACGAGCCAGCGCGCGTCGACCGAGTAGCGGTGGAAGCCGCCGCCGATCTGGTCGTTGATCCCGCCGCGCGCCATCCGGTCGAGGCTGACGACCGCCATCCGCAGCGCCTCGATGTTGCCGCTGCGCCGGTGGTAGCGCAGCAGGAAGGCGACATCCATGCTGTGCGGGAACTTGGGGGCGCCGCCGAAGCCGCCGTGCGCCGGGTCGAACCGCCCCGCCAGGTCGCCGAAGGCGCGGCTCAGGAGGTTCGGCCCGGCCGCCGCCCTGCCGGCCTTCATCTCCGACATCGTCCTTATCTGCCCGGCGACCTCGCCCGAGACTCTGGTCACCTCGTCGCGCTTCTGCCGCCAGGCGTCCGCCACGCCGGTGAGGACCTCGGCGAAGCCCGGCCGGCCGAAGCGCGCATCCGGCGGAAAGTAGGTGCCGGCGTAGAACGGCTTCAGGTCGGGCGTCAGGAAGACCGAGTTCGGCCAGCCGCCCTGGCCGGTCAGGAGCTGCGTGGCGGCCATGTAGATCTCGTCGAGGTCGGGCCGCTCCTCGCGATCGACCTTGATGTTCACGAAGCGCTCGTTCATGAGCGTCGCGATGGCGTCGCTCTCGAACGACTCGCGCTCCATGACGTGGCACCAGTGGCAGGCGGAGTAGCCAATCGACAGGAAGATCGGCCTGTCCTCGGCGCGCGCCCGGCCGAGCGCCTCCTCGCCCCAGGGATACCAGTCGACCGGGTTGTGGGCGTGCTGCCTCAGGTACGGGCTGGTCTCGCCCGCCAGCCGGTTCGCGGGCCGTTCCGGTGTCATGAGGCGCTCAGGCTACAGGAGGGTCCGGGGGGATGTCCAGGCGGGTCACGGTCCCGCGGGTCTCGGTCCCGATCACCTTCCGGGCGTCATGTCCGTGGGCTCACGGAGCCTGAGGGGGACCCTGGCCCGATCGACCGGCGTGCCGCCGACGAGCGTCTGGACCGCCACCGTGTATTCACCCGGCGGCAGTCCCTGGACCGGAAGCGGCACCTTGACCGCGGGGCGGGACCCGGCCGCCGCGGGTGCGACTCCGATCGACCGCACGATCGAGTCCACCCGCCGGATCACGACCAGTAGATCGCTAGTGGAGCCGGGCGCCTCCTCCGGTCTCCGGAATCCGAGGACCGGTACCTCCCCCAGGACGAAAGTCGACTTGAGCGCCGGCCCGATCAGGTGCTCGTGTGTCTCCCCGCCCTCGCCGCCCCTGGTCCCGCCGATCGGCATCTCGATCCACCGGCTCGACTCGGCGGGGGAATAGAGGGACAGGCCCTGGATCGCGTCGGGCTGAATCTCCGACCCGTGGAGCGCCGCCCGCGCGGCCCCCACCACCCCCGCCACCTCGTCGCGCACCACCGCCGTCACCAGCTGCTCCCGATCCGGCAGGTGCGCGCGACTGTAGATCTGGACCGCGCCGGCGTCGTCGGTTTCGGAGAGCCGGGCGATGCGCATCGCCCGCGCGACGCGCAGGGACTCCTTGCCGTGCTCGTCGAAGGCCACGAGACCGACTTCGAGGCGGGCCGTCGGGCGGCCGCCTTCCGGCAGGAACAGAAGGGCGCCGGTCGGGACATGCACCACCAGATCGACGAATCGGTCCGAACCGGTGACGGGTCCGAGCGCGATGCTCAGGTCGATCGCCACGTCACGATAGAGGTCGGGAAGCACGTGGGCGGCCTTGATCGTCCGCTCGCGCACCTCCGACGGGGTGAAGCGGATGAACGCCTCGCGCGACCGGACGCGGCTGCCGCGCCTGCGACACTGCACCTTCACGGGGTGGTATCTGCCGTCGGGCTCCCCGGTGGGGCTGTAACCGAGGACGTAGTACGAGCGGCTGGCGTTCTCGACGTCGCGGAGCTCCGCGAGCAGGTCGTTGGAGGAGCCCCGCAGGCCGCCGGTCCCGAGGGCGAGCGCCACCATGGTGTTCGTCTGCCGGTAGGCGGCCGACATCTCCGCCGCGGTTCCGGCCACGAGGCCCGCCGTCCCCAGGGTGTGAATCGTGACCCCCGCGGCCGCGGCCGATCGCCGCACGGCCTCGAGATCCAGCGCGATCGAAAAGGTCAGCGCCCGCGCCGTGAAGACCATGTCGGGATGCTGCCGCGTGATCGCCTCGACGCAGGGGAGCGCGGCGTTCTCCGGAATCCCGTCACCCATGAACACGAGGGTCTTGTGTCCCGGCCAGCCCGCGAGCGAGTCCACGAGGATGCCGAGGGCGCGCAGCAACCCGCGCAGGACCGGGGTCTCGTTGCTGGCGTAGGTGATAGCGAGGAACTGCATCCGCTGGAGCATCTCATCGAGCTCCACCTGCATGGCCTCCTCTTCCTGGGGTCGGGGCCCGGCCGCAGCGCCGCCCCCTGCGCCACCAGGGGTGGAGGACTGCAGCCCGCCCTCACGACCTCCCCCGCCGCTTGGCGTGGGGTTCGACTGCATGTTGTGCGTCGGGCTGGCCTTCGCCCTCATGCTGGACGTGAGGGTCTTCTGGGCGAATTCCTCCAGCATCCCGTCGAGCTCGGCTTGCCGGGCGCGGCTCTCCGCGTACAGGCTCGAGATCCGCTTCGCCCCGAGCAGGCTGCCGGCGATGACCTTCCGGAGCGCCTCGCGATCGGTGGTGAAGTCGTGCAGGATGCGCAGCCCGGTGTCGTAGGCCGCCAGCGCCACCTGATCCGACGGGTCGAACGCCGTCGCCAGGAGCTTTTCGGCGGCGCCCCGGGCAGCCGTCAACCCCTGGGGATTCGAGGTGCCGTCGTCGAAGAACAGCATGAAGCGCCGGGGATGGCCCGCCGCCTGGAGTGCGGGGCCGGTTTGCGGACCCGGGGCGCCCGGCGGTAGGCCGGCGCCCGGACCCGGCTGGCGCAGGAACTCGAACGAGGCGATGGAGCGCGCCATGCCGTCCACGATGAGGGTGAAGTCTTCCGCGGTCAGGTCCTCGATCGGGCGGCCGCGCGCATCCGTGACGTACGCCTCGATCAGGACCAGCTCGCTCTCGACCCGCTCGACCAGGCCGCTCGCGAGATCGGGCCCCTTCGGGCGCTCCGGCGCGGCCTCGGGCGGGGTGGCGCCGCCGAGGAGGAACAGCAGCAGGAGCGCGCGCGCGATCGGGGTGCCGGCGGGGTGTGGTGCCATGCGCATCCCTCGGTGGGTGTACGCTAGACTAGCGCGCGAGCAGCGTCAATATCCGTCGCCCCGGCGCCGCCGCGCCGCCGGCGCCGCCGCGGTCAGCTCGAATCGCTCATCAGGAAGATCTTCGGGCGGATGTCGGCCTCCGGGGTCGACGCCCAATGGCGCACCAGTATCTTGTAGACCATGAGACCGCTCTCGCCTTCGCCGAACAGCAGGTAGCGGAACGCCTGGGTCATGAGGTTCTGCCCGGTGAGCCCCAGGAACAGGGTGACCGGGTCGAGCAGCTCGGAGACGTACGCGATCGTGTTGGCGATGGCCGTGGCTCCGGTCACCTCGAGGACGAAGTCCTGCCCTTCCCGCCGGACCCTCAAGCGCAGCGGCGCGAGGAACTCGCTGCGATTGTCCATGAGCGTGGCGTGGACGAAGGCCAGGGGGCCCTCGATCTTGTAATGGGCGCGCAGGGCCTCCGCCTTGCGGGCGCGCTCCCCGGGCGTCGAGATCCGCACCGGCACGAGGTTGACCTGCTTGCCGGCCATCATCTTCCAGAGCCCCTCCGACTCGCCGTCCACGAGGCGGAGATCGAGCACCCGCAGCTCGGTGGCGCGCCGGAAGCGACTCGCCGCGGCGGCCGTCAGGATGCCGACGACGAAGAGGCTCGCGATGACGACCCCCTCGGGGCGGACCACCACGTTGTCGATCAGGGTGAAGGCGAAGACCGCCGTGACGATCCAGAAGTAGAGGCTCGACGCCCTTCCCGCGTGGCCGCGCCCTCCGGCCCCGCCCCGGGATTCCCGCCACAGTTCGAGAGCCACGGCAAAGGCGGCCGAGAGCATCAGCACCAGGACACCGGTCGCGTAGGCGCCGCTCTGCGCCTCGACGTCGGCCCGGAAGGCGAGGGTCACGAGAGCGCTCACCGTGAACAGCAGCAGCACCATCGGCCGGCGGTAGGTCGTCCACTGAGGCGCCATGCCGAAGCGCGGCATGTAGCGCGGGATCAGGTGCAGGAGCCCGGTCATGGCCGAGGCCCCGGCGAAGCCCAGGATCGCGATCGTCCACACGTCGTAGACGGAGCCGAAGACGCCCCCGAGAAGACGGTGGGCGAGGTAGGCGATGGCGCGCCCCGCCGCCGGTCCGTCCTCGGCGTACGCCTCGGGCGGCACCAGCGCCGTCGTGACGATGCTCGACAGGACGAGCATGACGCTCATGATGAGCGCCGCCGAGAGGAGGAGCTTGCGCGTCGCCCTGATCCGTCCGTGCGGAGGCGCGTCCGGCGCGTCGTCCGGGCGGCCCGCGACGAGGGGCATGACCGAGACGCCGGTCTCGAATCCGCTGAGCCCCAGGGCCAGCCTCGGGAAGACCAGGGCGCCCGCAAGCGCCAGCGCCGCGCCGTCGCCGTGCGCGGCGAGATCGAACCGCCAGTTCGCGAGAAGCCCGGGGTCACGGGCGATCTCCAGGAGCCCGCGTGCCAGGATGACGAGGGTCAGCCCGAGGTAGGGCACGACCACCACCCTGGCGACCCCGATCGCTTCTTCGAAGCCCGCCAGGAAGACCGCGGTGAGGCCCAGGAGCAGCGCCAGGGTCAACAGGATGTTGTGGTCGCCCAGGAACGGTCCGAGCAGGGGGTTCTCGACCGCGTGCTGCGCCGCGTCGGCCGCCGACAGCGTCATGGTGATCACGAAGTCGGTGGCGGCGAAGCCGAGAAGCGCCAGCACGAGCAGCTTCCCGCCCCAGCCGGGCAGGAGCGACTCGAGCATGGCGATCGAGCCCTGCCCGGCGTACGAGCGCCTGGCGACCTGCGCATACACCGGCACGGCTCCGAGGAGCGTGACCGCCACCAGGATGAGCGTGGCGATCGGAGACAGCGCCCCTGCCGCGAGCAGCGCGATCCCGGGCTGGTAGCCGAGGGTCGAGAAGTAGTCGACACCCGTGAGCCAGAGGACGCGACCCCACGGGGCGGTCGACGCGGCTCCGGGCTCGTCCAGCCGGTGTCCGGCGCGCAGCCAGCGTCCGAGCGCGGTCCCGGGTGGCGCCGTTGCCGGTTCGGTCAGCACGTCCTCGCTTCCTTCATCGGCAACGGGGCGTCAGCCCGGCTGGCCTCCCTTTACGACCCGCTTGTGCTTCCTGATCCAACCGTCGATCCCGTCCGCCATGATAGACACGTCCTTGTACCCGAGGTCCACGGCCCTCCGGGCCGCCTTGTGGCACTCGTGTCAATGGGTGTTCTGGCAATAGAAGATCAGGGTCGCGTTCCTGTCGGCGGGGAGGACGCCCTCCTTGATGTCGCTGCTGTGCAGGTTAACCGCGCCCGGTACGTGCCCCTCCTCGTAGGTTTCCTGGCTGTTGCCGTCGTAGATGAAGACATTCGGCTGGCCGAGGATCTTGTCGACCCCTTTGATCGACATCCGCTTGAACGGCTCGGGCTCGTTCGACTTCGCCGCGGCCGCGATCGGCAGCAGCACCGTGAGCGCCAGGCCAGGCGCCGACAGGAGGATGGATTTCCATGGGCCTTTCATCCGCGTCACCTCCATCGTGATGGCCCCTCGCAAAGCCGCCAGGGGGCGATTGTTCCGGGTAGTATAGGCTCCGACCCGCGGGCAACGAACACCCGTGTTACTCTCGTGGGTGCCCGGCGCGCACCCACCCGGGACGATTTCCTGCCCAGGAGGTCTTCGATGGCCAGAACGATCCTGATCGGCGCCGCCGTGTTGGCGATGGCGGCGGGCGTGGCGTGGGCGAGCGGCGGTGGCTCGGCGCCGGTCGGCGGCGGCTCGGCCGTGCCGACCTCGCCGCGGCTGACGCCGGAGCAGATGGCGGCGATGCAGTACAACGACGGTCTCAAGCAGCAGGAAAAGGCCGACCGGCTGAGCGCGGAAGCCGGGACCGCCGCCGACCCGAAGAAGCGGTCGAAGATGGAGGCCGACGCCACGAAGGCGTACGAGAAGGCGCGCGGCAAGTTCGAGAACGCCGTCAAGAAGGATACGGACATGTTCCAGGCGCATGGAGCCCTCGGGTACGTGCGGCGCCGGCTGGGCGATTTCGAGGGATCGCTGGCGGCATACGCGCAGGCGCTCGCCATCAAGCCGGGCTACACGCCGGCGATCGAGTACCGCGGCGAGGCTTACCTGGGGCTCGGCCGCCTCGACGACGCCAAGGCGGCCTACATGGAGTTGTTCAACGCCGACCGCAAGCGCGCCGACGAGCTGTCGGGCGCGATGACCCGATGGGTCGAGGCGAAGCGCCAGGACCCGGCCGGCGTCGATCCGAAGACCCTCGAGGAGTTCTCCACCTGGCTGTCGCAGCGGCTGGAGATCGCGCGCCAGACGACCGCCCTCCTGCCTCCCGCGGATCCGCGCTGGTGACGTGCGGCCAACGGTCGCGCGGCCGCTGCCACGGCGACGGACCGCCCGCCGCCTGAGAAGGCCCGTCGGGATCACCGCCGCGGTGATGGTCGCCGCGGCGGCGATGGGCGCGGCGGCCGCGGCCGCGCCCGCCGCCTGGGAGTGGCGCCTCCCGCCCGGATTCCCGGCACCGCGGGTGCCGGCCGACAACCCGATGTCCGCGGTCAAGGTCGAGCTGGGCCGCCGGCTCTTCTACGACGTCCGGCTGTCGGGCACTCGCACCCAGT
>Ga0247727_10005061_pt1 | contig 27185 bp, 23 predicted proteins | sample WisWelCaveWW1625_FD_202498 | JGI IMG/M metagenome (GOLD analysis project Ga0247727, IMG submission 202498) | Biofilm microbial communities from Wishing Well Cave, Virginia, United States - WW16-25 | ecosystem: Environmental > Aquatic > Deep subsurface > Groundwater > Cave microbial mat | place...
GTTTCCGCAAGGCTCGCACGGAGCCGCTCATCACGCTTGGATCGGCGCCGCTCGCGGAGCCCGGATTCCGGAGCGTCGTACTGGGTCAGCTCGGCGAGTCGCGCCTCGTCGCCGCGATCGACACGGACATCGCCGGCGAGCAGGCGCACAGCAAGGCGCTCGACGCGGATACCAAGGGGCCGCTGCGGGACATCCACCGGCGCGTCGGCACCGCGATCCTCTTCGAATCGTCGGGCGGGCAGACCGACAAGGTCGCGCATCTTCCCGAGCTGCGCTTCGCGCTCGGCGAGCCCGAGCTGGACACGACATCGATCGACAACGCCGCGTTGGTTCTCGAGGGCAAGTCGTACTTCATCCGCAAGACGGGCGCGGACGGCTTCCGCATCGGCTACCAGCCGACCATGAAGAAAGTGGTGAGCGACCGGCGCGCGTCGCTCGACGAGGAGACTGAGGTCAAGCCCGCGCTGCGCAAGCTCGTCGAGGAGGAGTTCCGGCGCGGCGCGAGCATCTCCGTCGTGGCCTTCCCGGGTGACGGGGCGGAGATCCCGGATACGCCGAGACTGACTCTCGTCGTAGCCGATCCTGAGGTTGAATGGTCGGGCGGCGGCTCGTTGCGCGCGCAACTCGGCGAGTGGACGCGCCAGCGCGGAAAGTCGCCGCGGCTCTATCCGGGAGCGCTCGTCTGGTGCCTCAAGAAGCCGGGCCGGGACTTGCGCGACAAGGTAGAGCTGGGGCTCGCGTGGAAGCGGGTGGCGCGCGAGGTCGCCGAGGGCACGCTCGGTGGTGAGTTCGACAGGAATGACCGGGCGGAGCTTCAGTCGAAGGTCAAGGACGCGGAAGAGGCGGCGAAGGACGAGGTCTGGGGAGACTATCGATTCGCGGTCGTTGCCGACGGGCAGGAGACCGACGGCCTGAAGGTGATCGACCTCGGCGCGGGGCATTCTTCGAGTGGCGAGACCTTGTGCGGGCGGGTGATCGGCGCGCTCAAGTCCGAGGCGCTCCTCAACGAGTCCGTTGGCGCCGGGTACATCGAGCGCAACTGGCCGCCGGCGCTGAAGGAGTCCGCGGCGTGGCCGCTGGCTAGCCTTCGGCAGAGCTTCCTCAACGGCTCGCTCACCCGCCTTGTGGATCCCGATACGATGATTAGAGCCAAGATCGTCGAGTTCGTGAGCCGGGGCGACTTTGGCTTGGCGTCGGGACGGAAGCCCGACGCCAGCTACGAGCGGGTGTGGTTCGAGGAGTTGGTTGCACCGGACGAGGTCGCCTTCGACGCGGGCGTGTTCCTGCTGAGGAAGGATTCAGCGAAGGGGCTCAAGTCGGGTGCGCCACCAGAGCCTGGGCCGAGTCCCCAGCCTGGTCCCGAACCCATCCTCGCGCCTGAGCCGAGCCCGGCACCGGGACCCGAGCCCGCGCCTGGCGCCGCCACCAAGACCCTGCGCATCGTCGGAACGGTTCCGCCCGAGGTCTGGAACCGTCTCGGGACGAAGATTCTGCCGAAGCTGCGGGCGGGTTCCGATCTCCGGATTGGTCTGGGGTTCACAGTCACAGTGAAGGCCGACACCGCAGGCAATCTCGCGGCGGAGTTGCAACAGATTCTCCAGGAGCTGGGACTTGGTGAAGCGGTGCGGGTCATGGCGCTCGATAGCGACAACTTGCCGCGGGCGTTTTCGATACCCTGATCGCTACGCGGGAGTGAATCCGGCTCCGCGGCGAGCCTGTTGCTTGTCAGGCCTTGCCGGCGGCCCCCGTGCGCACCGTGCTGTGCCAGCGCCCGTACGCGAAGTAGATCACCAGCCCAATCGCCAGCCAGATGAACAGTCGCTCCCAGGTGGCAAGGCCGAGGCCCGACATCAGGCCCAGGCAGCAGAGCATCCCCAGGATCGGAACGATCGGCACCAGCGGCGTGCGGAACGGCCGCTTCAGGTCGGGCTTGGTGCGCCGCAGCACCAGCACTCCGGCGCAGACCAGCACGAAAGCGAACAGCGTCCCGATGCTGACCATGTCGCCGAGCGTGCCGATCGGGAAGACGCCGCCGGCGACCGCGACCGCGATGCCGGTGAGCAGCGAGCTCAGGTAGGGCGTGCGGAAGCGCGCGTGCAGCTTCGAGAACGCCTTCGGCAGCAGGCCGTCCGTCGACATGATCCAGAAGATGCGGGCCTGGCTGAAGAGCATCACCAGCATCACCGAGGTGAGCCCCGCGATCGCGCCGAGCTTCATCGCCTGGCCCATGAACGGCATCTGCATCCGGTCGACCGCGACGGCCACGGGGGCCGGGCCGTCGAGCTGGGTGTAGGGCACGACGCCGGTCAGGACGCCCGCGAACAGCACGTAGAGTAGCGTGCACACGACCAGGCTCCCGAGGATGCCTCGCGGCAGATCACGCTGGGGATTCTTGGCCTCCTGTGCCGCGGTCGACACCGCGTCGAAGCCGATGTAGGCGAAGAAGATCTTGCCCGCGCCGGTCAGGATCCCGCTCCAGCCGAACTCACCGAAGTTCCCCGTGTTGGGCGGGATGAAGGGCGACCAGTTGGCCGGGACGATGAAGCGCACGCCGAGGATGATCAGCGAGATCACGACGCCCACCTTGATGAACACGATCACGCTGTTGACGTTGGCCGACTCGCGCACGCCCACGATCAGGATCGCGGTCACCACCAGCACGATCAGGAACGCCGGCAGGTTGAAGAGGCCCTGCACCGGCGTCCCGTCCGCGAGCGCCATGCTCTGGAACGGGCCCATCGTCCACTGGGCGGGTATGACAATCCCGAACTGCGCGAGGAAGCTCACCACCAGGCCCGACCAGCCGACCGACACGGTCGCGGCGCCGAGCGCGTACTCCAGGATCAGGTCCCAGCCGATGATCCAGGCCAGGAACTCGCCGAGCGTGGCATAAGAGTAGGTGTAGGCGCTGCCCGCGATCGGGATCATCGAGGCCATCTCGGCGTAGCACAGCCCCGCGAAGGCGCAGGCGACACCGGCCAGCACCATCGAGAGCACGATCGCGGGACCGGCGTGCTGCGCGGCGGCGTTGCCCGTCAGCACGAAGATGCCGGCGCCGATGATCGCGCCGACCCCGAGCATCGTCAGGTCGATCGGGCCGAGGGCACGCTTCAGGCCGTGCTCGCCGTCTTCGACGGTGTGCATCAGCTGCTCGATGGACTTGGTGGCGAAGAGCTGACTTGCCATATGCCTCCTCTGTCTCTGGTTGGTCCGTCCCTGTTCTGGAGAGCGCGCCCCAGAGCCTCGCCCAGGGCGTCGTCGGCGGATTATACGGGAAGCCGTCCCCGTCCGTGGCCCCAGGCTGCGAGCGAAGCCCGATTCACTCGGGCGGAATCGCGCCCTGGGTCCTAGGAGACCCCGGCGTTCGCCGTCTGCGCCAGCTCTCGATAGCGACACAGCGCGTTGGCGAGTTTCATCTGCCGCGGTGTCCGGCACGCGGGCTCGAAGAGGCGCGGACTGGCGACCAGGATGGCGACACACCTGGCGCGCGACATCGCGACGTTGAGACGATTGAGGCTGTACAGGAACTCCATGCTGCGCGGCGCGTCTTCAGACCGGGACGTTGCCATGGAATAGATGACGACGGGCGCTTCCTGGCCCTGAAACTTGTCCACCGTCCCCACCCGTACGCCCGTGGGCTCCAATCGCTCGGCCAGCCGGCTGACCTGAGCGTTGTAGGGTGCGACGACCAACACATCCTCGCTGGTCATCGGCGAGGGCTTGCCGTTTTCATCCACCCATCGCGCGTCGGGCGCGGTAAGGCGCGCGACAAGGTCCGCGACAACCTCGACCTCTTCCATCGATGAGTTCCGGTTGCCATCGTGGTCGACCTCGACCACTCGCACGCCGCTGCCGTCGAGCTCGCCCACTCCGGCAAGACGCTGGTGCTCGAGCCCCGGCTTCGATGTCAGCTTGCGCTCATAGAACAACTCGGACGTGAACGAGCAGATGCTCGGGGCCAGACGCCACGTGACTGGAAGGAAAATACCGCGGTCGGACGGGATCGTTTGGTGGTCACCCAGAATGTGCTGCAGCGCCGACGCGTTCACGCCCTCCGGATGGCTCCCTTTCTGCGGCTGATCGAGCTGCTGCGGGTCACCGAGAAGAACGATGTTTTTGGCGGAGGCTGACACGGCGAGGACGTTGGCCAACGACATCTGCCCGGCCTCATCGACGAAAAGGACGTCCACAGCGCTTGCGAACTCCGGTCGCGCCCAGAGCCACGCTGTGCCGCCGAGGACATTCGCCTCCCCGGACTGGAGAGCAGTCAGCGCGTTCTCGTTGCTGCCCAGCGCGTCTATCGGCGTCGTCGCCTCGCCGGCACCTTCCGCGTCGTCCTTCCTATGAGCCAGCCGCACACCCACGCCCTTTTCCTGCGCAGCCTTGCCAACGGCCTCAAGAAGATTCTGGATGACCTTGTGGCCAGTCGCCGTCACGCCGACCTTCTTGCCCTGCTCGATCAACGCGCAGATCATCTCGGCGCCGCTGAAGGTCTTTCCCGACCCTGGTGGACCCTGAATCGCCAGGACTGTCTCGTCGAGATCACCGACCACCCGCACGGCGAACTCGACGGCGGTCTCACCGGTTTCGGGAGCGAACTTCCCGGAACGCAGCCTCGGCGTCGCCGCTAGAAGGAGGTGGCCCGCCACGGGATTCGGCTGGTTCTTGCCCAAGCTCACCACGCCCGACTTGGCCACGCTGTCTCCGATCCGACAGATCGCCTCCTCGAGCACGCCGGTGTCCACGTACTTGTGCGCGAACGCCGCAGTGGGGTGATTGGCTGCTTGCGCTGCTCCCTTTCTCACGTCGATCGTTAGCGCCGTCCGATCTACCCGGACAACGTCTCCAAGCTTCCTTTCGTCCTTCAGCTTCAAATCGTCCTTCCGGCGAATCTCCATCTCCTGAGCCGGATAGCGATACCGGTCAACCACGGAACCTGTCAGCCTTCCGGTCTTGACGTTGGCGACGACCGTAACGCGCTCGACGTACTCCAAGCCGGCAAGGGCCTGCGGCTCATCAAAGAGGTCTTCCTCGGGGAGATCCCGGAGGCGGTAGTATTCCCACCAGCCCGCCTTGTCCTCACGCCGATGCCAATCCAGCAGGTAGGCGAGCAGCCAGCGGGCATGCTGCTCTTCGCTCCGGTCGGCCCGCGCCTCCGGAACGCCATGAAGCAACTGCGTCCGAAGCGCTGCTACTCGTTGGCCACGCGCGTCGACCTTCTCTGAGGCCTCTCCTTGCTGCGGTGTCGGCCGCGGCACAGCCGTGCCGGAGGCTTCCAGTTCAGCTCTCAGGCGCTCCAGCCAGTTGCGAAGGCGGAGTGCGGACAGGCAATCATCCTGGTTGTAGCCTTGGACGACGTCGCGGACTTCCTTCGGGACGCTGCCCGCGCAGTTCAACTCCAGCGCCTGCTCCATCACGAGCAGGCTGCGACTGGCGTGCTCCAACGGAACAGAGCGCTCGAACCCGTAGAACACTTCCAGGTTCTTGATCGAGTAGCGCTCGATTCCCGCGCGGAGGCCCTGACGGACGACGCCGTAGAGATCGACAAAGCGCCCGGCTCGCAGCAGCTTGTCGAGCTCCTCCTCGCGCGTCGCGTACCGGCCCATCAGCCTCTTGAACGTCGATGGCTCATACGGCGCGTAGTGGTACACATGCATCCCCGCGTGAGCGGTCCCCGCTTGCGCGATCAGGTCCATGACCGATTCGAAGGCCTGCCGCTCCTCCTGATCGTTCAGGGCCCAGAAGCCTTGGTAGGCGGGCTCCCCTGATAGGTCGATCGTCACGACGCCGAACAGGTACTCACGGCCTCCCTCGCGGGCGAAGGAATCGCCCTCGAGATCCAGGAAGACATCGCCGGGCGAGGGCTCGGGCAGCCGACTCAACCCTTTTCCCTCCTCGAACGGCCGCAATTCATGAACCGGCTGGGCCTTGCCGCGCGATTCAAATTGGACCCGCGCCTGCTCTCGGACACGGAGGTATGTCTCCACGGCGCCGCGTTTCGGCTTGAACGCCAGTGGCACCGGCAGTTGGGCGAGCGCCGTCGCCGTCGACACTCCTCGGGATTCGAGCTCCGGGCGCTGGAGTCGGGAAATGCCGGCGACGATCGACAGGTGGTCGTCGTCGTGACGTTTCTTGTTGCACCCGGCGGACCACGGGCACACGTCACAGTGCTCCACCGGCTCGGGATAGTGAGCGGCCGCGACCACGCCGTCCTCCTGAACGACGATCCCTTCCATCTGGGTGCGGATCCACCGGAAATAGGCCGCGTAGTCGTCAGTGCGGAAGGTGTGAACGGGCGCCTCCGGGTCTGGCGTAACGACATGGAAGTACTCGGGCCGTGCGCCCTGCGCCGCGCCCAGCATCTCCGAGTAAAGACCCAGTTGCAGGATGGTCCCGGCGCGTGTCTCGCGAGCGAGCTTGGTATCGGCGACGTCGTACGACCACGCACCGAGACCGCTCGGTTTCTCGACGCGCCGCATCACGTCCGGCCGGCCATACCAGCGGCCATCGCACAGCGCCGCTTGGACAATCACCCCAGCGCCGGAACGCATCGTGTCGAGGGTCTGCGCCACCGCAGCATCCAGGTCCTTAACGTCGGCGAGGTCGACGACGTCCCTGCCCCCCGCTCGCAACGACTCGACGTAGGCTCTCTCGTGTTCGAGACCGCGCTGGAACAGGATCTCGAGGAGCGGATCGTTCCACCTCGGCCGCTGCTGCTTGCCGTGGGCTTCGGCCATCTCCAGCGCCGTCCGGTACCGGCAACTCAAGAAGTTCGAAAGGTCCGTCGCCGACAAGATCAGGTCGCCGCCCGCGAGTCTCACGAGTCGACGCGCGGCATGTGGTAGTCGAAGTCGGGCTCGAAGTGGAGCTTCATCGCTTCGCCTTCTTGCGCTTCGGTTTCTCGGGCAGCTTCCTGGCCGCGTCTTCCAACGTCTCGTGCGCGTCGCGCTCGGCCTCCGCCTCCAGCATCGCCCGCCGCCGCGCCGTAAATTCCTCGTACTCGGCTTCAGCGCGGGCGGTGGGCGGCGTCTTTGGCCACCTTGCCTTTGTCGCCCAGCACCGCGCGTTCGTTGAAGTGCAGGAACTCGTCCAGCTTGGGTTCCCAGTCCTTGAGAAAGACCTGCTTGCGGCGCCGTGCCTGATCCTCGGCGAAGTCCAGCCACATCGTGACAATGCGGTTCAGCTCGCGGATCTCGTTCTCGTTCAGATAGTTCTTGGCCACGGTCACATCGGCCTTCCGCACAGCGTCGCCCTTCCATGCGGTCAGCCCCATGTTCGCCTTCGTGTGATCGGCCCGGCCGGCGATGAGCTCCGGAGCGGTCTGGCCGGTGGCGGCAAAATGAAGCTTGTTCTGGATCGCCTGAAAGAACCCGGCCGTCTCCTCCTTTCCGGAGTCGTAGTCGCCCGCCAGCGCGAAGATCTCCCGCACGCGCAGGTACATCCGTTTCTCGCTGGCGCGGATGTCGCGGATGCGCTCCAGCAGCTCGTCGAAGTAGTCCGGTACGCCCGAGCCGTCGACCGGCGGGTTCTTCAGCCGCTGGTCGTCCATGGCGAAGCCCTTCACCAGGTACTCCCGCAGCCGCTGCGTCGCCCACCGGCGGAACTGCGTGCCCCGCTCGGAGCGCACCCGGTATCCCACGGCCAAGATGGCGTCGAGGCGGTAGTGCTCGATGTCCCGTCCCACGGCGCGCAGGCCTTCGCGGCGAACTATTCGGAATTTCCGAATTGTTGGTGCCGGCGCCAGCTCACTCTCGTCGTAGAGGTTTTTCAGGTGTTCGTTCACGGTCGGCACCGTCACCTGAAACAGCTCCGCAATCAGCGCCTGGCTCAGCCACAGCGTCTCGTCGGCGAACCGGCACTCCACACGCGTCTGCCCATCCTCCGTCTGGTAGAGGAGGATCTCCCCCCTGGGCGGTGCGTGGTCGTCTGGCATACCTACCCCTCCCTACACGCCGCGCACGTTTTCCAGCCCATGCTCCTGGAATATGGCGGTGAGGTTGCTCTTGGCGACCTCGTCGGCAAACGCGCTGTCGCAGAAGGTGACGCTCGTTTCGCCCACGGGGGCGAACTGGTTTTGCCGGTCCACGATTCCGAGCGGCAGCGCCTCCGCGTCGTCGCCCCAATCTGCGGTGCGAAGCATCCGAGCAGCGTGCCGGCGCCGAAGCGCAGGTGTCGCCCCTCCTGAACATCATCCCGATAGATGATCCGGTACTGGAGCCTATCCTGCGGCGTGTGGTTTGGCGCGTGAAGCGCCCCCCGCCCAAGACAGACAGCCAGGTTATCGATGTAAATCAGTCGGTAGACTGGGGTCGGATTGGGCCGTTTGCCGGGCATGACCGAGTCGGAAGCGAGTCTAACTCGCCACCCCAGTCGCCTGAGGTCCGGTCGGCTTCTCGAAAGGTCCTCGACCTAGCAGCGCTTCGTCAGGCCGACTCGGGCCGCTCTGCCTTCAAGGTGTCGCGACCAGAGGCAGCTCGATGAAGCTCGCCTGGCCGGGCGCTCTGACTTGACGCCCTGATTATCTACGGGGTCCCGCCAGAGGAAGTCCGTCACCCCTTCCTTCATGGCCTCACTCCGCGACCGCGCCCTCGATGCAGCGCGAGCACTCGAGGAGCCTCGGCAGCATCATGTGCTCGACGATCTCCTCGTCCGTGAGCTCGCGGCCGTGAAGGGGAGAGGGCAGCTTCCAACCCTGCTCAACCGTACCGCCAAGCTTGCGAGAATTCGGTGTGGTGACTGGGGAGCCCCACAGGACCACCGACCCCCCTGTCTATCTAAAGACGTTCAGGAACGCCGTGATGATCAGCGCGTTGGTGAAATCGATGAAGAAAGCCCCGACCATCGGCACCACCAGGTAGGCGCGCGGCGCCGGGCCGTATTTCTCGGTGAGCGCGCCCATGTTGGCCATCGCGTTGGCCGTGGTGCCCAGCATGAAGCCGACGAAGCCGCTCGCCATCACGGCCGCATCGTAGTCGCGCCCCATCAGGCGCGCGACGAGCCACAGCGAGACGAGCGCCACGAGAGCGACCTGCGCCAGGAGGATCACCGCGAGCGGCAGCGCGAGGTTCGCGATCTCCCACAGCTTCAGGGTCATGAGCGCCATCGCGATGAAGAGCGCCAGCGCCGCGTTGCCGAGGTCGTCGAGCAGGCGATGGGGGAGCCGCACCCATCCCATGACGTCGTCGAGGTTACGCAGCGCGGCCGCCGCGAGCATCGCCCCGATGTAGGCGGGCAGCGTGATGCCGAGCGCCGTGAACCCGGCGCTGATCCATGACCCCGCCGCCATGGCGGCGAGCAGGCTCACGGCGCCCTTCAGAAGCGCGTGCGCGCCCGGATCGTCCCCGGCCACGGCCTCCGGCAGCGGATCGGCCGGCTCGCGGGACAGGACGAGATCGCCCGCCGAGCTGCCGTCGGGCAGAGCCGCCGTGGCCTGGCGAGACGCGGGCCGAAGCCCTGCCCGCTCGATGAGACGCGTGCCGATCGGCCCGCCGATGATCCCGCCGGAAACGATCCCCACCATCGCCGCCGCCACCGCGAGCGACGCCGCGCCCGTGACACCCGCTTGCTCGAACAGCGGCGCGAACGCGAGCCCGGTGGCCGGGCCCCCGGTGAGCGTGACCGAGCCCGCCAGGACGCCGAGGAGTGGCGGCACGCCGATCGCGGCGGCGACCCCGGTGCCGACAAGGTTCTGGAACACCGCGACTGCGGTCGCCAGGCCGAGGAAGACGGCGACCGCGGGGCCGCCGGCGCGGAGCAGCGGCACGCTGGCGCCGAACCCGATCGAGGTGAAGAAGGCGATCATCAGTGGCGGCTGAAGCGTCGTGTCGAAGCGGACCGCCTCGTGTCCCGCGGCGCGAAGCGCCGTGAGCCCCACGGCGACCAGCATTCCGCCGACCACCGGGGCCGGAATGTTGTGCCGCGACAGGATCCCGACCCGGCGCTGGATGGCGTAGCCGCCGAAGAGGACGAGGCCCGCCGCGGCCAGCGTGTTGACGAGGTCGAGCTGGATCAATGGGGTTCCGCGTGCGATTCTAGCGGAAAGCTACACCCAATTGACTCCGTCGCGGGCTCGTCATAGGCTCCCGGGCTGGCCGTCCGGGATCCGTCCCCTGCGGCGATGCTTCTGAGCCGATTCGGCCCGCAATCCTAGAACTCCAGACCGAACCCCAACGGAGGCTTCATGCCAGTCGAATCCGTCCTGCCGCTCGTGATCGGGATCAGCCTGCTGTCGCTGGGCGTCGCCTGGCTGCTCGCACGCCAGGTGCTGGCCGCGGACACCGGCAAGCCCGAAATGCGCGCGATCTCGGACGCCATCCGCGAGGGCGCCGAGGCGTTCCTCTCACGCCAGTACCGCACGATCGGCTTGCTCTCGATCGTGGCCGCGGCGGCGATCTTCGCGTTCTACTTCTGGAATCGCCACGTCCCGAACATCGAGCAGATGGGGGAGAGCACGTTCTTGAAGGTGACGATCTCCTTCCTGATCGGCGCGCTCTGCTCCGCGATCGCCGGCTACATCGGCATGTTCGTCTCGATCCGGGCCAACATCCGCACGGCGGCGGCCGCGATGACGAGCCTCAACCGGGCGCTCCAGATCGCTCTGCGGGGCGGGGCCGTGTCCGGTCTCGCGGTGGTGGCGATGAGCCTGCTCGGCGTGGGGGGGCTGTTCTGGGTGTTCGGCGGGATGCAGGACTACCGGCACGTCCCGCTGCAGATCGTCGGCTTCGGCTTCGGCGCGAGCTTCGTGGCGCTCTTCGCCCAGCTCGGCGGCGGCATCTATACCAAGGCCGCCGACGTGGGCGCCGACCTCGTCGGAAAGGTGGAGGCCGGCATCCCCGAGGACGACCCGCGCAACCCCGCGGTGATCGCAGACCTGGTGGGCGACAACGTCGGCGACTGCGCCGGCCGCGGCGCCGACCTCTTCGAGTCCACCGCCGCCGAGAACGTCGGGGCGATGATCCTCGGCATCGCGCTCTACCCGGTGTTCGGTCTCGGCGGGATCCTGTTTCCGCTGCTGGCCCGCGCCTTCGGCCTGATCGCGACGGTCATCGGGGTTTACAGCGTCAAGGTCAGCGAGGACGAGGACCCGATGAACGGCCTCAACCGCGGCTACCTGGTCACCACCGTCCTCGCTATGATCGGCTTCGCCGCGGCGGTCTACCTGCTGCTGCGGCCGATCGAGGGCTCGACCGCGGTGACGCACTCCGGCTACCTGCTCGGCGCGGGCATCGTCGGGATCCTGACCGCCTACGCCTTCGTCTGGATCACCCAGTACTACACCGAGTACAAGTACCGCCCGGTGCAGTCGATCGCCGAGGCGAGCCGCACCGGGCCGGCCACGAACATCATCACCGGCCTCGCGGTCGGCATGGAGTGCACCGGGCTGCCCGTGATCGTGATCTCGATCGCGCTCTTGGCGGCCTACAAGCTCGGCCAGCTCGCGCTGCCCGGGACGGCCGGTGCCGGACTCTACGGCACCGCGGTCGCCACGATGGGCATGCTCGCTCCGTGCGCCTACATCCTGGCGATGGACACTTTCGGGCCGATCACCGACAACGCCGGCGGCATCATCGAGATGTCGAAGCAGCCCGAGGCGATCCGCCACAAGACCGACCGGCTCGACGCCGTGGGCAACACCACCAAGGCCCTCACCAAGGGCTACGCGATCGGCTCGGCCGCGCTCGCCGCCTTCCTGCTGTTCAGCGCCTACCTCGACGAGGTGGCGAAGATCACCGGCGAGCACATCGGCGTCGACCTGACGCGCGTCCCGGTGTTCGTCGGCGGCCTGCTCGGTGCGACGCTCGTGTTCGTCTTCAGCGCGCTCGCGATCAAGGCTGTCAGCAAAGCCGCGCAGAGCGTCATCACCGAGGTGCGCCGGCAGTTCAAGGAGAGGCCCGGGATCATGCAGGGCACCGAGAAGCCCGACTACGCGGGCTGCGTCGACATCGTCACGCGTGAGGCGCTGCGCGCGATGGTGGCGCCCGGCCTGCTCGCGGTGCTCACCCCGGTCGCCGTGGGCTACGGCTTCAAGTTCCTCTCGCCCTACGGCCAGGTGGGCGCCGAGTCGGTGGCGGGCCTGCTGATGGTGGGCACGATCACGGGCATCCTGATGGCGACCTTCATGAACAACGGCGGCGGCGCCTGGGACAACGCGAAGAAGTACATCGAGTCTGGCGAGTTCAAGGTGGACGGGCAAGTGGTCGGCAAGCGCTCCGAGCCGCACAAGGCCGCGGTCGTGGGCGACACCGTCGGCGATCCCTTCAAGGACACCGCCGGCCCCTCGCTCCACGTGCTGATCAAGCTGCTCTCGACCATCACGCTCGTGCTCGCTCCGTTGTTCATTGTCTAAGGGTGCTGCGTCGCACGTCGGCACGGGGCTCGTCGTCGGGGCCCTGGCCGGCTTCATCGTCGTCGACCTGAACCTGCCGTCGCTCGTCTCGTACCTCGGCGACCGGTCCTACCTGCTGCCCGTGTTCGCGGCGCTCGGCGGCCTGTTCTGGCTCACGCCGCTCCGGCGGCTCGCGGTCGCCGGAGTCGCCGTGCTGTCGGCCCTCTGGCTGGCGGTGTGCTTCACGCCGCTGACGTCCCGGCTCGCGGACGGGCTGGTGCGTCGCGATCCGATCGAGAACGCCGACGCCGTGTTCGTGTTCGCCTCACGGATCCAGGAGGACGGCGATCCGACGACAGACGCCATGAGCCGCCTCCTGAAGGGGATCGAGCTGATGGCGGAGGGCCGCGCGCCGTGGCTCGTCGTCTCCGAGGTGCCCCCGCCGGCGGGCTCCTACGCGCCGCTCGCGCGGGCCTGGCTCGCGGCGCTGGCGCGCCGGGGCGAAGTCCTGCAGATGGGCCGGATCGTCAACACCCACGACGAGGCCGTGGCGCTCGCGCAGCTCGGACGCGAGCGGGGGATCCGGCGCGTCCTGGCCGTGACGTCACCCACGCACACGCGGCGGGCTGCGGCCGCGCTCGAGAAGCAGGGCCTCGTGGTGATCTCGGTGCCCGCCGTCGAAACCAACTTCGATCTCGAGCGCCTGAGCTTCCCGGGCGATAGGCGGCGCGCGTTCGGCCCGATCGCTCACGAGCGCATCGGGCTTTTGGTGTATCGGCGCCGGGGCTGGATAGAGTGAGCGGCCCGGCCTACTTGGCGGTGAAGTTGGCGCCGAGGCCGATCGTGCCCCAGCTCAGCATCAGCTCGCCCTTGTCCTTGTCGCCCTTCAGGTCGATCGTGAACAGCTCGACGCTCGCGGGCAGCTTCGACGTGGCGAGCGGAACGTCGGCGATCTTCGAGCGGTCGGCCTTGCTCAGGACGTTGAGAGTCCACTGGTCGGCCGCGACCTTGGTGGCGGTCAGGATGTACTCGCCCTTCGGCAGGTTGACGGCGCCGAAAGCCAGGTCGGCGTCGGTCTTCAGGCCAGTGGCGGCGTCGGCGCCCATGCGCCAGGCCTGTCCGACCTGGGCCTGACCCAGCATGTCGCGGCCCTTCAGGCTCGGCCGCCCGTAGTCGACGGCCACGGCCTTGCCCGCCACCATCGCCTTGGCCTCGCCGCGCGGGTTGGCCTGGGCGAAGACCGGAGCGGCCACGCAGACGGCCACGGCCGCCAGTGCCATACGCTTCAGCATGTGCGATTCCTCCATTGAGATGAGTGAAGACCCATGATAACTCCCGCTCATTCGTTGTCGAACGGGTGGGGCGGCCGGCCGCCCGGGTCTTTCTCGGCCCGCCGCCGGGCCTCTTCGAACTTCTTTTCGGCGATCTCGCCGGCGCGCTTCGTTTGCTGCACCGAGCGGGCGAACTTCTGGTCGAGGACACTTCGCTGGGCCTCGACGCGGTGAACCAGATCGTCGAAGTTCTTGGGGGGGGCCTTCTTCTTGTCGGCCCACACCACTGCGCCCGTCTCGGGATCGACCTTCAGCAGCGCCTCGCAACAGGGACAGGTGACGTCGAGGGCTTCGGGCATGCTTCATTCTACCGTCCGGAGAACCCCAAACCCCCGGGGCTGGCTTGATTATGAAAACGTTGTTCATTATCATGTTTGTCGTGGAAGGCAGCGTTCTCGAGGCCGAGCCGGTCCGCTTCGGGCTTGCGATGACGCGCTGCGAGTGCGCGAGCCTGCCCTTCGACGAGATCGCGCGGCGCGTGTGCGACGAGGGCCAGAGCCTCGAGCTGTTGCAGCGCGAGACCGGCTGCGGCCGGCTCTGCACCGCCTGCCTTCCGGACCTGCGCGAGCATCTCGCCGCCCGCCGCTGAGCCGGGTTAAGATTCCCCTTCCGGCGGCCGCCACAGGGGGACTTCCATGAAGGGGAATGACGAGGTCATCCAGGTTCTGCAGGACGTGCTCTGCGCCGAGCTCACCGCGGTCAACCAGTACTTCATCCACGCGCGCATGAACGAGAACTGGGGCTACAAGAAGCTCGCCGCCTACATCCGCAAGGAGTCGATCGAGGAAATGCGGCACGCCCAGGACCTGATCGACCGCATCCTCTATTTCGACGGCGCGCCCAACATGCAGAAGTACATGAAGATCAGCGTCGGGACGACGGTGCCCGAGCAGTTCCAGTTCGACCTCGAGGTCGAGTACCAGGCGGTGACCCGGCTGAACAAGGGCATCGAGGTCGTGCGCGCCCAGGGCGACAACGGCACCCGCTCGCTGCTCGAGACGATGCTGAAGGACGAGGAAGCGCACGTCGACTGGCTCGAGGCGCAGCTCGGGATGATCAAGGAGATGGGCGTAGAGAACTATCTCGCGCAGCAGATGGAATGACGACGAGCCGCGGCGCTTTCTCCTCCCTGGCCTTCGCCGCCGCGGTCGCGGTGGCCGCTTCTTCGCAGGACCGGCCCAAAGCACCCGTCGCGGGCCCGGCCGTGATCCACCCTGACGAGAAACACTTCGGGAACCTCCGCCAACTCACCTTCGGCGGCCAGAACGCCGAGGGCTACTGGAGCCCCGACGGCACCCGGATCATCTACCAGCGGATGAACGAGGCCGAGGGCGTGATGTGCGACCAGGCCTACGTGGCCGACGTCGCGAGCGGCGAGAGCCGGCGCGTGTCGAACGGCAAGGGCCGCGTCACGTGCGCCTATTTCCACGACGGCGGCCGGCGCGTGCTCTACGCGTCGACGCATCTCGCGGACGCGGCCTGCCCGCCGCCGGCCGATCACTCGAAGGGCTACTCCTGGCCGATGCTCCCGGGCTACGACATCGTGAGCCACGCGCTCGACGGCTCGGGCTTCCGCCGCCTCACGGACACGCCCGGCTACGACGCCGAGGCGACGATCTCACCCGACGGGAAGACGCTCGTCTTCACCTCGGTCCGCGACGGCGACCTCGAGATCTACACGATGGCGACCGACGGCTCGCGGGTGAAGCGGCTCACCCACGAGCCCGGCTACGACGGCGGGCCGTTCTTTTCGCCGGACGGCACGCGCGTCGTCTACCGCCGCGACGTACACCCCGACCCCGCGAGCCTTGCGCGCTACCAGGAGCTGCTCGCGCAGAACCTCTACCGCCCCGGCACGCTCGAGGTGTGGGTGATGGACGCGGACGGCCGGAACAAACGCCAGGTGACCCGGCTCGGCGCGGCCTCCTTCGCGCCCTACTTCCATCCCGACGGCAAGCGCATCATCTTCTCGAGCAACCACCCGAACCCGCGCGGCCGCGCCTTCGACCTCTACATGATCGGCGACGACGGCACCGGCCTCGAGCGCATCACCAGCGAGCCCACGTTCGACGGCTTTCCGATGTTCTCGCCGGATGGAAAGAAGCTCGTCTTCGCGAGCAACCGGGGCGGCAAGACCCCGGGCGAGACCAACCTGTTCGTGGTGGACTGGGTCGACTAGAGTCGGGCCGGCCTCAGAGACCCGACCACGAGCGGACCGATTCCGAGCTGCACCAGCAGCGCGGCGCCCGGCTGCGGCAGCTGCTGGACGTCGATCTCATACAGCCAGCCGTCGCTGCCGCCGACATGGACGTAGGGAAAGGCGTGTCTTGGTGAGCAACGACGAGCCGGCCGAGGCGATCGCCATAAGGTGGCTGACCGACTGCAAGCCGTTTCGCGGCCTCACTGCTGGGTGCAGCAGCATCAGCCCGATGACGATGTGTGCCTTCATCAGGGCTTTCGAGGAGCTGGCCGCGAAGGACGACCGTTTCACTACCCTGTCGTCCATATCAAGCCGAAGGGCTGAGCCACCTCCGCCCGGAGCAGCCCTCCTATCTCGGACCGTCCGCCCGGGTGATCTCACTGTCCATCAGCGCGTAGGTGCGCGGATCCAGGGTTACCGATTTCGGCTGGCGGTCCAGGGACACCGTCAGGGTCTCGCGCTGGGTCCGCAATTCGATGCGTTCGATGCGGGGGCGGGGCTCGTTTTCGAGTTCGATACCCAGCTCGATTGGCATGCGAAACGGCGGGCCCGGTTGGAGCTGCTCGACGTCGAGGCACAGTTGCTTGGCGTCTGCGTCGTAGGACCACCGGGCGCGGAGCTTCAGGAAGCCGCCGCGGGTGAGCCACTGGTCGAAGAACCAGGCGAGCTCCTGGCCGGAGGCTTGCTCCATCGTGCGGCGGAAGTCGGCGGTCGTGGCGTTGCTGTCGCGGTAGCGCCTGTAGTAGTCGCGGATGCCGGTCCAGAAGGCCGCGTCGCCGATCACTCCCCGCAACATATGGAGCGTCCAGCCGCCCTTGAGGTAAGTGCCGCCGGGGTTTAGCACTTTCGTCATGTCCCTTAGGTTGTCGTGGATGATGCGGTAATTGGGGCTCTTCTGGTCGAACTCCCGGATCCACTTGCGGTCCCTGACGAGGCCCGCTACGAAATCGTCTCGTCCAGAGGCGTGCTCGATGAAGAGGTGGGTGAAGTAAGTGGCGAAGCCCTCGCTGAGCCATACGTGGTCCCAGTCGCTCTCGGTGACCGAGTTGCCGAACCACTGGTGCGCGATTTCGTGGATGATCACGTTGCGCCAGCGCATGGAGCGCGGGGCGTTCGCCGAGTTGTCGCCGTAGAAGATCGACGTTGCCGCCTCCATCCCGCCCCGGACGCCGTTGGCCTGGACGTTGCCGAGCCGCTCGTAGGGATAGGGGCCGACCCGGTCCGAGAGAAAGTCGAGCACGGCGACGGTGGGCTCGGCGAATACCGCGAAGCCGTTGTCACGGTCCTGGCGGTAGACCCAGGTCTCGATGGGGATTCCGCGCCAGGCGGGCCGGTGGTCCACCGCGAAGCGCGCTACGCCCAGCACGTTGAGCCAGGTTGCGATCGGAACCGACTGCCGCCAGTGGGACAGGCGGCGGCCGTTGCCGAGATCGGTTTCCTCGATCAGCAGGCCGTTCGATACCACCTGATAGTGGGCCGGGGCGTTCACCACCATCTCCGATGTCGCCTTGTCGTAGGGGTGATCGATGGTAGGCAGCCACTGCCGCGCCTTGATCGGCCAGTTGTCGCTGAAGAACGTCCGCTCGCCGTGCTTGTTCGGCGCGATCAGCAACCCCGTGGCGGGGATGCCGCGGTAGCGCACGACGAGCGTGCGCCGCTCGCCCGCGCGGCCGGCGGGCTCGAGGCGAATGGCGAGGCGGTCGCCCGCGTGCTCGAACTTCACGGGCACGCCGGCCTCCGTCACCGCAGTCACCGCCATGCCGCGATCGGGTGCGGCGGGCTTGGGCTGGGCCAGGTCCAGCGTGAGCGTGGGAAACCCATCCTGCGTGACGCGGAACTCGACAGTCGTTTCTCCCTCGATCACATCGGTGTCGTCGCTCAGAGTCAGCCGGAAGGCGTAGTGGACGACGTCGACGCCGGGCTGCCGCGGGTACGTGTCGGCTTGCGCAGGGAAGGGAGAGCCGACCAAGAGCACCAGCACTGCCTGCGCCGCCGCGAGTAACCGCTTGACGTGGAACACCGATGCTCCTCCGGCGGGCTTCGGTCGGGCCCCGCACCGGTCCCAGCCTACACGCGGTGAGAGGGGCGAGCGAGACGTGAGCGGCGGGCAGGCGCCGTGAGGCCGCCGCGGAGGCGACGCGAAGGGGAGCTTGCGGCTAGAGTAGCGCCGTCATGCGACCGGTCATGCCATTGCTGCGGGCGCTAGCCATCTACGCTGCCTTGACGATCGCGCTGACCTGGCCGTTCGCCGCCAATCTGCGCGTGATGGACGCGGGCGATTCCGCCTTCTTCGCTTGGGAGATCGGCTGGACGGTCCACGCGCTCAAGACTGACCCGGCCAGCCTGCCGCACGCGAACATCTTCCATCCGCTGCGCTACACACTCGGGATGGACGAGCCGGTGCTGGGCACGACGCTGCTGGTGCTGCCGCTCGCGCTCTTCACGGACGACGCTGTGCTCCTCTACAACGTTGTGCGGCTGCTGACGTTCCTCTTCTCCGCCGTCACGGCGTGGTGGCTCGCGAAGGAGCTGGGCGCGAGCGAGTGGATCGCGCTTCTGGCCGGCGCGCTCTTCGCGTTCTCGCCGATCCGCACCGACCAGGTGGCTCACCTGTCGACGCTCGGGACGCAGTGGTGGCCGCTCGTGCTGCTGTTCACGATTCGCTTCGCGAAGCACGGCCGCGCGAAGGACGCGCTCTTGGCCGCGCTCTGCTTCGTGCTCGCGTTCCTGGCCTGCGGCTACCACGGGGTGATCGCCGCGGCGGTGCTGCCGCCCGCGCTCGTGGTGCTGTTCTGGTGCCGCTGGGACCGGTTGAAGCTGGGCACGCTCGCGGCCGCTCTGGCGGGCCTCGCTCTGCTGCCGGTCTACCGGATGCACCAGAGAGCGCTCGAGCCCGAGCGCTACGCCCGCGGAACCGAGGAGACGATCCTGTACTCGGCCCCCGTCGAGTCTTTCCTCGCGACCAGCTCCTGGAACCGTATCTACGGCGAGGCGACTGACGCGTTTCGGGCATCGGGCCCGAACAACCTTTTCCCAGGCCTGGTGGTGCCCGGGTTGGTTTTGGCCGGCGCGCTCGCCCTGCGGCGAAAAAAAGGCGAGAGGCCGTCTCGCGAAGCCTGGGCGCTCGCCGCGCTCCTGATCGCTGCGGCACTGGTGGCGCTCGGGCCACGGGTCCGCGCGTTCGGCGCCGATCTCGGCCCCGGCCCATGGGCGCCTCTCCGCGACACGATCCCGCTTTTCCAGATGATCCGCGTGACGAGCCGGGCCGGCGTCTTCGTCGCCCTGCCGCTGGTGATGCTGGCGGCGCTCGCGCTCGAGAAGCTGAAGCCGGGCCGCGCCGCGCTCGCGGCCGTGGGCCTGCTGGCGCTGGCCGAGACCGTGATGGCCCCGATCCCGATGCCCGGGTGGAGCAAAGTCATCGACACGCGGCACCAGCCGCCGCCCGTCTACCGCTGGCTGGCCGACCAACCCGGCCGCGATCCCGTCGTGCACCTGCCGATGCTCGACGTGTACGGGCTCGAGCGCCGGCCCGCCTTTCACGAGAGCATCTACATGGTGTACTCGACGCTCCACTGGAAGCCGCTCGTCAACGGCTACGCCGGGATCGAACCCCGGCGCTACGTCCAGCTGCGGAGCCTGCTGCGCTCGTTTCCGTCGGCGGAGTCGATCGCGGCGCTGCGGGCGGCCGGTACCCGCTACGTGGTGGTTCACCGCAGGGGCTACGGTCCCCTGCAGTGGGAGCGGCTCCAGAAGGGCATGCCCGAGGCGCTCGCGACGTCGCTCCGCGAGGTGGCCGTGCTCGGGACAGAAACGGTCTTCGAGCTGCTGCCAAGCCCTTCGATTCATTGAAATGGGCGTGCGGCGATGCTAGCCTGCCGCGGGAGTCGCACCCTCGAGCCCGGAGGCCGCCCTTGAGCAAGGACACACTCACGATCACGGACAACCGCACCGGGAAGACGTACGAGGTGCCCGTCCAGGACGGCACGATCAAGGCAATGGACCTGCGCCAGATCAAGGTCGCGGCCGACGACTTCGGGCTCATGACCTACGACCCCGGCTTCATGAACACGGCCTCGTGCAAGAGCCGGATCACGTTCATCGACGGCGACAAGGGCATCCTCAACTACCGCGGCTACCCGATCGAGCAGCTCGCGGAGCAGGGCAACTACCTGGAGACCGCGTACCTGCTGCTGAACGGCGAGCTGCCGACCAAGGCGCAGTACGAGGCCTGGACCGAGAAGATCACCACGCACACGTTCGTCCACGAGAACGTGAAGGAGCTGATGGCGGGCTTCCGCTACGACGCGCACCCGATGGGGATGCTGGCCTCGATGGTGGCGGCGCTCAGCACCTTCTACCCGACCGCCAAGCACGTCCGCGACGCCCAGGAGCGGGAGAGGCAGATCAACCGGATGATCGCCAAGATCCCGACGCTCGCCGCCTTCGCCTACCGGCACTCGATGGGCCTGCCGTACGTGTACCCCGACAACGAGCTCAGCTACGCGGGCAACTTCCTGCAGATGATGTTCCGGACCAGCGAGCTCAAGTACAAGCTGCACCCGACTCTCGAGCGCGCGCTCGACGTGCTCTTCATCCTGCACGCCGACCACGAGCAGAACTGCTCCACCTCGGCGATGCGCGGGATCGGCTCCTCCGAGGCCGACCCGTACTGCGCGGCCGCCGGCGCGATCGGCGCCCTCTACGGCCCGCTCCACGGTGGGGCCAACGAGGCCGTGCTGCGGATGCTGCTGGAAATCGGCGGCAAGGACAAGGTCGCCGGCTTCGTCAAGGAGGTCAAGGAGTCGGGTGGCGACGTGCGGCTGATGGGCTTCGGCCACCGCGTCTACAAGAACTACGATCCGCGGGCCAAGATCATCAAGAAGATGGCCGACCAGGTGTTCGAGGTGACCGGCCGCAACCCGCTGCTCGACATCGCGCTCGAGCTCGAGCGGATCGCGCTCGAGGACGAGTACTTCGTCAAACGCAAGCTCTACCCGAACGTGGACTTTTATTCGGGGCTCATCTATCAGGCGATGAAGTTCCCGACCGAGCTGTTCGCGGTGCTGTTCGCGATCCCGCGCATGTCGGGCTGGCTCGCGCAGTGGCAGGAGATGATCGACGACAAGGACCAGAGGATCTCCCGCCCACGCCAGATCTACCTGGGGTCGGACAAGCGCGAGTACGTGCCGCTCCACCGCCGCGAGTAGAGCCGGAGGCTTGCGACGCCCGGCCCGGGCCGGCACGCGGCCCCGCCGGCTGCGGCGCCACACCTCGAGCCTCGTTGACGAACGCATCCAAGCGAGAGACACTGTTCTTGGCGGAAGCCTAGGGGTGGCCTGAGAACGGCCTGAGATCAAACCCTCGGAACCTGATCCGGTTCGAACCGGCGTAGGGAAGGCGAGAGAGATCGAAAACCCGCTCGCGAGAGCGGTACTCCACAGGATCCGTCTCGATCGCCGCGCAGCCACGTTCGCGCGGAGAAGGAGGCGATTCCATGAGGAACAAGCAGCACAGGGGGGTCACAGGGGGGACGGAGTCCCCCCTGAACAAGGAAGCAGGCCTTTTCTCCCCCCCGAGAGTGCCGAACTTGAAGAGCCACGCGCCAGTCGCGCTGCTGGCCATGTCGGCGATGGTCTTGGCTGGGACGCCGGCGCACGCCCAGACGAGCAGTCCGCCGCAGCAGTCGGGAGCCGCGCGCACCCCCGTTCACCTCACCGAGGAGGTTGTGGTCCAGGCGGTCCGCGCCGACGAGCGCACGCCGGTGACCAAGACCGACCTCGAGCGCGAGGCGATCGAGCTCGTGAACCGTGGCCAGGAGATGCCGTTCCTTCTCGGCACGGCACCGGCTGTCAACTTCCAGTCCGACAGCGGCATCGCGGCGGGCTACGCCTACTTCAACATCCGCGGCATCGGCCAGACGCGGCTCAACATCACGCTCGACGGTGTCCCGCTCCAGGACCCTGAGGACCAGGCGCTCTACTTCGCGAACTTCGGCGACTTCGCGAGCGTCGTGGATTCGATCCAGGTCCAGCGCGGGGTCGGCACGTCGGGCATCGGCTCGGCCTCCTACGGCGGCTCGGTGAACTTCGCGAGCGTGGGTCCGGGTGACGAAAGGCAGCTCGAGGCGCAGGCGGGCGGGGGATCGTGGGGAACGGGTCGGGGTACGCTCGCGCTGTCGGGGCCGGTCGGGGGAGGCTTCGGCCTCTACGGCCGCTTCTCCGCGCAGACGACCGACGGCTTCCGCGACCACTCGGGCGTCGAGCAGCGCACCGGCTACTTTGGCGCGACGCGCGCCGGCGCGCGCTCGTTCTTCAAGCTGTTCGGCTTCTCGGGGCGTGAAGAAACCGAGCTCGCCTTCCTCGCCACCGACGAGGCCACGCTCGGAACCGACCTGCGCTTCAACAGCCTCGCTCCCGAGGAGACCGACCGCTTCGGCCAGGACTTCGTCCAGGCGCAGTACACGCATCTCGCGGGCTCCTCGACCACCTTGACGGCGCAGGCCTACTACAACGGGGCGCAGGGCTGGTTCCGCATCTGGGACGCCGGGCGGGCGAACCTGCAGCAGTACGGGATCGATGGGCACTTCGTCGGGCTCGTACTCGGCGCCACCCAGAGGCGCGGGCGGCTCGGCCTCAACTGGGGCGCCCATGCCAACGACTTCACCCGCGACCACTTCATGGACATAGTGGACGGTGCGCGGGCCTACCAGAATACCGGCCTCAAGAACGAGCTCTCCAGCTTCGTCAAGGCGAGCTGCGACACGGGGCGCGCCCGGCTCTGGGCCGACGCGCAGCTGCGGCACGCGCGCTTCGAGTACCGCGGCACGCAGCCGCTCGGCTCGGTGAGCTGGACGTTCTTCAACCCGAAGGCGGGGGTGCGCTTCGAGGCGACGCCTACGCTCGGGCTCTACGCCTCGATCGGGGGGATGAGCCGGGAGCCGGCCCGCAGCGACATGCTGAACGGCGAGGACGACGCGTCGCTGCCCTACGATCTGCAAGCCGTCGAGCCGGAGCGTGTCGTCGATTTCGAGGCAGGGGCCGAGCTTCGGCGGGGGCGCTTCGTCGCGCGGGCCGACCTTTATGCGATGGAGTTCGAGAACGAGATCGCCCTCTCCGGCGAGCTGACGGAGATCGGCCTGCCGGCACGGCGCAACGCGGGCCGCAGCCACCGCCGTGGCGTCGAGCTGGACGTCGCGTTCGTCGCGTCGAAGCAGCTGCGTCTCGCGGCGAACGCCGCGCTCAGCCGAAACCGGATCGACGAGTGGACCCAGTTCTACGACGTCTACGGCCCGGACGGCGCGTGGCTCGAGGGCGTGAGCGTCGTCTACCAGGACGTGGTGCCACTGCTGACGCCCACGGCGATCCTCAACGGCTCGATCGAGTGGAAACCGAAGCCCGAGCTGTCGCTGCTCGCGGCCGGCCGCTACGTGAGCACCGCGCAGCTCGACAACACCGGGAACCCGGACTTCCGCACCCCGGCCTTCTTCAGCCTCGAGCTGCAGGCGAGCCTGTCGCTCCGGCGTTTCGTCCGGCACGGCGAGCCGCGTCTCCGGGTCCAGACGACCAATCTGCTGAACGACGAACGGATCTGGCCCTCGGGCTACAGCTATCTCTACTTCGTGCGGGACGCCTCTCGGGAGGCACTCGAGGGCACCTCGTACTACTATCCGCAGGCCACGCGCAGCGTGTACGTCACGCTCGACGTGCGGTTCTGAGGAGGGGCCCCTGGGCACACCAGCCGCGATCGAGGCGATCGGCGTCGTTGCGGGCCTCGGCTACGTCGTGTTCGCGATCCGCGAGAGCGCATGGTGCTGGCCGTCGGGCATCGTCAGCGCGGTGGCTTACGTCGTGGTCTTTCAGCAGGCGCGACTCCCCGGGCAGGCTGCACTCCAGGCGATCCTGGCGGGGGTCTGTGTGTACGGGTGGTGGAGCTGGCGCCGCGGAGGAGACAGCGCGGGCCGCTTGGTCGTCTCGCGGGCCAGGCCCGCGGTGCTCGGAGCGGTGACGGGTGCGACGGCTGCCGCAGCCGTTGGAGCGGGCCTGCTGCTCCGGCACTCGACCGAGTCGGTGGCGCCGTTCTGGGACGGGGGGCTCGTCGCCGCCAGTCTCGCGGCGCAGTGGATGGCGGCGCGCAAGTGGCTGGAGAACTGGCTTGTCTGGATCGGGGTGAACGTGGTGTCGGTAGGACTCTACCTCTCGCAGGGGCTCATGCCGACCACGGGCCTCTACGTCCTGTACCTGGTGATGGCGGTCGTGGGCTACCGGGCTTGGCAGCGCTCGCTCGCGGAGCGCGCATGAGGCCGCTGCGCGTGGTGCTGGTCGGGCCGGAGTGCACGGGCAAGACGCGGCTCGCCGGCGAGCTGGCAGCGCTCTACGGCGTGCCCTGGTCGCGCGAGCACGCGCGGGAATACGTCGACCGGCACGGCGCGGCCCTCGCCTACGCCGACGTCGAGCCGATCGCTCGGGGGCAAAAGCAAGGCGAGGACGTCGCGATCGCGCGTGCCGCGGCTGAGTCCGCGCCGCTCGTCGTTTTCGACACCGACCTCGTCAGCACGGTCGTCTACAGCCGGCACTACTACGGCGAATGCCCGCCGTGGATCGAAGAAGAGGCGGCGCGGCGGCTGGGCGAGCTGTACCTGCTCCACCATATCGACGTCACCTGGGTCGCGGATGGAAGGCAGCGCGAGCAACCGGAGCGCCGGCCCGAGCTGTTCGAGCGCTTCCGCGCCACGCTCGCCGGATCGCGAGCGCGCGTGGTCCCGATCCGGGGGCCCTGGCAGGAGAGACGCCGGCACGCCGTTCAGGCGATCGACGGCCTGCTCGGGGCGCCGGCCCACGCGCCAGGCCAAAGCGGCTAAACTCACGCACCGGGGGTGTGGGGGGCGGGATGCCCCCCCACATGGCTGGTCAGCAGATCCTTCAGCTTGTGAGCCGCCGGCTCAGGAATCTGTTCGCGAGAATGTAACCGTGGACGACCGCTTGAAGGCCGAGCTGATCCGGGAGATCCAGGAGTTCATCGACCGTCAGTGGCCGCGGGCCGTCACCGACGGCGCCGCGACGATCGGCGGCCGCCGCCTCCAGCTGGCCTCGGCCGTGCTCATGGTGAGCGTCGTGCGGGCCGACCACGAGAGCCGACAGGACGAGCACCGGGCGCTCGAGCGGGCAGTGGGTCGCGCGCTCGACCTGCACGAGGAGGCCGCAGCGCTCGTCGTGCGTGTGGCGGAGGAGGCCCTCGCCCGCGGCGTCCCGTTCGGTACGATCCTGCAGCAGCTCGATCGGGAGTGCTCGGTCGATCAGAAGCGCCAGCTCGTCGAGTCGCTGTGGCGGATCGCCTTTGCCGACGCCGAGCTCGCGGGACACGAGGAGTATCTCGTGCGCAAGATCGCGGGGCAGCTCGGCCTCACGACCGCCGACCTCGTCGAGACCAAGGTCCGCGCGCGCGAGAGCTTCCTGCGCGAAGAGCTGTAGCTCCCGCATCCAGAATCGGGACGATCGTCCAGCCGCCAGACGAAGGCACGCCACCGGTCTCCACCTGGCAAGCCTCTGTTCATCAGTGTCTTGCGGGCGAGATGTCACCTGTCCAAGCCTGGTACAGGCCTTGCTCTTCAGGACCCCGGTGGGCGCCCCTCTCGTCCGCCGCAAAGAGGAGGTGCCGTCTTGGAACGTGCTCGTCTCGCCGCCGCGGCGCTGCTGGTCGCCGCGCTCGTCCTCGCCGGGTTCGTGCCGGTGGCCGGCGCTGAAGCGACCTACCGGATCATCGTCCATCCGCAGGTCAAGGGCTCCCAGATCCCGCGCGCCACGCTCAGCTCCATCTTCCTGAAGCTGGCGCCGCGCTGGGGCGACGGCTCGCCGGTGTTGCCGGTCGACCAGTCGATGCGCTCCCGCATCCGCCAGTCGTTCGTGGCCGACGTGCTGCAGCGGCCGCTCGTGGAGATGCAGGTCTTCTGGAGCCGCAAGATGTCGACGGGCGTCACGCCCCCGCCGGTCAAGCAGACGGACGAAGAGATCGTGGCGTTCGTCGCCGCGACGCCCGGCTCGATCGGCTACGTCTCGTCGAGCCTCCCGCTGCCCGACAGCGTGCGCGAGCTCGCGATCATCCAGTAGCCGGCAAGCTCCACGGCGCAGGAGCCCGAAAACGCGAAGGCCCGGTCAAAGCACTCGCGGCAGCCGGGCCTTCTTGCGTCTCGGGCCGTGGGACGCTAGGCCGAGGGAACGTTCTTGTCGGCCAGGATCTTCTTCAGCCCGTCGAGGCTCGCGTCCCCAGGGAAGCGGCCCTTGTACACGGTCTCGAGCAGCTGGTTGACGCGGTCCACGGTCGCCGGCGGCAGGCCCTTCGCCCTGCCGAACGCCACGAATCCCGCGGCCGCGTCGATGAGCGCGTCGGCCTCGAGGTTCAGCGCGTCCTTCGCGGCCTTCACCTCGACGCTCGGCTCGGCAGCCGCGCGGTCCGCGTCGGGCAGCGCGTTGTACGCCTTGGCGAGCTCTCCATACTTGCCTTGCCGCAGCGTGACGATCGCCAGCAGGTTGCGGGCCGCGGTCGGGTCCAAGGGTGCGAGTGCTATCGACTTCTCGTAGAGCTTGATGGCGTCGGCGGCGCTGCCGTTCTTCCCCTCGTTGATCGCGAGGATCTGCGTCATCCACGCGAGCGTCGCGCCCTTGTCGAAGTTCTGGACCCCGGTGAGCGTCTTGCCCGCCTCGACGAGCGAAATGCCGCGCTTGGCGAACTCGACCGCGGCCGCGGCGTTCGGGTACGTGGGCGGCTGCGCCAGCAGCTCGTTCCTGCGGATGTTGAAGGCGAGCGCGTAGAGCACGTTGAGGTTCTCGGGATCGGCGGCGAGGACCTCCTTTCCGATCGCGATCATGTCGCCGGTGCGCTTCTCCTTGATCGCGCTGTCGAGCAGCGTCATGCGAGCCGTGTCCTGCCACTTCTTGATGAAATCGGCGTACTGGCCGGACGGGTGCGCCTCGAGGTAGACCTTGGCGGCCGTGAGCGCACGGGCGGTGTCGCCCGCCTGGCTCGCCCCGAGGAATGCGACGTAGAGGGCGCCTTCGTCCTGGGCGACCTCCTGAGCGGCGGCGGGCGTCGCGGGAAAGGACAAAAGGGCGGCGAGCAGCGCGAGCCTCGCCAGAGCAAGGGTGGTGCGAAGATTCACGTCGAGCCTCCTGATCGTCTGGGACTGGGTTGCGGCCGACCAAAAGAAAAGTGGCTCTTCGCGTAGTCGTGTGGGTGAAAAGCCTATAACGAACCATACAAGATGCACGAGTCAGAGCGCCGGCAGCATGCAGGTGAGGATCTTCAGGCGCAGGTACTCTTCGTCGCGCAGCCCGTA
>Ga0247727_10005062_pt1 | contig 27185 bp, 20 predicted proteins | sample WisWelCaveWW1625_FD_202498 | JGI IMG/M metagenome (GOLD analysis project Ga0247727, IMG submission 202498) | Biofilm microbial communities from Wishing Well Cave, Virginia, United States - WW16-25 | ecosystem: Environmental > Aquatic > Deep subsurface > Groundwater > Cave microbial mat | place...
ACGAGCGCCTCGTTGATCGGAATCATAACCTGCGCCTTCACATACAATCCGAGCTTGAGCTTGCCGGCGGGATTGGCAAACTCCGCGCGCACCCGCACGGTGCGCGTCTCGTTGTTGATCACCGGATCGATGAAGGTCACTTTGCCGGTGAAGGTTTCGTTCGGATAAGCCTCGCTCGTCATGCGCACCGGCTGGCCGATTTTGACGAAGCGGATATCTTTTTCATAAACCTCCAAATACATCCACACGATGGAAAGATCAGCCACCTCATACATGTCCTCGCCCACCCAGGTGTAATGTTGCGGATCGACGTTCTTTTTGAGCACCGTGCCGCGAATCGGTGAGTAGATCGTCACAAGCTCGCGCGCTTTGTGCGTCTGCTGCAATTCCGGAATGAGCCGTTCCAGGCCCAGGAGCACGAGCTTCTGTTGGGCTTGTGCGAGCAACTCTGTCGAAGTGTTCGCGATCGTTGCCGTCGCCGTTTTGCTGATTTCCTGTGATTGCAACGCCAGCAAAAACTCCTGCTGCGCCGAGATGGCCTCGGGGCTATAAATCTCGGCAACCGGATCGCCGACTTTCACCTGTTGTCCCGTGTACGAAAGATAAAGTTTCTCCAAACGTCCGGGAAAACGTGAACTGAGGCGTTTGAAATTTGGCTCGGCCACTTCCACCACACCGACGGCGTTGATTTCTTTATTCAACATGCGCCGCTCCACCGTCATGGTGGCAACGTTCGCCATCACTCGTTGCGTGGAGGAGAGCCGCACGGCTTCGAGCGAAGTCAAATCTTCATCAGACATTTCTTTTGCAGCCGTCTTCTTCACCAGCGCCATGCCGCACACCGGGCATGCGCCGGGCTTGTCTTTGCGGACCGAGAGATGCATCGGGCAGGTGTAATATTCTTCCTGCGCCGTTGAGCTTGATTCGGGCTGCGCTTCATCGGCGTACACCGGCGTGCGCTCCATGCCCATCGGCGACTTGCCGGGCCGATCGCTGCGGTCGCCGGGAAGCATGGGATCGGTCCAATACAGAATTTTTCTCTCGGATTTTGGAGAAGAGAAAAATTTGGGATAGAAAAAGATGGCCGCGATGACGAGCACGACCAAACCGACAAGCTGAGAAATGAATTTTCGATTCATGTTTGTACTCCTGATACTAAAGTTTCCGTCTTCGCAATCGCAACGCATTGGCGATGACCGAAACCGAACTGAAGCTCATCGCCGCGCCCGCGATCATCGGGCTGAACAACAATCCGAAGAACGGATAGAGCGCGCCGGCGGCGAGGGGAATGCCGAGCGCGTTGTAAATGAACGCGAAGAAAAGATTCTGGCGAATGTTCCGCATCATCGCGCGGCTCAAAGAGATGGCATTGGTGATGCCGCGCAAATCGCCTTTGACCAGTGTAATGCCGGCGCTTTCCATGGCGACGTCCGTGCCCGTGCCCATCGCGATGCCGACATGCGCTGCGGCCAATGCCGGCGCGTCGTTGATGCCGTCGCCCGCCATCGCCACCACGCGGCCCTGTTGCCGCAATTGTTTGATGCGCTCGTGTTTGTGCTGCGGCTCGACGCCGGCTTCGACTTCGTGGAGGCCAAGCTTCTTCGCTACGGCTTCGGCTGTACGTTGGTTGTCGCCGGTGAGCATGATGATTTTCAAACCGAGCCGATGCAGTTCTTCGATAGCAGCAGGCGTTGAAGCTTTGATGGGATCGGCAACCGCAAGCAAGCCCGCGGCTTTGCCGTTAATCGCGACGAAAATAACCGTGTTACCTTCGGATTGCAGTTGCGCTGCGCGGGTTTCGAGCGCCGCGAGGTTGGACGCGCCGTGTTGTTGCAAGAAAGCAAGCTTGCCCGCGATAATTTCTTTTCCATCAAGTTTGCCGATCACGCCGCCGCCCGTGATCGAAGCGAAGTCGGTAATTGATTGCGGCTTCACACCGCGTTTTTTTGCTCCTTGAACCACTGCCGCCGCAAGTGGATGCTCGCTATTTTGTTCAACGGAAGCAGCAGCCAGGAGCAATTCATTTTCATTAATACTTTCTGCGGCCAACACCGCAACCAAACTCGGCTTGCCTTCCGTGAGCGTGCCGGTTTTGTCGACGACCAGCGTATCGACTTTCTCCATCAGTTCGATGGCTTCGGCGTTGCGAATGAGCACGCCGGCTTGTGCGCCGCGACCGACGCCGACCATCACCGACATCGGCGTGGCCAGGCCCAATGCGCACGGGCAGGCAATAATCAGCACTGCGACGGCGTTGACGATGGCGTAAGCCAAACGCGGCTCCGGGCCGAAGAAGTACCACAGAAGAGAAGTGACGACGGCAATCGCGACAACCGCGGGAACAAAGTAGCCGGAAACTTTATCCGCCAGGCCTTGAATCGGCGCGCGGCTGCGTTGCGCTTGCGCGACCATGTCCACAATCTGCGCGAGCAAAGTGTCGCTGCCAACACGCTCGGCATGCATCACGAAACTGCCGGTGCCGTTGACCGTGCCGCCGGTGATTTTATCGTCGATGTTTTTTTCTACCGGAATCGGCTCACCGGTAATCATCGACTCGTCAACATTGCTTCGCCCCTCGACGACGATACCATCAACCGGAATTTTTTCACCGGGCCGGACGCGCAAACGGTCGCCCACTTTCACCGCTTCCAACGGCACTTCTTGTTCCTCGCTGCCGCGAATGAGGCGAGCCGTTGGCGGCGCGAGATTAAGCAGCGCGCGAATGGCGTTACCCGTGCGGCTGCGCGCGCGCAATTCGAGCACTTGCCCGAGCAGCACGAGCACGACGATCATCGCCGCGGCCTCAAAGTAAATTCCAACTTTGCCGCCGTGCTGCATGGCATGTGGAAACAAGTTTGGAAACAGCATCGCCACTGCGCTGAAGGCGTAGGCCGTGCTCACGCCAATCGCGATGAGCGTGAACATGTTCAACTGCATCGTTTTAATCGAGCGCCAGCCGCGCTTGAAGAACGGCCAGCCGGCCCACAGCACCACCGGCGTGCTGAGAATGAATTGAATCCAGCGCGAAATGTTTTCCGACACGATATTCAGCGCCGGAATCACAGGCACCATCGCCAGCAGAAAAACCGGCAACGTGAGCGCGGCGCCAATCCGGAACCGGCGCGCCATGTCGCGCAACTCGGCGTTTTCCTCCTCGGTGCCGGCGGCCCCGACAAGCGGGGTTTTCGGCTCCAGCGCCATGCCGCACTTTGGGCAATCACCGGGATGGCCCTGCTCGATTTCCGGATGCATCGGGCAGGTGTAAATGATTTTGCTCTTTGGTTTCCACGCGGGATTTTTTTCCAATGCCATGCCGCATTTCGGGCAATCGCCCGGCTCATCACTTACAACGCCCTCACACATCGGACAGAAATACTTAGCCGTTGGTGAGGGTTTCACGCCGTGAAGATGCGCTTCGTGTTTGGAATGCTCGGAAGCCGCGGGTTTCTCTTTCACATGATGACGCTTTTGAATGGTGATCACTTGTGGCGCGGGTTGAGCAAGAAATTTTTGCCGGCAATGTTCGCTGCAAAAATAGAATGTTTGTCCATCGCGTTCGGCGTGAAGGCTCGACGATTCATCAACCGTCATGCCGCAAATCGGATCTTTAGCCATGATTCAACCTTCCTTTCGAGGTACTCCCGCAGACGGGGGTAGCGCAGACATCTTGTCTGCAGTCAGGATGACGGCGCCAAACTTAATTGCTGTCGTGACTGCCCGGCACTTTGCAACAGGCGTCGAGCGCCGCATAAGCCGCCGAATCACTTTTGGTCTCGTTGGCGTCATAGCCGGCGAGGGTGATCGCTTTTTCCAACGCCGCCAAACTGGTTTTGGCGGGATCAAAACTGGCCTGCGCGACTTTGGCGCCGAGATCTATTTTAACTGAGCTGACGCCGTCGACCGCGATTAACGCCTCTTCGACATTCCCGACGCAACTGTTGCATTGAATCGTCGGCACTTTGATGTCGACTTGTTGCGCGGTAGCGGCTGCAACTTGCGTTGAATTGTCGCTGGTTTTCGCCGGCTCATTCTCCGATTTATTGCAAGCCAGCAGAGTCAAACCAAGAGCGAGTGTCAATAAAGTGGATTTCATGTTTCATTCTCCTTGAGTTAATGGGTTTTAAGAATTTAAGTTTGCGTTAAAACCATTTAGTCTAATTTTTTTCCAATCGCGCGTTCCAACTCCGCGAGGCTCATTTCATACTTCGCTTCCGCTTCGTAATATTCCATTTTGGACATTTGCAGCATGCGGTAACTGTCGAGCAGCATGAGGAAATCGGTTTGCCGCGTTTGATAATTGGCGAGTGTGACTTGCAAAGATTGCTCGGCTTGCGGCAAAACCGTCGTGCGATACAGCTCCAGTATTCTCTGCGCGCTTTGCACTTTGGTCAACCCGTCTTTCACGGCGAAGAGGATCATGTTCCTGGTGTTGTTGATCATGGCTTCTTTCATCCGAATTTCGGCGGCGGTTTCTTCGACTCTGCCGCGCTGTTTTTTGATCGACCACAACGAGAACGGCAAGCTCACGCCGGCCATCGCCGTAAAGCCGCGAAAGCCGTCGTAGGGCGAGGTGACATATTTCAACGATACCTCGAAATCCGGCCAATACTGGCGCCGCGCCAGGCTATTCGCCACGCGGCTCTGCACGACACTCAACGAATCATGATGAAGCATCGGGCGATGGGCGAGCGCCGCACGTTGCAGCCCGTCGAGATCGAACGACAACGGACTTCTTTCCGGCAAAACGGCGTGTGCGAGCGGCGCTTGCGGCGCGCGATTGCGCAGCACATTCAACATCGCCTTGACGGTTTCTTCTTGCTGCTGCAACGTAATCTGCGCGTTCGCCAGCCGCGCCAACTCGACATTGGCCTTTAGCACGTCTTGATTCATGACCTGGCCGACAGCGTAGCGAATTTTGGCAATGTTCACGAACTGCGTCATCAAGTTGATATTTTCCCGATTGACTTCGAGGCCCCGCTGAATCATGTAAAGCTCGAAGTACGCGGCTTTGACGTTGGCGATGACGTCGAGCGCTTTCTCGGCATAATCATGATGCGCATGCTCGGCGTCGATCTCCGCAATTTTTCGGGCTTTCGCCAGCTTGCCGGGAAACGGCAACATCTGGCGGAGTCCAAAGTTCAGGAATTTCCATTCCGCCGATTTGAACGGAGACGAGCGGGGAGCTTCCTCGATTTCGACATCGAACATCGGATCGTCGAGACTGCTCATCTGCGGAATGCGCGCATGCGCCGCATCGCGATTCGCCTCGAAAGCGCGCAGCTCCGGATTATTTTGCAACGCTTCCTGGAGCAACTCCTCAAGCGTGATCGTCGCCGGCGAGTTGTTTTGGGAAAAAAGCGGGGTGAAGCTGAGAAAAACGATCAGCAAAATTAAACATGGTTTCATATGCACACCTGAAGCAAACGGTTGTTGCTCGCCAATGCCGAATGTGATAAAAAGCGAAGCGCTATTTTCAGACAAACAATAATGCCTGAAGGCATCACTACGAACCATCACTACGAACGACGACGAACTTTTAAAAAATGGAATTGGGAATCGGGCGCACTACGCCCTTGCAGGTGGGATTAAATCAGAAAGACGGCCAGCAATTTATAAAGTCGATTGCCGGCGAAATGGGTATTAAAAGAAGAAAAGGTATAATCAGGTTTTGCGGTCCAGCCCATTTCACCGCCGACTTCGGCAACCGAAATCGGCGCGGCGAGATCGAAATAGATTCGCACCAGGGTTGTCGGCGCGGCCTGAGCCGGCTCGCTGCGGACGGGCGCGGTCTGCACCTCACAGCAAGTCATGCGAGTGGAACCTTCAACCTGGCAGCAGGGCATGGGATTACAGGCCTGCACCGGCTTTGCGTCACATGCCGGCTCTGAAGTGAGACCAATGATCGGCGCGCTGAATTGCAATAAACAGAGCGCGAGTATAAAAAAAGTTTTAGGATGATACCAACGCATATTTCGAATGTAAGACTTTTATCTCAGCTTCGCAACTCTTTTAACAAACAAATTCGCGGTTTTGTTCCGCTATCCAGGCCGACACATTTCAAGCCAACTGATACGCGCGGCCCGATTGCCGGCGATGTTGCTGCACAACAAAATGGCGCCGGCATTGATCAACGGATTCGCCGGCACCGGCCCGAAAATATCGAGCTGCGTCGCCGAGGAAAACGGCAGCCCGGAGGGTTCGGCGTTGATCCACGAAAAAACTTTTTGCTCGCCGACTTCTTCGAGAAAACCGGCAAGTAAAATCACTTTCGCGACGCTTTGCATGGTGAAACGATGTTGCGCAAAATCGCCCGCAACTAAACGCTGACCATGACACAACACAATCGCCGCGCTGGTCAACTCCGGCGCCACCGCGGCAAGCTCGGGAATGTAGGAAGCCAAATCGCCGTCACTGTTCGCGCGGGCAAGTTGAACGGCGTCATGGAGAGCCGTTTGGATACGAGGAATGTTGAGTGCTGCGTGCATTTGATTTTTCTTTTAAGATAAATACCCCTCGCGCCAAAGTCAAGCGCGCCAAAATTTTATATGCACTTTAAATGCAACACTTCTGCTTGACAACTGTATCAATAAATCGACAGGTGGCCTAATTTCATTCTATGTTGCAGTTTGCCGGTGTTCCGTGTCTCGCTTCCACTTGATACAGTGTCCGCACGGGTGACAAATCTTGTGCGGCGCCGAACAGTTCAAAGTGTCACACCCGCATTGATAAATAGCTGAAAACGTATCGCCTAAATTGCTCGCGCCGTTGCTGCATTTTGCCTGGCATGGACGTTGCTTGAAGCATGGGCAGTTGTCCCGACTCAAGGACTTCCAATTAACGCAGTGAAGCTAAAAAGCGAGCGGCAAGGGCAGGAAGCTTGCAAAACATCAAGGAGATGCAGCTATGAAAACGCGGACAATTTTTCGACGTGCAGTGATCAGCAGTTGTGTTGCAGCGGCGGCGCAAATATTCTCTTTCCAAACGGCAATTGCCGTGCAAAATGAAGAGGGCGCGCCAGCCAACACTTCGATGTTGATGGCAGCGAATCTCAAAGTGGCCGACCCGGCGAACGAGCGCGGGACCACTAAGCCGGAGATTCCACTGTTGAAGCCGGTTGATCGGGTTCCTACGGTCAGTCTGAAAAAAATGGAAACCGATAAGATCACCTCGTTTTTTGTGCGCGCCAACGATAGCAAGCGCATCCAGCTTTCGATGCTGGTGGTTTACAAAGCCGAGCTGGCGACTGCGATTCAAAAGATGTACGGCCAAAAAGTGACGCCGCTGGTATTCTCGGTCTCGACGTTCCCGAATCGCCAGGTTAATTTTGATCCGGCGAAATTGCGCTTCGAGCAGCGCGGCCGCGTCTGGAATCCCGATAGTGAAAAAGCCGCGGTGAATATTTTGCCGCTCGATGACCACACGAAATTTGGCGGCGTCGTGAGCGACGGCGAAGTGCATCAGGGCATCGTGCTGCTGCCGGCGTGGATGAATCCGCAGGAGCCGATCACGCTGCGCTACAATGACTTTCATTACCTCGCGACCTTTGCCGAGGCGCAGGCCGCGAACGCCAAATAAGTTTAACTTGACATCCCTCCTCCCTCTATAGCGCTTCTTCCGGCCTAACCGCCGGCGGAAGACTCCAATGCAGGCATCCCCTCGGTTTTGCGTTTCGGCGCAGAGCAGAGGGGATTTTTATTTCGAAATTCTTCTTGATTCATCAATAAAAAAACACTAATTTACAACGCCGTTACAAAACGCAATCAAGTTAACTCGTATTGGGAAAAAAGTATGAAAGCGATGACAATCTCCCCAAAAAAGAAGGGCGTTGTTAGGCCACAGCTTGACAAATCAAAAATTGATGCCCTAATGAAGGCGCGGCTGTTTTTGAATGCCGAAGCGGTGCAGCAACAGGCGAAGTCCACCTGGTTGTCTATCAAGCCGGAGTTTCGCCTGGAAGCTGCGATCGAGCTTTTTCGATCAGAAGAAGTGACGCTTGAACACGCGGCTCAAATCGCCGGTTTGAATCAATTGGTGTTTCATGAAATTCTCATCAAGCGCAATATCAAAATTGTGGTTGAAGTCGATCCGGTTGAGAAACTGGAAGAAGGCATTAAGGCCATCCTGTAGCGTGCGGAATGATCGTTTGCGACACAAATATTCTGTCAACGTTTGCGCGAGTCGGCGCGCTGAAGCTGCTTTTCAAAACCTTCCTGACACACGAATTTATCATCCCCGGAGCTGTCTATGAAGAAATTCTTGAAGCAAAACGAAGTGGTCTTGCGTTTCTTCATTCAGGACTTGCCCTTGTCGATAGCGGCCAAATTCACCTGTTAAGCCTTACACCCGAAGAAGAACGGCTTAAATCAACTTTGCCTGATTCATTTGGTCCCGGAGAGGCGGAAAGCATTGCCATCTGCATTAGGCGCAAAGCTATTTTTTTAACGAATGATAAACGCGCTCGGAATTATTGCCAAAAGAACGGAATTGAAGTTTATGACTTGATATTGTTGCTACGCGCGCTTTGGAGGAAAAAGGTCGTGTCACAACAGAAAGTACAAAAGATAATGAGTGACATTGAACGGCTCGAAAATATGGTGTTTAAAAATAAACAGGATATTTTTCAAAAGTAACTACAGAGAGTTATCCTAACTATCCGAGGGCTGGATGAAACGAATCCTTCTCATAAGTTTGAGCAGCGCTATCGTGGCGCTGCTGCTTTTTTCCCAACTCAAAAACAGCACCGCCGGCGCGTCGAAATATCCCGAGCGCGCGAAAAACGGCATGGTGGTGTCGTCGCATTATCTCGCCTCGCAAGTCGGCGTGGAGATCATGAAAAAAGGCGGCAACGCGATTGACGCCGCCATTGCCACCGGTTTCGCGCTCGCGGTGACGCATCCATCGGCCGGCAACATCGGTGGCGGCGGTTTCATGGTTGTCCACATGAACGACGGTCGCGTCACGGCATTTGATTTTCGCGAGAAAGCGCCGGCGGCGGCGCATGAGCGCATGTATCTGGACGCCAATGGCAACTACATTCGCGGCTTGAATCACGAAGGCTATCTCGCGGTCGGCGTTCCGGGCACGGTGGCGGGATTTACGCTGGCGCATGAAAAGCTCGGCAGCAAGCCGATGGCGGAGTTGATGGCGCCGGCGATTCAATTGGCTGAGAAAGGTTTTCCGCTGTCGTGGGATTTATCTGACGACTTCAAAGACCTTGCGGCAGAGTTTAAAAAATATCCTGGCAGCGCCAAATCTTTTTTGAAACGCGACACCGTGTTGTATGAGCCTGGCGAAGTTTGGCGGCAACCGGATCTCGCGAAGACGCTGCGCCGCATTCAGAAAAACGGCCGCGACGGCTTCTATAAAGGAGAGACGGCGCGTTTACTCGCCGCGGATATGCGCAAAAACGGCGGCGTGATCACCGAGGAAGATCTTGCCAATTATCAAGCCAAAGAACGCCAGCCGATTCACGGCACGTATCGCGGTTATGAGGTTTACTCGATGTGCCCGCCCAGCTCCGGCGGCACGGCCGTGGTGGAGATGCTCAATATTCTCGAAGGCTTTAATCTGCGGGAATACGGCCACAGCTCGGCGCAGCATATTCATTTGCTGGCCGAGTCGATGCGCCGGGCGTTTGCGGATCGCGCGCGTTATCTCGGCGATCCCGATTTCAATCCGAATCTGCCGATCACCAAACTGACCTCAAAATCCTACGCCGAGCAATTGCGCCGCGGCATCAGTTTGAATCACGTTTCACCGAGCGATCCGGCCACGATGAGCGAAGCTTACGAAAGCAGCGAGACGACGCATTACTCCGTGGTTGATCCGGCGGGCAACGCGGTCATCGTCACGTACACTTTGGAAAATAGTTACGGCACCAGGATCGTCGCCGAGGGCACGGGCTTTTTGTTAAATAACGAAATGGGCGATTTCAATCCGTGGCCGGGGCATACGGATTCCACCGGTATGATCGGCACCGCGCCGAATATCGCCAAGCCGGGCAAACGCATGCTCTCCTCGATGACGCCGACGATCATCGCGAAGAACGGCAAGCCCTATTTGCTCATCGGCTCGCCGGGCGGCCGAACGATCATCAACACGGTTTTGCAGGTCGTCGTGAACGTGATCGATTTCGACATGGACATTGCCGACGCCATTACCGCGCCGCGCATTCATCATCAATGGCTGCCGAATGTGCTGCGCATTGAAAAATTCGGCACGACCAAAGACACGCAACGGCTTCTCGAAATGATGGGTCATCGCGTGCAATTCGGCTATTCAGCCCGCGGCCAGGGCAGCGCGATGGGAATTATTATTGATCCGAAAACCGGTTTACGCCTGGGCGCGGCTGATCCGCGCGCGCCGGATGGGGCCGCGGTGGGATTTTAACGTAGCGCCGACATCCTGTCGGCGCTAAGGAGGATTGAAACATGATCATTTTGCAAGTTCCCGCTGGAATGCCCGAGCACAATAGGCTTGCCAACAAGATCGGCAACGATCTGGAGCAGCGTCTCAGTCATGATTTGACGGTGCTCTATGACACTTATTGCTATGTATCTCATGAAATGCTGGAGAAGCTTGGACATTTTAAGAATGGCGATTCACACGAATACATGCAAAAGCGTTTGCTTGAATTGGGCGCTGGGCCAAGCTTCATTGCGGAAACAATTGCCCAGCGTCTGAAAGAAGGCATCATGACTTCCACTTATGCGCCGGACGTTTGTGTCGTGCATGACGCCGATTTGGATAATCGCTTCCGCATACCGCTTTGGATCGCTGAAATTATATCGCAAGACTCGCGCGAGTATGACTTGTATTTCAAAGCCTATCTCTACGAGCGTCTCGGCGTGAAAGAATATTTTATTTTTGAGACCGGCCGGCGCTCCGGGAAACTGCTGCGCGCTTATGAGTTAAAATCCGAAGCGGGAGCTTTTTCTCGTTACGACGATATTCGCTTTGATGGCTCAACAGCGCATTCGCCATTGCTTGGCGTTGAAATACCGGTTGAGTGGAAAATTTAATTATGACGACAATCACAATCAATGAAACTGAACTCGTCATCATTAACAGTGACCTCACCGATCAAACCACTGATGCCATCGTCAACCCGGCCAATTCCGAACTAATCCTCGGCGGCGGCGTGGCGGGCGCGATTCGCCGCAAAGGCGGGCCGAAAATTCAGGAAGAATGCGACCGCATCGGCGGCACGCCGGTGGGAACGGCAGTCATCACAACGGGCGGGAATCTCAAAGCCAGACACGTGATTCATGCCGTCGGCCCGATGATGGGAGAGGGCGATGAAGATCGCAAGTTGCGCGACGCCACGCTCAACTCGCTCAAAATTGCCGATCAAAACAAGCTAAAGAGCATCGCATTCGCAGCCATTTCCACCGGCATTTTCGGATTTCCGATTGACCGCGGCGCGCAAATTATGCTGGCGACGACGATTGAATACTTGCGCGGCAAAACCGGTTTGGAGAAAGTCATGTTTTGTTTGTGGGGTGATGAGGCGTATCAAACTTTTGAGAAGACGCTCAAGTTGATGGTTGAGGGAGAAGCGGTTTAAATTTTGACAAGTTGAATATGTTAACGCGAATTCGCATAAAAAAATTCAAAAAGTTTGATGAAGTTGACATCGAACTCGGCAAGAATGTCGTGCTTATTGGACCAAATAATTCAGGAAAAACGACAGCTCTGCAGGCGCTGGCGCTTTGGGATATCGGCTTAAGGCGATGGAATGAAAAACGACAAGGCAAAACCTCACCAGAAGAGCAACTCGGGGTAACAATAAACCGCAAAGATTTGACCTCAACACCCGTTCCTGAGGCCAATTTGCTCTGGCGCGACTTGAATGTACGCGACCTTAAAAAAGGGGAAGGAAAGATTCTGTCGCAAAATGTTCTTATCGAAATCACGGTCGACGGTGTTAGCGAAGGGAAAAGCTGGTCGTGGGGTTTTGAATTTGATTATGCCAACGAAGAATCTCTTTATTGCCGTCCTCTTCGCCTGAAGAATGACGAATCACAGCAGCGTATCTCCGCTTCAGTCAAAGCCGCTGGCATTAAAATGGCCTTTCTTCCTGCCATGTCAGGCCTCGCAGCGGTTGAACCCAGATGGGAACCGGGACGAATCAGCGTGCTTCTTGGCGAGGGGCAAACCGCACAGGTCTTGCGGAATTTATGTTATCAGATTTATGAGAACCCTGTTTCGAAAGCCGACTGGGAAGATCTCGCCGATCACATAAAAAAACTATTTGGCGTCACGTTGTTGCCGCCGCAGTATATCAAAGAACGCGGCGAAATTACGATGGCTTACAGGGACTTGAGCGGCATTCAGTTCGATCTTTCTTCATCGGGGCGCGGCCTGCAGCAAACCCTTCTGGTTTTAGCTCATTTATACGCCAATCCACAAACGGTTTTATTGCTCGACGAGCCGGATGCTCATCTCGAGGTTTTACGCCAAAGGCAAATCTACCGATTGCTCACCGAAGTTACTGAAAAGCAAGGCTCGCAAGTTATTGCCGCCAGCCATTCCGAGGTGATATTGAACGAAGCAGCTAGCCGGGATGTAGTGATTGCTTTCGTTGGCAAACCACATCGAATTGATGGCCGGGTCAACCAGGTTCTAAAATCATTAACGGATATTGGTTTTGATCAATTTTATCAAGCCGAGCAAATCGGATGGGTGCTTTATCTCGAGGGGCCTACGGATCTGGCGATTCTCCAGGCTTTTGCGCACATCCTTGAACATCAAGCCGCAGAGTTTCTCGAACGGCCATTTGTGCATTATATGGCGACAAATCCACCTCAGAAAGCTCGTAACCATTTCTATGGCTTGCGTGAAGCAAAAACTGACTTTGTCGGTTTGGCGCTTTTTGACCGAATGGGAAAAAAATTGCAAAAAGATCAGCCCCTTTTGGAAATGACGTGGAAACGCCGAGAGCTCGAAAACTATTTGTGTATGGAAGAAGTATTGCTCGCTTATGCCCGCGCCGATCAGCCGGATGATCTTTTCGGACCGTCAGAAAGGCAACGCCGCGAGCAAGTCATGCTTGAGACGATAGCGGAAATATCGGCAGCGCTAAAAATTTTCGACAAGCCTGCTCCGTGGTCGCCGGATATCAAGGCCACCGATGACTTTTTAGATCCGCTTTTCAGAAAGTATTTTGAGAAATTGGCATTGCCCAATTTGATGCGCAAAACCGACTATCACGTTCTGGCGCGTTTAGTTCCGAGAGACAAGATCGATCCAGAAGTGATTGAAAAACTCGACGCCATTGTTGCCGTTGCTAAAAAAGCGAAACCGCAAGAATAAAACGTAAGGCGTAATTTGATCGAAAGTATACCCAGTCTCATCCTCGTCTCCACCTCGCCCTACCGGCAGGAACTCATGCAGCGCGCGGAATTAAAATTCCGTGCAGTGGCCCCGCGCTTTGAAGAAGTTCACGATAACCATGCTGATCCCGCGAAACTGGCGCTGGCCTTGGCGCGCGGGAAAGCGATGAGTGTCGCGGCGGATTTTCCTAACGCCATTCTCATTGGCTCCGACCAGGTGGTGTGGTTTGATAATCGCATTCTCACCAAACCGGGCACGCCGGAACGGGCGCTGGAGGAATTAAAAAAACTGCGCGGTCTTCGACATGAATTTTTCATGGGACTTTTCCTTTTTCACACCGGTTTGCAGGCATCGCAGGAATTTGTCGTGACCGGCACGGCGCAATTGCGCGCCGATTTGACCGATGCAGAATTACAACGTTACATCGAAATCGACGATCCCGTGAATTGTGCCGGTGCGGCCAAGATCGAAGGACCGGGGCTGATGCTGTTTGAACGCATGGAGTGTGAAGACTGGACGGCGATCATTGGTCTGCCCATGATTAAACTCACTACGGCTTTGCGCCAATGGGGTTATCCCATTCTTTAAGAAACAAAAATCCCGCTGCGCTTGTTCAATGATGTAGAAAGACAGATCTAACGTCGAGGTTTAGCCTGTCGACGAACTGTTTTTTTCTCGGCGGGCCTGAAAATTGCAAATTTAATGTAATATTTCGCTTGGCGCGGTTTTTTGCTTGCGGCAAGTTTATATTTTTCGTAAAATGAATTCTCCTGCTGTGGAATTGGTCATGATAAATCCTGCTCCACGTTGAAACGGCATGGCCTGGTTTGAAACAAGTTTCGGCAAAAAATTAACACCCGCGAAAAATCATGCACACAAATTTTGAAATTTCGCCGCTCCTGCGCGAGATCACTCACGAGCAGGTAGCGCAGTTGGATCAGCGCGCCACCGAAGGCACGAGTTGGGAGTTTTATTGCGGCAGCTACATCCATCATCCGACGGTATTTGGACATAAAATGAGCGGCACGGTGCAGGACGCGGCCGACGAGTATTTCGCCAAAGTGCGCATTGACGATAAAAAGATGGTGACGGATTGCAGTTGCGGCGAGCGAAATGTCGTTTGCAAACATGCCATTGCGCTGCTGTACGGCTGGGTGGACGACAACGACGGTTTTGTGAACGTCGCCGACACGCTGAAACGGCTCCGGCTCAAAGATAAAGATGATTTGCTGGAAATTCTCGGCCGCATGATCATGTATGATTTGCGCACCCTCGATTTTCTGGATGATGAACTACCGGTTGAAGATTTTGATGACGAAAGCCCATAATTGGAGTTACTCACACTGCGACGCTAATTGAAAGGAAGCATGGACAGATATCTTCGGACCTTGATCATCTGCTTGTGGTTAGGAGGAGGAAGTTTTTTCGGTTGGGCGCAGCCCGTCAAACCGCCCGTGCAGTTCGGCAGCGAGCTTTTTCTCGTGCCGCCGGAAATCGCTGCGAATGTTGAGTTTTGGCGTAAAGTTTATGCGGATTATCCCACCAACATGGTGCTCCTGCATGATATAGAAGATTTGAGCATTATTTACGAAACGATCGAGCTGAAAGGTTTGGCGGACGCGAACGTCGGCTCGTCGTCAGCCTATCGGAATGAATGGAGTAAGCTGGAAGCCGTTAAAAACGAATACGGTGAAATTTTACGACGCCTGGCCACCACCCCTGTTGACTTAACCAGGCTCTCGCCGCGCGAGAAACGCGTCGTTGAAATCTTCGGCGCGAAAGCCGATCCCAACCGGTTGCTGCGCGCCGCCGGCAAGATTCGCGCGCAACAGGGTTTGAAAGATCGTTTTCATCTCGGTTTGCAGCGCTCGGGACTTTATCGCGATTTTATTGAAGGCGTTTTCACGCAGCAGAGTTTGCCAGCGGAATTGATCATGCTGCCGCACGTCGAATCGTCGTTCAATTATCAGGCCTATTCAAAAGTCGGCGCGGCCGGCATCTGGCAATTTATGCGCTCCACCGGCCGGCTGTATCTGGCGATCAATTACGATGTCGATGAACGGCTCGATCCCATTCGGGCGACCGAGGCCGCGGCAAAACTGCTGAAGTTTAATTACAAAGAATTGCAATCCTGGCCGCTGGCGATTACCGCCTACAATCACGGCCTCGGCGGCATGCGCCGCGCGAAATCCTTGTACGGCGATGACTTGGGCCGCATTTATCGCGAATACAACAGCCGCAGTTTCGGTTTTGCCTCGCGCAATTTTTATGCGGAGTTTCTGGCGGCGTTGCATGTGGCGACGAATTACGAAAACTATTTTGGCGACGTGCAATTTCACGCGCCGGTGGAATTTGTCGAAATTGAAACGCAACATTATCTGACCGTCAACAGCATTATCGAAACCTATAAGCTGGATCGCGAAGAATTTCGGCGCTTGAATCCGGCTTTGCGGCCGCCGGTGATCGGCTCGCAGCGTCGCATTCCGAAAGGTTATACCTTGCGGCTGCCGAAACTGCCTGACGCCGAAGGCAGCGCGCTGCTCGCGCGTATCGATCCGGGATTGAAATATGAAGAACAGGTGAAATCCGATTGGTATCGCGTCAAACGCGGCGATAATTTGCCGGCCATTGCCAAACAGCATGAGGTTTCGGTCGAGGCGCTGGCGGAATACAATAACTTCGGCCGGAATACACGCATTAACAGCGGCCAGATTTTGAAGATTCCGCCGAAGCAAGCGGATATGCTGGCCAGCGCCAATCCGGCGCCGATTAGCACGACCTCGGAAACTTCTTTACCGGCAACTCCCGCCACCGGCCCAACATTGGTGGAGGTCACCAGCCCGGTGTTTGCGACCTCCTCGGATGTCACCCGCAGTGACGCCGAAATCGAACCGTTGGCGCGGGTCGAGCGCGAAGCGATTGTCACGCTGGATATTGAGCCGGCGGCCAAACCGGCGCTGATCACGAATGGCGCCAATGTCGTTGGCGGGTCTGGAGAAGTGCAGGAGACGATGAATCCGGCGCCTGCGTCGTCGCGCCGTCGCGCCGAGCCGCTCTCGGAATGGATTCATGTCGACGCCGATGAGACGCTGGGGCATTACGCCACCTGGTTGGAAATTTCCACCCAACGTTTGCGCGAGCTGAACGGCTTGCGGCCTAGCCAGGATATTCACATCGGCCAGCGCATTCGGCTGAGTTACGATCGCGTGATTGCCGAAGAATTTCAGCGCCGGCGCGATGAATATCAACGCAGCGTCGAAGAAGATTTCTTTTCCAGCTACGCGGTTGATTCCCTGCAAACGCATAAAGTCGGGCGCGGACAAAATATCTGGCAGATCTGTAACGACATCTATCAAGTGCCGATGTGGTTGGTCGCAAAATATAATCCGGAACGCGATCTCTCCCGCTTAAATCCCGGCGACACGCTTTCCATCCCCGCGGTCCTGCCGATTAATCCGGCCGCCACCCCGCAGCACCAATAAAGTTTACCGCATTCATTTTTCAAGAGCTACTCTGGCAAAAGCCGGGTAGCTCTTTTTTTTGAACGCGGATCACACGGATGACGCGAATTTTCCCTGGCCTGCGGCACCGCGTGGCGCGGCGGGCGTCAGGGCAGGCACGGATAAAAAATCCGCGAGAATCCGTGTGATCCGCGTCATCCGTGTTCAAAGCTTTTTAAAAACTGCCCGTCAAAGAAGACTGCTCCAGTTTGCCTCAAATCTTTCTATACCTCTGGCAAGGCTTGCCGCGCGTTGCAATGCCGTCACATTTTTTTGCAACGCCGAGAATAATCTTCCGCAAAATGGATTTTATGCGACTAACATTAAAGGAAAATCGCGTGTCTCACTTTAGGAACGACTTCTATGAAAATCGACCGCAGGTTATTTTCAGGACAAATGCTTGCCCGCAGCGGGTGGGCCATCTTCTTTGTGCTGCTGACGCAAGCTTCGGCCTTTGCCCAACCATTGACGCTGACGCTGATGCTCGCACCGGAGTTACAAAATGCACAAATCATTCGTCTCTCCGATTTTAATATCACTGGCAGTGGCAGCGTGTCGCGCTTGTTTGATCTGCGCGTCAACGGCATCACAGCAGCCACCAAAGAGGTGATTATTCGTTTTCAACTCACCAGTGATCGCTTTCCGGCTGCACCGCTTGTGAGCACCGTCTCCCGACCCATCGCCGTCACGCCGCCAATGTACACCGTTACCTATGATGAACTCAAACGCCGCAGTCAGGTTGATTTCGACGACCAGGCTGTGCAGCAAATCACCGACGCCATTTTGCAAACAGGGAAATTGCCGGCCGGCACCTACACCTTTACGTTTAGCGTTGTTGATGTGCGCCAACCCAACAATCAAGCGTCTACAGATAAGACGCTGACGATTTTCAACCCGACGACGCTCGATCTCATTTCACCGGGCGCGCCGGTTGGCAACAACCAATGCGTTGCGCAATTTGGTTTGCTGCCGCAATTCAAATGGAGCTCCAACGCGGATCGTTTTCTTCTCACCGTCTGTGAAGTGCTGCCCGGCAACTCGAGCCCGGAAGAGGTGATGCAGAATGAACCGCGGGCGCAACGATTTATTTGCCGGGAGGAGCGACGGTTAGAATATCAACAACGAGGATTACGATGTGATGATTCCTTTTTGGGTTCGCCGTCGTTTATTTATCCTCCGGCGGGGCTGCCGCTGCAATTCGGTAAAACGTATTACTGGCAAGTGCAGGCGATCATCGATGCCCCCAGCGGCGAAACGCGCCTGCCCAGCGAAATTTGGTGTTTTCAAATCAGCTCGCTCAACAATCCCGGCAACAATATGTTGCTGCAACAATTGCTGAATGCGCTGAACTCCGGCGACCTCAATGCCCTGTTTGAGGAGAGCGGCCCGTTGCAGGGGTTCACGCCCACCGGCGTGGTGACGATGAATGGTCGGCGTCTGGAGCTGGTCGAATTGTTGAATCTTTTGCGGACGCAGCCGATCAAGCCGGTCGCCGTGCAGGTGGAATGAAATGAAAAAAAGAAAAAAAGAAAAAAAGAGAGCCGATTGCTTTTTCTCGTGATAAAAACCTTCTAGAGCAAATTTTTATGCATAAATTTATTTTATTATTTTGTTTTTTTGTGTCATTGGGTTTTACCGTCGCGGCGGATGAAAAGAATGGAACTCCGCCACCGGAGAAAGACATTGCGCTCGTGTTGAAAACCAGCGGGCCGGTGCAAATCGGCGCCGGCGCGAATAGCTGGCAAGACGCGGCCCGCGGCGCGCGGTTGCATGCCGGCACGCAAGTGCGCACCGGCGACCAGGCGCTGGCCGCCATCGTTTTCACTGATGACAAGTCTTTGCTCAAAGTGCGCAGCAACTCCAAAGTCGTGATCAACGGTAAGCGCGAAGCCGCGGCCTCCGGCAGCCAGCGCATTGTTAAAACCATTGCCATGGAAATCGGTGAGTTGTGGGCCAAAGTGACGAAAGGCTCCGCGCCCTTCCGCGTGGAAACACCGTCCGGCGTTGCCGCGGTCAAAGGCACGATTTTTTATACCGCCCTCACGGCGGACGGCAAGATGATCATCATTTGTCTCGATGGCGTGGTGGAATTGATCAACAGTCTCGGCAGCGTTCTGGTGAATGCCGGACAGACCGGAATTTGCGCGCCGGATCAGACGCCGGAATCGCATACTTCCACGCCAGGCGAAATGCCGAGTTGGGCCAACGACGACGGCGGCAACGGCGAGTTGGAAATTGAATTTCAAGATCAAAATGGCCAGAAGAAAAAATTGAAAATCCGTTATCAATAACGCCGGGCGCATATTGCTGGCGCCACGCGATTCATCCGACCCATTATTTTGATTTGAGGTGACGAGGGATAATGCGAATGAAAGTTTTGCAGTCATTGGTGCTGGAGTGCAGGAGTGAGCGGAGTCAATTTAAATTTACAAAATTTCTTGTTCTATTGGGAACGGCAGTGTTTTTCCTTGCTGCCGAAACGGTGCAAGCGAGGCCGCAATCGGGCAGCGCCGCGGCCAACGTGCAGCAAATCGAGCACTTTTCCGCCGCCGCCGGCTTTGCCGGGCAGCCGCTGACGATTGAAGCGCGCGTGCTGGCGCCGGGCCGCGCGGTGGTTTATCTGCGTTTGTATTATAAATCCAACAGCGACGCGGCGTTTAAATTTGTCGACATGCGGCCGGCGGCGCAAGGTTATGTCGGACAAATTCCGGCAAGCATCGTGCGCGTGCCGGTGTTGAAATATTTTCTGGTCGCGTTGCTGTCGGATCGTTCCGTGGTCAATTATCCGGCGCGCAATCCGTTTGGCCAGCCGGTTGAAGTTGCGGTTCGTGAAAACACCGAAAGCCGCATCGAAAGCCAACCGGCGCCGAAATCCCCGTCTAAATCCACGCCGGCGGAAAATAAACCGCCCGCCGAAGTTTCGCCGCAGGTGTTAGACAAAGTCGAAAAAATGGATCGTCCGGTCGCCACGGAAACGCCAGGAGTGGACGAAGCCGCAGTGAGCGAAGACGAACTGTTAATTTTAAGCCCGGAGCCGAACAGCGCGGTCGCGGCCAGCGACGTCGTGATCTCCGCCTCGTTCATGACGGCCACGGCCATTGATTCAGCTTCCATCCGGATTTTGCTGGATGGAAAAAACGTGACACCAAACGCGGAAGTCTCGCCAATCGTGGTTTCTTTTACGCCCACAGTTATTGCCGCGGGCGAACACACGGTGACGATCTCGGCGCGCGACGAGTCTGGCAACGTGGTCGGGCCGGTTAATTGGCGGTTTCGCGTCGCCGGCCAAACCAGTCAAACGGTTGAAACCTCGGCCCGCAAAAATGTGGAAGGCGTGGTTTACGCCGAATCGCGCCGCGAAAAATTCAACGGCATCACGCTGAACAATAATAATGTCGGCGCCGAGTTGTTTGGCAAAAACGGCGCGTTGCAATATTCGGCCTCCGCCTATTTCACGTCGTTGGAAGATGCGGCGCTGCAGCCGCGCCATCGCTTCGTGCTCTCTGCGGGTTTGCCGTGGTTGAAGTTGACGCTCGGCGACGCCACGCCGTATTTCGATGAGTTGCTGCTGTGGGGCCGGCGCGTGCGCGGCATTCAGGCGGGGATAAACACCGGTTGGGTGAATTTTGATATCGTCACCGGCGAGACCGTGCGGCAGGTTGATCCGCTTTATGTGATTGATCCGATCACGACGCAAAAAACTCGCCAGCGTTTTGGCACGTTTAAACAATCGCTACTCGGTTTGCGTCCGAGTTTCGGCAGTCGTAACGGTTTCCTCTGGGGTTTCACCTTGTTGAAAATTCGGGATGACAAAAACTCTCTGCCCGCCGATCCCGGCAACGTGACGACGATCGGTCGAATTACGCCGCGCGATAATCTGGTGGCCGGCACCGATATCAGTCTCGCGCTGGATCGCCGTCGTTTCGAGATCAAAGCGAGCAGCGCGTGGTCGCTGCTGACCAATGATATTTCCGCGGGTAGTGTTTCGGCGGACAGCATTAAAAATATTTCCGACGTTGATCTGCCGTTTGATCCGAAGAGTTTTGAAAGCTGGCTTATTCTCAATGAAAGCACGTCGCCGCTTGATCCGAGGGGAAAAACCTCGCTGGCCTATCAGCTCACGCTGAATTTAAATTATTTTAATCATTTCATCGGCGCCGGTTATAAACAAATCGGCGCGGAATATCTCTCGCTGGCGCAATCTTTTTTGCGCAACGACATTCGCGGTTTCTTTATCAACGACCGCTGGCGCATGCTGCGCAACCGCGTTTATCTCAATGCCGGTTTGGAAAGTTATGAGGATCAGTTCAATAACGCCGCACCGAATCCGGCGACGCGCTTGAACACATTGCAGTTCGGCGTGTCGGTTTTCTGGGAGCCGAATTTGCCGTCGTTTAATTTCAGCTTCCGCAATAACGACCGCAACAACAATATCGACACGACGCAGGCGCAGGCAGTGGCGCTGGAAAACAATGCCACGCGCGATCTCTCGTTTACGCTGAATTATGATTTCACCGCGCTGCATCTCGAGCATTCGCTGATGTTGAACCTGACGAATTCGGCCCGCGTCGACAATGCGGCCCGTGCGCTGGCCGGCGATGCCGCTTCGAATCTCAAAACCGTCAGCCTGCGCTCGCGCTTCCAGGCGCCGCTCACCGGCACGCTGACGTTTACCACGAACGACAACAATATCGCCGGCGGCCAAAGCCTGTTCAAATACAACATGTTTTCGGGCCGCGTCGATTATGATTTTTCGCAAAAGCGCACATTGGCGACGGGCCTGCAAGTGCGCACGTACGGTGCCTTCAGCCGGGTCAGCGCCTCGGGCGGAACGCGGCCGGCCGCCGGCGGCGCGTTCAGCGTGATCGATTACACGCAAACCGGTTTTCAATTCGGCGGCGCGCTGCAATATAATGAGCATCACGAGTTTACGCTCGATATCAATTTGCTCAATTATGCCGATCGCGGCGGCCTCCAAACCGCGGCCGGCGCATTGACGACGAACCCGTCGTTTAAAAATAGTTTGATTCGCGCTTATTACGCATTCCGATTTTAACTGTGTGGTCAGACCGTGCAACTGCAAGACTTCCAGAGCAAGCTGAACAATAAATGGATTCTCGGAAGTGGCATCAGTCTGCTGGTCAGTGTCACGGCGCTGTTTCTCAGCTTCACTTCCACTTTTGAAAATTTCGAGCGCAAAGCTTACGACATTCGCTTCGTCCTGCGCGGGCAGAATGAGGTTAGCCAGGCGCCCATCGCCATCGTCGCGATTGACGAGAAAGCGCTCGCCAGCCTGCCCCGCAAGTTGCCCTACCCGCGCGATTATTATGCGCGCGTCATCGATAATCTCACCGCCGCCGGCGCGCGGCTCATTGTGTTTGACATTGCCTTTACCGAGCCTGCCGTCGCCGATCCGAATGAAGACATTATTTTCGCGCGCGCAGCCCAGCGTTCCGGTCGCGTGATTTTTGCGGGCAAAGTCGTAAACGACGTCGCCAAGAATGACATTCTCAACGTCTATCTCTCGCAGCCAATCGCGCCGCTGCTTGCGGCCAATGCCGATTGGGGCATCGTCAACGTGCCGGAAGATGACGACGGCTTTATTCGCAGTTATTTGTTGTACCAGGAATGCAACGGCCAGAAATATTTGCCGCTGGCCCTGCGCGCTTACATTCGCTTGACGCCGGGCCCGGCCGTAATCGATCACGCCGGCCGCAACGGCGCTTTGCGGTTGAAAGATCTGGAGATTCCCGCTTACAGCCCCAATACGTTTTTGATTAATTTTAGCGGCCCCGCCGGCACCTTTCCCACGTTTTCGCTCGCCGATGTTTTGGACGACAGCGCTTTCGATCTCGGCGCGATTGAGGACACTGACATCTTTGCAGAGCATCGCGTCGCCGGCACCTTCAAAGACAAAGTTGTTTTTATCGGCGCCTCGGTGGAAGAATTGCAGGATAATAAACTCACGCCGTTTTTTTCGTTTGAAGGGAAGAAACGCAAAACCCCGGGCGTCGAGGTGCATGCCAGCGCGCTCAGCACGTTGTTGAATCGAGCTTTTATCAAAATGGCGCCGTATGGGCTGAACCTCGTGATGATCGCCACCGCGAGTTTTCTGACGATGCTCATCGTGCTGCCGACGCGCGCATTGATCGGCGTGGTGTTCGGCATTTTGGAAATTTTGGCGCTGTTGGTCGCCGCCATGTATTGCTTCTCGGTGCAGCAACTCTGGATTCCGGTGGCCGGGCCGCTGCTCGCCATCGTGTTGAGCTACATCGGCAATTCGGCGCAACTGGTTTTTTTCGAGCGCCGCGAGCAGCGTTTCGTGCGCCGCGTGTTCTCGCAATTTGTCGCGAAGAGTGTCGTGGACAAAATGCTGGCCAGCGGCCAGATGCCAAAATTTGGCGGCGAGAAACGCGAGCTGTCGATTCTCTTCAGTGACATTCGCGGCTTCACGACGTATTGCGAAAAACATCCGCCGGAGTTTATCGTGCAGCGCTTGAATGAATATCTCACCGAGATGGTGGAAATCGTTTTCCGCCAGCAGGGGACGCTGGATAAATTCATCGGCGACGCCGTGATGGCGCTGTACGGCGCGCCGCATTATTATGCCGAACATGCCGAAAAAGCCTGCGTCACCGCCTGCGAAATGATGGCAACGCTGCGCGACATTCAAAAACGCTGGGCCGCGGATACGCGCGATTTTTTTCAGGTCGGCATCGGCATCAACACCGGCACGGTGGTGGTGGGCAATCTCGGCTCGGCGCAAAAATTTGAATACACCGTCATCGGCGACGAAGTCAATCTCGCCTCGCGCCTCGAAGGCACCAACAAACAGTACGGCACTTCGATCATCATTTCGGAATCGACGTATGCGCAGGTGAAAAAGCGCGCCCGCGCCCGCGAGTTGGACCTGGTGAAAGTGAAAGGCAAGCAGCAACCGGTGAAAATTTACGAGCTGTGCAGCATGGAAAAAATGGCGCCGGTGGAGGAAGATTTATTGCTCGGCGCGTATCACCGGGGGTTGGAACATTACAAAAAACGCGAGTGGTACAACGCCCTCAAGGAATTTCAACGCGTCCTCCGCCGCTTCGCCGCCGACGGCCCCGCGCGCGTTTATGTCAATCGCTGCCTCAATTTCCTCGAACACCCGCCGCTGGAGGCGTGGGATGGGGTGTATGAGTTTAAGACGAAGTGAATTTGGAATTGCGTTTGGTTTTTCATTTTCTTATATTTGCGTTATTGTAAGCGGTGACAGCGAAGGATGGAATTTTTTCATCATCGCAAGGCGTCCGCTATGAAAACAATTTACGTACACATTATCGACAATCTTTTGCGAAGGCATTGGGCGCCATTGCTGATACCCGGTTGAACGTAGAGAAGTATAGTTCAGAGCATGGTGTGATAGACGGCAGGGCCAACTTTATAGATGGCGCTTACCTTGATTTCTCCGAGGAAATACTACTTGTTGAAAAAACGTTTACCAAAAAACGTTACCGATACGAGTATGTTAAAAATAAGCAAGAGGTTTTTCGTTACGACAACTTTCCGAAACACCCCGGCATCCGCCCGCCCTACCACCACAAGCATGTCTCCAAACGCCGCGCCCTCCAAATCAAAGCCGCCCCCAAACGCATCGACGTTCTTCGGGTGGAAAAAATCTTATCGCCGCGGAGATGTGGAATGAGCCGGCGCATCACAACGACGATGATGTCCGGAAGTAAATGAACTACGCCAGGCGCATGGAATGCCGAAGAGCTGACAGCCGGGATAACGCTATCAAGCAAGAGCGGGTTCATATCCGTTAAACGAGCGCGGATAACTTATAATTAGGCGGCGCAAAATAAATTTTCGCATTGGGTTAATTGCAAATGAAACAAGGCAATTTAGCGGTTTTGGGAACAAGATTTTTTGCCGTTATAACCATTGGAAGCTTGCCCTTGACATCATGCTCTGCCTGTTGTCAGCAATGATTTCTATCGGAAATTCCCTTGCTCAAATAAGATGAATGATTTTTTAAAAGCAAGCGCTCTTTTGTAGAATTTTTTGTACATCAAGATAAAAATCTTGCAAAACTTCTTGAATATTTCTGCAAATTTTATCATCTTGAGTGTCTTAAATCAAGCATATTGTCAAGCGCAAATTACAGGCAAAGGTTTTCATCATGAAAAAAATCGTCGAATGCGTCCCCAATTTTTCCGAAGGCCGCGATGCGAGTCTTATCAAACAAATCACCGACCAAATCGAATCCGTTAAAGACATTCAGTTACTGGATGTCGATCCCGGCGCGGACACCAATCGCGTCGTCGTGACCTTTATCGGCAGCCCCGAGGCCGTCAAAGAAGCGGCGTTTCGCGGGGCCAAACGGGCGAGTGAGTTGATCGACATGTCGGAACATCGCGGCAGCCACGCGCGCATCGGCGCCTTAGATGTATGCCCGTTTGTTCCGGTTGCTGGAGTCACCATGGATGAATGTGTGGCGATGGCAAATGAAGTGGGCCGACGCCTCGGCGAGGAGTTGCAGATTCCGGTTTATCTTTATGAATACGCCGCGACGCGCCCGGAGCGCAAAAATCTCGCCACCATTCGCGCCGGCGAATATGAAGGCTTGCCGCAAAAATTAGCCGATCCGATTTGGACTCCGGACTTCGGACCTCGGACTTTCAACACAAAAAGCGGCGCTACTGTTGTCGGCGCGCGCGATTTTCTCATTGCCTATAACATCAACCTCAACACCACGGACAAGCGCTATGCCGATGACATTGCCTATGCGCTGCGCGAGCGCGGGCGGCAGAAACGCCGCGGCAATATTTCGCCTTTCTATTATAAAGGGAAACTGGTCAAATTTGATCCCGGAAAATTCCCCTGCGGCCCGTGCGATTTTGTGGCAAACAATTTTGACGACTTGGCCAAACATTATCGCGACGTCCACGGCAAAGATTTAGTCGCGCGTTATCGCGAGCTGGGTTATCGCGACAACGAATTTACCGGCAAAGAAGTTTATAACGACGGCCAATTCGCCCACGTCAAAGCCGTCGGCTGGGTGGTGGAAAAATACCAACGCGCGCAAATCTCCATCAATTTGACCAACTACAAAATTTCCCCGGCGCATCTCGTGCTCGAAGCCGCGTGCGAGCAGGCGCGGCAACGCGGTATCGTCATCACCGGCTCGGAAATTGTCGGTGTCGTGCCGTATGAGGCGATGCTGGAGTCGGGAAAATTTTATTTGCGCCGCATGCAAAAATCCTCCGGCCTTCCGTATCGCGACGTCATCGAAACCGCGGTGCAATCGCTCGGCCTGCGCGACGTGGCGGAATTTGATATTGACAAAAAAGTGATTGGCCTGCCGGTGTTGGATGGTCCACTGGTCAATAAAAAAGTGACTGCGTTTGTCGATGAAGTTTCGCGCGACACGCCCGCGCCCGGCGGCGGTTCGATTGCCGCGTTGGCTGGCTCACTCGGCGCGGCGCTCGCGGCGATGGTGGCGAATCTCTCGATTGGCAAACCTGAGTTTGATGACAAATATGAGGCATTGAACGCCCTCGCGGAAAAAGCGCAGTCGATCAAAGATCAGTTGCTCGCCGCGGTCGATACAGATACACAAGCCTTCAACGCCGTGCTCGAAGCAATGCGTCTCCCCAAAGATTCGCCGGAGCAACTGGCGGCGCGGCGTGAGGCGATGGAGGCCGGATACAAACACGCGACGCAAGTGCCGCTGCAAACGGCAAAACGCTGCCGCGAGGCGCTCGATCTGTGTCTCGCCGCGGCGCAGGCTGGCAACACGGCAATGATGAGTGACGCCGGCGTCGGCGCGCTCATGGCCCACGCCGGCGTGCAGGGCGCGGTTTACAACGTGCGGATCAATCTGCCTCACATTAAAGACAAAACTTTTGCAGATGAAATCAAAGCGCAACTTGAGACGCTGTTGCGCGAGTCCCGTGAAGTGAGCGAGGCGGTGGCGCGGGAAGTGGAAACTGTTTTGCTAAAAAATGAAACCAAGTAACGGTTACTTGGCAAAAATGAAAAAGCCGGTTGATTGTTCATCGCCGGCTTTTTGTTTTCGGAAAATTTGATTACTTTTATCTAACGATTTTTGTACTATTCGGTCATAACTTTAATAAGCAGGTTTAGCAGATAAACCGGCTTTTAAGAACCTCTTTAGGGGCATTAGACGGCTACCTAATCTATAAATATAAATTGAATGGATTCCAATTTTTCATATCACGCGTTAAAGTGAACAACATCTCGTGCTTTTAGGGTTAGTCCAATTACTGATAATCGTGAATTAGCTTGACACTTCTAGCCTGTAAAATCAAGGTAATTCTTGTCAAGCTAAAGAACGAAAATCAGTAG